>Ga0316607_1000011_pt1 | contig 70003 bp, 58 predicted proteins | sample MIS2016062E_MG_FD_207674 | JGI IMG/M metagenome (GOLD analysis project Ga0316607, IMG submission 207674) | Microbial mat bacterial communities from Middle Island sinkhole, Lake Huron, Michigan, United States - MIS.2016.062E | ecosystem: Environmental > Aquatic > Freshwater > Lake > Sediment...
GATTGGTCGGTTTTGTGCGATCGACAAAAGTTCGATCTTTCTCTTGCTGTTTTACGGCAAAATTTGCTGGGATGTCTGCGGGATGTTCCGAGGGATTTAAAGGATGGAACCACAGAGAGCGCAGAGAGCGCAGAGAGAAGAGAAAATCATCTGGTTTTTGTCATTGGAGAGGGTGGAGAAAAATTATCTACATCTATATATATAGGTGAAATCTATTTGTTAGGTCATGCTCATTTAGACTTAGCATGGCTGTGGCCAATCGAGGAAACTTGGTCAGCTGCAGAGCGGACTTTTGAGTCAGTATTGAAGTTGCAATCAGAGTTTCCTGATTTGATTTTCTGTCATTCGACTCCTGCACTTTATGCTTGGATTGAAGAACATCGGCCGGACTTATTTACGGCTATTAAAAAACAGGTTGCTGCTGGACTTTGGGAAGTTGTTGGCGGGCTGTGGGTGGAACCGGATTTAAACTTAATTTCTGCTGAATCAATGGTGCGACAAGTTTTTTATGGTCAGCGTTACGCGCAAGAAAAGTTTGGTGAATTGATGCGGGTAGTTTGGCTACCAGATACTTTTGGTTTTGGATGGCAATTACCTCAAATTTTGCGTGCCGGTGGCCTTGACTATTTTGTGACGCAAAAGTTACGCTGGAATGATACAACAGAATTTCCCTATGGCGTGTTCTTGTGGGAAGGGTTGGATGGTACTAAAATATTTAGTATGATGTCTGCGGCGATCGGCGAAGGTATAGAATCTGTGAAAATGGCAAATTATACTTTTGATTGGCAATTTAAAACTGGTTTGCAATCTGCTTTTTGGCTACCGGGAGTTGGCGACCACGGTGGCGGCCCGACTCGTGATATGTTGGAGGTGATGAAACGCTGGGAAATGTCGCCTTTTTTCCCAAGTTTACAGTTTGCTAAAGCGGTTGATTATCTATCTTTGATTGAGAGTCAGTTTTTACCGGAAATTTTACAGTCTGAGTCAGCAGGCGCTGCTTTAAATTGGGAAAATAAGCCGATTTTGAAAGATGAAGTTGTCGAAAATTTGTCTGAGTTTGAAGCCAAGAATTTCAATGAAATTTCTGATTTTAAAACTATTCTTCCCCGTCTCCCCATTTGGAAAGATGAACTTTACCTAGAATTTCACCGGGGTTGTTACACGACTCGCGCGGATCAAAAGCGCCAAAACCGCCGCTGCGAAGAATTGCTTTATCAAGCGGAGTTGCTGTCTTCCTTCGCCACAATTTGTGCGGGTGCAATTTATCCGAAGTCTGAATTAGAAACAAGTTGGAAACAGGTTTTGTTTAACCAATTTCATGATATTTTGCCCGGTTCTGCGATCGCCCAAGTTTACATTGATGCTAATCTAGCTTTTGCCGAGGTCGATCGCACTTGTCGCCAAATTATGTTAAAATCCTTAGATGCGATCGCCCGTCAAATCTCTCTGCCTTCTCCACCGCAGTCTGACGCTCAACCGATTCTCATCTTTAACACCCTCAATTGGTCGCGCTCTGAGCTTGTCTCTCTACCTCTTCCCGATTCCGCTGCTGAAAATTGGCGAATCTACGACTTGGAAGGACAACGGCTGGTTACGCAAATTCAAGTGTGCGATCGACCCAAATCCCAATTTATACTGTTATTTTGGGCAAATAATATCCCCGCTGTCGGCTACCGGGTGTTTTGGCTGTGTCGCGAAGCTGCTGAAACCCCCGAAAATTCGTTCCCTGCTACCCAAAATCTATTACAGACAGAGTTAAGGCAGGTTACAACTACTATTGCACGAAACGACGCTTTTTGTCAAGAAACGCATTTTGATGCCCAAAGAAAGGTATTAGAAAATGAATTTTTTCTGGCAAAAATAGACTGGGAAACTGGCAATTTGTCGAGCATTTGGGATAAACTAAATAACAGAGAAGTTCTGAATGTAGCAGGAGGTAATCAACTGCAAGCATTTCAAGATAGCGGTCAATATTGGGATGCTTGGAACATCGATCCAAATTATGAAAAACATCAATTACCAGCGCCGATACTGAAAGATATTTTCTGGGTTGAACAAGGGGAATTGCGGCAGAGTTTGCGCGTAGTCCGACAAATTGGTAAATCGGAGTTTTGCCAAGATTATATAGTAGAAATAAGTTCGCCACTGCTGAAAATCAGGACTCTTGTAGATTGGCAAGAAACTCATGTTTTAATAAAAACAGCCTTTGGATTAAATCAATCAGCAGATTTTGCCACTTGCGAAATTCCCGGCGGTGCGATCGAGCGCACAACTAAACCACAAACAGCCGCCGAAAAAGCCAAATGGGAAGTGCCGATTTTACGCTGGGTAGACATCAGCAATGATGATTTTGGAGTGAGTTTGCTCAATGATTGTAAATACGGTTGTGACCTTCAACCAAATCAAATTCGGCTAACATTACTTAGGGGTTCGACTTGGCCCGATGAACAAGCAGATATCGGCATTCACGAATTTACTTATGCAGTTTATCCCCACAGGGGAAATTGGCAGAATGCTGGTACTGTTCGACAGGGGTATGAGTTGAATTTACCCCTGCTAGTTAAGGTGTTGCCAAAGTTAGAAGAAAATCACAACAATCCTCTACCGGCAGTCGGTAAATTGCTCGATTTGTCGGCCGATAATTTAGTTTTGATGGCTTTCAAACAGTCGGAGGATAATCCAAATTTGTGGATTTTGCGGTGTTACGAATCCGAGGGGAAAGAGGCCGTGCTAGAATTGAATAGCGATTTAGGTTTGGCGATTAGTCAGCCCGTCGATTTGTTAGAACGACCAGCCAATTTATCCGAAAAGTTGCCGACAGGAGGTTTCAATATCGATCCTTGGAAAATAGCTAGTTTTGCAGTGAATTTATGATTCAATTAGGACTTACGCATAAATTCTATCTTTCACAAAAGCTGACCCAACAATTGCCATCGCCGCCCGGTTCATCCGCAAACCCGGTAAATATCCCAAACCGAATCCCAAGTAGGTCAGTCCCAAAACTAGATATTTTAGTGTTATCATAAATACTTTAAACCATTTATTGCCGATTCATTCCATTGTGGAGGATACTGGAAGTACAGACAGGGTAATTGCAGCTAAACCTAAGTGCGATCGCGACTCCCGATAGGTGCGCTGTCAGACTGCATTTTCACATCGACTTTTTCTTTCTTCCTTCAACATCTGCTATATAATTGAGTTAATTTAAAAGTGTTAACTAAAAACAACTCCGACTGCAACCCAGAAACAAACAATTCTCATGGCCCCGAAGTCAATGGCGAATTCGTGCCAGCTAGATTGGCGGGAAACAGAGAAATTGAACGAGATTGGGATCGAACTCTCTACGACAATTTGCCGGGGATTTACTTTGTTTTAGATGCTTTGGGCAGAATTTTTTCCCTCAATCAATTCGGCGCGTCTCGCCTCGCCTACACCCCACAAGAATTGATTTGTCATTCGATATTTAACATATTTTATTGCCAAAATCAAGGAAAGTTGCAAGCAGAATTTGTAGCATTAGCCCAGCCAGAAAATAGCGGGGAAGCCCGAACAGTTGCCACCTGGGAAGGTCGCTTGACCTGCAAAGATGGTAGAATTATTTGGGTAAAAGCAACAGCGCGTGCTCTGCTGGATATCGACGGGGAACCACCGGAAAATAGCTCTAAATGTGGTAGGAATTTTCAACTACCAATTATACTGCTAGTTTGCGAAGAAATTACGGCAGAAACACTGGCAGCAGTGGCGACAAACCAGAGCGAAAGTTGGCGAAATAAAACTTTGGCGATCGCAAAATTAGCCAAAAGTCAAAGTAAAGAATGCAGCATCGAAGAATTGATCCGAGAAATAACAGAAACTGCTGTCAATATTTTAAACTGCGATCGATCCAGCATTTGGCTGTACAACGAAGACTGCACGCAGCTTCACTGCATTGACCTCTACGAGCAAAATACTCAACTCCATTCTGTACAAATAATCGTAACAGCAGCCGACTGTCCGGCTTATTTTCAAGCCTTGAAGTCCGAAAGTGCGATCGCAGCATTAGTGGCAGAAACTGACCCCAGAACGCGAGAACTTGCCGGTATTTATTTTGCCGATCGAGGCATTACTTCCCTATTAAACGTACCGATTATGCTGGCTGGCAAAATGGTAGGAATTGTCAGCGCAGAACGTGCTGGTTCCGGGAGGCAGTGGACGGAATCAGAACAGGAGTTTACCGAAATATTAGCAGATTTTGTATCAATAAGCTTGGCAAATAGCGAGAAATTAAAATTAGAATCAATGCGGCGCGAACAGCAGCAAAACTTGCTGATTGAATACTACGAGCAACTAGAAACAAGAGTAGAAAAACGCACTGCCTCACTGAGAAAAGCCAATCAAAAAATGGAAGAGGAAATAATTAAAAGAGAACAAATAGAAGCAGAAATGCGCCAGCAGCAGCAAGAACAGCAAATTATTCTTGATTCCATACCAGCGATGATTTGGTACAAAGATACCGAAAGCCATCTCCTGCGAATTAACAAAGCCGCCGCGGCATCTAGAGGTTTGCCCGCCGACCAATTAAAAGGTAAATCTTTTTATGAAATCTATCCCGACGAAGCAGAGCAATATTATTTAGAAGATTTAGAAGTAATCAATTCAGGCATTGCCAAATACGGAAAAGTAGAACTCCTGTCAACTGTATCTGGTCAAAAATGCTGGGTGCGGACAGACAAAATACCCTGCCGCGATCAAACAGGTCAAGTTACAGGCGTCATAGTTTTTGCAGTAGATATCACCGATTTGATGCGAGGAGAAAAAGAACTGCGAAATTCTTGCGATCGACTAGAAGAAAAATTAGAAAAACGCACAGCTATGTACAGACAGGCAATGACAGCTTTGTCTTTAGCAAATATGCAGATCCAACAGCTAATTAAAAATAGCAATTTAGTCGAAAATGGCGACAGCGCAGTAGCAGCGCGCTTGCTCGAATGTGAAGCTTATTTTGAAGCGGTTGCCGTCGCCGACCGCGACACAATTTTGAGCGTCAGCAGAAATTTTGCCGAGTTATTCGGTTACGAACCGGAACAAATGACGGGAATGAGCCTGCTGGAACTGCTGTCGCCACAATCTTACAAATTGGCGCCCCAAATGATTTCTGCCACCAGCAATACAGTCTGCGAAACTATTTTTATCAAGCGAGACGGGACGGCTTTTCCCGCTGAGGTTCGCAGCAAATTCGTGGTAGGCGAAGGTCGATTAGTACAGGTAAAAGCAGTGCGAAACCTCACGGAACGCAAGTTAATTGAAGCAGAATTAGACCGATCGGTTTCTCTTTTGCACGCCACCTTGTCAGCAACAGCAGACGGCATTCTTGCTGTGACTACAGCCGGAGAACTGATTAGTTTTAACGAAAAGTTAGTCCAAATGTGGGGCATTTCAGAAGAAGTTAGAAACTCAATGGATAGAACGGTGAGGCTGACATTTCTCACTAAGCAAGTCAAAGATCCCAGAGCTTTTCTGCGCCGAGTTAAAGAAATTTACAGCGATGCCGAGGCTGAAGGCTACGATCTGCTGGAATTTAAAGACGGCCGCACTTTTGAGCGCTACACGCAGCCAATTCGAGTCGGACAAAATATTATTGGCAGGGTGTGGCGCTTCCGCGATATTACCGCTCGCTCCAAGGTGGCGGCAATGTTGGGAGATAGTCAAAGACGCTTTCGGGCAATTTTTGATTCTTCCTTCCAATTTGTCGGCCTGCTGAAACCGGATGGTACTCTGTTAGAAGCTAACCAAACTTCTCTGGATTTTGCAGGAATTAATCTGCAGGATGTGGCAAATCGTCCGTTTTGGGAATGGCCTTGGTGGGGGGGGTTCTCAGGAAATTCGGGAACAGTTACAAGATGCGATCGCCCGATCGGCAAAAGGCGAATTTGTCCGCTACGAAGTGGAAGTTAAAGGTGCAAATCGGACGGCAATTGTTGACTTTTCTCTCAAACCAGTCGCGGATGAAACTGGCAAAATAGTATTGCTATTACCGGAAGGTCGAGACATTACAGAAAGCAAGCAAGCTCAAGTCGCGCTGCGACAGCAGGTAGAGCGGGAACGCCTGATTGCACAGATTCAATCGCGCATCCGTTCTTCTCTTGACCTCAAGGATATTCTGAATACTACGGTAGCGGAAGTGCGGGAGTTTTTGGCAACCGATCGAGTGTTGATTTTCCGCTTCCGGCCCGACTGGAACGGAGAGGTGGTGGTGGAGTCGGTTGGGGAGGAATGGCTGCCACTTTTGGAGAAGGTTTTTGATGATTGCTGTTTTGCTAATTCTTATATCGGACAGTATTTGAAGGGCCGAATTCTAGCCGTAGAGGATGTGCGCGCTTCTAATTTGAATCAGTGTCACATTAATTTTTTGATCGAGTGTCAGGTGAAGGCGAATTTGGTGGTGCCGATTGTCCAGCAGGGGATAGAAAATAGGGAAGGTAACGCTTCTTGTTATGTACCGAAATTGTGGGGTTTGTTGATCGCGCACCACTGTTCAAAACCTCGCAGGTGGCAGCAGTTTGATGTAGATTTGTTGAAGCAGTTGGGGACGCAAGTGGCGATCGCGATCGAACAATCTTTACTTTACCAGCAGTTAGCAGCAGCGAACCAGCAATTGGATAGCTTGGCGAATTCCGACAGTCTGACTCAGCTAGCTAACAGACGGCGATTTGACGAATTTTTGAACCGGGAGTGGGAGCAATGCAGCAGTTCGCAACCGCTATCTTTGATTATGTGCGACATTGACTGTTTTAAGCTTTACAACGACAATTACGGACACCAATCTGGGGATGCTTGTTTGCAACAAGTGGCGCGGGCGATCGGGGATACTTGCACAAACGTACCCCCAGAAGGCCTCTATTTAGCTGCTAGGTACGGCGGCGAGGAATTTGGGGTAATTTTGCCAAATACAGACCTTGTGGCTGCACAAGCAGTTGCTGAGCAAATCCGCATTCGCATTAAAGTTTTGGCTATTCCCCACATCAAGTCTGTTGTCAGCGATTGTGTGACTCTCAGCTTGGGAGTTGCTAGCATTTCGTCAGGTCAAAACTCGCCTAAAATGCTGATTGAAGCAGCAGATAAGGCGCTTTATCGAGCTAAGTCTGGCGGGCGCGATCGGGTGGCTGTGAGTCAGTAGTTGTTAGTTGTTAGTCCCCTAGGAGTGGACTTTGTTAGATCTCTTTTTTTGAACCGCAGAGAGCGCAGAGGACACAGAGGAAGAGAAGAGAGGAAGAAAGGGGGGATTGCTGGACTAATTCTCAATTCCCCGCCTGTTTAGCTAACAGTTTTTGAAACACTTCATACATTTCCCTTGCCAATTTCTGAGGATTCCACAAAGGTGCGAGATGTTCTGGCTGTTTAGATTTTATCAAATGTTCTTTCACCGCATTTCGGAAATTAGCATCTCGCCCAAATTTAACTCCCCACTGGGTGTATTCTTCCCAACTCCACGCCGCACCCACATCAAGATTTGCACTCTTGAGAAATGCGTAACCCATCCGCGAAAGATATTGGTCGCCGGCTCTAGTTACCACTGGTAAATTTGCCCACAAAGCCTCTAAATTGTGAGTACCGCCATTGTAAGGATAGGAATCTAAAAGGACGTCAGCTACATAATAAATCGCCCGGTGTTCTTCTTCCGTTTTGGTTTGTCCGACAAACTTAATTCGAGCAAAATCTACTCCTTGAATTTCGCATTCTTCGCGGTAAGTGCTGTGAATTACATCGGGATCGCCTTGACCTTTGCGGATTAGCAAACTATCAGGGACTTCTTTGAGTATTTTAACTTGAGCCCGCACCATTTCAGGATTGGTTTTTCTCCCTGGTGCAACGCACAGATAAGTCATTTGATTTAAGCCAATCAAGAGAGCATTTCTAATCGCATTGCGATCGACATTAATGCTTTGCAACTCGCCAATTGCTACTGAACAACTAGGCAATCTCACTAACTTTTCTAGGTAATGTTTCTCAACGCCGTGAGGGTGAGTGTGTTCGTCACAGAGAAAATAGTGATTTTCCGAGATGTAGGGCGCATCGAATCCCAGCCAAGAAACACAAATTCCGGCGGGATTGTGGTTCAGCACTTCTACATTTGTCGGTACTGTCATCGAGTCTAAATCTATTAAAACATCCAAATCATCTTGCACTACTTCTTCGAGGATTTCGCCGCCGTCTGCAAAGCCATTTGGATACTTTTTAGGCCAGTAAAATTTGCCCGCCATTTGTTCAAATCGCTGCGTCACTTCATCTTTGTTGAGCTTGCCTGTGACGTAGAGGTGAACGTGGGGAGTGATGCGGGTTAATTCGCGAATTAATGCTTCGCTGCACCAGCCTACGGAGTGGCGGCGAAAATGTTTGGATAGAAAGCCGATTTTTAAAGGCTTTTGTCCCGTATAGGCGGATTTGATTCTGTTAACCGGGCGCTGTGGCACGGCTTTTTTGTAGTATTCTTTGGCAATTAATCTATAGAAATTGGCATTTTTTTCGAGGTTGTCTCGCAGGTGGGAAACTGCAAATAAGAAAATTTCGTAGAGCAGTTTTAGTTCGATATTGCTAAAGGTTTCGACTTTTTCGTAGCAGAGTTCTTCGATTTCTTCGAGTTTCTGAATTGCCTGTTTGCTAACACCTGATTGCAGGTAGGAAAAGACGTAGGCGGTGGCTGACATGACTGGGGCTACATCGCCACAGTTTTCGCAGTATTTGTCGGCTACGTTTCGGGCTCCGGCGAGGTTGGTGGAATGGCTTAGCAAGTCGCACAATTGTTGATGGGCTTCGCTGAATTTGGGGTTGGATTCGATCGCCTTTTCAAAATTTGCGATCGCCTCCAACGGTTGATCCTGTTTCTGAATGTGTCCCATCCGACAGTAAACCTCTGCCCAATTCGGTTTTAATGCCAGGGCTTCCTGATAGCTAGCCAGGGCTTCTTCCAGCCTCCCCAACATAGACAAAGCGTTGCCCAAATTAGCCTGAACATCTGCCCATTCTGGCTTAATTTTGAGCGCATTTTGGTAACAGGTAATTGCTGCATCGTACTTGCCTTGCTGCAAAAGTGAATTGGCAAGGTTGGAGTGCAAAACTTCTAATTCTGGCTTTAAATCTACAGCTTTCTGATAATAAGTGATTGCTGCATCGAGATTGCCTTGTTGCGATCGCGCGCTGCCGATGTTAGCATAGGCTTCAGCCCAATCTGGTTTAAGGGCGATCGCCTTTTCGTAGCTTTCAATAGCTTCGTCGCGCTTCCCTTGAGAGAAAAGTCGGTTACCTAAGTTAAAGTGGAAGTCTGCACCGACTAGCTGGGGGTTGAGTGAGGATGTTCTCTGAAAACAGGCGATCGCCGCTTCGATGTTGCCGTTTTTGTGATATACTTTGCCGAGATTCCAGTGAGCGCCCGCTAAATTTGGATTGAGAGCAATGGCTTCTTCGTAATGTGCGATCGCCTCTGGTAAACGCCCCATTTTGAAATACATACTGCCGATATTAGCGCGCACTTCAGCAAAATTTGGCCGCAATTCTAAGGCTTGAGAATAGGAGCGAATGGCAGCTTCTATTTTGCCGCCAGCTTGCAAAGCATTCCCTAAAGTAACGTAAGCATGGATGTAATCTGGTCGAGTTTTGATTGCTAAATGACACGCGGCGATCGCTTCTTTGATTTTGCCTTTAACTAGATAATTCTCAGCCAGACTTTTGTAATGTTCAACTTCTTGAAAATTGGCAACTTCTTCGTTATTTGGAACGTTCAACTGCGAAACTTGTTCGGAAACTTCAGCAGGGTTTGTGAAGGGAGTATTTAAGTTTTCACTTGTTTCTGCTGGCGGCAGATTTATGCTAGAAGGCTGCAAACCATAGCCTTCGTCTTTGTTGACAGTTACTGCTTGTGGTTCCCCTGATTCTGTTTCTAGTTCAATAAATTTGCTGGGTGAATTTTCCCCATCTTTTTGTTTAAGCAAATTGGATAATTTCTCGGCTGTACTTGCATCTCCCGGTTGCAATTCCAGCAGTTTTTCATAACAAGCAATTGCTGCATCTAACTTGCCTTGATCCTGCAAAACACTACCGAGCATCAAGCGCACAGAACACAAAGTGGGATTAATTGCAATAGCTGTTTGGTAATATTTTTCAGCCTCTGCCAATTGCCCTAACTTGTAATACATACTGCCCAAATTAGCGCTAGCTTCGGCAAATTCCGGCTGAATGTTCAAAGCTTGCAAATAAGCTTTAATTGCCAGTTCTAGCTGGTCTTGACTGTGCAGGGCATTGCCCATTGTCAAGTAAGCAGCAGCAAAATTAGGTTGAAATTTAAGAGCGAGATGGCAGGAGTCGATCGCCTGTTTAAATTCCCCTTGCAAAGCATAAACTTCCGCCAACTTTTTGTAAACTTCGGCATCTTCCCGATTGAATTCTAGAGCTTTCTGATAATTCTCGATCGCCCGATCAAGCCAGCCTGCATCTTTCAGCCCGTTTGCCTTTTGGAAATAAGTTTGAGCTGCCTCTAAATCCACCAACGACTCCGCGATCATTTTTTCTACCACTCTTACAGTTTTGATAGTAATACTATTCATTATGGCAATTATTCGCTGATTTGTGAACTAGATTTTTTTTATTTAACCACAGAGGGCGCAGAGGGCGCAGAGAAGAAAGAGAGAAGTTCCCAAGCAATGAAAAACTGATCGCAGACCAACTTGAAATAATTTGCGAGTTTCCTCTCTTCCTCTTCCTCTCTGTGTTCTCTGCGCTCTCTGTGGTTCATTAAATCCATAAATGCTATAATCTTAAAATTATTGAGGAGTATCTAACATGACCACAGAACAAGACCCCGTAAAATTGATGAAACAGCAAGTCGGCTTTGCCGCCGCCGATCGCGTACAGTCAGGTATGATTGTCGGACTCGGCACGGGGTCAACTACAGCTTATACTATTCAGGCCCTGGGCGATCGCATTAAATCAGGTCAACTCAAAGATATCAAAGGAGTGCCCACATCTTTTCAATCCGAAGTGTTAGCCAAACAATACGGAGTACCGCTGACAACCCTCGATGAAATTGACAGAATAGATGTGGCTATTGACGGCGCTGATGAAGTCGATCCGCACCTCAACTTAATTAAAGGAGGTGGCGCAGCGCACACTCGCGAAAAAGTTGTCGATTACCTCGCAACTCAGTTTATTGTAGTAGTTGACAGTTCCAAAATGGTAGATCAATTGGGTTCGACTTTTCGAGTACCAATCGAAGTGATACCGATGGCAATCACACCAGTCACGCGCGCCATTGAAAAATTGGGAGGCAAACCAGAACTCCGCATGGGAATCAGAAAAGCAGGGCCAGTAATTACCGACCAAGGTAACATGGTAATTGATGTTCAATTTGATAACCTAGACAACCCTGGGGAATTAGAAAAAACTTTGAATAACATTCCCGGCGTGTTAGAAAATGGCTTGTTTGTCAACTGCACAGATTTAGTTTTGGTTGGCGAAATCCAAGACGGAAAACCAGTAGTGCGCGAGATTTCTAAATAGTCAGGACTTACGCGCAAAACTCAATAAATCGGGTTTTTATACTGGGGCAAATAGCTGTGACAATGTTTGTTCTGATAAAAACCCGGTTTTTGCGTCCAGGACTAATCGCACTTTTTGATCTCAACTCGTTCCCATTTTGTTTAATCTGAGATAAATATGACTCTTAAACGTCGAGATTTCTTGTATTTACTGACTGCTAGCGTCGGAGCTCTTACCGCAGGTGCTGATCAAGCGTCAGCAAATAATGTATCCCAAGCAAGTCAAATTGCAAAAGCAACCAAGACAGCTCAAACTCCAGGGCTTTTTACACTCCCACCTTTGCCTTATGAATACAAGGCATTAGAGCCGCACATCGATGCCAGGACAATGCAATTTCATCACGACAAACATCACGCCGCCTACGTTAAAAATCTCAACGATGCTGTTAGCAAATACCCGCAACTCAAAAACATGAGTGCAGAAAATATGCTGCGGGATTTGAGCAAAGTGCCGGAAGATATTCGCACAGCAGTTCGCAATAATGGTGGCGGACACGTAAATCATGGTATGTTTTGGGAAATCATGAGTCCCAAAGGTGGTGGCGAACCCACAGGTGGTTTAGCAACAGCAATTAAACAAAGTTTCGGTAGTGCTGATGCTTTTAAAGCAAAATTCAATGATGCAGGTACAAAGCGTTTTGGCAGCGGTTGGGTGTGGTTAGTCCGCACTAAAGCCGGCAAACTTCAGATTGCAACTACTCCGAATCAAGACTCTCCTTTAATGGATGGAAATTATCCAATTATGGGTAATGATGTCTGGGAGCACGCTTATTATCTTAAATACCAAAACTTGCGCGCTGACTATCTAAAAGCTTGGTGGAATGTTGTTAATTGGACAGAAGTTAACAAGCGTTACGAAAAGGCGATTTAGCGGTTTTCAATTAGACCTCTCATAAAAAGATAGTCAAGAACAGGCAGGATGCCTGTTCCACAATAATTATAGGAGATGTCTATTAGATGAAATACAGGACACGGCAGTGCCGTGTCCCTACTAGCGAGCAGGACGCTCTAATTGCTGTACAACTTTTCGCAAGTAAACGCAGTGTCGCACACTATGACTCACGGGTGTTGTGAATGCTTCGACTGATTCAACAATTCCGCCCAAAGGCCCGATCGCACTTTGCAAATCTGCCTCTTCCTCCGCCGTCCAATTACCTCGATAAAGTACAGCTAAACCGCCATTTTTCAGGAAAGGCAGCGCATATTTAGCACAAATAGAGGCTGCTCCTACTGCTCTCAAAAGGGCAATATCGTAAGCTGCTTTGTGATGGGGTTGTCGCCCAATTTCATCGGATCTCCCCAGCAAAGTTGCCGCATTTTTGATAGTTAATGATGGCAAAAGTTTGTCCAAGAAATCAATTTTCTTGCGGGTAGAATCGAGCAAAGTAACTGATAAATTCGGCAGGGCGATCGCCACAGGCAACCCCGGAAAACCCGCACCAGTCCCGATATCGATCGCTTTGAGCACCGACTGTGCGGAAAAGTCGCGATTTTCCCCTAAATTGTCATTAGCTGGCAGCAGTCTCGCAATTCCCCGCAGAGAATCCCACAAATGTTTTTCCCAAAACTCGATCGGCTCAGTAATTCGAGTTAAATTTAACTGCCGATTGCCCTCAACAATTAATTCATACAGTCGCTGAAATTGTTGCTGTTGTGATTCATCCGGCAGCCAATTAAGGGATTGCTGCCACAACTCATTCATCTCCGGTAGCACAGGCATTGTAATCTGATTCATCTTTTGTTTTCACTCTGTTTGTAAGCACGGACTGGGGAATGGGGAATCGGGAATCGGGAATCGGGAATCGGGAATCGGGAATCGGGAATCGGGAATCACCAATTACCAATTACCAATAACAAATAACCAATAACCCATAACCCATAACTAATGACTAACAAAACTCGTTTCCTTAGCTTCTAATTTTGCCCGATCGACTTCCTGCAAATCCCCGTGGTCTAAAGTCCAAAATCGATCGGCAACGCTCAATAAATCGCTAGCATCGTGAGTGACAATCAACAAAGTCCAGTGATTTTTTAACTTACTCAACAAGCTTACCAATTGTCGCCGCATCGACCAATCCAAACCCGCCGTCGGTTCGTCCAACAGCAGCAAATGCGGCTGGCGAATTAGCTGCACCGCCAGCGCCACCCGTCGCTGTTGGCCTCCGCTCAAAGCGTGGGGAGAAGCGCTCAGCGGCAAATGTCCGAGTCCCACTTCACCCATTGCTTTGTTGATTTGTTCTTGTCCCAATTCCGGGTGCCCTAATCGCAATTCTTCTAAAATTGTGCCTCCACAAAAATGCCTTTCTGGAAACTGAAATACTAAACCTCCTAACTGTTGCAAGTGTTCAGGAGTTAATTCTTGTTCGCGCCAGCGGATGTCGCCACTAGTTTTTTCTGCTAAACCTGCTAATATTTCTAATAGCGTACTTTTTCCTGAGCCGCTGCGGCCGACAATCAGCCCCATTTGCTGTGATGGCAGTTCTAAGTTAATATTTTTGAGAATAGCATTCGGACAGGCTGTAGGATGATAGACTAAGTTTTTTAGATATAGCATTGGGAGAAGGAAAGCACAACACGGATTTTGACACGGATACACGGATTAATTCTTGAAGGTGAGGCGTTTGTTTCTGGCTTTTGCCGATCGCCCCTAATGATTTTACATAATTTTTACATAAATCTTTACAAAAATCGACCTTTTTTTCGAGCTTTCCCCCTTGATTTTTAGATCGATTGATGGTATAGTTTGACAATGGAAATATGTGCAAAATTTTTATAAGTGCTCATACTCCCATTATTAGATTATAGAGCAATAGCCAGAAAAAATCAAGAGCATCCGATCGCTTTTTAGTCGGGGCCGGAAAGTCTGAACTTTCAACTTTCAGATTCCCAGTTTACAATTTATTACCTTCTGAGAATTGACGATGATGAAAACTATTTTAGCGTCCATTGGCAAACAAATGTTAAGTTCCAAACAGACTGTGGGGGCGATCGCCCCACTCGCGATCGCCCTGAGCATCTGCATTAACTCCGCAGTAGCGGGCGATCCCTTTCGCGGAAGTAACCCACAGGCGATCGGGCCCAACACCGAAACCGCCTTCAAAACAATGTTTCAGCAAGGAAACTACAAAACAGCAAAAACTCAAGTTCAACAAGCACTCATCTCCGAACCAAACGAGCCCCTCGCCTATGCAATGGCCGCCTCCCTATCCTACATCGAGCAAGACTTAAACTCGATGAATTCCTACGCGCAAAAAACCCGCGAAGTCGGCGAACAATTGATCAAAACCAATCCTCTGCGCGGCAACATTTACACAGCAGCAGGTCACTTTCTAGAAGGAGCTAATGTCATAGCCAAATCAGGAACAGCCAAAGGCGCACCCCAAGCACTCAACAAACTGCGAGTCGTATTTCAATATCTAGATGCCGCCGAAAAAATAGCTCCCAACGACCCAGAACTCAACTTAATCAAAGGCTACATGGATTTAATGCTAGCCACAAACCTGCCCTTTTCCAACGCCAGCGAAGCAATTCAAAGACTAGAACAAAAAGCCTCTCCCCGCTACTTAGCCTATCGGGGAATGGCTGTAGGCTATCGAGACATAAAGAAATACGATCCAGCTCTAGAATTTGCCAACAAAGCACTAGCAGAAACACCCCAAAATCCAGAAATTCTTTATCTAAAAGCACAAATTTTATTTGATCAGGCTAAGGGGAAAGACGGTAAAGAATATAATAAAATTATACTAGAGGAAGCTCGAAAAAACTTCGATGCTTCCTTAGCAAAACCCGATCAATTGCCGAGAAGTTTAGTTGCAGAAATCTTCTTCCAGCAGTGCAGAACCCGCAACCGTCTCGACAGCAAATCTCGCGACTGCGACCCGATGCGCGATAAGATTCGAGATGCAGATGGTATCTGGGGGCCGGCGGCCTTACCACCACTTTAGCAAGAGTAAAAATTCATGCAAGTACAGTTTCGCGAATTTAATCCATTTGACCTATGGATTTGGCTGAAGTTCAGCAATGTGCCTTCCAATGGTGAAAAACAGTACATTGAAGAGGTGTTTGACTCTTGGTTTTTCTTGGGAAAACTAGGAGGATTTAATGCCGAAAACCTACAAGTGCAAGATGAGGGCTTAGATATCAATGACATGGATTACGATGTTAATCTAGCTGACCAAAGCATGATGGCTTTGATGCACAATATGGGAGAGATTGAGTATGAGGGAGTTTGGGCCCGCTGCTGGTTTGATTTGGGCACTAGCGATGCGATCGCACTCGATGTTTTGATTAATGTTTTCCAGCAACTTAGCAAAGAATTTGTGGCGGTGGAAGAGCTAATCATTGGCGGTGAGAATGCAGATTGGCCAGTTGAAAACAGGAGGAACAGAGAGGGTTTCGAGCCTGATAATTAAACGTTAGCTCGACAGGGATGACACGGATACACGGATAAGTTAGATCAATTCTGGTTGCACCGTCAGGTGATTGTTAACTGTTAACTGTTTGAACAATACCGATGCAACCGGAAACGATATTATATCCCAGACTTCTTCAGGAAGTCGGGATCTCGATCGTCTTTTTAAACCCACCCCCCACGTTACATTAATAGACATCTCCAGAAAAGCCAGTCTTGAACAGGCAGGATGCCTGTTCCACAATCCATAGGGGCCCAGAGTGCGTCCAGGGGATTCATCTACCTTACACTAGGCAGCGTCCCCAACACCTGATAGAGCAAAGAATTGATGAAACCGAGGGCGATCGCCCCCAGCAAAGCACTCCAAATTCCCCACCGCAAGCGAAATCCATGCACTAGCCAAGCCGCTAATCCAAAGATAGCAGCATTGATCACAATCATAAACAAACCAAAAGTTATCAACACAAATGGGAAACTGAAAACTACAAAAAGCGGCCGCACCAAAGCATTCAGCAATCCAAAAACCGCAGCCGAAATCATCGCTTTTTCAAAACTGTCAATTTCCACCCCCAGCGGCAACTTGGAAATAATAAAAAAGCTCACCGAAGTAACTAGCCAAGCAATGACCAGCGAAGTGATATCCATGTGCCAATCTCCTTAAAAAAGCTAAACATTAAATCGGAATAACAACACATCCCCCTCCTGTACAACATACTCTTTACCTTCACTGCGAACCAGGCCTTTTTCCTTGGCCGCATTCATCGCGCCCGTAGCAACTAAATCTTGATAAGCCACAGTTTCGGCCCGGATGAAACCCCGCTCAAAATCAGAGTGAATAACCCCCGCAGCTTGCGGTGCTAACATTCCGGCGATAATCGTCCAAGCGCGAGTTTCTTTTGGCCCGCTAGTAAAATAAGTCCGCAAACCCAATAATTCGTAAGTAGCTCGAATCAGAGATTTCAAGCCACCTTCTTTCACCCCCAGAGATTCTAGGAAATCCACCCGTTCTTCCTCTGATAAGTCCACCAATTCTGACTCAACTTGTGCCGAAACTATGACAACTTTAGCATTTTCTGCTTCTGCTATTTCTCGCACTTGTTCTACATAGCTATTTCCTGTTGCCAAATCGTCCTCAGACACGTTGGCAGCATAGATAATTGGTTTGTTTGTTAGTAATTCCAAACCTTTAACTAACTCAGCTTCCTCGTCAGTGAAACTGTAATGTCGCGCTGGTTTCCCCGCATTCAAAACCGCGACCAATTTTTCGAGCACGTCCACTTCTGCCTGAGCTTCCTTATTGTTGCGGGCTTGCTTGCGAGTGCGATCGAGCCTGCGTTCAATTTGAGCTAAATCTGCTAGAATTAATTCGAGATTGACAATCTCAATATCTCGGAGGGGATCGACAGAACCCGCAACGTGAATGATATCATCATTGTCAAAACAGCGGACAACGTGGGCGATCGCATCTACAGCCCGAATATGAGACAAAAACTGATTTCCCAATCCTTCCCCTTGACTCGCACCCTTCACCAAACCCGCAATATCCACAAACTCCATCCGCGTCGGTACTGTTTGCGCGGAATTGCAAATCTTGCTGAGCACCTTCAAGCGATCGTCTGGCACTGCCACGATCCCCGTATTTGGCTCGATCGTACAGAAAGGAAAATTAGCAGCAGTCGCCTTGGCATTAGCAACCAAAGCATTAAACAAGGTAGATTTGCCAACATTAGGCAATCCGACAATTCCGGCGGTAAGCATAGGTATTTAGAAACATATCACTATTTCAAAATATCATAAGCAATCGCAATATATCTGACTTGTCCCTTCTAACTTTTACAGCTAAGCTTGAATAAATATCTAACTTGAGGTAGATGGCTCAATGGTTAACAAGTTGTTAAGCAAATTAACGATCGCTGTGGGGTTGTCGCTGCCACTGGTAGCGCTGGCAGCACCTAGCGTTTTCGCTCAAATTGTCAAACTTTCGGTGGTTAACAACAGCGGCAAGACGATGACAGCCGTTTATATGTCTCCTCCCGATCAGGATACTTGGGGAAAAAACGAGCTAGACACCCCCCTTGCCGATCGCGAAAAAGAAGACTTTGAGTGGAATCGAGCTGACTACGGCGGCTCGGAAGGGGGCTGTGTTTTTGATGTCAAAGCCGAATACTCTGACGGTAAATCCACAGAGTTGGATGCTGTTGACCTTTGTAAAGAGACGGCGCTCAACTTCAATTAATTGATATTTTACACAAAAACCGGGCTTTTTTAAGTCGGATATCGATCAAACGGATGTTGGACTTTTGGGGAAACTCGGTTTTTGCGATCGACCTCACAAACAATCTTAAATTTAGCTTTCAATTAAAACATAATTTAAACGTCTCACAAGAGTAAGCTCTCACGAAGAAGATCGATCGCCCAACGCCCAATACAAACCACTCATCCGACTACAATAAAAAACTTTAACCTCACGCGGAGCCTTTACTCATGACACACTTCGGCATTATCTGTCCAGCAGCCACCGGCCACCTCAACCCCATGATACCTTTAGGCAGCGAACTACTTCGCCGAGGCCATCGAGTTACAGTATTGGGCTTCCTTGATGCTAAAGCAAAAACTCTAGCCAGCGGCTTAGAATTCCAGCCATTAGCTGAAGATGAATTTCCCGCAGGCTCAATGGCAGAAGGTTTTGCCCAACTGGGAAAACTCAGCGGATTAACTGCCTTTCGATATACTATTAAACTAATCACCCAAGTTTCAGATATTCTCCTCTCACAAGCTCCAGCAATTATCAAAAAAGCTGGTGTAGAGGCTTTACTCGTAGACCAGGTTTCACCGGAAGGAGGAACAATTGCTGACTTTCTAAACATTCCTTTTGTAACTGTTTGCAGTGCCTTGATGGTAAATCGAGACCCCAACATTCCTCCGTTTTGTACTTCTTGGCAATACAATCCAACTTTAGCAAACCGCCTTCGCAATCAAGTCAGCTATCAGTTCCTAAATCTGGCTGTCAAACCGATTCTAGCAGGGATTTCTGAGTATCGCCGAAAGTGGAAATTACCTTTGCATTCTCACCCGGATGATTATTACTCGAAACTAGCTCAAATCAGCCAGCAGCCGGCTGAATTAGAGTTTCCTAGACAAAATTTACCTCCACATTTCCATTTCACCGGCCCTTATCACAACAGAAAGACGCGCAAACCAGTACCTTTTCCCTTTGAAAAATTAACCGGCAAACCATTGATTTATGCATCAATGGGAACTGTGCAAAATCGCTTGTTGGATGTTTTTCAAACTATCGCCTCTGCTTGTGAAGGATTAGATGCCCAATTGGTAATATCTCTCGGCGGCGGCGCGACTCCCGAATCCTTCCCGCAATTGCCGGGAAATCCGATAGTTGTGGGCTATGCACCGCAATTAGAACTGCTGCAAAAAGCAACTCTCACGATTACTCACGCCGGGATGAATACAACTTTAGAATCCTTGAGTAATGGAGTACCGATGGTGGCAATTCCTGTGGCCAATGACCAGCCTGGAGTGGCGGCGCGCATTGCTTATACGGGTGTTGGTGAAGTGGTTTCTTTGAAGGAATTGAGCATTCCTAAACTGCGATCGGCAATTGAGAAAGTCCTAACCCAAGAGTCATATAAACAAAGGGCGATCGAGATGCAAGAGGCAATTGTGCGATCGGGCGGAGTCAAGAAAGCTGCTGATATTATCGAACAAGTTATATTGACTGGGAAGCCTGTATTAGCTTAATGGACGCACTTTGACACCTCGAAACCTGGTTTTTGCGAAAATACTTGTTGCAGCCCGTAGATTCGATAAAAACCCGGTTTCTGAGCCCCTATGCATCCAGGACTAAAATAATTCAATCAGGATGAAGCGAATCAGCGATGAACTCTCAAACAAAAACGCCTTTATTAGATGCTTTGCGCGATCGCACAAATCAACCTCACTCCCCATTTTACGCCCCCGGACACAAAGGCGGCCAAGGAATCTCTCAGCCGCTGGTTGAGTTATTGGGGGCGCAAGTATTTCGATCGGATTTGCCGGAATTACCAGAATTAGATAATCTCTTTAATCCAGAGGGCGTAATTGCAGAAGCTCAAAATTTAGCCGCCGAAGCATTTGGAGCCGAATATACTTGGTTTTTAGCAAACGGTTCGACTTGCGGAATCATCGCGGCAATTGTAGCGACTTGTGGGCCTGGTGATAAAATTATCCTACCTCGAAATATCCACTCTTCGGCAATTTCTGGTTTGATTTTATCCGGCGCAATCCCAATTTTTGTCAATCCAGAATACAACCCGGATTGGGATATTGCCAACTGCATCACCCCAGAATCCGCAGCAGCAGCATTAAAACAGCATCCCGATGCGAAAGCAGTCATGGTGGTTTACCCAACTTATCACGGCGTTTGTGGGGATTTGCGGGCGATCGCCAAAATTACCCATCAATACAACATACCATTATTAGTAGATGAAGCCCACGGCGCGCACTTTAACTTTCATCCAAACTTGCCAGAACCAGCACTATCAGCCGGTGCCGATTTAACAGTACAATCAATCCACAAAACCCTCGGTGCAATGACACAAGCATCAATGCTGCACGTCAGGGGTTCTAGGGTAGATATCCAAAAATTAAATAGAGCATTACAGCTAGTACAATCCACCAGTCCGAGTTACATACTATTAGCATCATTAGACGCAGCCCGCCAACAAATCGCACTCCACGGCAAACAGTTAATGACCCAAACTTTACTACTAGCAGAAAAAGCGCGATCGGGCATATCTAAAATTCCCGGTTTATCAGTTTTAGAACCATTAAATACACCTGGTTTTGCCGACTTAGACCAAACCAGGCTAACAGTAAAAGTATCAGATTTAGGAATCACAGGATTTGCCGCCGATGAAATTCTGCACTCTCAATTCGGTGTCACCGCAGAATTGCCAATGCCGCAACATCTAACATTTATTATCAGCTTGGGAAATACAGAATCAGATATTGAAAATCTAGTTAAAGGTTTCCAGAATTTAACTCAAAACAAAGGGGGCGGGCCAGGGGGCACCGCCCCTACAACTCAAAATTATTCCCATCCCCCTCTCCTCTCGCCCCGCGAGGCCTTCTTTTCCCCAACGGAAACAGTAGCAGCAGATAAAGCAGTCGATCGACTCAGTGCCGAACTCATCTGTCCTTACCCCCCTGGAATACCAGTCCTAATACCCGGTGAAGTCATTACCTCAAAAGCCCTTGAATACCTGCAACAAATCCAGGCCGCCGGCGGAAAAATCACAGGTTGTAGCGATCCCAACATCCAAACTCTCAAGGTTGTGCGAAAGTAAATATTAAGGCTTGGGGGGAAATGGGGAGAATTTCTACTTCTTCCTGAGTTCCAACTTCGGTCTTGCTTGAATCTAAAATCTAAAATCTAAAATCTAAAATAGAACAACTATGCTTTGGCCCTACGTCACTCCTGGTATCCCAGACGATTTATTTGAACGTTTACCGGGTATTCCCATGAGTAAGCGAGAAGTCAGACTGCTGTTAATTTCTCACCTGCGGCTGCAAGCAGACTCAGTGGTGTGGGACATCGGCGCAGGTACTGGTACGATCGCCGTAGAAACAGGTTTGCTGTGTCCCAAAGGTCGAATTATCGCCATCGAAAGGGACGAAGATGTCGCAAACTTGATTCGCAGAAATTGCGATCGCTTCGAGCTCAACAACGTAGAAGTCATTGAAGGCAGTGCCCCGGAATGCCTCAAAAATTTGTCCAAACCCCCCCACCGAGTTTGCCTCGAAGGAGGTAGCCCCATTAAAGCCATTCTCCAAGAAGTCTGGCGGTACTTGCAACCCCACGGTCGAGTTGTGGCCACAGCAGGCAATTTAGAGAATCTTTACGCCCTTTCCGAAGGGTTCGCCGAATTGCAAGTCCGCAACATCGAAGTAGTCCAGTCCGCCGTCAACCGCTTAGAGACTCGCGGCCTCAGTCAAACCTTTGCCGCCGTCAATCCCATATTTATTCTCAGCGGCGAAAAGCTAGATTAGAAGGAAGGAAGAGGGAAGAAGGAAGAAGGAAAAAAGTTTTAATTGCAAATGCCCAAGGCCCCAGACCCGATACCCAAGGCCCCATTCCCATTCCTAAAATGTAATTCTTAACCTTTTTTAAGTCCCGTTAACCTTCATACTAAGAGTAAGGGCAACCATAGCTGGATTGACCGCCTGACTTGAGATATTTGGATGACCGATGGGGGAAGAACTCGTATCCTACAAAAATCCCAAATCTCAAATCTCAAATCCAAAATCGAATCACCCGCCGCCGTCTGCAAGAGAATTTCATTTTATGAATTGGTCTCGTATCCTCAGTGGAATAGTTGCGATCGTCCTTGCTTTGGGAATGATTATTTTGGGGGGATGGTACTTCACCGTCGGCTTCGGAATCATCGTTTACCTTGGTCAATTAGAATATTTTCAACTAGCCCGTGCTAAGGGGATTGTACCTGCGGCCAAAACTACCTTAGTTGTCAGTCAAGTTCTGCTAATTACGGCGGCCCTTGCACCGCAACTCGTAGATGCCATGTTTCCCCTAGCTGGAACCTTCATCTGTTTCTACCTGCTGTTCCAACCGAAGTTATCGACGATCGCCGATATTGCCGCTTCTATTTTAGGATTATTCTACGGCGGTTATTTGCCCAGCTATTGGATACGGCTGCGAGTCGGACTTGACCCAGCCTATCAAGCCACAACTGGACTGGGACAAGCAGTGGCCAGCAATTCGCCGATTCACATTTACCCGCCGCTGTCTTGGGCAAACCTCAGTAATGTATCTTTGGGATTAACTTCGCTACTGCTGGCTTTCCTCTGCATCTGGGCCGCTGACATTGGGGCTTATTTTGTCGGCAAATTCTTCGGCCGAACTAGCCTTTCTCACATCAGCCCCAAAAAGACCGTTGAAGGTGCCGTGTTTGGGGTTTGTGGCAGCATAGCAGTGGGAGCCGCCGGGTCTTGGTATTTGAATTGGCCAGGGTGGCCCTATACTGGGGCTGCTTTTGGTCTGTTGATTGGTGTTGCCAGTTTGTTGGGGGATTTAACTGAGTCAATGATGAAGCGAGACGCTGGTGTTAAGGATTCGGGGCAGTTGATCCCCGGTCACGGTGGCATTCTCGATCGCACAGACAGTTATGTTTTTACCGCCCCGTTAGTTTACTATTTTGTGACTTTACTCTTGCCCGCGATCGACTTTTATCTAATTAATCGGTAATTGGGAATTGGGAATTGGGCATCGGGAATTGGGCATCGGGCATTAGTTAACAGTCAACAGTCAACAGTCAACAGTCAACAGTTAACAGTTAACAGTTAACAGTCAACAGCCAACAGTTAACTAACTAAGGCAAGACTCTAATTCCGCCCCGACAAACTATCTCGCCCGGATTCAAAATTAATTCCTCAATCTCGACTTCTGGCCCGAAATCAATTTTAAAACTCTTTAAAATATTCCTATTTAATTGTTGGGAAACTTCGATTTCTGGATTTTCAAACATCAATTCGTGACTGCTCGCCATCCGCAAACCAGTCCGCAATACAAAGGGAATTTGCATCCCGTCAGCGCGCAAAATTACAGCCGAAAGCGTCAACAAACCCGCGTCAATTGCGATTTGTGAATTTGCCAATTTCAGGGGCTGTTCCCGATCGGTCAACGGCAAAAGAGGTAGCAAAAATTCGCTCAAAGCATCTGCAAGCAAAGGTGCTTTCAGCGACGCATTTAGATCGGCTTGAATTAGCCGTAAAACGCCGAATACGGGAAAGGATTCTAAGAGGCGGAGTGGTTTGCCCTTGATAACTTGACCGAGGTTAACGCGAATGCCAGCACCCTCTAGGGCGACTTCTGTCAGGTGCAGTCCTCGATACACAGCACCGATCGCCACAGCCGTTACTTTGGGGATTGCTCCACTGAAGATTTGTCGATCGCTCCCCTCAATTTTCACCCTCAACTCGGACACCTGCTGAACTTGCGATCGCAGCCACAACTGCACCGCCGGAGACAGCACCGCACTCGCGATCCGGCTACCTTCACCCCTGGGCGGTATCTGCGACTCCTGATCGAGACTGGTAGTTTCTAGTTGACAGACACCGGCAGAGCCGTTAGGGAATTCACGAGAGTTGCGATCGACAGCCATAAACAATTTGAGAAGATTAAATTAACCTTAATATTCAAACACGAAAATATTACTTTACCTCGCCCGCTCTGGAAAACCCGATCGCCAGTTTCCAGACTATGACGGAAAACTGAAACATCCGAACTCAAACTCTTCCTGTAATATTTGTACCTATAGCCCAGCTAAATCCTGTCAAGATTTAGCTGGGCTGCAATCGAACCGACAACTTTACGAAGCAAAGATGCCTTATGGATGAAAGGCTGCAAAAAATCCTCGCCCAGTGGGGGATTGCCTCTCGCCGTCAAGCTGAACAGATGATTCTAGCTGGACGAGTGCGACTCAATGGCAATATTGTTCAGTTAGGACAAAAAGCGAATCCCGATCGCGATCGCATCGAAGTCGATGGAGTGCCGGTCTCTGCTATCGATCGACCGCAGTTAGTCTATCTGCTGCTCAACAAACCCGCAGGGGTAGTTTCCACTTGCAGCGATCCGCGGGATCGAGCGAAAGTTCTGGACTTACTACCCCCCAAACTACGCTCTGGTCAAGGCATCCACCCGGTAGGACGCTTAGACGCAGATTCTACCGGCGCGCTGCTGCTCACCAATGATGGTAAACTGACATTTTGTTTGACCCATCCGCGCCACTCAGTATCGAAAACTTATCAAGTTTGGGTGAAAGGCGATCCCCCCGAACCGGTGCTGCAAGCGTGGCGTCAGGGCATCATCTTGTCCGGCAGAAAGACCATGCCAGCTCAAGTTCGAGTGCTCGATCGCACCCGCGACCAAACCATGTTGGAAGTCATTATATCAGAAGGGAGAAATCGACAGATTCGCCGAACCGCCTCGCAGTTGGGATATCCAGTGGTGCACCTGCACCGCACAGCCATAGGCTCGATTCAATTGCAGTCGCCCTCAGAGCCAATATTACCAGTGGGCTGCTGCCGACCCCTTACAAATTCGGAAATTATTTTTTTATGGAGTCTAGTCAACCTAACATCAATCAATGTGCCGGTAAACGTCAAAGAGCACAGCATATGATCAAGAATTTATTGTTTTTATTCTTCAAAACCACTAAGAAAAAGTTGCACTCCCAAGAGGCAGAACGCGCCGAAAAGCTAGCAGAAATCGGGGCTCAACTCCGCCAATGCCGCGAACAGCAGTCGATTAGCTTGGAAAAAGTAGCTCTGGTGACCATGATTCGGTGTCATCTGCTGCAAGCGATCGAAGAGGGTCAACTCGACCAACTGCCCGAACCCGTCTACACTCAGGGTTTGATCAAGCGCTACGCCGAGGCGATGGGGCTCGACGGCGCTCAGTTCGCCGACTTTTTCCCGATCGAACCAGCACCTCGAGCGCTAACCAAGGTTTCCTGGCAGGATTGGCCCCAGTTACGGCCGATGCACCTGTACCTGTTTTACACATTTCTAATTATCTTTTCTGTGAATAGCCTGTCTCAGTTGATGGGAAGTTCTCTGACAACAAAGAATGTTACAAGTGCGCCAGACCTCGCCCTGCAGGAGCAAGAACGAGCCCGTTTAGTTGCCAAGTCCTTGAACGCCACCAAAAATCAGAAGGTGGATACTTACACTACCCTAGAAGCAGCAAAGGCCGGTGAAAGTTTAGGTAAATCTGGCAATAAACCGGTGATGGTTAACGTCACTTTCAAGGCCGAATCCTGGGTGCAGATTCAAGTCGATGGCAAAACCGAGTTTGAAGGAATTTTACCTTCAGGGACTGTACGCACTTGGCAGGCCCAAAAGGAATTGGTATTTTTAGCTGGCAACGCCGGCGGGGTAATGATTGCTGTGAATAACGGAAAGGCCGAATTGTTCGGAGCCCCTGGAGTTGTCAAAGAAGTTATTTTGAAAGCCGACGAACTTAAGCCTTCAGAAAAGCCGAAAACTGAAGGGTAATAGGTAATGGGGCATCGGGTATCGGGCATCGGGCATGGGGAATTGGTAATAGGTAATTGGTAATGGGTAATGGGTAATTGGTAATGAAAAAGTGAAAAGATAAAATGCGTTATTTTAAGTTTTACCTTTTTACTTGAAAGTCAATTACCAATGCCCCATGCCCCATGCCCCATGCCCCATGCCCCATCCCTCCGCTTCGCTTCGCCCAATTTTTAATTTTTATGGGGGGCGCGCCCGCAGATATAAGTGATGGTTTTTAGCCGATCGCGCACGTCCCAATTCAAAGCTTCGGACCGATATCGCCATCCCCAATTTCCCTCTGCTTTCCCCGGAAAATTCATCCGCGCGTCAGTACCCAAACCCAACAAGTCTTGAAACGGAACAACTGCCAAATTAGCAATAGAACCCCAAGCCATGCGGATTAAAGACCAGTGAATCCCTTGGGGATCGATGCAGCCCAAATAACGCAGAACCTCATCTCTTTCGTAGTGTTGCAGTTGATTGAACCATCCGATAGTCGTGTCGTTGTCGTGAGTGCCGGTGTAGACTACGCAGTTACGAACGTAGTTGAAAGGCAAAAAAGGATCGCCAGGGCCACCGCCAAAAGCAAACTGCAAAATCTTCATTCCCGGAAACTCGAATCGATCGCGCAAAGCTTCTACTTCGGGAGTAATTACCCCTAAATCCTCAGCGATAATTGGCAGGTTGCCCAACTTCTCGTTAATTACCTCAAACAAAGCTGTTCCCGGCGCTTGAATCCACTCTCCCTCGATCGCAGTTTCTTGTCCGCGCTCCACAGCCCAGTAAGCATCAAATCCTCGAAAATGGTCAATCCGAGTCACATCTACATAATCGAAAATCGCTTCAAAACGCTGCACCCACCACTGGAAATTATTTGCTTCCAACTTTTCCCAATTGTAGACTGGGTTGCCCCACAATTGACCTGTATTGCTGAAGTAATCAGGAGGAACTCCGGCCATTAAAGCTGCTTCTCCTGTCTCTTCATCCAAGCAGAATGTTTCTGGATGAGACCACACATCCGCGCTGTCGTGAGCTACATAAATCGGAATATCGCCAATAATTTTAATGTCCCGCAGATTGGCATAGCGTTTCAACTCCGTCCACTGGCGGAAAAACTCAAACTGGACGTATTTGTAGTAATAAATCTCAGCATTTAGCTGCTGCCGCCACTTGTCTAATACCTCCGGTTTTCGATGGGCAATATCTGGTTCCCAATTGTTCCAGCTAACACCACCAAAGCAGTCTTTTAGTGCCATAAATAAGGCATAATCTTCCAGCCAAGTGTGTTTGCTGTTGCAAAAAGCTAAGAATTCTTTTTGCTGGATCGGCGATGCTTTGGCCTTGAAGTTTTCGCAAGCTTTTTTGAGCAAAGGCAATTTCAGCGCGATCGCCCGCTCGAACTCTACAGTATCGAGGGGAAATTCTGGCAAATTAGCCAAGTCTTCATCGGCGAGCAATTGCTCGTCCCGCAGCAGTTCTGGGCTAATCAGCAGCGGATTTCCTGCCATTGCTGAATAGCACGAATAAGGAGAATTGCCGTATCCTGTCGGGCCCAGCGGCAAGATCTGCCAGTATTGCTGGTCACTCTCTACTAAAAAGTCAATAAACCGATATGCTTCTATTCCCATGTCCCCTACGCCAAATCGACTGGGAAAGGATGTGGGGTGAAGTAGAATACCGCTCGAACGGGGAAAAAGCATAATCTATCTCAAGATATAGGGATTAAACATTGACAATTTGACCGAGATTCCCTATCTGTTCAAATTCGCAGTTTTTATGCTGATTTTCAGGGAATACACTTTTTTGATTGTCTCATATTTTAGGCGGCAATGTGTTTGGCAAATATTGGGATTCCACTCAACTGACAACTGCTGAGTAGATGGTCAAAAATCCATCTAATTTTTCTTTGACCAACCTCTAATTTATTTGTAGCGGTAAATTGCTCATAGCTAAAAATCAGCCGATCGCCTCCGAGAACCAATGCACAAATAAGCCGACTGTTTTGTATTCCAAGAAACAGTCGGCTCAGAAAATAGATGAAGCGAACCGCAACCCGATGCCGTTTCTTCCTAAGCTTGCTTGTTCAACAAGTTCTGAACTTGTCTCAGAGCAAGAGCGCCGATGTTGTATACGGCCCAGCCGGCTGCCAACAAGAGGGGCGTCAATACTATCAGTATGCGGAAGTCAAAATCCATGAGTTCTCCTCCTAAAGTTTTTTAACAAATTCTCATAATCTATTTGTATCTCATTTTGTCGCCATTCTCCAGACTGAGCAAGCAAATATTTTCAGCAGAAAGTTCGATCGCCCGTAGTCTCACACCCTTCGCCATCGCGCCGGAGGAATTGGACTCCAAACCCTCGATCGGGTATTTCCAGAAGATGCAAGGGATTACCCGACAATCTCTTTAGCAATCCCTTCCACCACCGCAGTTAGGGGATCCTTGGGGAAGTGCAGAGCAAAAACCCCTTTGCTGGCGAGCAGCATCATTTTATCGCTGTGGGGGAGAACCCCAGCCACAGGGATTTTATAGATCGTCTCTACTTGCTGCTTCAAATCGTCGAAATCGAGGGATTCAGGGGCTTTGTTGATAGTCATCAAGATTTTGGGAACCTCTAATTGGCGGGCGACATCCACCGTGACAGCCGTTCCCTGAAAGTCTTGCTGATCTGGACGCAGGATCAGCAGCAGGATGTCGGAAATGGTGATGCTGAGCAGGGTTTCTTCGTTGAGGCCAGGGTGAGTGTCGATAAATAGGTAGTCTAAATTGAGAACCTCGATCAGTTCTTGAAAGCCGTCGGTGAGAAGGCCCACGTCGTAGCCTTCGCGCAAAACTCGCGCAATCTCCCCTGCTTTAATGCTCGAAGGGATCAGGTAGAGGCTGCCGTTATTGGCTAATTTTGGCAGCAGGGAACTAACATCGTAGGCTGTATCGGCGATCGGACACCGGCCCCACAGGTAATCATTGATACAGCGATCCATGTTTTGCTCGCTGAAACCGAACAGTACGTGAATCCCGGGCGATTGAATATCTGTGTCTACAATGCCGACCCGATTTCCGTCGCGAGCGATAATAGATGCCAGGTTTGCTGTCATGTTCGATTTGCCAGTTCCACCTCGGTAGGAGTGGACAGAGATGATTTTAGACATGATTTACCTATGAGGGCGAGAGCGGGCTACTTCAAGCAATTACAAATTACCAATGAAAACAGAAGGGCGAGAGAAACGGATTTGCAGCCAGCAGATATCAATTATGCTCCCTGATCTGCTCCCAAATCCTCTTTGTCCCCCAAATCTTCGCTAGGTATATCTTTGATCCTCTTTGCTACGCCTCTGCGTTCCCGCATTTGTTTGGCCTTAGCTTGCAATTGACTCATTTCGTCGTCTGGCGAGGTTTCGGCCCTGGTATTACTGTTGCTAGCATCAATGGGGACGCTGGCTTGAGAGTCGCTTTCAGATTCAGTGACTGTGGCGCGCTGCTTGTGTTGTTTGACTGTTTGCTGCAACTGAGCTAAGTATTCCTCCGGCTGACTTTTAGCGTTTTCAGGCTCTTCGGAACCGACAGTTATTTCTTGGGGTTGGTTCGGTTCTGTTTGAGAGGGTTCTTTTTTGCCAACCCTTAGTTTATCTTTCTTTTGCTGCAATTCTTTAAAGAAATCTGACCCGGTAATTTCTGCGACTTGCTCTGCTTTTTGGGCTTGGTCTATTTCGATTTTGAAGACTTGTTTTACCCGATCGCTAATTACTTTCCCGTATCCTGCTTTATTAAATCTGTCTGCTGATACAATGCTGCCACCAGTTACAATTAATGCTAGAACTGGCGCGGCTACAGGTACCCACCCTCCTAACAGAAAAATCCCAAAGCTGATGCTGCAACATAGTCCCAGCGTGGCTCCAAATGCCAGGGCCAAGCGTGTAGGGTGAGCCATCCGCCAAGCTAAGGTTCCTCCGACCATTGACCATCCCCAAATCCACAGGATTTCTGCCGATTCTGGCCAAAACCAAAATAGCGGTCGCTTGTCTAAAACAGCACTTAAAATTTGACTAACTACTTGTGCGTGAGCAACTATCCCAGGCATGAATTGGTTGTTGTCCTTTCCCGCACTGTAAGGAGTGTAAAAAAAGTCTTTAACAGTTTCGGTGGTGTAACCGATGAGAACTATTTTATCTTTGACTAAATTAGGAGCTATTTTGCCTTCTAAAACATCTGTAAGTGTGACTTGGTTTGCGACTTGGCTTCGGGAGCGATAGTTGATCAGTATTTGATATCCCCGGACATCGGCATTTTTGTATCCTCCGTCATTGTTTCCTAATTGTTTTAATTGGGTTTCACCCAGCCATAAAGATTCGTCTGTCTCCGTTCTTGCGGTGATTCCTTGCGCTTGCAGGTAGCGAAGTGCTAACTGGAGGTTGAAGGAAGCTATGACTTGAGAATTGTCATTGCAAAGATGTTTTTCAACAGGGGAATTGCTCTCAATTGTCGGTGGTTTCATGAATAATAAAGCCCTGCGAAGCACGCCTCCGGGATCGACTCCAAAATCAGCATATCCAATACTGTTTGGTGCCAGTCCGGGGGGAGGGGGAGAACCGGGATTTTCTGTACTTCCGTCGGTGACTAAACATACCCCGATAATTCGATCGCTCTTTTGTAAAACTTTGGTTAATTCTTCGCGGCCATCTCCTAGGGGTACGTCTCGCAGTATGTCTAAACCAATAGCTCGCGGCTGCATTTTTTCGAGTTTTTGTAAGATTTCAGCTATTTTGCGATCGGATATTGGCCACTGTTTGAGTCTCTGAATGTCTCCTTCGGTGATGCCGACAATTAACAAGCGCGAGTCTGGGGTTTCGTCGGGTCGCCATCTCAGCATCTGGTCGTAAGCGCCTAATTCTAATGATTGCAGCATTCCTAGATGTCTGACCGCAATCAATGACAATGTTACGGCCACGCTGGCAATTAGTACAGACCTAGCAAATGCTACTGAAGGTGTGTACAGCTTGTTCAATTGCGTTTTTGCCGATCGAATTTTGTGAGATATTTTACTCATCATGCCAGTATAAAAGTTTGAATCGTTTCTGGAACAGCAGTTGTTTCGTGCTCAGCCAAGCGCTCGACTTTCTCCATATTAGAACAGCCTCCAATTCTCGGAACTTTGTTACAAAATTTTACAGCTCGCAATGAGAGAGTGTGTCCAATGATACTGGCGACCTCGAAAGCTAGATTTCTGGGATCGAGAATCCACTTGCCGATCGGATTAATTAATGTTATTGATATGTCATGGTTGAAAGTGTGTATCTACGTAAAAGCTAGTTGCTCGAAGATATATGTCGCCAGCCGACAAGATCTGTGGCAAGGAATATTATAGTGAAAGGTACAAAAAAATGAAACGTTTTCTACATCTGGCTGCGTTTTCTGTGGCCGGATCTGCGATCGCAGCTACTCTCCCTAGTTTCTCAGCACCGATGCCTGCAAAGTCTGCGCCAATTGTGAGCAGTCAGAATGTTAATTTCAAGCCTCCCAACGTCACCGCCCCGGGCAACCGACAAGGGGGGACGCATCGGGGCAACGGTGCTTGTCCGGCGGGTTTATCTATTACTCCTTTAGTACCTGTGAGTAATATTGGTTTAACCAATTCAGATTCGCCCACATTTTTTGTTTACGTTCCTCAAACTTCGGCCAAAATAGAGTTTACTTTGTTAACCGAAAATGAAGACGAAGTAGTCTACGAAACAGCTTTTAAAATTGACAAACCAGGGATAGTTGGAGTTAAAGTTCCTGCCCAGGGCAAGCCGAAATCTGTTGAGGTTGGCAAGCGGTACGTGTGGTCATTTTCGATGATTTGTGACCAGAACGATCGCTCTGCGGATTTAGTTGTGAAAGGGTGGGTGCAACGAATTCAACCCCAGCCAAATCTCAACAGCGATTTGGCAAATCCCGACCCGATGACATTGGTGAGCGTTTACGCAAAAAATGGGATTTGGTACGAGACTATAACTACTTTAGCCCAATTGCGCCGCCAGACACCAACGGATTCTAGGTTGACAGCCCAGTGGGCGAAATTGTTGGAGTCTCAAGGGCTGGAGTCGATCGCCGATCAACCGCTGGTTAAGTCTCTTTAAGGCTCCCTATCTCTACAGGCTTTGTTCTGATATTTGGTTAGGGTTGCAATTGACAACTTTTGCCGCACCAGGAGTTTAAACTCCTGGCTAAAAATAGAGACGGGGGATGTCAAATCTCTACAAGTTAGTTGAAAAATGAAACGCTTTTTACATCTTACTGCACTTGCGATCGCTTTATCGGCGATCGTAGGTATTTTCCCTAGTTTCTCAGCACCGATGCCGGCAAAGTCTGCGCCAATTGTGAGCAGTCAAAATGTTAATTTCAAACCTCCAAATGTAACGGCTCCCGGCAATCGGCAAGGGGCAACCCATCGAGGCCCCAAGTGTCCGCCTGATTTATCTATTACTCCTTTAATACCTGAAATTAATGTTGGTTTAACACTATCAGATTCACCAACACTCTTTGCTTACGTTTCTCAGGCTTCGACGCAAGTACAATTCAGTTTGATCACAGAAAAAAAGACAAAAGATCCAGATGAAGTGGTCTACGAAACAGCTTTCAAAGTTGACAATCCTGGGATTATTGCAGTTACCATTCCTGCTGCGGGGAACAAGCAGCTTATGGAAGTTGGTAAGCGGTATCAGTGGTCGCTTTCCGTGGCTTGTAACCCCGGAGAGAACACGGGAGATCGATCGAATGATTTGTTTGTTACAGGTTATGTAGAACGCATAGAAGCGCAGCCAAGCCTCAAGAATGATTTGGCAAATCCCGACCCGATGGCTAAGCTGATTGTTTATGCTAAAAATGGGATTTGGTACGAGACTGTCGCAACTCTAGCTGAAATGCGGCGCAAAACTCCTGATGATGCACAACTGACAGCAGAGTGGACGAAATTGTTACAATCCCAAAAGCTTGATTCGATTGCTAATCAACCGCTGGTTCAATCTTTCTAATAATCCCTCATAACTCCTGACGTACCGCCAACAAACAACAGACAACTTACCAATGACTAATAACTTTCCAACAATTCTAGCTCTGGATTTTGACGGCGTGATTTGCGACGGATTAATCGAATATTTTCAAACAGCGTGGCGCACTTATTGTCAAATCTGGAAACCGGCCAATACAGTGCCAGATTCAGACTTAGCTTTGAGTTTTTACCGAGGGCGGCCGGCCATCGAAACCGGTTGGGAAATGCCCCTACTGATTCGCGCACTGCTGACAGGAATTACGGAAGAGCAAATTTTGCTGGATTGGCCAAACATTGTACCACAGTTGTTGACTGAAAATGGTTTGAAAGCTGCGTCAATTGGCGCTATGTTAGATGGATTGCGCGATCATTGGATTGCTGAAGATTTGGCTGGATGGCTTTCTCTGCACCGCTTTTATCCAGGGGTAGCCGAAAGTTTGCAGAAATTGCAGGGGAGAGGAGTAAAAGTTGCGATCGTCACTACCAAGGAAGGCCGTTTTGTGCGCGAACTTTTGCAGCTAGCAGGTGTAACAATGCCATCCGAGTTAATTTTTGGGAAGGAATACAACAAGCCAAAACACCAAATTTTGCGGGAATTTATGACGGCTGCTGGCAAGAATTCGACTATTTGGTTTGTCGAAGACAGGTTGAAAACTTTGTTGTCAGTTAAACAGCAACCGGATTTATCTGAGGTGAGGTTATTTTTGGCTGATTGGGGGTATAATACTTTGGCTGAACGGGAATCAGTAGCTCAAAATCCACCAGTTCAATTGCTTTCTCTATCGCAGTTTTCGGCAGATTTCGCCGATTGGCTCCCAGAGTAATGCTGATGTTACTTAGTCATTAGTCTAGGACTTACGCAGGGGTGGTCAGAAACCGGGTTTTTTGCGAGAATACTCGTTACAACCCTCAGAAACGGCCAAAAACCCGGTTTCTTTGGTCTTGATGCGTAAGTTCTGTATTAGTCAACAGCCATCAGTTAACAGTCAACAGTTAACTAATAACAAATGCTAGATTTAACTAAAGCAGCAAAAGCAATGCAGGGAATGAGTCAACATTTAACTGTCGAGGCTCTGGCGGCTCGCCAGCGTTTAGAAGTAGCTCAGAATTTGCTGGAAAAAGCGGCAACGAGACAGGAAGAATTGGTAGAATTAAAAGAGAGTTGGCGCGATCGCACTTTATTCAATTCTGCCACGCCAATCGAGCCATTGTCCGATCGCCCTGATATCCCAGCACCCCCCACAGCCCACACAGTCTTTGCCACAGACGGCTCTCAAATTTCACCAAGCCATCACGAAATAGCCTACTGCTACCTGCTAAACATCGGCACCGTCATGCTACATTATGGGCAAAGCCGCCACCCAGTTTTAGACAGCATACCAGAGGTTTTTTACAAGCCAGAAGACTTGTATGTTTCTCGACAGTGGGGAATTAGAACCGAAGAATGGATGGGATATAAGCGCGCAGTTTCCGAAGCAATTGCTTTAGCAGAAATTGGCCGCAATTGGGCGCAAGTTAACAACAATAAATTGCCGGCTCCAACTTTGGCAATGGTAGACGGTTCCCTGATTTATTGGTTTTTAGAAGCCTTACCCACCGAAGCCCGCGATCGAATTTTACAGCCAATTTTAGAAGCTTGGGACAATTTGCGTTTAGCAAGAATTCCCCTATTAGGATATTTGAGCGCTTCTCGCAGCAGCGAAAGCTTATCTTTTTTGCGATTTCAAGCTTGCACCCACGAAGTACCCGACTGCATAACAAATTGCCCGAATGTCGGATTTGCCGCCACACTTTCCTACGCCGACAAAGCACCTTGTCAAGTATTTGAACCCTTGCGAGATGCAATTTTGTGGGCCACAATATTGTCACCAGGACAAAGAAGTCCTTTCTGGAAATCCCAATCTCGAATCTTAGATTTGTACGGCCTTAATTCTGTCTATTTCTGTTACGTTCACGTCGGGACAGAAATTGCTAGAATAGAAGTGCCGGAATGGGTAGTTGAAGATTCAGCCCAGCTAAATTTAGCCTTGGGAATGATGCTAGCTCAGGTGCACAAAGGAGGCGGCTATCCAGTAACATTGGCGGAAGCCCACAACCAAGCCGTAGTAAAAGGAGGAGATAGAGGTCGCTTTTTCGCGTTGTTGGAACAGGAAATGATTAAAGCAGGTTTAAAAAATGTCGGAATTTCTTACAAGGAAACACGGAAACGCGGCAGCATTGCTTGAAGTATAGGAGAAGGAAGTTCGGCAACGGATTTTGTAACGGATTTAACGGATGCAACTGAGAGCTTTCACCATCACCATTTTCAATAACCTGTAGGGGCGGGTTCACCAATAGCCTTAAAGAGTGCAAACAGGTTAAATAAACCCGCCCCCACCCATAAAAAAGCCCCTTATTGGTATCGGAATTATTCATCTCTCTCTTCTCTTCCTCAGCGCCCTCTGTGGCCTCTGTGGTTTAATCATTCCGAAACAACCGTAAACGATATCAGCCATTAACAACCTCCGAACAGTCTTAGCGATTGCTATAACAAGTATAGTTAAATTAGAGTGAAAAATGTGATATGCCAATAGAATTAATTATCTTAATTGCTTCATTACTTGTATCTTGGTTAGTGTTTAATTGGGCCGTCAAAGTAATGAAGGCTAGCATCGGGACGGCGATTTCTCTGGCAGTAATTGTGTTGACGATGCAGTTATTGTTTGGCATCGGGCCAAATCAGTTGTTTCAGTATGTAATTCACCTGCCAGAAACACTTTGGAAAATGACTTCGGGCAGGTGATTCAATTACTACACAAACGAAGTCCCAGCAGAGGGGGACTAAGAAATAAGCCGGATTCAGCTCTTAACTTCCCAGCATTTGCAACTTGTACAAACTAGCATACAACCCTTCTTGCTGCAACAATTCATCGTGGCTACCAGACTCTATTAATTCGCCGCGTTTGAGCACTAAAATGCGATCGACATTTCGGATAGTCGAGAGTCGGTGAGCAATAATTATCGCCGTTCTTTCCGCCATTAAACGCTCTAGTGCTTGTTGAATTAAAGCTTCTGTCCCCACATCCAAACTAGCAGTTGCTTCATCTAGAACTAAAATACTAGGATTGCGAATAGCGGCGCGAGCAAAGGCCAATAATTGCTTTTGTCCCCCCGAAAGATTAGTGCCCCGTTCCCGCAATTGCGTATCATAACCTTGAGGCAATTGTTCAATTAATCTGGCAACATTTGTCTTTTCTGCTGCTGCTTGAATTTCCTCGATCGAGTAATTTTCTCCCAGACTAATATTGCTCTTCACATCGCCAGCAAATAGAAAGCCATCTTGGATAATAACACCTATGTGTCGCCGCAACTCTGCTTGAGGCAAATCCCGAATATCGACATGATTAATTAAAATACGTCCTTGGGTGGGCTCGTAAAGGCGGCACAGGAGACGGATAATCGAACTTTTGCCAGCACCGGTAGGGCCAACTAATGCTACTTTCTCGCCAGATTTGATTGTGAAACTGAGGTTTTTCAGGACATAATCGTCTTGTTTGTAAGCAAACCACACATTGTCAAATTGGATTTCTCCTGATTCAGAATCCTGCGATTTTGGATTTTCTCCCCCCCTTAGCAAGGGGGGGTTGGGGGGGGTGAGTTGGGAATTATTAGACAATAGACGATATTCAGAAGTTGCGGGATTTTGATGATTATTATCTGCCAATTCTCGATGGAAATGGGACCAATTGTCAGCAATTGCCTCTGGATGTCCTGTTATCAGCAGGGGTGAATAATATTCCCTTTTTTCCTCTTCCCTCTTTTTACCCTGAGCCCTTCCTTCTTCCTTCTTCCCACTGGTTGGATCTTTAATTTCGATCGGTTCGTTGAGAATATCACTAATCCGTTCAACGGCGGTAAATCCTGCTTGAATAGCGGTAAATTTCTCAGCAAATTGCCGGAGGGGATCGAAGAGACGCTGAGCAAACAGAATGAATGCAGAGAGAGTACCAAAGTTAATTGTACCTTGCATCAGGCTTTGACCGCCCATCCACAAAACTGCTGCGATCGCAACTAAAGCAATCCATTCTAATGTAGCAGATACCGCTGAGTCGTAAAAGATAGTTTCATCAATTTCTTTAATGTAGCGCTGATTGGTGACGCGAAACAATTCAGAGTTAAATCTTTCGCGGCGGAATAGCTGCACTACACCAATACCAGTCAGGTTTTCTTGCAGTTGGGCGTTGAGATCGGAAAGTTCTTCTCTAGTCTTGTAATTTGCTACCCGATATTTGTACTGAAAATAAACTATGAGTGCGGTAATTGGTATCATCATTAACACCAACATTAAAGCTAATTGCCACTGCATGGTAAACATGAAGATGGCAATTACTAATATTGAAAATAAATCGCCGAGAATGCCGATCGCCCCAGAAGAAAAAACCTCGCCCAAAGCTTCTACATCGCTGGTGAGGCGAGTCATCAATTTGCCTACAGGAGTGCGATCGAAAAATCTGACTGCTAGGGAAGTGACGTGGGCGAACAAATCATTTCTAATATCAGTAGTAATTATTTGCCCTACTTTCGTGACTAAATAGCCTTGAACCGATTGCAATCCCAGCCGAAATGCTATAGTTAGCATTAGCATAACTGCCAGAATATTTAAGGAAGCAGATAAAGGCATTCCCCGCAGAAATTCGTAGGTAGGTTCAGCTCGAATTAGGGAAATTGCCTGTCCGATCAAGATGGGTTGAACTGCTCCCGATACGGCCAGCGGTACTAATAGCACGAGGGAAATAATCAGCAAACGTTTGCTGCGGGTTGCATAGGATGCCAACCTCATGAATAACCGCCAGTCTGTTTCGCGGCGGGGTTGGTTTTTGGTGTCTGCTACTGGTGAAGAAATGGTCATCGATCGCAAAAATGGTAGAATATATCCCTGTCATAATTGTAACAACAGAACTTACGCACGTCGAGGCCAGAAACCGGGTTTCGACCTAGATCTATAGTTGAGAAAGCAAATATTTTTCAGAGAAACCCGGTTTCTTTAGGAACTCTTCTCCAATTGCTTGTTAACTTTTTGAATTTTCCTAGCAAAATACTCTTGTCGGTGTCCCAACCTTTTAGCCACTTCCAAGCCTTTTTGATAGGATTCCAAAGCTTTTTTATAATCCTTCATCTCCTGATAAACTTGACCGATATTGTCATAAGCGTTCATCAATCCGTATAAATTGTCAGCCCGCTCTTCTAACAGCAACTGCATTTGATAAATCCGTAAAGTCGGCTCCCATTGCTTTTGCGATCGATAAAGTAATGCTAATTTATCCAAAGCTTCGCTAGCTTGGGCATACTGTTGAATGGGTACGGCTAAATTGTATGCTTCCTGATAGTATTGAGCTGCTAAATTGATTTGACCTAGACTTTGGTAATCAGCAGCGATCGCAATTTTTAGCGGTGGTATAGCGCTGGGATTTTGCAGATTGACATAAACCGCTGTTAGTTTTTCCCTAGCTGCGATCGCCTTTAGGGGCTGTTTCGACTGCTGGTAAACATAAGCCAATTGTCTCAGAGCATCTACCTCAGTTGGAGGAGTTACAGGTTGCGGAGGTGCGCCATTTCCCACCGTTACAGTAGAAGTTTGAACAACAGAATTGGCAGCAAATAAAGCGCGGTTTTCCTGAATTAAAGTTGCCAATTCCTCATAAACGGGAGCTGCTTTATCGTAACTTAACCAATTAATATGAATTTGCCCGATCGCCTTTAAAGTCTGACCTTGAGCCAAAATATCCTCCCGCTGGCGTGCATTGTCGAGAATTTCTTGATAAACTTCTACTGTCGGGCCTTTAGCGCGCACCTGCTGAAAAGCCGCCGCCAAGGCTGGGAGCAACTCAGTATTAGCTGGTACCTGGGATTTGACTTGTTTTTGAATTGCTTGTAGCCGTTGGGTAATAAACTTTAATTCGAGGGTTTTACTATTACTCCAAGCAACACTTCCCACCCGACTCAAAGCAGCAATTTCCGCCGCCGGGCCGAGATACCTGCGTAGTCGCAATTCTCGAAACCAGATTTCAAAAGCACCGACTCCATCTCCAGCTTGCTGTTTAGCCACAGCTTCTAAATTTAACTGATCCAAAGCCGCGCTCAATTCATCCCGCTGAGTGCTGCTCAAAGATTCACTGGTGGGAGTTAGGGGATCTGGTGTGGTAATCTCTAACGGATTAGGAGAAAATTGATCCAGACCTGGTTGATTAGTTTGGGCGCTAGCAATAGAACCAGCACATAACCACAAAAACAGTAAGCACCCGATGGGGACAGAACTTCTCATCATCAAAATTTGGTTGCAGCGATGCCGCATCCATTCTCGAAACATCAAGTTTTGCATATCTACAAAACGGTATATATTATGTCACAAAGATGGCACAAAAGCCAACAGTTGAACAAGAACAGCAAAATCAAAATTACCGCACTCAGCTATTGTTTGCATTTAAAAACGCTGGGCGATCGTATTTTGCGCTTATTCAGTTTAGCCCTAATTTTGTTAACTATTTGCACAGCTTGTGCTCCACCTCCCGCAGTGGCCAAAGACCGCTCTTTCCCGAAAATGTCCCTAGAATTTTTGGGGGAGTATCAATTGCCCAAAATCAATTTTGAAGGAGCACCAGTCGGCGGCTTATCAGGAATTACCTACGACTCCAAAGGTATGAGCGGAGTCACTTCCCAAGCTTATCGCTTTTACGCTCTTTCCGACGACCCCAGCGAAAACGGAGAAGCCAGATTTTACAGTCTTAGACTCGACCTCACATCAGGAGATTCACCAAATATTAGTCTGAAAAAAGTTACCGTTGAAGGTGTTACTTACCTCAAAAAAGCAGATGGCGAAACCTTCTCTTGGGGTTCCATAAATCCTGAAGGAATCGCCCTTTCTCCCCGCAATTCCGTTTTGATCGCCAGTGAAGGCGTTACTCATGTTGGTATCCCTCCTTTTGTCGGAGAATTTGACTTAAAAACTGGCAAAATGCGGGAAAATTTACCAATACCAAAGCGCTACATTCCCGATGCCAGCGATGAGAAACAGCAGCAAGGAGTGCTGGATAATTTGGGTTTTGAATCTTTGACAATTGACCCAGAAACTTTTAGTCCGGGTGGCCTCGATCCGTTTCGTGTGTTTGTGGCTACGGAAGCGCCTTTAATGCAAGACGTAGACCCGTCACAGGCAAGTAAACTTCGTCTTTTACATTATATCATCGTTGATAAAACAGCGCAATTAGTCTCAGAAAATCTTTACACGCTCGATCAAGTTCCTTTGAGTATTTTGAATGGTTTAACAGAATTAGTAGCTGTTGGTGGCGGCCAGTTTTTGAGCTTAGAGCGTTCTTTTGGGCTGTCGGGATACGGCGCGCGGATTTATCAAGTAGCAGTTGGGGCGGCTACAGATACTTCGAGAATCAATAGCTTCAAAGGGCGATCGGCGGTTGAACCTGTCAGGAAAAAGTTGCTCCTAGACTTGACAGAATTGGGAATTCCGCTGTACAATTTAGAGGGAATGACTCTCGGCCCGCGTTTGCCAGACGGTAGTCAAAGTTTAGTTTTAGTCAGCGACGACAATTTTGATGAAGCACAAAAAACCCAGTTTATTTTGTTTAGTCTGAAGGGCAAAGGTTAGGATTAGAACGCTTGATATCTAGTCCGGTAAATCACTCACTATAAACGCTTACTTGTCATGCTGAGTCCTGATCCTTCCCCCGGCTCAGGACTGCGAAGGAACGCAGTCAAGCGTTGCATCGGGCGAGATTCTTCGCTTCCCTCAGAATGACAACTACTCAAGGGGACTTGATATTATTTCTTAGTCTCGCGTGGCGCGGACTTTGTTTGTATAGCAGCGGTTTCAACCAGGGATCAACGGATTAATTAACTACCACTAATCATGCCAACTCGTAACACCTTGCACTTGCCAGAAATCGAACTTTCTTACCTAGAATGGAAGCCAGAAACGGACAAAGAAAAAGTTCCGCGTTTGCTGCTGCTACACGGTTTAGCAGATAGTGCGTTTGTCTGGACGACCTTGGGCAATTACTTGTCTAACCGCTATCATATTGTAGCGCCAGATATGCGCGGACACGGAGAGAGTAGCAAACCTGAAACTGGCTATACTTTTGAAAGTGCGATCGCAGATTTAGAAGCTTTGATGGCACATCTCAACTGGCCGCAAGCCCACATTTTAGGACATTCTTGGACGGGAAAACTAGCGCCAATTTGGGCAAGGCAAAATCCCGAACGCTTTTGCAGTATGATTTTAGTAGACCCCATCTTCATCACCAAACTGCCCGCTGTGTTGAAACTCACGCTACCCATTGTTTACCGCAAATTAGATTGTCTCAAATGTATGGGCCCATTTGCGACTTTATCGCAAGCGGAAGCGGCGGCCAAACTATCAGGAGAATACGCAGGTTGGAGTGATGTGCAACAAATGATATTCAATCACCTAATCGAGCAAAAATCCGATGGCACTTGGGGCAGTAAATTTGTGATTCCAGCGAGAAATCAAATATTTACGGAAGTGATGAAAGTTGCTGGTTTAACTGAAGATATTGATATTCCTACTTTGTTTATTCAGCCGGAAAAAGGCGTCAATCGTATGGCTTGGCAAATGCAGCCCTACAAGACATACTTAAAAAATCTGGTAATTGCAAAAGTACCGGGGAATCATTGGTCATTTTTGGTAGAACCGGAAACTTTTAATCAGACTGTATCAGAATTTTTAGAGAGCACAAAACAATGAGTTTAGAAATTATTGCACATCGGGGATTTTCGGCGATCGCCCCTGAGAATACTTTAGCAGCTTTTGAACTGGCGATCGCACGGGGAGCTAGTTCGATCGAATTTGACATCCAGCTATCCGCTGACAGCGTACCAGTGATTTTCCACGACGCCATATTGGATAGAATTACTGGCGTTTCGGGTAAAGTCAGGGAGCAAAACTTGTCGGAATTGCAGTCATTGGATGCAGGTAAATGGTTTGGCGCTGAATTTTTGGGAGAAAAAATTCCCACATTAGAGGAAGCGCTAAGTATTCTCAAAAATGTTGACAAGTTTCTCTACTTTGATGTCAAGCCGCACTGCGAATGGTCTGATGCAGAAGTTGCCAACTTTGTCAATAGTTTGAACGACGCAGGAATCAAAGAGAAATGCGTTATTACTTCTTTCAACGATAATTTTTTGTCACAAATGCGGCGACTATCTGGCGATTTGCTAATTGGACATATCGTTGCTAATCTGGAAGCGTACAAAACTCAATTGGTTAAAGCTGTGGCCAACCGTGATAATTTGATTAGCAGCGAGTATCGTGTTTTGCTGGAAAACCCTGCACTGGTTGAACAAAGCCGCAGTCAGGGAGTTGACATTGTTGCTTGGACGGTGGACGATCGAGAAGATATGCAAAAGTTACTTGATTTGGGGATAACGCGAATTGTCACTAATTGTTTGATATAATTTTTGCAACCGCAGATGTAGGCAGATAAACGTAGATGAACGCAGATAAGAGATGAATTATTTTCGCAAAAGTATCCATGAAATGTCTGGCTATGTGCCGGGGGAACAACCACCATTAGGCACAAAAATTATTAAACTTAATTCTAATGAAAATCCCTATCCACCTTCTCCAAAAGCTTTAAATGTGCTGCGGGAAATAGACGGAGAAATGTTGCGAAGATATCCCGATCCAACTGCAACAATTTTTCGCCTCGCAGCTAGCGAAGTTTTAGGAGTTCCTAGCGATTGGATTATCGCAGGTAACGGTAGCGATGATTTGTTGAACTTGATTGTTCGTGCTGTTGGCGAACCGGGAAAACAGGTGGTTTGTCCCGCCCCTACCTATGTATTGTACCGCACGTTGGCGGAGATTCAAGAGGCAGATTTTGTCGAAGTTCCCTATCCCGAAGACTATCAATTACCCGTTGATTTACTAATAGCCGCTCAAGGTGCTGTGACTTTTGTGGCTGCGCCAAATAGTCCGTCGGGAACGGCTATATCTGTTGCAGATTTGGAGACATTGGCTAAGGGGTTATCGGGCCTTCTTGTTATTGATGAAGCTTATGTAGATTTCGCGGAAGAAAATGCTTTGGACTTGACAAAAAAGTACAATAATGTTATAGTTTTGAGGACGCTTTCTAAAGGCTATTCACTAGCTGGATTGAGGTTGGGTTTTGGCATCGCAAATCCGCAGTTGCTGGCTGAGTTAAATAAGGTTAAAGACAGCTACAATGTCGATGCTTTGGCTTATGCAGTGGCGGCGGCTGCGATCGCCGATCGAGATTACAAGACAGCCACTGCTGAAAAGATCAAGGTTTCGCGATCGCAACTAGCAGTGACGCTCAAACAATTAAACTTTGAGGTTTGGCCGTCGCAAACCAACTTTTTGTTAGTTAGGCCGCCGAAAGGCGATGCTGAAAGGATTTATCAAACACTGAAAATGCAGGGGATTTTGATTCGATATTTCAAGCAGCCGCGATTGGAAGACAAGTTGCGGATTACTATAGGTACGGAGGAACAGAATCAAATATTAGTTAATACTTTGAGGGAAATTCTATAGATTTGGATAATTCAATTTGGTAAAGTGCGATCGCACTTTACCAGATTGATTCAAGATTCAAAATAAATCCGGGGAGAACATCTTCACCTGATACAGTGGCTGGAGATTCCAACACTTCAACTTCTTGATTCGGACGATAAATTTCTACTTGCCGAGACTTGCGATTAATTAATAAACCCAAACCTGCACCATTATCTCGATACTCTTTCATCTTATCCTGAGTTTCTTTCAAACTATCGCTGGGAGACATTAACTCGACGACAAAATCAGGACAAAGGGGGGGGAATTTCTGTTGTTGTTCGGGAGTTAGTGCATTCCAGGTTTCTAATTTTACCCAAGAAGCGTCAGGAGAGCGATCTGCCCCATTGGGAAGTTTGAACCCTGTTGAGGAATCAAACACTTTGCCCAATTTATTTCGCTCATTCCAATTCCAAATTTGTGCTGTTAATCCTGCATTGCTGTTTCCCGTTTCTCCTCCTGCTGGTGACATGATGATTAATTCTCCCTTAGCTGTGCGTTCCAATCTAATATTTTCATTCTCCTGACAGAGTTGAAAAAACTGATCGTCTGTCAGCTTAATAATGGGGTTGAGGTTGAGGGTGAGGGTAGTCATAGCGGTATTTTATCGTGGGCTAAACGACCTTTATTAATGATGGTAGCATATCGAGTGAGTTGTGAGGGCGATCGCTTTTTCGATAATTGTAAATTGAGATATAATGGTAAAAATAGAGAATAGTGGATATTAGCTATGCAGCAAATATTTGAGGCTATATTGAAGGGAAACCTTTTAGAATGGGCTAATGAGGTTCCAAGACAGGGCGATCGCCCTGTCAAAGTTTACGTTACTTTACAAGAAGAGCGATCGACTTTAAGTGCTGAGCTTCGCCGTCAGAGAATAGTTGAAATATTGGAAAAAATTGCAGCAAGTAATGTCTTTGCTGATATTAACGATCCGGTGGAATGGCAGCGAGAGTTGCGTCAAGATCGTCCACTTCCAGGTAGGGATGAATAATGCTGCTTGACAGTAATATTATTATCTACGCTTCCCAGCCAGAAAACTCGCAGCTCAGGCATTTTATTGGCGAACATGACATAGTTGTATCGGCAGTAAGTTACGTTGAAGTGCTGGGTTATCATCGGCTAACTGAAGAAAATAGATTGTACTTTGAGGAATTCTTTAGCGTGGTGGAGGTTCTACCGATTTCTAACGCTGTACTCGATCGCGCAGTGCTGTTGCGACAGATGAGGAGAATGACACTAGGGGATGCTATTATTGCGGCAACAGCTTTGGTATATGGCAGAACTTTAGTGACAAGAAATATAGGGGATTTTCGGTGGATTGCTGAACTCACACTGATTAACCCGTTTGAGGTTTAAGAAAGAGGGGCGATCGTACTTGGAGAAGATCAGGGCGATCGCCTGTGATTCTATTTCAACTACGCAAACATCGATCGACCTTTCGGTTGAGGAATAGGGCGACCCAGTGCGTTAGCCGTTTCTATCCACTCCTGCATAATCTCTAGATTTTGCAATGCTTCTTGATAAGTTTCCCCATCAGCAGCACATCCCGGTAATTCAGGTACTTCGGCAATAAATGCCTGGTCTTCCTCACTCCAGTATATGATGATTTCATACTTCATTATCCTAAGCTAATTAAGTGTTAATTGATTGCTCTGCGGCCTTAATCAAAACCTCATCCATCCAATTATTAATACTCTTACCAGCCTTCTTTGCGGCAATAAAGATTTTGCGGTGATGTTCGGGAGTAGTGCGGAAGGGAAGTTTACCTGAAAAAGGTTTATCAGGTTCCTGTCCTAATTCTTTGCAAAACTCTAAATAATCATCGAGCGAGTTTTGGAATTCTTGGCGCGCTTCTTCAAGAGTTTGTGCTTTGAAAGTCACTACGTCATTAATGTCAAGCACTCGCCCGAAAAGAATTTCCGCTTCTGAATCTACTTCAATGTTAGCACTGTAACCTTTGTAAGTCATCATGGCTGTAATACTTCTTCCTATTTCAACAAGTGAAACTTGTGGCTGATAAATTTTATGCTAATACCCTTGTTACTTTGGGCGATCAACAAGGATTTTCCCGTTAACAGCTAAGTCATCATGGTTCTACCCCCCGCTTTTATCAAAAATTCCCTCTCCTTAAAATCCGAAAGCTAAAGCATCCATCATATATTTACTTTTTTCACGTCCCACTTCTAAATATATTTCCAATAATTCCTCATAAGCAGTCGCTCCGCCTACAATATTCCAAAATTCATCTCCAATAACTACAGCTTCATCAAAAGGCAGATAATTTCTTGCCTGAGACCACTTATAAACAGCTTTTGTTACACCATAGGGATTATAAGGCATCGCATAGTAAGCTTGCAATTGCGGACGCTTTGCACCCCGCAGTAAATGAAACCTCAACAGACGCTGGATAACTTCTAAGCATTGACCCTTATTCGGCTTAGGAGCTTTAATTTCAAATAAGTATTCTGTTCCGTCATTAGCAAAAATACAAAGATCAGCACGTACAGTTTGTGTTGCCAAATCATCGAATCGTCTAGCATTCAGCACTGCTGTTATCATCTGCTCAAAAGATGGTTTAGTTTGTCCTTTTTTATCCATAGATTCATAGTATTCTTTCTGACGTTGGACTTCTTCAAAAGCTGCAATACTGACTTCCGCTCTGATATCATAGCCTCGACGTGCATCCTGATGATGTTCAAGGGCAATTAACTTAGCGCATTCTTCAAGAGAGTTTCCTAATCTGGTACTTAAACCTCGCTCAAATTGATTGATGCGTATTAATTCTGTTGGAATTAGCGCGGCTTGAAAAGGTTTTAATTCTCCATTACTTGAACTGCGCGACAGGTACTCTATTCCAGTAGTTGATTTGTGAATAATCCGACCTTTATATTCATCTACAATACCCTGAATAAAACCTTCAAGATATCCTTTAATTATTTCTCGTTGTTTTGTGCTAATAGCTGTCATATTTTAAGTCACAATTACAAAATAATTTCGAGTAATGCTTTGGCTAAATGGTAAACCACAGGAATTGATACAGCATTACCCAATTGATGTTTGGCTGTAGTTTCATTTTCAGAAATTTTGAACCATTCGGGAAATCCTTGCAATTTTGCGTAATCCTGTGCAGTCAAAGGTTGGAAGTTTTTCTTTTGATAAATTTCCCTAATAAATGTTTCCTTATATGCTAAGGGTTCTTGACATTGAATCGAGATTGTTGCTACAAAGTCTCTAGTTCCAGTTGCAGTTAAAGTGGCGATCGCCTCCGCATGAGGCAAGAAAATCTTAGAAATTCCGTTAATCCCTGAAGATATTTTAGAATTCACAAAATCATAACCTTTATCATCTACACTCCGCAAAATTTCTTTGGAAACTAAGTTGTCAATTTCTGTTTGTTTCAACTCAGGAATTAGTGTTGCTAACACTTTAAATTCTAAAGGATTACCGTCCTTTTCTCCATAAATATTTTTTCTACGATTTTTCATAATCGTTTGACAAATTAATTTTTCCCTGCTAGTTGTTTGTATTAAATCCCAAGAATGAATTGCAGTATGTCCATCTCTAATATCAGTAAATAAGAAGAAGTCATTTAATTCATCTAGCTTTTGAAATCTGCCTCTGGAACCGGGTATTTTGCCATCAAATAAAACGGTTGGTGAAAATTTTTGCTTCGTAAAATTGCTACGCTGAATCCCCGGTATCACATCATAAAGCTTGAGCGGGATTGAGATGGGTTTAGGAAATGTAAATCCCCAGCATCTTTCTAGATCATTCCTAATGCCAACTATAAACATTCTATCTCTATCTTGCGGTAATCCAAAATCATAGGAATTTAGGACTTCGTATTTGACAACATAACCAGATGATGTTAAATTATTAATTATATATTTCAAGCTTTCTATATTTCTTGGTTCTGTCAAGCCTTTGACATTTTCAAATATAAAAGCTTTGGGACGATTAGCTTTTACTACCCTAAATACATCTGTCCATAACTGGCCTCTTGGGTCGTCCAAACCTTGCATTTTACCTGCAATCGACCAAGGTTGACAGGGAACACCACCCACTAATACATCTATGGCAAAAGGGAATTGACTGAGATTGGTAATATCTCCTAAATATACCTCATCTGAGTTGGCATCTTTAATAAAATTATCTCGATAAACTTGAATGGCTTTTTGATCAATTTCCGAATAGCCTAAACATTTACATCCTAATTCTTCGAGAGGGATTCTAAAGCCACCAATCCCAGCAAATAAGTCTACGAACGTTAATTGCGATCGGGCATTTTTAATAGACTTTGGATTGAATAGATCGAATAATTCAAGTTGTTGAGCATACATAGTTGGATTCATTTTATTTTTGTTTTGGATGAAGTTAGGCATAAGATTGTCGCACATTTATTGACTATTTTTTACGTGATGTTCAACATAAGAGCGCAGCACAGCATTCATCAGAGATTGATAACCTTTTCCTTGGTTTTTAAACCAATCTAATACATCGCTATCAACTCTTAGAGAAATAGCTTGTTTAGTCATAGGTTGCACCAGTTGTGCTTTTTCCCAGAAACTCGAATCTAACTCAGGAATATCAGAGGTATCGATCGCAGATTCTGGAATATTTTCTAATTCTTCAAGTCGTTTGGGCGAGATAGTCATAGTAGGTATTTTTTTCTTGACGAGTGGCTTTTCTTGCAGAGATGATGCGGATAACTCCATTTCTTTCAGTATGCGCTACGGTGACGATAACGACACCCTGTATAGCACCAATACTGATTTCTCGGATTTCTCCATAGTCGAAACGCTCATCAATGGCATTAAAAACGATTCCGTCAAAGATTTCTTGAGCTTCTTCAAAGCTAATGCCATGTTTTTTGAGATTTTGGGCGTTTTTATTTTCATCCCATTCAAACTGCATAGTGTATATACAAAACGTATCTACTCATAGGATAGCATAAAGGGCGATCTCCCTGTGAGAATCCTCCTCAAAGTCCGATTAGGGGGAAACCGGAGGGGCGATGCAGGAAATACGAGCGAGAGCGTACAAGCTTGCGAAACCTCGATCGACCTGCTATAATCATCCTTACTTTCTTTACCTAAAACCTAATCTTCTATTTAATTTACTGTTATGTATTTTCAAATTGAACCAACTGCTTATATTGTTAATGGGCATGACTTATTAATAACACCTTTCAAGACACCTATTAAAACAGAGTTTTATGATGAAGACACTGACGAAGAAAAAGATATAGAACTAGGCTATATACTAGCGCACAGATTTGATTTAGCATATTCACCCAGAACATTAGTGAGTTTTGCAGATGACCTTGAGTCTGATTTATTTCATGTGGCTAAATTTTTCTTTGAAAATAAAAATAATTCTCAAAAACTTTCTGGTAGCAGATATCTCTTTTATATCGATTATATTTTTCTTGAACCTGAGTTTAGAGGACATGGATATGCTCTTCAAGCATTAGCGTTGTTCTTAGAACTATTCGCTAGAGGAGAAGTTGTAAGTTGTCATCCTAGACCCATGAATGATTTAGAAGGTAAATACTCTAAAACTAAAGGCCAACTCATTATGAGAAAGTATTGGTCTAAACTAGGATTGACCTATTACAGCAAAAAACATAACATACTTTGGCAAGATGAATGGTCTATGCCCCAATGGTTGAAAAGTACAATATTCAAGTCATTCGATGACCTATGACAGTCATTTTATACACCCAAATAAAAGGCAGAACAGGCAAGATGCCTGCCCTACTACATTATAACCCTATTCTACCCCCTCAATCCGGTCTTCCACCTCCTGATAAAGTTCGCGCAACCTGTCCAAATTACTCTCCGAAGTCTCCCAATAACCCCGGCCATTCACCTCAAGCAAAGTGCTCACAATCTTGCGGAAAGAATGAGGATTCAAATTCAGCAAACGCTTCTGCATCTCCTCATCTTGGATAAACGTACCGTTCACATCCTCATACACCCAATTATCCACCGCGCCCGCAGTCGCACTCCATCCAGTCGTATTCACCAAACGCTTAGAAATCTCCCGCACGCCTTCATAACCGTGCGATAACATCCCCTCATACCACTTCGGATTCAGCAGCTTTGTCCGCGAATCTAAACGCACGGTTTCTGATAACGTCCGTACCTGGGCGTTGGCTGTTGTGGTATCAGCAACGAAGGATGTTGGTTTCTTCCCATCGGCGCGCAAACTGCCGATCAATTTAGTTGGATCGGAGTCGAAATAGTGCGACACGTCGGTTAGCGAAATCTCCGCAGAATCTAAGTTTTGGAAGGTGACTTCAGCAGTTTTTAAGGATGATTCAAAAATCTGCCTGTCTTGTTCCATTGTTCCGGGATTGTCGGAAGAAAAGGCGAAGGATTTGCGGGTTAAATACATTTCCTGCAACTCGGCTTCGGTTTCCCATGTGCTGTTTTCTACCGCCAAGTTGACGTTAGATGAATAGGAACCGGAAGCATTGGAAAAGACGCGGGTTGCTGCTTGGCGCAGGTTAATTCCCATTTCTTCGGCTTGCTTCAAGGCGTGTTTGCGGACGAAGTTCATCTCTAAGGGTTCGTCGGCTTCCGCTGCCATTTTCACGGCTTTATCTAACAGATTCATTTGGTTGATGAACAAGTCGCGGAAGACGCCGGAACAGTTAATTACTACGTCAATCCGAGGCCGTCCTAATTCTTCTAAAGACAGCAATTCCAGTTTGTTGACGCGGCCCAAAGCGTCGGGTACTGGCTTCACTCCCACCATCCACATTACTTGGGCGAGGGATTCGCCGTAAGTCTTGATGTTGTCGGTTCCCCACAACACAACGGCGATGGTTTCTGGGTAATTTCCATCGTTATCAGTGCGCTGTCTTTCTAATAGCCGATCGACTACAACCTTAGCAGACTTAATTGCCCCTGTGGTGGGGATTGACTGCGGGTCCAAAGCGTGCATATTCTTCCCAGTCGGCAAAACATCCGGGTTGCGAATCGGATCGCCACCTGGGCCGGGGATAATATATTCGCCTTCCAAAGCGCGCAATAATGCGCCTAATTCGTTATCGGCGCAAACTTGCTGCAAGCAGAATTCCAGATACTCAAACAGCGGTTTAATCAGGTCTGAATCGACCTTTTTGTAACCGGCTGCGTGTAAGGATTCAATCCAAGGTGTTTTCTTGCCCATGTTGAAGAAATTCAACTTGGAAACCAGGGAAACTCGACCCTCAGCATCGGTTTTTTCCTTTACTAAAGCGGAAACGGCATCGCGGCAGGCTAAGGTGATGTTTTGCAGCAATTCAACATCTGTTAAAATGCCTCTGTCATTGTTGGTGTAGATATCGTCAATATTGCGATCGCAACTTTGAGCAATAATCCGCGACAAACTACTCAATCCCTCTTCTTCCCGGTCTAAATTGGCGATATTTACCAAAGTTGCGATCGCCTCTTCCGCAGTCGGCGGCTTCCCGACAATGTGCAAACCACAAGGTAACAACCGCGACTCAATCTCCATCAACTTGCGGTAAACCAAGCCAACTAAATTATCCCGTTCCTCCGCAGTCATTTGGGCCGCTACCCCCCCTGACCCCCCCTTACTAAGGGGGGGTTCGGAAGATGTGGTTAGCCCCCCCTTGCTAAGGGGGGGTTGGGGGGGTAGGGCGATATCCTTATCCAAATTCACCAAACGGCACTTCTCGACAATCGCATCCACAATCGGCACACCGCGCCCAGTATCTTTCAAAGTTTGATAAGAAGCAATTAACTCGCTGAGTTCCTGCAAACCTTTATACAACCCAGCATTTTCAGCCGGAGGAGTCAGATAGCTGATAGTTTCAGCATAACTGCGACGCTTAGCAATTGTTGCCTCACTGGGATTATTAGCAGCGTAATAATAGAGGTTAGGAATCTTGCCGATCAAACTGTCAGGATAACAATCCCCAGACATTCCCATCTGCTTACCTGGCATGAATTCCAGCGAACCGTGAGTGCCAAAATGCAGCACCGCATCTGCACCCCAAATGCGCTCTAAATATGTGTAGTAAGCAGCAAAACCGTGGTGGGGGCTAGCAGAACGAGAGAATAACAACCGCATCGGATCGCCTTCATATCCAAAAGTTGGTTGCACTCCGATAAACACATTGCCGAAGTGTTTGCCATAAATCAGCAAATTTTGTCCGTCGCTGTTCAAATGTCCGGGAGGCGGCCCCCAATTTTCCTGCAAACGTTCCGAGTAAGGAGTTAATTCTTCATACTCAGCTACGGACATCCGGTAAGCAATATTCAATTCGGGAGTTTGGTATTGGGCTGTTGCGTCGTGGATGACTTCTTGCATGAGTTTTTCGGCGGAATCCGGCAATTCTGGCAAGTCGTAGCCGTTGCCTTTTAAGCCTTTCAACACTTCGTAAATCGAGCCGAAAACGTCCAAGTAAGCGGCAGTTCCAACGTTGCCTTTATCGGGGGGGAAACTGAAAATTGTGATGGCAACTTTCTTGTCTAATTTGGGTTTGCGGCGCAGCATTGCCCACTTCATGGCGCGCTGGGAAATCGTCTCAATTCGATCTTGCAGGGCGATCGCCTTTCCAGTTGCACCATCGCGTCCCGACACAATAATCGGTTCGATCGCACCATCCAACTCAGGAATCGCAACTTGCAAAGCAACTTGAATCGGGTGCAAACCTAAATCGCTATTTTCCCATTCTTCAGTCGTTTGGAAAACCAGCGGCAAAGCCACCATGTAAGGGCAATTTAATTTTTTCAAAGATTCGATCGCCTTCGGGTGATCTTGTTTCGCCGGGCCACCCACCAAAGCAAAACCAGTCAGAGAAACCACCGCATCAACGATCGGCAGAGGCGTAACACCTTTCGCCACAACTTCCAAGAAAAAAGTCTCAACAGGTTTCGAGAAGTCCAAACCGCCGGCAAAAATCGGCACAACCCGCGCGCCCATTGCCTCCAATTCCTGCACCATTGCTACATAGTGCGCGTCATCTCCTGTGACTAAGTGAGTGCGTTGCAAGACTAAACCAATGCAAGGTGCGAGGGGGTCTTTGAGGTCGGCAGAAATATCTGTGCGGGCATTAAACCAGGTCAGATATGCTTTTACATCCTCAAACATGGACGGTGCCAAAGGATGCCAAATCCCCATGTCTAGATAAACAACTGGTTCTTGGAAAGTTGCCTTTGACAAGTCTTTGAAGACATATTTATGTGACAGCATCAGCAAGAAGTTTTCCAAGTTTTCTTGGGAACCTCCCAGCCAATATTGGAAACTCAGCATGAAGTTGCGGGCATCTTGAGCTTTGTCAAGAGGCAAATATTTCAGCACTTTCGGCAAAGTTTGCAGCAGTTTCAGCATTCCGTCTTGGAAGGAACTCCCAGATTTTTCCTTCCGTTTTTTCATGAATTCGCCGATCGCACTTTTGCTTTGTCCCAACTGTGCCATCGAGAAACTGCCCATTTTATTGAGCCGCATCACCCCAGGCATCGAGGGGAAGACGACAGCGACATCCAAGCCATCGCGCAGGGGCTCCACCGCCGCTACCACTTTTTCTGCCAAATCTTCGATAAAAATTAGAGAAGCAATAAATACGTTGGCATCAGCGACATCCCGCTTGAAAGCTTCGTAATTTTCCGGGCTGCGGAGTTCCTCGATCAGGTAGCCGCTGATTTCGATCGCCAAATTCGGGTTTTTGCTGTTGATCGATCGAACCGCTGCCGACAGGGCGCTTTGATACTGCGGTTCGAGTACGACATAGACCACCTTGAGGAGCGATCGCCCCTGCAAGTTTTCCGGCACGATGTGGCGAATGGTGGGCTTGACGTGAGTGAACATCCGGTTAGGCTCCTTTAAGATGCTGTTTTCGGGAATCGGGAATTTTTCTATCCCATAAGTATTTTTACCAGAAAACGCTGCCCATTAGGTGATTTGAGCCTGCCGATCGCACAATTCGACAAATTTCAGGCTAGTTTTAGTTACATTTTTTTACAAATTACTTGAGCAAATACTCCAAATTTTATTTACAAATATTTACTTGACAAATATTTCAAGATGTGTATACGATTAAGGTATAAAAGAAAAATAATCCCAATCAACCAACCTTTGAGCAAAAAGTCCTGAAGAAAGTTCCAAGTTTGGGAGAACAGATCCAACTTGCGATAGAGGCATTAACAGAGGGAAAAAGGCATAATTTATGAAGGCAGAATAAAGCCTTGGGCTCATTGCTTTCTCAGAAAAATTGATGTTTTGCTGGGAACTTAAAGCCATTTGCTAACGTATTTTCCTGTGTAATTTACCCCTCGGCGATCGATTTCCTGAAAAGCTAATTGGTATTCACGATCAAACTCATCAAAACCTAGGTATAAAAACATGGCTAACTACGCAATTTTTGACGAACAATTCTACCTGGCCTCCTATCCTTGGATCAAACCAGCCATTACTGCAGGAGTCATCAAATCGGGACTAGAACACTTTCAAAAATTTGGTGAAGCCGCCGGTCTAACTAAAGTATCGCGGTATTTTGACGAAGCTACTTACCTGGCAGGCAACCCAGACCTCGCACCCTTCGTCAAGACTGTCAACCCGGGCGCGCCTTTCGCAACAGGACTAGATCACTTTATCCAATTCGGTTACGATGAAGGACAGCGCCGCACTCAAGTATCGCCTGAGTACAACGAAGATTTTTATTTAGCAAATAACTCAGAGTTGCGATCGTTTATAGGCACAAATGCACCTTTCAAATCAGGATACCAGCATTTCATTCAATTCGGGGCAAAAGAAGGTCGTTTTGCGACTTCTTTCTTTGAACCGGGATACTTAAAAGGAAACCCCGACATTGTGCCGTTTGTCAACTCTGGAGCCTTGAGAACCGGTCGAGAACACTACTTCAATTTCGGAAAAAACGAGCCAGACCGCTCTGCTGCTTTTGTCGGCAGCCGCAGCAACGATATTTTAACTGGCGTTGGTGTGGGGGGTACCGAACTCGTGGGAGTGGAAGTAGGTATTGATCCCACAGGAAATCCGCAGATTGAAAGCTTTGGAACCAATGAATTCGATGTCCTGATCGGCAGCCCCGGATTTGATAGATTCGTACTCGGAGTTCCTCCTACAGCCGGGAATTTAAATGCGACTCCGCTCTATTTGGGTAACGGTCAAGCTACTATTCGCAACTTCGACATAGTAAGCGATGTGATCCAACTGCAAGGAACTGGTTTAGGCGACGGCTACAGCCTGACTCCCGTTGGCAGCAATTTGTCAATCCAGCGTTTTGGAGATGTGCTCGGCGTGATTGAAGGAGGAGCAAGTTTGGGTTTGATCTTCCTAGAAGCTAATGGTAACGGTACTTTCATGATTGGTTAGTCATTAGTCATCAGTCATTAGTCATTGGTCATTAGTCATCAGTATTAGCTAATATTGATGATAGATGACTTTTTTGCGATCGCACTTTCCGATGCCGGCAACTCGCCTTTCTCGATCGAGTTCAAATCTATCCTGAAACCCGGTTTCTCCAAGCACTCTCCAAGAAACCCGGTTGCTAAATATTGAATTGTGATCGCGCGCTACCTTCAGCACCTCAACAGCATCTTGAGCCGCCTCTGAGCGACAAATTTATTGCTACTTTTAGTTACATTTTTTTACAAATTACTTTAGCAAATACTCCAAATTTTATCCATAAAATTTTACTTGACAGATTCCTGAATCTATGTATCCAGGTAATGTATAAAATAACAATAATCAAAAATCAACCAACCTTTGAGCAAAAAATCCTGAAAAAAATCCTGAAAAAACTGCCCATTTTTGTAGAACCAATACAAGTGGCGATCGAGCAATTAACTGACCGAAGAAAGGCTTAATTTCTGAAGTCATAATGTAGCCTTCGGATAATTGCAGGGTCACAAAAATTCATATTTTACCGGGAATTTAAAAACAGTTATAACCTCTGTATTGTGTAAGTTCCCGATAGATCGAGTGAAGGGAAAGCTAATTTGTCTTCCCGTTCAAACTCATCAAAATCTTAGGAGGAAAACATGGCTAACTACACATTATTTGACGAAAAATACTACCTTGCCTCATATCCTTGGGTCAAACCAGCCATTGATGCAGGAGTCATCAAATCTGGAAAAGAACACTTTAAAAAATTTGGTCGAGACGCCGGTCTAACTAAAGTATCGCGTTATTTTGACGAAGATACTTACCTGGCCGGCAACCCAGACCTCCTACCCCACATCCGCAAATTCAACCCAAACGGGTCTTTTGATTCAGGACTAGAACACTTGATCCAGTTCGGTTACGATGAAGGCCGCACCAAAGTATCGCCTGAGTTCAACGAAGATTTTTATTTACGCAATAACTCAGATCTGCGATCGTTTATAGGCCCCAATGCACCTTTCAAATCAGGATACCAGCATTTCGTTCAATTCGGGGCAAAAGAAGGTCGTTTTGGGACTTCATTTTTAGAACCGGAATACATACAGAAAAACCCCGACATTGTGCCGTATGTCAACTCTGGAGCCTTGAAAACCGGTCGGGATCACTACTTCAGTTTTGGGCAAAACGAGCCAAACCGCGACGCTACTTTTGTCGGCAGCAGCAGCAGCGATGTTCTAACTGGTGTTGGTGTGGGGAATGTCGAAGAGATTGGAGTGGAAGTAGGTATCGCTCCCACAGGAAATCGGAAGTATGAAAGCTTTGGAACCAATGAGTTCGATGTCCTGACTGGCAGCCCGGGAGTTGATAGATTCGTACTCGGAGTTCCTGCTACAGCCGGGAATGTAAATGCGACACCGCTCTATTTGGGTAGCGGTCAAGCTACTATTCAGAACTTCGAAATAGCAAAGGATAAAATCCAACTGCAAGGAAATTCTTTAAGCGACGGCTACAGCCTGAATCCCGTTGGCAACGATTTGTCAATCCGGCGTTTTGGAGATGTGCTCGGCGTGATTCAAGGAGGAGCAAGTTTGAATTTGACCTTCCAAGGATCTAATGGTAATGGTACTTTCATGATTGGTTAGTTATTGGTCATTAGTCATTGGTCATTGGTCATCTATCATCAGTATTAGCTAATATTGATGATAGATGACTTTTTTGCGATCGCACTTTTGAACAGGAAACTATGAATTACGATATCTTTGACGAACAATACTACCTTTCGCAATATCCTTGGGTCAAACCAGCCATTGATGCAGGAATCGTCAAATCTGGACTAGAACACTTTCAAAAATTCGGTCAAGCCGCCGGCCTAACCAAAGTATCGCGGTATTTTGACGAAGCCACTTACCTTGCCGGCAACCCAGAGCTAGCACCCTTCGTCCGCACTGTCAACCCAAACGCGCCTTTTGCTACAGGCCTAGACCACTTTATCCAGTTCGGTTACGAAGAGGGTCGCACTCGCGTATCGCCTGAATATGACGAAACGTTTTATCTAGCAAATAACCGATATTTGCTGCCGTTTATTCAGAATGGAACTTTTAAAGATGGCTACCAGCACTTCGTCAAATTCGGAGCCAAAGAGCGTCGGTTTGGCACTTCTTTCTTTGAAACGGAATACTTAAAGAAAAACCCCGATATCGTGCCGTTTGTCAACTCAGGAACCTTTACAACCGGGAGAGAACACTACATGAAGTTTGGGCAATTTGAGCCCAACCGTTCTGCGACTTTTGTCGGAACTTCCGGCAATGATATCGTTCCCGGTATCGGGACGGAAAATGTTGAAATAATTGGAGTTAAAGTAAGTGTAGAATATGCTTACGGCGCCCGATCGTATGACAGTGGTGGCAGCAATGAATTTGATACTCTCATTGGCGGTATCGGTCGTGATAAATTTGTGTTGGGCGACTATCAACTATTCGCCCGTAATCTGCCATCCCCTCTAGCAGAGTTATACATCGGGCCTGGTTTTGCTACAATTCAGAACTTTACCAAAGGCCAGGATAGCATCCAGTTCTTTGGGTCTTTAGCTCACTACATTCTGTTTCCCATCAACAATAATCGAGATTTAGCAATCCAAACAGAGCGCTTTGACACGGTGGCTGTGATTGAAGGTGGCGGAAATCTCAGCTTGAATTTATTGCCAGGATCTAGTCCTACTAAATTTTTACTGGGCTAGAAATCCAGAAGCTATTTATTAATTAGTGGGTGTTTAATTAGGTGGCTGCGATCGCACATTCAACAAAATGGGCGATCGCACTTTGCTATTCCGGCAACTCGCCAAATCGATCGCGGTATCTGGCAAGCTGCTGCTGTATTTCCTCCGCTTTTTGTTCTGATTCCTCAGCTCTTTGCTGTGCTCGATCGGCAGTTTCTTCAGCCGTCAAATACCTACTACCTCGTTCATCAAACCAGTACAAAACCTCCAACTGTCGTTCTCCATCACTGTACCGACCTCGACCAATTCCTAAACCCACTTCCGGCATCCAGAAAGGTTCACCAATTTGCTGTTCGTACTCGCCATTTACCAAACGATAAACTTCAAACGGTTGATGTTGGTCTCGCCGCCAGTAGTACGGATTGTAAATCACATAGTAAAGCACCCCCAACTTCGCGTAAATATCAATCTTTTTATCGTATTCACCGCCGTAAGTTTGAGAAACAATCTCTAGGGCAAAAATCGGGGGAATATTATTTTCTTCCCACAGGACGTAACTGAGGCGCAAAGTATCGCCTTTGAACCTTTCGACACCCAAACTCAAGAAGCCGTCAGGAACGATTGGAACCAGATGACTTACTCCCGTCGTGTGATAAACTCCCATATCCACGCCCAAAAACCAGTCGTTCCGCTGCCGCCAGTGAAATTTGAGCAAGAATAACAGTAAGTTGGGAAGGAAGTTTTGATTTTCGTTATCCACAGGAGTATCATCCGAAGACGGAAGTTCGGCGCTAGTTGGCAAACGCATTTCTCGATCGAATAGTACCATGATAGAAAAATGGCAAATTTATTCATTAATTGTACCATCCAGAAACCGGGTTTCTCCACTAAACCCGGTTGCTAAGTCTTTAATTGCGATCGCGCGCTAGCTTCAGCACCTCAACAGTATCTTTATGCCCCTCAGAAGATGCCCAAATTAACGCAGTCCAAGTATTATTATCCTTAGCTTTAATATCAGCTCCTTTCTCGACTAAAACCTCCACAACTTGAGTACGTCCACTACCAGCAGCACTCATCAAAGCCGTCAAACCAAAATTAGTTCTAGCATTCACATCCGCTCCCGCTGAGAGCAAAACTTGTACAATCTCCGTATGTCCCGCAGCAGCGGCACTCATTAACGCTGTCCAGCCGTCATTGTCGTGACTGTTGACATCCGCACCAGCAGCGAGCAATTTTTTGGCGATGTCAAAATGGCCAGCCTCAGCCGCAACCGTCAAAGCCGTCGCACCTTCCTCATCTTTGGCATTGACATCTGCACATTGTTCGATCGAAGCTTCTACAGTAGAAACATCACCAGTCTTGGCCGCATTAATTAAATCTGTCATAACTTCTCCTTTGTATCCTCTAAAATCTTAAATCCCATGACAGTAGATATCTTAGTCCTCTCTAACGGGCCCGGAGAATTAGCAACCTGGGTACATCCTGTTGTGCAAGCTTTGCGAGAACATTTAGGATGCGATCGCACTCAAGTCCGCATTTCAGTTATCCTGTCCCCCTGTCCCCACGCCACCGGGAAAGAAGCACAAATCGCAAGTTCCTACCCAGAAGTTGACAGAGTGCAAGCACCAGAGCATTTTTTTACATTCCTATTGTCGGGCAAAACTGCTGAAAATTGGGATTGGCACGAAACAGGAGTTGTTTTATTTTTAGGCGGCGACCAATTTTTTACAGTTGTTATTGGTAAAAGGCTAAAATATCGCACTGTTATCTATGCTGAATGGGACGCGCGGTGGTATCGCTGGATTGACAAATTTGCCGCCATGAAACCCGAAGTTTGTGTTAAAATCCCCCCAAAATATGCTAATAAATTTACAGTTGTCGGAGATTTGATCGCCGAAGTAGGCAATCGGAAATCGGGCGGGGCGGGCCAGGGGGCACCGCCCCTACGGGAAATGGAACTAATTGGATTGTTGCCCGGTTCCAAACCTGCTAAACTAGCTTTAGGCGTGCCGTTATGTTTGTCGATCGCCCAATCCATCCATCGCATCCGCCCAGAAACTCGCTTTGTAATTCCCGTTGCACCTACAATAGATCTACAAACCTTAGCACGTTTTGCCGACCCAGAACAAAATCCTTGTCTGCATTTATTTGCCAACTCCGCCGCCGAACTTCATTTAACAGAATCGCCATTTTTGCAGACAACAAATGGCTTGCAAATAGAACTTTGGACTGAGACACCGGCCTACGATTTGCTATCAGAATGCAGTTTGTGTTTAACTACTGTTGGAGCCAATACCGCCGAATTGGGTTCTTTAGCTGTACCGATGATTGTTTTGATACCGATGCAGCAATTGGATGCGATGAAAGCTTGGGATGGTTTGCCGGGATTGCTGGCAAATTTGCCCTTAGTTGGTTCTGTTTTTGCGACGGTGATTAATTGGCTAATCTGGCGATTGGGAAAGAGAAAACTTTATGCTTGGCCGAATATTTGGGCGCAAGCAGAGATAGTGCCAGAGTTGGTTGGGAAGCTGGAACCGGAAGTGGTGGCTAAATTGGCGATCGACTATTTGAGCCATCCTGAAAAATTAGCACAAATGGGCGATCGTTTGCGATCGGTTCGGGGAGAATCTGGGGCGGCGAATAAAATTGCTGAATTGGTTTGTGAAGAACTTGATTTGTAATGAACTTCTGATAATAATTAGATGTTTTTATTTAACCGCAGATGAACGCGGATGAACGCAGATGTAATACAGATAGTCAGGTCGGCAGAAACCGGGTTTTTTACGAATACTGCGTTTTAGCCTTTAACACTGATGAAAAACCCGGTTTCTTTGGTTTTTGCGTAAATCCTAACAGATTCATAAAAACAGGCAAAAGAAAATCTATTTTCTCTTGCCTGTCTATCATCCAAAAACTGGATTTGCCCTCAGCTTAATCTCGATCGTGCTTGGCAATCACCCAAATGGCGTGGACAATGCCGGGAATAAAGCCCAAAAAGGTGAGAACCAGGTTAATCCAAAAATCTGTGCCAATCCCAACCGTCAGAAATACGCCCAAGGGGGGAAGAAAAATGGCAGCTAGTATGCGAATTAAATTGCCCATCTGAGTTACTCCAAACGACTTTTCTCTTTCAATTTAACTTCACTGACCGATAGAACCTTTCCCGAAAAATTTAGGAGGTTCTGCCATAGTGTAAACTTCGGTTTCAGCGGCGATGACTTGTCGCAAGTGACCGGGAACTTGCATCAATCCCAACAGCGTAATTCCGTCGAACATTCGGAACCCACCGATGGTTTTATCAGCGAGTAATTTGTCCGTAACTTCTGGTTCGGGACGGGTGTTTATTTCCTGAGTTGAAGCTATGGCAAAACCCCAAGGAGCTCCGTAAGTAGAAATAAAGCTGGTGCAAGATTGAACGTTGGGGAAAACGGATTTCAGCGTATTGACAATCCGGGCGTGCATTTTCATTTCTGCTGGAGAAACTGGCCCGGCTTGTACCACAAAATATCCCGTAGGTGACATCACGCGACGAACTTTCTCAAAATACTCCTTTGTAAACAACTGGAAAGAAGGGCCTTCTTCAATGGGATCTGACAAGTCAGAAATGACAATATCCCAATCGTTGTCACTGTTATCTAAATAGTCCAAAGCATCGCCGATTACTACTTCGCAACGAGGATCATCAAAGGCATTTTGGTGCATTTCTGGTAGGTGTTCGCGACAAGCATCTACTACTTCGCCGTCAATGTCGATCATCACTACTTTTTCAACACTTTTCCAGCGTAGCACTTCTCTAATTGTCGCTCCTTCACCACCACCGAGAACGAGGACTTTTTTGGGTGAACCGTGCATAGTCATGGCTGGGTGAACTAGGGGCTCGTGGTACAGAAACTCGTCGCCAGTACAAGATTGCCATTTGCCATCCAATACTAAGCCTTTGCCGTAGGTGCCGGTTTCAACGACGTACATTTCTTGAAAGGCTGTTTTCTTGTAAGCAAGCACCCGCGTGATGCCGTGAACGTAGATATCCCAAGGGGTAATGTACTCGCTCATCCAAAAGTCTGCACGAACTTCGCTACCTGACATCCAATACTCTCCAATGCTAAACTGCTCAAGTATTAGTTCTTAGCACAAAATGGCGCTGCTGTGGAAGTGCGATCGACACAAACAGGTTCCGATCGCTAAATCTAACAGTTAATATTAAGAGGAATTACGCATAAATCAGCCCACCGCAGCTCCCCAACTTCTTTAAGAAGTCGGGGATAAAACAGCAAAGTATTTTATGTTTAATTTTGAGAAATTGAGCGATAATGAAAACTCTCTTTGACCGCGGCTCTTTCTAGTTTGGTGTGTTACCCTATGTCTACTGTCACTTTTGCTTTATCAACGCCCTCCGCTGCTGAGCCTGGGGCATCTTACGGCAGCAATCAACCGCCCAGTCGCCCCACGGTGCGGGCACAGTGGATCGAAGTTTTGGTAGACTCTCCTTTCAGGGGTGCGGGGGACTCCCCAGGGGAGGAAAATAAGTTATTTACCTATCGGTTGCCGGCGGAACTTGCTGTGCAACCTGGAGATATTCTGAGTGTACCATTTGGCAGTCAACAGGTGGGGGCGATCGCCATTCGTTTTGTTTCTCAACTGCCGCCAGACTTAGAACCCGCGCGGGTTAAAGATGTCGAAGATGTTGTGAGTCGGGGATTTTTTGCCCCTACTTACTGGGAATTGCTCGATCGCACTTCTACCTATTATTGCACACCTTTAATTCAAGTAATTAGAGCCTCGCTGCCACCGGGTTTGTTAAGCCGTTCCGTGCGCCGAATCCGCTTAATTAAGGATGCGATTTCTCCGAATGCCGAAGTATTTCTCAATCCCGCAGCCAGTCAAATTTTACAATTATTGCAAGCTCAAAAAAATGGCGATTATACTTGGCAATACCTTCAGCGGCAAGTTAAGGGTGCTTACAGAGGATTGCGAGATTTATTAACACGGGGTTGGGTAGAAAGTTATTTAGAACCTCCCAATCCTCCCAAACCAAAACTGAAACCGGCAGTCACATTAATTGTTAGTGCTTTTGTCACAGATTTAACCCAGCGTCAACAAGAAGTCTTGGAAGTTTTGCGGCGCGGCGGCGGTGAAATGTGGCTGAACGATTTGCTGAAAGTTTGCAGTGCGAGTGCTTCGGTTGTTAAAGCTTTGGAACAAAAAGGTAGTGTGGTAATTGACCAAAGGGAAGTGCTCAGGGGCGATCGCGGAATTGCTCAACTTCCCGATTCACCCAAAACTTTAACTCATTTTCAGGCTAAAGCTTTAGCATTCATTAACACTTTTTCGGGATTTCGTCAAGTGCTGTTGCACGGTGTTACAGGTTCCGGGAAAACCGAAGTGTATTTGCAGGCGATCGCCCCAATCTTAGCAAGCGGCAAATCCGCGATCGTACTCGTCCCCGAAATCGGCCTCACACCCCAACTTACAGACAGATTCCGCGCCCGTTTTGGCGAGCAAATTTGCGTATATCACAGCGCCCTATCCGACGGCGAACGTTACGATACATGGCGTCAGATGCTCACTGGAACCCCGCAAATTGTCATCGGCACGCGATCGGCCATTTTTGCACCTTTACCTCACCTTGGCTTAATTATCTTAGATGAAGAACACGACACCAGCTTCAAACAAGAACAACCAGCCCCCTGCTACCACGCCCGCACCGTTGCCAAATGGCGCGCCGAATTAGAAAATTGCCCCCTAATTTTAGGTTCCGCTACCCCAGCTTTAGAGACTTTTGTACAAACTAAAATCAATAATTACTCCTTACCAACTATCCATTACTTGTCATTGCCAGAACGAATTTATTCGCGCCCGATGCCACCGATTCAAATAGTCGATATGCGCCAAGAATTGCGGCAAGGAAACCGCTCAATTTTTAGCGTTCCCCTGCAAAATGCTCTCGAACAATTGCAAGCAAGACAACAGCAAGGTATTCTATTTATTCACAGAAGAGGACACAGTACCTTTGTCTCTTGTCGGAGTTGTGGCTATGTGATGGAATGCCCTAATTGTGATGTTTCGCTTTCTTATCACCACGTCGGCGAAGGGACAGCAGAAATGTTGCGTTGTCACTACTGCAACCACACGGAAAGACACCCTCAAAATTGTCCAGAATGCAGTTCTCCTTACTTCAAAAACTTTGGGAGTGGCACTCAGCGAGTCGAAGAGGAATTAACCAAATTATTTCCCGAATTGCGGGCCATTCGGTTTGATAGCGATACGACTAGAAATAAGGGCGATCATCGCAGACTGTTAACGCAATTTGCGGATGGGGAAGCTGACATTTTGTTGGGCACACAAATGCTGACTAAAGGGTTAGATTTAGCTGGAGTCACATTGGTAGGAGTTGTCTCTGCTGACGGGTTGCTAAATTTATCCGATTATCGGGCCAGCGAAAGAGCATTTCAAACTTTAACTCAAGTGGCGGGGCGTGCGGGTAGAGGCGATGATCCGGGGCGGGTAATTATCCAAACTTACACTCCCGAACATCGGGTAATTCAAGCAGTTAGGCGGCACGAATATGCAGGTTTTGTGGAAACAGAATTAGCAGCAAGAGCGGCGCTGAATTATCCTCCTTCTGCGCGGCTGATTTTGTTGCGATTAAGCAGTTTGGATGCGGCGGAAGTTGCGGTGACGGCGGTACAATTGGCCTCTGTTTGTCAGGAGTATATTCAGCGATTGTCTATACCGGGGTGTGAGTTGTTGGGGCCGGCACCGGCGGCGATTATGCGAGTGGCAAATCGGTATCGGTGGCAGATTTTGCTGAAGTTGCCTTTGGATGAGTCGGTGAATTTGTCGGATTTGATCGGATTGCGCGATTCCCTTCGGGATAGCTTCGCTTCACGCACGCCACGTTCTGTTAGTTTAACTATTGATGTCGATCCGTTGAATTTTGGTTAATCGGTTGCGTGGGGGCGGGTTTATATAGATTGTTTTTGAGCCTCAAATATTGTTGGTAAAACCCGCCCCTACAGCCCATCGTAGGGGCGGGTTTCACCAACCATCTATGTCGGAAACCAACAATATAATAAACCCGCCCCCGCCCAACTACAAACAAATGCGTTAAGCCTATTTCTTTAAGGCAAATCTGTTTCGCCCATCAGATAAAGGTCACACTCGCGGGCGACGCCACGCCCTTCGTTAATTGCCCAAACCACCAAACTCTGTCCCCGGCGACAGTCACCAGCCGCGAAAACCCCCGGAATGCTAGTTGTATATTTTTCATGATCCGCTTTCACATTGCTGCGGGCGTCACGTTCCAATCCCATCGCATCCAGCAAAGGCTGTTCCGGGCCGAGGAAGCCCATCGCTAGCAAGACAAGCTGTGCCGGCAACACTTTTTCGGTGCCGGGGATGTGTTTGGGAATGAACTGTCCTTTTTCGTTTTTCTCCCACTCCACCTCAACAGTATGTACGGCTTTGACATTGCCGTTTTCGTCGCCCTCGAACTTGGTAGAGGTGGTGAGATAGCCACGGGGATCATCGCCGAATTTGGCCGCTGCTTCTTCTTGGCCGTAGTCGAGACGGTAGACTTTTGGCCATTCGGGCCAGGGATTGTTGGCCGCCCGTTCCGAGGGCGGTTTGGGCAGGATTTCAAGCTGTACGAGGCTGTTGCAGCCGTGGCGAATGGAGGTGCCCACGCAGTCGGTACCTGTGTCGCCACCGCCGATAATCACGACATCTTTTCCGGCGGCGGAGATGAAGTTATCGTTGGTGCTCTTGTCTAAAACTGCTTTGGTGTTGGCTGTGAGGAAGTCCATTGCGAAGTGGATGCCTTTTAATTCGCGCCCTTCGATGCCCAAGTCGCGGGGTTTGGTGGCGCCGGTACAGAGGATAACGGAGTCGAATTCTTTCAGTAATTGTTCTACTGGTAAGTCTTTGCCGACTTCGGTGTTGCAGATGAATTTTACGCCTTCGTCTTCGAGAACTTTCAGGCGACGCATGACGACTTGTTCTTTGTCTAGCTTCATGTTGGGGATGCCATACATTAGCAGGCCGCCGGGGCGATCGGCTCTTTCAAACACTGTTACCCAATGACCGGCTTTGTTGAGTTGGGCGGCGGCGGACAAACCGGCTGGCCCAGAACCGATGATGGCGATGTTTTTACCGGTGCGTTTGGCCGGTGGTTCGGCGGTAATCCAGCCTTCATCCCAGCCTTTGTCGATAATTGAGGCTTCGATGTTTTTGATTGTCACCGGCGGGTTGTTGATGCCGAGCACGCAAGCGCCTTCGCAGGGTGCGGGACAGACGCGGCCGGTGAATTCGGGGAAGTTGTTCGTTTTATGGAGTCTGTCTAGGGCTTCTTTCCAGAGTCCGCGATATACTAGGTCGTTCCATTCAGGGATCAAGTTGTTGATCGGGCAGCCGCTGGCCATGCCGCTAATCAGGTTTCCTGTGTGGCAAAATGGGATGCCGCAGTCCATGCAGCGCGCGCCTTGGCTGCGGAGTTTGTCCTCATCCATTGGCAGGTGAAATTCGTCCCAGTTGTGGACTCTCTCGACTGGTGAGAGTTCGGAGGGCAATTCGCGCAAGAATTCGATGAAGCCTGTTGGTTTTCCCATAGTGCTGTTTTGGTTAGAACTTATTTGTGGCAGTTTCTCAAAGGTGAAGCTGGCGGGCTTCTGAATTAACTATAATACTTCGCGTTTCATCCCCGGACTTTCAAGCCGGGGATGAAACGCAGTGTTTAGCCGATCGGCTACCTGCAAGGTATAATTGACTGTCCTGGACGCAAGTGTCACAATTAGTAAGGTGGTCTACTATCCCCAAACCCTCGATAATCCGTTCAAAATCAAAGTAGTAGAGCACCCTACAAGTCGATTGTCCTGTGCCAGTTGCGTAAGTCCTATTGATGCTAAACCACAAACAATGTCAGCTTATTTACCTAATGGATTCCCTGAACCCGCAGAGATTGGCGCAATAGAAGTTAAGCAATATCCTCAGTATCGCGCTGTCACCTACACCCACGCAGGTGATGTGCGACAAGCGACTGGGGTTGCTTTCAATCCCCTATTTGAACATATCAGCAACAACCAAATTGCGATGACAACGCCCGTAGAAGCGCGCTACACAGCCATTCCAGGGCAAATAGATGTTGCTCCCCAAGTTGAAGTTTCTTTTCTGTACCCCGCACCAAATATCGCTCCCAGCAGCGTTAACTCGGCTGTTACGGTCACAGATACTCCCCCTATGACAGTTGTCAGTATTGGTATACAGGGCGCGTACACTTGGGAAAGCTACGAAAAAAACCTTCAGAAGCTCGAAGATTGGCTGAAAGAGCATCCCGAATACGCCATAGTTGGGCCGCCGCGGCGCTTGTTTTATAATTCGCCGATGACGCCGGAAGCAATTAAAATCAGTGAGGTGCAAATCCCGATCGACATTTCTAATAAATGAAGTCAGAAGTCAGTAGTCAGTAGTCAGTAGTCATTTGTTATTGGTTATTTGTTATTGGTTATTTGTTATTGGTTATTTGTTATTTGTAAGGGGATACCAATAACAAATGAGCAGTTACCAATTACCAATTACCAATTACCAATTACCAATTACCAATTACCCATGCCCCATGCCCCATGCCCTTTGTCAACTGCCGCTGATCTGAACCACGAGTTCGCGAATCTGCCCCCGCTGGCGGTGTTCCCACAGGTAAATTCCTTGCCAAGTTCCTAATAGTAACCTACCGCGATCGATCGGAATTTGTTCGGAAGTATGAGTCAATGCAGTGCGAATGTGAGCCGGCATATCGTCTGGGCCTTCCGCATCGTGAATATAGCTTGCACCCTCTGGTACCAGTTTAGCTAAAAAGTTGGCTAAATCTTTAAGTACATCGGGGTCAGCATTTTCTTGAATCAGCAAGCTAGCAGAAGTATGGCGCAAAAATAAGGTACAAAGTCCCATTTTAATACCAGAATTGGCTACCACATTTTCTACCTGATCAGTAATTTTGCACAGAGACTTCCCTGTAGTTTTAATTTTGAATATCTGTTGATAATGAGTCATGGGATTTTGGATTTTGGATTTGAGATTTGGGAAAAATCTTCAGTCGGCGAAGGCCGACTTTGTTTGACAAGAAGCGAATTCTATTCGCCTTATTTGATTCGCCCCAATTGCTATATTAAAAATAATCTACAACAGCTTGGGCGATCGTCTCCGTACCATTTCTATCCAATTTTTCCGACAAACGCGGCGGATTCATCGGTTTTCGCAAAAACTCCCAATCTCCCTCAAAAAACTCCCCATCCGTCACAATTTGATGTTCTGCATAATTTTGAATCCCTTCGAGCAAAACCTCAGCTTCCGCAAAACCTTCTCTCATTATAGAAACAACAGGTATTTCCAAACGCAAAGCTTCTGAAAAAGTGCTGTATCCCGGTTTGGAAATCAACTGCCCGCAGACAGGCATCACATCAACGGGACGCGGTAAAATTGGGAAAGATTTTGCGAACTCCTGACTTTTGACTTTAATCAAATTTGGCAAATCAGGAGCCGCTCGATCAAAAGTAATAAATTGGCGATCGCTAAACTTGTGTAAATTGTGATAAGGGATATCTTCCAAACCCAGTCCGCCAAAAGTCAGCAATACAGTTTTTTCTGGCGGTGTTTCGATTCTGAATAAGTCCCGAATTTTATCGTTACTATACCGAGGATTGCCACCAGTTAAGCCAACATCTTCAATATTTGGAAAAAACGACATCGGTTCGTGCAAAGGGAGACGAAAAAGCCGATCGCACATTCCGAAACACTCACCAATCCAATCCACTATTTCTCCAAACTCGCCCCAATCACGATAGATAAAATCCCAGCCAAAGTTACTCATCATCCAGCAAGGAACGCCAGCAGCCTTAGCAATCTTTGTCATCAAAGGGGGAATATCTGCCAGTACCAAACCCACCCGATTTTGTTTAATAAAATTCACTTCGCTAGCAATTAGGGAATTTTGCTTTTTCCGAATTGATTGCAATTTTTCCAGTGTCGCGTCTAAATCCATATTCAAACTGTCAGATTGCACGACTCCTACATCAAAACCGCGCGGGCGGAGGATAAAGTCGCCGCCAATATATGATTCTAGCAACCAGCGGGGCGCAGTTGTCGCTATAATCAATAAAATATCTGGATTTAATTCTTGAATTTTTGCTGCTACTGATGAAACGCGAACAGCGTGGCCGAATCCATGATTGGTAATAGCGATGTATAATGTTGGTCTAGACATTGGTAATTGGTAATTGGTAATTTTAAAAACGACAGTTAACAGTCAACAGTTAACAGTTAACAGTCAAACTCGATCGATAATTTAGCCTGCCATTGCTTCCAAGGATACCACTCGATCGGCAAAACCAGAATTAGCCACACTTCCCAGCATACCCCAAACACGCTGCTAACCTCATCCTGAACTATAATTTGGCCTCCAGCTTCCCGAATACCCTCGCAGCCGTGGAGTCCATCTTGCCCCATCCCAGTCAGCACTACAGCTAAAACGCCAGCATCATAAATCTTAGCAGTCGATCGAAACAACACATCAACCGCAGGGCGACAAGAATTTTCTGGCGGCTGTTGATTAGCGCGAATTTGCACTCCAAAACCGTGTTTTTCTAACACCATATGATCATCTCCCGGTGCTATCAAAGCAACTCCCGGTTCGAGAATACCACCTGTCATATCAAATCCGCTGCATCGAAATTACCAAGTCGAGTTATATTACCACTAAACATCTAGAAATTTTCAGTTTTTAGACTTGCTGTCAACTGTCAACCATGCCGGTGCAATCGGAATCAATATCTGATCTTCTGTTCCGAAATTTAAGAACAATTAAATCAGTAGAAAAGCATAATCTTAAACTCGGTTCCCTCTCCGGGTTCCGACTTGCAAATTAACTTTCCTCCATGCTGTTCTACCACAATTTGATAACTGATAGACAATCCCAAACCAGTCCCCTTACCTACCGGTTTAGTAGTAAAAAACGGATCGAATATTTTACCCAGCACCTCCGAACTCATCCCCACACCATTATCAGCAATCCGAATCGCCACTTGATTTCCTGCCAAGACTTCAGTACAAATCCAAATTGTCGGATTCTGTGTCTGGTCAACTTTGTTCCCAATTCCGTGAGACAAAGCATCAATAGCATTCAGGAGTAAATTCATAAATACCTGATTAATTTCTCCCGCATAGCAGTTCACGAAAGGCAAGTTTGCGTACTCCTTAATCAC
>Ga0316607_1000013_pt1 | contig 67779 bp, 58 predicted proteins | sample MIS2016062E_MG_FD_207674 | JGI IMG/M metagenome (GOLD analysis project Ga0316607, IMG submission 207674) | Microbial mat bacterial communities from Middle Island sinkhole, Lake Huron, Michigan, United States - MIS.2016.062E | ecosystem: Environmental > Aquatic > Freshwater > Lake > Sediment...
TTTTGCTAGAATACAGATAGTCGCCGAGCGGGCCTTGGGAGACTCGCTTCAGGACGTGGAGCGACGGTAAGACTACCGCTTGCGGAGCGCGTTGCTATGAAGCGTCAAGGAATCCTCGGACTTGATAAGCGGGGAGGTATGTCAACGAACTTCCTTACCTTTGGGCGAGGAGTTTTTTTTGTGCGTCACTATGTTTAAAAGACAACACTCAACATTACTCAAAAAATGCTAGAACACGACGTAATCATTGTGGGCGGCGGTTTAGCAGGTTGCCGCGCAGCCGTGGAAATTGCCCGGACTGACCCCAGTTTAAAGGTAGCTGTTGTTGCCAAAACTCACCCGATTCGATCGCACTCCGTCGCAGCCCAAGGCGGCATGGCCTCCAGCCTGCAAAACGTCGATCCAGACGACGATTGGAAAGCCCACGCCTTCGACACCGTAAAAGGTTCAGACTATTTAGCTGACCAAGACGCCGTAGAAATTCTCACCCGCGAAGCACCCGGTGTAGTCATAGACTTAGAACACATGGGAGTCCTCTTCTCTCGCCTCCCAGACGGCAGAATAGCCCAGCGCGCTTTTGGCGGACATTCCCACAACCGCACCTGTTACGCCGCCGACAAAACCGGTCACGCTATCCTCCACGAATTGGTCAATAATCTGCGCCGTTACGGGGTTCACATCTATCAGGAATGGTACGTCACCCGCCTGATTTTGGAAGCAGGACAAGCTAAGGGCGTAGTTATGTATCGCCTTCTAGACGGTCAAATTGAGGTCGTGCGGGCTAAGGCGGTGATGTTTGCTACGGGGGGTTATGGCCGGGTTTACAACACGACCTCGAACGATTACGCCTCGACTGGAGACGGTTTGGCGATGACTGCCCAGGCGGGATTGCCGCTGGAAGATATGGAATTCGTGCAGTTTCACCCGACTGGTTTGTATCCCGTGGGAGTGTTGATTTCAGAGGCTGTGCGGGGCGAAGGGGCTTATTTGATTAATTCAGAGGGCGATCGATTTATGGCGAATTATGCCCCCTCGCGGATGGAATTAGCGCCTAGAGATATCACATCCAGGGCCATCTCCTTAGAAATTCGTGCAGGCCGAGGAATTAATGTTGATGGTAGTGCTGGCGGCCCTTTTATTTACCTCGATTTGCGGCACATGGGACGGGAAAAAATCATGAGCAAAATTCCTTTTGCTTGGGAAGAAGCGCACCGTTTGTTAGGAATTGATGCGGTCAATCAGCCCATGCCAGTGCGTCCTACGGCTCACTATTCAATGGGGGGAATTCCTACTAATATTCGCGGGCAAGTTCGCAGCAGCGCTGATGGTTTAGTGGACGGTTTCTTTGCTGCGGGCGAAGCAGCTTGTGTGTCAGTTCACGGCGCTAATCGTTTGGGCAGCAATTCGCTTTTGGAATGCGTAGTTTATGGCAAAGTTACTGGCGCCACCATAGCACAATTCGTGCAAAATCGCAAGTTGCCATCTGTAGACGAACAGTTGTATATCAAGGAAGCAGGCGAGCAAATTCAGGCACTTTTAGAGCGTCCCGGAAAATACCGAATTAATCAAATCCGGCAGCAGTATCAAGATACTATGACTGAGTATTGCGGCGTATTTCGTAGCGCTGAAGTGATGCAGGAAGGTTTGCAGAAATTGGAGGAATTGGAGCGACAATATCAGGAGGTTTATTTGGATGATAAAGGCAGGTTGTGGAATACTGAAATTGTGGAAGCTTTGGAGTTGCGGAGTTTGATTATTGTGGGGAAAATGATTTTAACTTCTGCATTGAACCGGCTCGAAAGTCGGGGAGCTCATTCGCGCTCAGATTTTCCGCAGCGGGATGATGGCAATTTCTTGAAGCATACGCTGGCCTATTATTCGCCGACGGGGATTGATTTGGCTTATATGCCGGTGGCGATTACGATGTTTGAGCCGCAGGAACGGAAGTATTGATTTCTGATTAGCCGTAACCCCCCAATCCGAGGGGGGTTATTTTTTGTGAATACTTTAAAATAATGGCATTTATAAAATGTCAAAAAGGAATAAAAACAGGGGAACCGACTCAAGCAATATTGTCCAAATATCCCGTAGCTTGCATAAAAAGCTTCTATGTGTAATAATCACAGGTTAAGCATTAAATGTAATACTCCCGTTCTCAAGTACCGATTTTCAGCGTAACCAGCGCCGGAAAACTTGTAATTTGCTTTTTGAGGAAAAAATGACCAAGTGGACAAGAACCTTTACTTTTAAAGGTAAAGAGTTATATTACAATCGGATAAAATTCAATAATCCGACAGAAAGAGCCGTAGAAATTTCCATTGCCTTTGACTTTATTGCTAATCTAAAGAATCCTCAAAAAATTCTGGAAATTGGCAACGTACTCTCCCACTACGAAAACTCTTTGAGCGAAAATCTTGGGATCAGATCGAGACGAATTGTAGATAAATTTGAAGTCGATCTAGGTGTAGAAAATCAAGATTTGATGAGCTTGCCATCAGCGGAAAAGTATGACGCAATAGTATCAATTTCCAGTGTAGAGCACGTAGGGCAAGGAGACGATCCTTCAGGAGGCTATGGCGAACAGATAGAGTCCCGTGATCTAGAAGGCCCCCTAAAGGCGATCGCTAAAATTTACGATCTACTGGCTCTTGATGGAAAAGCCTTGATCACTGTTCCTTTTGGAAAACTTACAGACGCAGAATGGTATATTCAATTTAGCCAGGAATATTTAGATGTTTTATGGAAAAAATATGGCATCCCGAAAGATGCTATATCCGCAAACTACTTAAAGCTGATAGATAGGGAAACGGTAGATGAAAAGCACTATATGCTTTGGAAAGAAGTAGATGCTAGAGAACTTAGCAATAGCGAATACGGATGGCCTTGGTCACAGGCTAATGCAATTGCAGTCATAGAAATTTCCAAACTTTCAAACGACTTTAATCTCAACTTAAATGTAGAACCTACCCCTTTGTATTACAATATGACTTACGAACAACGGAGAGAATTTGAAAACTGCAAAACCCAACTTCATCAGAGTCAGAGAGAGTTGGCGCAGTCGCAGTCGCAACTATATCAAACTCAGGCAGAGTTAGAACAATCCCTGACGGAACTAAATCAAACTCAGAAAGAGTTAGAAGTAGTCCAAGGTCAAATTTATCCCGTTCAAGGAGAATTGGAACTGGCGCAAGCTCAGATTTATCAGACTCATGAAGAGTTGGCGCAGTCTCAGTCGCAACTATATCAAGCTCAGGAAGAGTTGGAACAAGTTCATCCCCAACTACATCAAACTAGAAGCGAGTTGGAAATATCCCAGTCACAACTCTACAAAACTCAGGGAGAGTTGGAATTAACCGAAGCTCAACTATATCAAGCTCAAGAAGAGCGCGATCAATTTGAGTCGCAAATGTATCAGGCTCAGGAAGATTCGGAATTAACACAAATTCAACTGTATCAAATTCAGGGAGAATTGGAACTATCCCAAGCCCAAAATCATCAAATTCAGGGAGAATTGGAACTATCCCAAGCCGAACACCATCAAACTCAGGAAGAATTGGAACTATCCCAAGCCGAACACCATCAAACTCAGCAAGAATTGGAAGAGTCGCAGTCGCAACTACATCAAACTCAGGAAGAATTGGAACAGTTGCAGTCGCAACTACATCAAACTCAGGAAGAATTGGAACAGTCGCAATCGCAACTGCACAAAACTCGGCAAGAATTGGAACTATCCCAAGCCGAACATCATCAAACTCAGGAAGAATTGGAACAGTCGCAATCGCAACTGCACAAAACTCGGCAAGAATTGGAACTATCCCAAGCCGAACACCATCAAACTCAGCAAGAATTGGAACAGTCGCAGTCGCAACTGCACTCGACTCGGCAAGAATTGGAACTATCCCAAGCCGAACACCATCAAACTCAGGAAGAATTGGAACAGTCGCAATCGCAACTGCACAAAACTCGGCAAGAATTAGAACAGTCGCAGTCGCAACTCCACAAAACTGCGGGGGAATTAGAGAGATGGCGTTTTCAGCAAAGTGCTGTCAAAAATACAGATGAAAACAACCAGGTGCAGTACGGCGTCCTAGTCTGGGAAGCCTGGTATGCTTATCGCAACCACGATAGGGCTGGGATGTCTCATTCTCTACAGAAATCTTTGAATTGTACGCCTTTCTCACCGACAGAAACTATTGTGAACTGGTTGGAAAATTTTGGTCGCTTTTCCTTGGAAAAAGGCGAGTATCTCGATACGAACTCCCTGAGTAATTCACTCGAATGGAAAGAATTGATGAGGCGTGTTCTTGCTGTTAAAACCAAAGTAGGGCGGCTCTAGGTTGAGGTGGCGGGAACATTAGGCTTAAATCCGAGTCTCGTGTTTAAAATAGCCACCGGGAAGCTGCGATCGCGAACATCACCTGGTATAGTTAGAAAGCTGGGATTCTCCCGTCTCGCAACGCGGGTATGCAAGCCCGTCATAGTTGGAAATTACACCATTTGATTCAAAGATGCTGACAAAGAACACAGAAAAATATCTGGATTTTGAAACTTGTAAAGAGGTACTTGCTAATTTCCGAGAGCAGAACCGTAAGATAGTTCTCTGTCATGGGGTGTTTGACCTGCTTCACCCCGGTCACATTGCCCACTTGCAAGAAGCCAAAGCTTTGGGAGATGTATTGGTAGTTTCCATTACCGCAGCTCATTACGTCAATCGTGGCCCCGGAAGACCTGTTTTTTCTGACGATTTGCGACTTTATTCTATTGCCTCTTTAGCTTGCGTAGACTACGTGCTATTGGCTCCTGTTGCCACAGCTTTAGATGTGCTCGATCGCGTTCAGCCAAATTTTTACTGCAAAGGTCACGAATATGCTGACCACAGTCAAGATGTTACTAAAAATATTGACCGGGAAGCCGATCGAGTCAAAGCTTATGGTGGTGAAATTCGCTATACAGGCGAGATTGTCTTTAGCTCAACAAGGCTGCTAAACAACTACACGGATGTGTTGCCACCGCAGATCAAAAGCTATGCCATCCAATTCAGCCAGCAATACCCTTTTGAGGCGATTCGCAAGGGCGTTGATGCGATGCAAAAGCTCAAAGTCCTAGTATTAGGCGACGTCATTATTGATGAATTTGTTCACTGTACAGTGCAGGGTTTGACTTCTAAAGGCAGAGTTATTTCGACTCGCTTTTTGAAGAAAGAGCAGCATCTAGGGGGTTCTTTGGCTATTGCCCGCCACATCGCTAGTTTTGTAGACTCTGTAACCGTGGCTGGTGTGGTGGGGAATGAGCCAGACATTCACAGCTTGATTTTGAATAACATAAATGGCGGTATTCGCCTAGATTTACAATATGAAAATGGTGCGGCAACCACAACCAAACGCCGTTACATTGAGCGGCAGGGAATGAGGGATAATTACAGCAAGCTGTTTTCTATTAATGAGCTGCAAGAAGAAGGGCCTGCTCCCAATTATCGGCAAAATTTGTTAGATCGTTTGCGGAAAACGATTCGGGATTATGACATGGTGGTGGTGGCAGATTATGGACATGGATTGCTAGATTCTGAACTGATGGATTTGGTTCAAAATGAAGCTCCTTTTTTAGCTTTGAACTGCCAAACAAATAGTGCAAATTACGGCTATAACTTAATTACTAAGTACCGCCGAGCTGATGTTTTTTGCTTGGATGAACAAGAACTACGCTTAGCTTTTTCTAGCCGTTACGGAGACCACAATTATCTGCTTAAAGGTTTGTTCCAACATCTAGATGCTCAGCAAGGATGGCTCACTTTAGGTTCTTCGGGAGCGTTGGGAATGAATGCTAAAGGAGAAGAAGATGTGAGTCCAGCAATGACTTTGGCGGTGAAGGATACAATTGGGGCGGGTGATGCGTTTTTTGCTCTGGCTAGCTTGAGCGCGAAGTTGGAATTACCGATCGCAGTTGGTTCGCTGCTGGGGAATTTGGCTGGGGCGATCGCGGCTAATACTCTTGGGAATGCTGAACCAGTAGAAAAAGCTCGGTTGTTGAAATTTGCTACTACAGTTTTAAAGGTATAAAGATGCCATATTTTAGCAAGCCGCAAGCAATTTTGTGCGATCGCGATGGCACTCTAATTGAAGATAGCCACTTCCTCAGCCACCCCGACCAAATTGAGTGGATTCCGGGAGTGCTGGAGGCGCTAAAATTCCTGAATACTCAGGACATCCCAGTATTTGTGCTGACTAATCAATCGGGAGTAGCTAGGGGTTATTTCCCAGTGGAAGCAGTGGGGGTAGTTAATGGTAAAATGCGACGGGATGCTGAAGCTGCGACCGGGGCGATCGCAGATTTTTATTACTGTCCCCATCACCCGCAAGGTCAAGTTATCCAGTATAGTTACGTTTGTGACTGTCGCAAGCCGTCGCCTGGGTTATTTCTCCAAGCGATCGCCCACCATAGTTTAGATCCGACGCGATGCTGGGCGATCGGGGATAGACTCAGGGATTTAGAGCCTGGTTTGCAGTTAGGTATGAAAGCTTTTCTGGTGAAAACTGGCTATGGAATACAGGAACAGCAAGAGTTGTCTAAATCTCCATTTTATGAGCAAATAACGGTAGTTTCGTCAATGCCAGAAATTATGGATTTAATCCAAAATGAGTCAAAAATGTTGAATGTAACACCTTGAGTGGGATAATTAATATTAGACATCTGGCAAAGAGCCCGTCAAGGGTTTATTAACCCGCACGGGTGGTCAGAAACCGGGTTTTTTACCGAATCTGCGATGATCCAACGAAGTATTTCGTGAAACAACCCGGTTTCTCGGCCCCAATGCGTAAGTCCTACCAAGTTCAAAGTAATTGAGGAATTTAGGGTGAATCAAATGCAACAAGTTTTAGTCACAGGCGGAGCGGGTTATGTGGGGGCTGTTTTAGTCCCTAAACTACTTCAAGCTGGATATCGAGTTAAGGTTGTGGATTTGTACATTTATGGATCAGATGTTCTATCCGCAGTCAAAGACCATCCGGGGTTAGAAGAGATTAAGGGAGATATTCGCGATCGCCCACTCCTCGAAAAAATTATACCCGGATGCGATGCTGTTATCCATCTAGCTTGCATTTCCAACGATCCGAGTTTTGAATTAGACCCAGACCTCGGTAAATCGATCAACTATGATGCTTTTGTTGACTTAGTAGATGTTGCCAAAAACAGCGGTGTCAAGCGGTTTATCTATGCTTCTTCTTCCAGCGTGTACGGCATCAAAGAAACCGAAAATGTTAACGAAGAACTGCCACTGCAACCGTTAACAGATTATTCTAAGTATAAAGCTCTTTGTGAAGAAGTGTTGTTAGCAAATCGGGAACCGGGGTTTGTCACCTTAATTCTGCGGCCGGCCACCGTCTGCGGTTATTCCCCTCGTTTGCGGCTAGATTTAACAGTAAATATCCTCACTAACCACGCTGTCAATAATGGTAAAATCACGGTGTTTGGCGGCGAACAAAAGCGACCCAATATTCACATTGAAGATATGACCGATCTTTATGTGAAGTCCCTGCAATGGCCTGATGACGCGATCGATGGTAAGATTTTCAACGCGGGTTATGAAAATCATACAGTTACGGAAATCGCGGAGATGGTGCGAAATGTGGTAGGGGAAAAGGTAGAAATTGTTACGACTCCGACTAACGATAATCGATCTTATCATATTTCTTCGGAGAAGATTAAGAGGGAATTGGGTTTTGTGCCACAGCATACGATTGAAGACGCGGTTAAGGATTTAGCTGATGCTTTTCAGGCCAATCTGATCCCTAATTCCATGACCGATATTCGGTATTACAACATTAAGACCATGCAAGATTTAAACTTGAAATAAGCTATGGATATTGCCCATCTCGAAGCCACAGCCCGAAAAATTCGGGGCAAAATTATAGAACTGTCCCACAAAGCTCGTACCGCCCATTTAGGTTCTTCCCTATCCTGCACCGATCTCTTAGTAGCAGCTTACTGGGGAACTTTAAAAATCGATCCCAAGGATTCAGAAAATCCCGATCGCGATCGCTTAATCTTTAGCAAAGGACACGCCGCGACAACGCTTTACGCCACCCTCGCAGAAGCGGGATTTTTCCCACAAGAATTACTCGATACCTATGCCGAACCGGGTAGCAAATTGCCAGAACACCCTAGCGTGAAATGCGTACCAGGGGTAGAATTAGCAACGGGTTCCCTCGGACACGGGTTGTCCGTAGGGATAGGAATGGCACTCGCCGGCCGCATTCAGAAACGTTCTTACCGGGTATTTGTGGTGATGAGTGACGGCGAGTGTAATGAAGGTTCAGTCTGGGAAGCAGCCATGTTTGCACCTGCTCAAAAACTAGATAATCTGGTTGCCATCATTGATTACAATAAGTGGCAAGCTACTGGTCGTAGCAACGAAATAATGGCTCTTCATCCTCTCAAAGAAAAGTGGGAAGCTTTCGGATGGAGTACCTACGAATTGGACGGTCACGACATGAAAGCATTGGTTGATACCTTGCGTAACGTGCCAGATGGTAGTGGGAAACCCGTTGCTATTGTTGCTCATACTGTTAAAGGAAAAGGGGTTTCTTTTATGGAAGACGACAACAATTGGCACTACCGCGTTCCGAATGCAGAAGAAGTTGAAAAAGCGAAAGTGGAACTTCAGCTTGTCTAGCAATTTTCCTCGGATTTTGATTGAACCGCAGAGGCCGCAGAGGGCGCAGAGGAAGAGAAGAGAGAGAGTTTGCAAATAATGAGAGGATTGCTAGATGAGAAATGAATTTGCAGCAGAACTAAACGAAATCGCGGCGGAAGATGAGCGGGTTGTTTTGCTCTCTGGCGATATTGGCAACCGCCTTTTTGATAAGTATAAAGATCGTTTTCCAGAACGATTTTATAACTGCGGCGTTGCTGAAGCGAACATGATGAGTGTGGCGGCTGGCATGGCAATGTCTGGTCTTCGCCCTATTACTTATACGATTACACCTTTCACGACAACTCGCTGTTTTGAACAAATTCGGGTTGATGTTTGTTATCACAATGTTCCAGTGATTATTGTGGGAGTTGGCGCGGGTTTGTCCTATGCTGGAAACGGGGCAACTCATCATTCCTGTGAAGATATTGCTTTGCTACGAATGCTGCCAAATATGACGGTTATTTGTCCAGGCGATGCTTGGGAAGTACGATCGGCTATGCGAGCTTGTTTGCAACAGAATGGCCCAGCTTATATTCGCATGGGCAAGAAAGGTGAGCCACTTGTTCATCAGGGAATGCCTGAGTTTGAAATCGGCAAGGGAATTGTGATGCGACAGGGGAGTGATGTTTGCTTGCTGAGTACCGGCAATATGCTGCCGAATGTGTTGCAAGCAGCCGATGAACTCAGCAAACAGGGAGTTTCCGCCCAAGTTGTAAGCTTCCACACAGTCAAGCCTTTAGATGGGGAACTGTTAGCGCAGGCCTTCTCACAGTTTGGTTTGGTGGCAACTATTGAGGAACACAGTATCATCGGCGGACTGGGAGGGGCTGTCGCTGAGTGGTTGAGCGATCGCGCCCCTCAAAAAGCTCGCCTCCTGCGAATTGGAGTCGCAGACAAGTTCCTGCACGAAGCGGGAGAACAAGAGTATGCCCGCGAATATTTTGGCCTCACTCCAGAGGCGATCGCACACAAAACCTTCCAGATGTATCAAACCATCGCGCCCCAACCGGTAACAGCATGAAAACAACAGCAGCCATTCTAGTAGAAACTGGCAAGCCACTCGTTTTAGGCGAGTTAGAAATTCCCGCCTTAAAACCTGGTCAAGTCCTAGTTGAAATTGCCTATAGCGGTGTCTGCCACACCCAAGTTTTGGAATGCCGGGGCTACCGGGGAGAAGACCGCTTTTTGCCCCATTGCTTGGGACACGAAGGCAGTGGTACGGTTTTGGAAATTGGGCCGGGAGTGGCGAAAGTAAAGCCCGGAGACAAGGCTATTCTCTCGTGGATTAAGGGCTCTGGCGGAGATGTGCCGGGAACGGTTTACCAGTGGGGCGATCGCAAAGTCAATTCTGGAGCGATTACTACCTTTGGCCGCCACGCGGTGATTAGTGAAAACCGCTTGACAGTCATCCCCGAACAATTTCCGATGAAAGAGGCGGCTTTACTCGGCTGTGCCGTGCCAACGGGGGTGGGAAGTGTGTTTAACACCGCACAGCCTCGACCCGGACAGAGTATCGCCATCTTTGGGACTGGGGGCGTGGGTCTTTGTGCCCTGATGGGTGGGGTGATTTCTGGATGTACCCCTATTATTGCGGTTGACATCAATCCCGATAAGCTCAAACTCGCCCAGCAAATCGGTGCTACCCACTGCATTAACCCTGCGGAAGTCGATGCGGTTGCTGAAATTAATCGCATTTGTCCGGGAGGTGTCGATTTTGCGATCGAAGCCAGCGGCCGGCCTTCTGTGATGTTGCAAGCTCTCTCCGGCGTTCGCCAACAGGGAGGCGTTGCCGTTGTGGTTGGCAATGCGCGACATGGTGAGAAAATCGAACTAGATCCGAAACAGCTTAACTTAGGCAAAAAGCTTCTTGGCACTTGGGGCGGAGACAACTGGCCCGATCGCGATTACCCAAGGTATTGCAAACTTTTAACCTCTGGTAAACTCAATCTCGATCCTATGTTGTCCAAGGTTTATCGCCTCAGCGATATCAATCAGGCAATTGACGACCTGGAGGCTGGGAAAGCGGTGAGGCCTTTAATAGATATGACCTTGGAGTGAGCCATGCTAATTGGAGTTGATTTCGATAACACTATTGTCTGTTACGATGGCTTGTTCCACCGAGTGGCAGTTGAACAGGGATTAATTCCTCATGAAGTGCCTGTCAGTAAAGGCCAAGTGCGGGATTATTTGCGCCAGTGTGGGAAGGAAGATGTTTGGACCGAAATGCAGGGTTATGTTTATGGCGATCGCATGAAGGAATCTGACCCCTTTCCGGGCGTACTGGAATTTTTTACCCGTTGCGTTCAGGATGGAGTCAAGGTCTGCATTGTCAGCCACAAGACGCGCCACCCTTATATCGGCCCTAAATACGACCTCCACGAGGCTGCAAAGGGATGGTTGATTAGTCAAGGGTTCTACGACCGCGATCGGATTAATTTGTCCCCAGACCAAGTGTACTTTGAACTTACTAAGCAGGAAAAGCTGGAACGCATTGCCAAACAGCAATGTACCCATTTTATTGATGACTTGCCGGAATTTTTGGGAGAACCAGGGTTTCCGGCGGGAGTGGAACGCATCCTGTTTGACCCCCAAAACCACCACCTAACAGGACACTCCTTTCGTCGCGCTACTGCTTGGCCGGAAATAGAGGCGTTAATCTCATGCTGACTGAAGTCCTTACCCTCAGTTTAGAAGACCTCCAGTCTGCTGCCGTTGATTTGATGACCGTGGTGGGATTGGGGGGTGAGGTGAAACTTCATCCTCTGACAGGTGGCGGGAATAATCGGGTGTTTCGTGTGGATGCAAAGGGTTCAAGTTTTTTGCTGAAGGCTTATTTTCAACATCCGGGCGATCCGAGAGACCGCTTGGGTACTGAATTTGCATTTTCGCAGTTTGCTTGGGAAAATAAAGTGCGGGCTTTACCTCAACCACTCGCGTGCGATCGCGAAAAGGGTTTGGGTTTATATGAGTTTGTCCGGGGACGGCGACTCGAACCGCAGGAAGTTACCGCAGAAACGGTTGAGCAAGCGCTTAATTTCTATCGTGAGGTCAACCGTTATAAGCAACTGACTGAGGCTCAAACTCTGCCCAAGGCATCGGAAGCTTGTTTTACCCTTGGGGAACATCTGCAATGCGTCGAACGTCGTCTGGTCAGACTCCAAAGTGTGGTAGAGTCTTTAGAAATAGACCGCGAAGCTGTAGAGTTTATCCGCATTCAACTGTCAGAGGTTTGGAGACAAGTCCGCGATTGGGTTGTCCAACGAGCCAGCCAGTGGAGTTTGGAGTTAGGGACAGAAATTGCACCCGTAGATCGGTGTTTGTCGCCTTCGGATTTTGGGTTTCACAACGCTATTTTGAGTGATTCTGGGCAATTACGCTTTCTTGACTTTGAATACGCGGGGTGGGATGATCCTGGTAAAATGGTTTCTGACTTTTTTTGCCAACCAGCGGTTCCTGTTCTTTTAGATTATTACTCCAAGTTTGTTGAAGCGGTTGTTTCTGAGTTGTCAGAACCCGAACAACACCGACAGCGGATGGCGATTTTGTTGCCTGTTTATCGAGTCAAGTGGTGTTGTATTCTGCTTAATGACTTTTTGCCAGTGGCCAGCCAAAGGCGAAGTTTTGCTGGGCAAGTTGCCGATCAGGAAGTACACAAAGCTGTACAATTGCAAAAGGCGCGTCGCGCTCTTCAAGACCTGAAACAAAACAGGGAATTTTAAATGGCTTATATTGATTTTCTCTCAGCGGTTCACAAAAAAACTCAGCGCGATTATTTGGGGCGTGTGAATGAGTTTCCGAAAGCGGAGGCGGCTAAGCTTGCGAAAAAATTTGATTTTGATTATTGGGATGGCGATCGCAAAGTTGGCTACGGTGGCTACAAATACGATGGCCGCTGGCGGGCTGTTGCGGATGCGATCGCTCAACACTATAATTTAAAACCGGGCGATCGGATTCTCGATGTCGGGTGTGGCAAGGCTTTTTTACTCTATGACTTTACACAATCTGTACCAGGAGTCGAAGTTTGTGGTATAGATATTTCAGAATACGGTGTTAACCACGCCAAAGAAGAGGTACGCCCTTTTTTGAAGGTGTGTAACGCGACTGAATTGCCTTTTGAAGACAAGAGTTTCGATTTAGTGATTTCTATTAATACGTTGCACAATTTGTATTGTTTTGAACTTGACAAGGCTTTGCGGGAAATAGAGCGGGTCAGCAAGGGAAACAAATATATTGTGGTAGAGTCATATAGGAACGAGGAAGAAAAGGCTAATTTGCTGTATTGGCAATTAACCTGCGAAAGTTTTTGTACCCCAGAAGAATGGCAATGGTGGTTTGACCATTGTGGCTATACGGGCGATCATTCGTTTATTTATTTTGAGTAAGAGCCATAATTCCGTCGGTGAGCAAGTCAAAAACACAGCGAATCAGAGGGTAAAAAATAATGAGTCCGCGCAAAATAGCAGTGCTAGGGAGCAATTCTTTTTCGGGAAGCGATTTCGTTGACTTACTTCTGGAAGACGATAAAAACGAAGTTTTAGGTATAAGTCGTTCTCCAGAGAAAGGGCCACTTTTTCTCCCGTATCTGCGTCATACAAACCCTCGGTTTCAGTTTCATCAACTGGACTTTAACCGAGATATGGCTAAGATTTTGCAGGTGCTTGACGAGTTTTCGCCGGGATATATTGTCAATTTTGCGGCTCAAAGTGAAGTGGCTCCCAGTTGGGTGAATCCTGATCATTGGTTTCAAACAAATACGGTAGCTTTGGCTCAATTAATTAACCATTTAAAAGATCAGAAATATTTGGCGCGTTACGTTCACATTTCTTCTCCAGAAGTGTATGGAACTTGTGAAGGGAATGTGCTAGAATCTGCGCCGATGAATCCTTCGACACCCTACGCGGCTTCTAAAGCAGCAGCGGATTTACTTTTATCCACTTACTATAAAAACTTTCAGTTTCCTTTGGTGACAGTTCGTGCTACTAATGTGTATGGAGCTTACCAGCAGCTATTCAAGATTATTCCGCGATCGGCGATTTACCTGAAGCTGGGTAAAACGATTCAGTTGCACGGTGGCGGGCATGCAGTCAAGTCTTATATCCATATTCGCGATGTTTCTAGGGGAGAATTAGCGGTGATGGAAAAAGGGCAGGTGGGGGAAATTTATCATTTGTCGCCCGATCGGGGCTATGCTGTGCGGGAAGTAGTTCAAGCTATTTGCGATGCCATGAATTGCTCGTTTGCTGAGGTAACGGAGACTGTGGCAGAACGTTTAGGGCAGGATGCCGCTTATGTGATAGACTCGACTAAGGCTCGTACCCAATTGGGATGGAGTCCTCAGATCAGCTTGACAGAGGGGGTAACTGGTGTGATAAGATGGGTGAACGAATTTTGGGATGAGATTGAAAAGCAGTCTTTAGAATATATTCATAAACCTTAGTATCAAATTACTGTATTATTAACGGTTGAGGGAAGCCGGAGACAAACAATGACTGTAAGCTATTTTGATGCGGCAAACAAACTAAAGCAGGAAGGGAGATTGGAAGAGGCGATCGCCTCTTATCGCTCTGCTATTGAGGAAAAGCCCAATTTTTATTGGTCTTACCCAAATTTGGGAGATGTTTTGTTTAAGGTTTCCCGATGGGAAGAAGCCATTAATGCTTACAGTCAGGCGATCGAACTTAACCCTAGTTCGTCGGCTTGGGTTTATTATAATCAAGGGGAAGCTCTAACTAAATTGGGGCGGTTGGATGAGGCGATCGCGTGTTATCAAAAAGCTATTGAGCTAGAGCCTGATGATGCTGAAATTCAGAAAAGTTTGGGAGAAGCATTACAGCGGCGATCTGAGGTGGATTTGGCGAAAGTGATAGCTATGTATCGGCGTACCATAGAACTAAATCCTGGTTCTGTGGAAGCTTATCAAAATTTGCTGAAGCTACAACCGGAGTCATGGGATCTGTGGTGGCAGTTGGGGCAATTATTAGAGCAAAATAATCAGAGAGAAAGCGCGATCGCTTCTTATCAAAAGGTGATTAGCTTCAATCCCGAATATCTAGTAGCTTATGAAAAATTAACACAGTTACAACCGAGTAATTGGGAAAACTGGTATCTATTAGGGGAAAAGTTAGAAGCGAAGGGGGAAATGGAAAGCGCGATCGCTTCTTATCAAAAGGTGATTAGCTTCAATCCCGAATATCTAGTAGCTTATGAAAAATTAACACAGTTACAACCGAGTAATTGGGAAAACTGGTATCTATTAGGGGAAAAGTTAGAAGCGAAGGGGGAAATGGAAAGGGCGATCGCTTCTTATCAACAGGTGATTAGCTTAAATCCCGAATATCTAGTAGCTTATGAAAAGTTAACTCAGTTACAACCGAGTAACTGGGAAAATTGGTATGTATTAGGGGAAAAGTTAGAAGCGAAGGGGGAAATGGAAAGGGCGATCGCGGCTTACCAAAAGGTGATTAGCTTAAATCCAGAGTATCTAGCAGTTTACGAAAAGCTATTGCAACTGCAACCGGATAACTGGGACCTTTGGGCAAAATTCGGCAATATTTTGGTGACACTCAAGCGAGAAGCCGAAGCGATTTCGGCTTACCAACGGGCGATAGAAATCAATCCTGGGTTTGTACAAGCCTACGAAATGCTGCTGCAACTGCAACCGGATAACTGGGACATTTTGTTTAGATTAAGTAATGCCCATGCTCAACAAAATACTTGGAAAAAGGAAATAGAAATATACGAAAACCTGATATCTATCAAGCCTAATTTAGCAGAAACACACTACGAATTAGCCAAGGCTATAGCACAAAGCAGAAAATTTGACCAATTCATTAATAATTCCAAGATAGATGTTACAACTAAACCTGATTTGGCAAAGGAACTTCGCCATCTGGCAGAGCAACTGTCTAAGGATAATGAATCAAAGCAATTAATTGAATACGATCAACGAGTTATAGAAACCTATCCTTACTCTTCTGAGTTCTTTTGGGAAATGGGACGTTTACTCTTAATGGAGAGTAAGCAGGAAAGAGCAATGTTTAACTTTTATAAGTCAAATCAAATCAAATTTTACCAAATGCTTGCCAAGGGAGAGTTAGGGGCAATTTTTGTATGTTCCTTACCTAAAAGTGCAACGATATATATTAGCGATGGGTTGTTGAAAGGGTTGAATTTACCAGGTTTGTCATTAAATATTAACATAGGTGAAATTAATGATTTTTATTTGAATTTATCATACCCAGAAAAATTCTACAACTCTATCAATCGGGCTGTAACATCAGGTGTGTGGGTACACCATACAAATCCTTCTGAGTGGAATGTGTTTGCGATTAGCCTAATGTTAGACAGATTAGTAGTTAATGTGCGAGATCCTCGTCAGACAATTCTATCTTGGATAGCTCATATGAATAGAGCCAGAAGTGTGGGAAATCAAATAGAGTTATTTAGAAACTTCAAATATCCAGAAGGCTATTATTTGATGACCTTAAATAAAAAGATAGACTGGGAGATAAAAAGCGGATTTTTGCCTTATGCTATTAAGTGGATACAGGGATGGTTAGATGCTGAAAAAAATCCTTTATTCCATCCGAAAATTTTATTTACCAAGTTTGATGATTTGGCAACTAATCCCCAGGTTTTTTGGGAATCTATTTTAGACTTTTATGAAATAGAAAAATCACGATTTACTTTTCCCGATCCTCCGAAATTCAAGGAAGGAACTCATTATCGCAAAGGGAGTATTAATGAATGGCGAGAAATATTTACTCCCGAACAAGCAGAGCAAGCTTCAAGTATGATTCCCAAGGAATTTATCGAAAAGTTTGGATGGTCAGAATGATAAACCAATATTGATAGTGTGGTTCTTTAAATATAGGAGTAAAGGAAATGAATGTTAATTATTTACAACTAGCAAACGCTCTCACAAAGGAAAATAAATTAGAAGAGGCTATCGTAGTCTATGCACAAGCTATTGAACAAAATTCTCGATTTTATTGGTCTTACCATAACTTGGGAGAAATATTAGCAAAGCTGGGTCGCTTGGATGAAGCTGTTAATGCTTACCAACAAGCAATTGAGTTAAATCCTAGCTCTGCTTGGTCCCACCATAACATAGGAGATATTTGGATGCAACTTGGTCATTGGGACAAAGCTATCGTGGAGTATGACCGAGCGATTAATTCCAACCCAAATTTTTATGGATTTTACAATAAATTAGGCGATACATTTTATCAGCTTGCACTTGAGGTTAACTCAAAATCTTTTCCTGAATGTGAGCAATTATGTGAAAAATTATTAAAAATTCTACAAAAAATCAGTGGTGGCGACAACTATATTAGTGCTTTAGAATACCTTAAAAATGAAGATTTTTTGGAAACAACCTCTCAATTAAACGATGAGGATTTCTTGGAAAAATCTTATATGAATTACCTAAAACGTGAGCCAGATGATAGTGGGAAAAATCATTACCTTCAACATCTTATTAACGGGATGACTCGACAAGAAATTGTAGCTGGTTTTCACCAATCTCCTGAATTTACTGCAAAATTAATTTTATCGACTACTTCTGTATGTCTACAGAACGCAGTCGCTGCCTATAACCACGCCATTAATTTAAAACCCAATTTTCACAAAACTCACGAAAGCTTGACAAAAGCCCTGAATAATTTGGGATTACTGCTAGAAAAACAGGGTAAATCATATGAAGCGATTGAAATTTACCAACAGATATTTTCCCTTTCCCCTATGTACGGAGAAACTTATTACAACTTGGGAAAGTCATTAGCAGCTAACGGCCGATGGAACGAGGCAATAGATAGTTACCAACAAGCACTCATAATTAACCCTAATCTTGAAGAAGATGTAACCTCTAGCATAGCTGAAGCTTACTTGCAACTAGGAATATCATTTGATGAAATCAATTGTCAAGATAAAGCAATTTATTACTGGGAAAAGGTAGTTGAGCTAAAGCCTGACTGGATATGGGGATATCTTTTCATTGGGATTAGATTTTTGTTATGCGGCAAGCGTGAAATATGGATTGACATACTTCAAACAGTATCCAATATTCAATATAGTTTGGCACAAGCTTATCGGCTCGATCAGTTAGGAATCAGGTTTCTCGACCCCATCTGGTACGGGGCTGTTGGCCATCTAGGTATGTTAGATGGGTATCTAAAGATGAAAATTCTCGGTTGGTTGCCGCAGAATCGCACTCTTGCATTGGTAGATGCTTGCAACACTGCAAATCCTTGTATGATGAACTATTGGGGAGAATATATAGAAATAATCTCCGATCCTATTGCCATCGAAAACTTCTCCCCATTAGTTAGCTACTTGACAGATACTTTATATTCGGTAAAACTCGCTAATGGAATCACAACTATTTACAATGAAATTGCCGCAGCAGTACAAAAACAATGGGAAATCGAAAAGCGTCCACCATTGCTTTCCCTGTCAAGTATAGACTATGACCGAGGTTGGAATTGTTTGCAATCCCTGGGAGTTCCTAAAGATGCTTGGTTTGTTTGTTTGCACGCTAGAGGTAACGGGTTTAATGGTGATTATCATCAAGGGAAGCAGTGTCAAGATTATCGAAATGTGGAAATTGAGACATATTATTTAGCGATCCAGACAATAGTAGAGAGTGGTGGATGGGTAATCCGTATGGGGGATTCAACAATGGAGTCTCTACCAGCTATGAACCAGGTAATTGACTATGCCCACAGTCAAGTGAAAAGCGATTGGATGGATGTATTTCTTTGTGCTCAATGTCGTTTTTTCATAGGTACAAGTTCAGGACTATGTATGGTTCCTGAAGTCTTTGGAGTGCCATGTGTTTTGACCAACTGGGCTCCTCAGGGAACAAATAGTAAACCTTGGTACGGTCAAGATATTTTCATACCTAAATTATATTGGTCTGAAAATAAACACCGTTATCTTAACTTTAATGAAGCTATGTCTCCCCCCGTAGGTCATGCCTTTAGTACCCAGGCTCTTTCCGAGTTAGGTGTTAGGGCTGTAGATAATAGTCCAGAAGAAATTAATGCTGTGGTTATGGAAATGTTGCAAAGGCTTAATGGCCAGTTTGATTACACAGATTTGGATCGCGAGTTACAAGAGCGGTATCACTCTGTAGCAAAAGCTAATCATATAGATAATAATGATCATACTTCAATTGGAAGAGATTTCTTGCACAAGTACGCTTGGCTACTACCAGAATCTAGGAATTTGCAAAAGTCGAAAAAGTTGACAAGCGACATCGATTCCTATTCAGAAAAAGAACATACTCTCACCTGGAAATTTCTCTTACCTAGTTCAGACTGGGAAAAAACTATTAGCACTGAAAAATACTTGAGGATAGGTAAGGCATTATTAAAACAGGGCAGAGTTGTTGAGGCAGTTTATAACCTTAGAAATGCTGTTAATCTAAGCAGCAAAAATTTTAAAGAAGGCAGATCTATACGCAATAATTCTGAAGAATACTGGAATTTTGGCAACTTGCTACTAGACAATAATTATCCCGAAGAGGCTATTAAATATTATCAAAAAGCACTTTATCGTAACCCAAGCTGGAAAGATGGGCTGGCGCTCTTTTATGATATTGCTATAAAGTTAGATAAGGTTGAAATTGCGATTGATACTTATCAAAAAACAATTATTCTCAAACCCAACTGTCCCGAATCACATTATTACTTAGGTCTATCTCTCAAACATCTGTACGAAAAAAGCGTAACTCCTTTGTCTGTGGAAAATGCAATGGCTTATTATCAACAAGCCATTGCTCCACATATGGGAGGTGTAGAAAAAAATTATAACTCGGTCAAGAACGAGGATAATCTTTTGGAAAAAGCAATTGAAAGTTTCCAAAACACAATCACCTTGAGTCCAGACTGGTCTGAAGCACATTATCATTTGGGCAATGCTTTTTATTTTAAAAAACAGCTAAAAGCAGCAATTGAATGCTATGAAAGAGTGATTACCTTTCAGCCTAACGAGGCAGTATACTTTCAACTTGGCAGAACTTTAATGTCAGATAAGCAGCCTGAAAATGCAATTCAAAATTTCCAAAAAGTTTTGGAGTTTGATCCTCACCGTTCAGACGCACATTGGCATATAGGGATGGTATTACACGAGCAGGATAAATTACAGGAAGCAGTAACTTACTACCGAAAAGCGCTGGTTATTCCCAATCAGCCAGCTGAACACCTCTATTATCTGTTTCTTGGCAATGTCCTTAGTGAAATTGGGCAGTATGATGAAGCGTTTGTGTGTTGGCAAAAGGTAATAGAACTGAAACCGGAATGGATTGAGATATATACTTCAATAGCAATTCGATATTGGTTTTTGGGGAAACTTGATGAGTGGTTTAGTGTTCTTCACAAAGGGTTAGAGGTAAAGCAAAGTTTAGCAAAAGCACATCAACTTGACAATATGGGAATCCAATTTCTTACAGAGGAATGGGCTGAGGCTATTGGTCACATATCTCTATTAGATTACTATGTCAAACAGGCAATTTTGACATCCCAGCCTCTGGAACAGACTATTTTGTTGTCAGACCAAAATCGAATTGCTAATTCTTCCTTACTGGGTTACTGGGGCTCATATATCAGAATAATCACATCTCCATCACAAGTTCAGCGTCTACAGCCACTTGCAAGATTGTTGCAATATTCTGTGTTTATCGCCAATCTTCCCAACGGGGAGGTAATTCCTTTCTATCAGGCAGCAGCCAGGGTGCAAAAACAGTGGGAATCTGAAAAGCGTCCTCCACTATTAACGTTATCAAATTCTGATTTAGAAAGTGGTTGGTCTGTTCTTCATAATTTAGGTCTGTCCAAAGACTCATGGTTTGTTTGTTTACACATTCGTGAAGCAAGTTTTTATGATGAGCGACAAGGGTTATCTTCCATTCGTAATGTGGATATTGCTGAATATTCGTTAGCCATTAATTCTATTGTAGCTAGTGGTGGATGGGTGATCCGTATAGGCAACAGTAAAATGAGGCCAATGTCACCGATGAAACAAGTAATTGACTATGCTCATAGTGAAGAAAAAAGCGATTGGATGGATGTGTTTCTTCTGTCGCAATGCCGCTTTTTTCTAGGTTCAAACTCTGGGCCTTGTTTAGTCCCCCCTACTTTTGGTGTCCCATGTGTCCTAACTAACTGGGTGCCATTGATCACTCGACCTTGGTCTAGCCAAGATATTTTTATTCCCAAGCTATACTGGTTTGAAAGCCAGCAAAGATATCTAACTTTCGCTGAAATATTGTCTCCTCCTTTGAGTTCCATGTGGCACACTAAACTTTTATCTGAGTTGGACATTAAAGTTGTGGACAATACCGCAGAACAAATTAATGATGTTGTGCAAGAAATGTTAGATTATTTGGATGGAAAGCTAAAGTACACAAAAGAGGATGAGAGGTTGCAACAGCGGTATAATATCTTAGCGGAGAAGAACAATAGTTGTTATGGCTTGGCTCGGCTGGGACGTGCATTTTTATCCAAGTATAGAAATCTGTTAGAGGAGATTGTTAATTAGTATGAAAAAGCATAGTCTTGTCGTGGGGGGTACTAGAGGTATAGGACGTATCTTGGTAAAAAAGTTAGCTCAAGAATGTCAAACTGTATCAGTTATTGGCAGACGGGCTCCATCAGAAACAGATCTGCATAATATTGCCAATGTTTACTACTCTGTTGTAGATCTGTTGGATCAGGAACACCTGTCTCAAATTTTGGCTGATATTATATCTCAAAATGGAAAACTAAGTAATCTAGTTTTTTGTCAACGATATAAAGGAGAAAAAGATGATTGGACAAAACAGATAGAGATTAGCTTGACAGCAACCAAAAATGTAATTGATAGTTTGAAAAATCTATTTATTGATGAGGGTGAAAAATCTATTGTTATTGTCAGTTCTGCTGCTGGTCATTTCATTGCAGAAGAACAACCTTTAAGCTATCATGTTGCCAAAGCAGGTATCAACCAAATGGTTCGTTTTTATGCTGTTACTTTAGGCGATCAAGGAATAAGGGTGAATTGCGTTTCATCAGGCGCGGTTATTAAAGAAGAATCCAGGGAGTTTTATCATCAGAATGAAGAACTTCATAGTCTTTATAAGAAGATAACTCCTTTGGGACGGATGGCAACTTCCGAAGATATTGCTAATGTTGTAGAATTTCTGTGTAGTTCAAAGGCATCATTTATCACGGGTCAAAATATTGTTGTTGATGGTGGTATATCTTTACAATGGCATGAGTCATTGGCCCGTCAATTGACACCATTAAATAATTTAAGTGTTTCGACTAAAAGAAAGGAGCAAAAAATGAGTAAGTCAATATTCCGTCGAGATACCTGTCGTTTGTGTGGGAGCCACGAACTACAACTTGTGTTACCATTTGTGCCGACACCAGTTGGGGATGACTACATCGCAAGCGATCGTCTGAATGAAATTCAGGATGTTTATCCCATAGATTTGTTTTTATGCCATAATTGCGGTCTAGTACAGTTGCTTGATGTTATAGATCCAGAAGTGTTGTACAAAAATTTTATTTATACAACTTCAGTTTCTTTAGGTTTAGTTGAACATTTCCAGAAATATGCCGAGGATGTAATACAATGGGTTTGTCCTCCATCTGAAGGATTTGTAGTAGATGTTGGGAGTAATGACGGTACTGTACTAAGGTGTTTCCAAAAAAAAGGTTTACGAGTTTTGGGAATAGAACCAGCCGTTGAAATTGCCAGAAAAGCAACTGAATCAGGAGTGGAAACTTTGCCTCTTTTCTTTAACTCTGCTGTGGGACTTCAAATTAGGGAAGAGCGAGGAGTCGCGAACATAATCACTTCTAATAATACCTTCGCAAACATTGATAATTTAACAGATATGTTTGCCGGAGTTCGGGAATTACTAGCACCTGATGGGGTTTTTGTGTTTGAAACTGGCTACATAGTTGATTTGCTACAAAAAGGTATTTTTGACTATATTTATCATGAGCATTTGAGTTATTTTTCAGTCAAGCCACTGGAATCGTTCTTTCGACAAAATGGCATGGAATTGATAAATATAGAGCGCGTGTCTCCTAAAGGTGGTTCTTTGAGGGGCTTTGTGCAACTTGCCGGAGGTTCGCACCCTGTTTCACCCTCTGTGAAAAAACTAATCGAATTGGAGACAAGTCTTGGCGTAGATCGTGCTGAACCTTTTATCGCTCTTGGTGCTAGAATATCTGAAATTAAGCAACAACTAATTGCCCTTCTGAACAATCTTAAAGCACAAGGAAAGACGATAGCTGGTTATGGTGCATCCGTAGGTGTTACCACGTTCTTATATCTCTTTGAACTGAGCGATTTACTAAGCTTTATCGTTGATGATAATCCAGCCAAACATAACCGGTTTACTCCTGGAGATCATATTCCGGTACTGCCATCTTCGGCCATCTACGATCGAAAACCTGATTATGTGGTTATATTAGCTTGGAGATATTCTGAGCCAATTATGAACAGACATCAAGCATATATAGAAGGAGGTGGACATTTTATATTGCCTTGGCCAGAAATACAAATTAAGTAGTTGACAAAATCTATTAGGCACAATGATTAAACGACTTTCTCATGCTTGTCTAGGTGCAACTGACCTACAAAAAACTATAGATTTTTACTGTAATTTGCTTGGCTGTCAGGTAATTTATGAGTTTAAAAATCAGACTGGTGAATTGTATGGTATCTTTATGTTGGTCAAAGATGGGACATTTCTTGAATTTTTTAAAGAACAAGAACCTAAACCTTCTGGTGGTTTATTTAGGCATCTATGTTTTGAGGTAGAAGATATCAATAAATGGGCCGATTTAATTACAGAAAAAGGCTATAATGCCAATGTGTACAGATCTGGCCGTGATGGTGCTTGGCAATTTTGGATAGAAGATCCCGATGGTAATAAGATTGAATTCCATCAATATGATGCCCAATCGGTTCAATATATCTATTCAAAATAAAGATATTTGCTTTTTGGCTCAGATTGTGAATTAATCATAATTAAATGTTTTTTAGCAAAGAGTAACTGGTAACAATGCAAAACAAAAGGAGTAATTATGGTTAAGGTACTTGTGATTGGCGGGGGATTTGCAGGCTGCTGTGCCACTCATCTTTTGTCAGATATGGGATATAGCGTAACCTTGGTTGAAAAAGGTTCATTATTAGGGGGTGGCTGTAGGACTTTTTTCTATGGTGGTCATCCATACACTTATGGACCAAGGCACTTTTTAACCAAGGATGAAAAGTTATTTGACTTTTTAAATAAGTATGTTCCTATGAGGCGCATACCAGATCATGAGTTTTTGACTTACATTGAACGCGATCCAGGCTTTTATCATTTCCCGATTCATCGAGATGATATTGACTTAATGCCAGATCGGGATCAAATTCTTTCTGAGTTAAATCAGTTAGATGAGGATAAAGTACCATCTGCTAAAAATTTAGAAGAATTCTGGCTTTTGTCTGTCGGTTCCACTCTTTACAGTAAATTTGTTGAGTCCTATTCCAAAAAAATGTGGAAAATTGAATCGAATACAGAATTGACTGAATTTTCTTTTACAACCAAAGGGGTTGCTTTAAAAACAGGTGCAACTAAGGCCGCTTGGACAGAGGCAATTTCAGCTTTTCCCGTCAAAATCAATGGTTACGACGATTACTTTGACATTTCTACCGAAAAAGCTGAAGTTCATCTAAACACAACAATAGAAGCTTATGACTTAGAAAACTATTCAGTGAAAATTAATGGTGAATGGTTTAAGTATGATATAATCATCAATACAATTTCACCAGATATTGTGTTAAACAATGTTTTTGGTGAACTCCGTTGGATAGGCAGGGAGTTTTTTAAGATTGTTCTGCCAGTCCCAGAAGTTTTACCGCCCAAGATTTACTTTCTCTACTACGCGAATGATGAACCATTCACACGGATTGTGGAATATAAGAAGTTCTACAACTATGAAGCATCTTCTACATTGATAGGACTGGAAATTCCTTCATTAAAAAACAAATTGTACCCTTATCCTACGACCAAAGATAGAGAACTAGCCAAAAAATATTTGGATATTCTACCAGATAGGGTATTTTCAATTGGCAGAGCTGGCAGCTACCGATATCTTGATATTGCTCCCATTATTCAACAATGTATGGAGTTAGTAAGCCAACTAAAAGAATAATTGTCTAATTTTGTTCGTTTTGTCCAATTCTATTATTTATAGGGTTCAGACATAAGTTGGGAACAAAATTTAAGCAAAAATTGTCTGCTACTATTGTTTTGGTGAAAACCAAATATGACATGAACGTTTTCAATGTCGCCTACGTTACACTTACTTTATTTTTGGGAGATAAATTATGGCTAGTTTGAGTGTTTCTGAATATGACAATAAAGAGCTAGATGCCCTAGCAGAATTGCCAAACAGAATCATAGAAGCTTTTCAACCTGTACTATGGAATAAGGAAATAGGATACCCAACAAGAGTGAGTCGGGAATCGGCTTTGTTTAAATATATCGACGTAATGCATGAATTACGATTTGAGAATGATTACGCAAATTTGCTAGGTGGATTAACTCAACATGAATTTGAGTTACTAAAAAAGCTAACGTCTTTAGTCTTTGATTTTAGTGAGTCTCAGTTTCAGCGTAAGGCAATAACCAGAACAAGCTTGCTTCGGATGATTAATGTTTTACGCCACATTAAGTATTTATTTGGTGATGAGCGTCCAAGAGTATTTGAAATAGGCCCAGGTTGTGGCTACCTAGGTGCAATGTTGCTTTTAGAGGGTTATCCTTATGCTGCCACTGATGTAACTCAAGCTTTTTACTTGTACCAAAATCATTTGTGGAACTTTATTTCTAAAGGAAATGTTTTTGAAGGTGCAAAAGAAAAAATAACTCCAGACTTACTTGGTGCTATCCCACCTGGCAGTGCAGTACATATTCCCTGGTGGGAATTCGTCCAGTTAAAACCAGAATCTGTTCCACAATTCGATATTGTAACTTGTAACCATGCTCTATGTGAGATGCATCTTGACAGTTTAAGGTTTACTTTAAGAATTGCTCGTTCTTTCTTAGAGAGTCAAAATTCTGTCAAAGCTTTTGTATTTGAAGGATGGGGTTACAAACAAAGCCCTAAAATTAGTGTAGGTTCTGTAGCCTTAGCTACAGATATGTTTTATCGTTTTGGGTTTTCTTTGGTCTATAATGATTCCCGATTCACTATTTTTGCCCCATCAGGCACAAAAAATGCAATTGGTAGCTGTTCCTGGGAAGACTTGAGCAACTCTTATGTTCCTAATTACTTTGCTGCTTTAGATAATCCCTTATCTCAAGCAGTTATTAAGGGAAGACAAGAAACTCAATCTCTTGAAAAAGTAGACATTAAAGATGTTAACACTTTCTATACTGAGTTACTAGGCAGTGAAGATCATTTAAGCCCAGATGAGCATTTCTGCAAATTAGTCAGTAGAAGATACTAAAATAATCGAGAAAAAAGGAGGCGGAAAACATTTATCCATACTTTCTTTTCTGATTGGGGATAAGCTGTTAAGCATTTAAACTGGCTATGAGCAAAACGCCAAACCCTTACGCCTAAATCTTGACAGCGAATCTGTAATTGTGAGCAAAAATGATAGCGACTGTTAAATTCTTTACATTAATGGAGTAAAAAAATGGATAGATTAAGCACGTTACCTCGACCATTTCGCGATATTGAACTTCACCAATCAAACCTAGAATCAGGATTCAATAATTTTCCAAAAAGGAAAGAAAATTATCTCAGATACCAAGCATCTCAAAGAGGTCATTTGGTTGATTATATGCCTGTAATGCTTGATATAGAGAATGTTAGTCGTTGTAACTATCATTGTACTATGTGTCAAGTAAGTGATTGGAATGGTTACAAGAGAGCTGATGATATGTCCTTTGAGGATTATCAAGCACTGATTGATAGCCAGTATGGATTGATTGAAATCAAGCTACAGGGTATGGGGGAACCTTTTTTGGGAAAGTGCTACTTTGAAATGATAGAATATGCCAGGGAAAGGTATATATGGGTGCGATCAATAACAAATGGCTCGCTTTTACATATCAATGATAATTACAAGCGAATAATTGATGCAGATGTGTCTGAACTGCACGTTTCAATTGACGGAGCCACACCTGAAACTTATGAGAAGATCAGGCGGGGGGGGCGCTTTGAGAGAGTAGCAAAAAATTGCCAATTGCTCAATGAGTACGCTCGGCAAGTGAATCGCAGGCGAACACGAATGTGGGTAGTTGTTCAAGAAGCTAATTTTGGTGAGTTAGAAATGTTTCCTGCTCTCGCTTCGGAATGGGGATTCGACCGCCTAACCTTTTCACTAGACTTGAATGACTGGGGACAAGATAAATGGCGAGAAGTTAACGATAAAGTTGATAAGCATAAAGAATTTGACTTGTCTCAAGCTGAACGACTGCTTGCATTGGGTAACAAACATAATATCAATGTTACCTTCTGGTTCCTAGATGAAAAATATGACTCTACTGATTCAAACAATATCTGTCCCTGGCCATTTTATCGTGCATATGTTTCTTCGGATATGCGAATTGTACCCTGTTGTATACTAGCAAATCCAGAAGTTTATGAACTTGGCGATGCACGTCAATTAACAAGCGAATGGAATAGCGAACAAATGCAAGCCTTTAGACGAGAACACCTAGAGGGAAATATTCCCAAAATATGTCAATCCTGCTACAAAAATTCTGGTAAGTAGAACTTTATGAAACCTAGTGAAAGTACAACCGTTGTAATAGATGTTGGGGGGCGTTATGGAATGCACCCCTCTTGGTCTGGCTTTGCAGGAGATTTACTTTACCTAGCATTTGAGCCTGACCCCCAAGAAGCAGAACGTCTAAGGCTTAATAACACTAAACCAGGTTTTGAAGTCGTTGATTTAGCCTTAGACAAACAAGCAGGAGAGCGTGATTTTTATATCACAAAACATCGAGGTTACTGCTCTTTTTATCCCCCTAATCCTGATTCAGAATGGTTTAAAATTTACCGACCAGGAGAAGGGGAAATAGAATCAGTTATTCGGGTTAAAACTTGTGCTTTAGATGACTTTGCGGAAAGCCGCAAACTTGATATTGATTTCCTCAAAATTGATACCGAAGGTTCTGAACTAGAAATATTAGAAGGCGCTGAGAAACAAGTATTATCTAATGTTCTAGGTATTAGAGTAGAACTTCACTTTGAGGATATTTACAAAGGTATGCCTCTGTTTCCAGAGATTTTTAATCATCTAAGAGCAAGAGATTACTTTTTCCTAAACCTTGACTACTTTGGACGGGGAGTACCACGCCCTACTTTATTTCGTAATCCCAATCCCTTAGTTCCTGATACCGATCGTTACGGAACCTTGATTGGCATGGATGGTGTTTTTTTAAGAAAATATGATTGGGTTTGTCAGCGCTACCAAGGAGAAAGTTTAGAATTGGTTACACTCAAATATGCTTATTTTTGCTTCTTAAATAGTGCAGCAGATGTAGCCCTTGATACCTTAATGAGTTTTGTCAAAAACCATACCTTTAGTCCCACCACTAAACAATCTAAAATCTACATTTCATTGAGAAAAATTTGTACAGAATATTTAGGGCGCTATCGAGTTAACCCAGAGGATATTCAATGGCAAATGGCTCGAACCACTCTCAAAGCAATTTTTGACCTAGAACTAGAAGCAGGTAACAAGTATTGGGAATTAATCCAAAGTTTGTGATAGAGGAGTTTATATGCTCAATTTTTACGATCTTTTGCAAGAGATCAAAAAAAGACCGACTTTGTACTTAGCTAAATACTCAATTTTTGATTTCCAATCATTTTATCATGGATATGGCTTTGCTCGCAATGAAATGGGTTTGCCCAAAACTCAGGAAGAGAAAGAGTTTGAGGATTTTTTGCAATGGATTCGCTCGATATATCCAGTTAAAACAAGACAATCATGGGCTAATATAATACTCTTCCATTCAGCCGATGAAAGAAATGCACTAGACCAAATGTTTGGGTTATTTGAAGATTACCAAAATCGCAAGATAACTCATTCAGAAACGAATGAAAATGTCCTAGAGAAATTTTTTGATTCGGTTTCCAGATAGGCAGAAACCTGCTCAAAATATTAGCTAAGTATTGCCTGTTAATCATCGAAGTTTATTTTAGTAATTGACGGAGGAAATAATTGACTAATCCAAAACACTGCCTAGTAACAGGTGCCGCTGGCTTCATCGGTAGCCACCTATGCGATCGCCTCCTGTCCCTTGGCCACACCGTCACCGGTCTCGATAGCCTAATAGTAGGTCGCCTCGCCAACCTAGAACAAGCCAAAACCTACAACACCTTTAACTTTATTGAGCAAGACGTAGCCACCATCACACCCGCTACCCTAGAAGGAATTGACTGGGTATTTCACCTAGCAGGCCTGGCCGATCTCGTCCCATCCATTCAAAACCCCAGTCAATACTACCACTCTAACGTTCACGGAACCTTTGCCCTCCTAGACGCTTGCCGCCATGCTAAAATTAAACGCTTCGTCTACACCGCATCATCTACCTGCTACGGTATCCCCGACCAATATCCCACACCCGAAACCTATCCCTGCTCTCCCGAACACCCCTACGGCCTGACTAAGTATTTAGGCGAGCAAATGGTGATGCACTGGGCAAAAGTCTATAAACTTCCCGCCCTCTCCCTGCGACTGTTTAATGTCTATGGGCCGCGTTCCAGAACAACAGGAGCCTACGGTGCTGTCTTTGGTGTGTTTTTAGCCCAGAAATTAGCAGGAAAACCCTTCACCCTTGTCGGCGATGGCTCCCAAACCAGAGACTTCACCTTTGTCAGTGATGTAGTAGAAGCCTTTGTCACCGCAGCAGCATCGGATGTAACGGGTGAAATCATTAATATTGGCTCTGGTAATCCTCAAAGTGTCCTCACCCTCGTGGAACTATTAGGCGGTCCTGTCGTCCACATCCCCAAACGTCCCGGAGAGCCAGACTGCACTTGGGGAGACATCACCAAGGCTCAAACTCTCTTGGGATGGGAGCCCAAAGTTCCTTTCCCTGAAGGGGTAGCCCTGATGTTGGCAAACATCAGCTTGTGGAAAGAAGCACCAGTCTGGACACCTGATTCAATTCAGGAAGCTACAAAAGCATGGTTTGACTATTTGGGAAAAACCTAAACTTATGGTTCAAAACACCGCCGATCGAGTTAATCTTTTAGTTGCAAAAGCATTCCTTTATCAAGGATCTCGCCTGTTACTACAACTGCGAGACAATATACCTGAGATTATCGCCCCCAATCATTGGGGACTGTTCGGCGGTACTGTTGATCAAGGGGAAACTCCAGCCCAAGCCATGAAGCGAGAAATCGAAGAAGAACTTTGCTGGACACCACCCGAACCCAAATATTTGCTAACCTGGGAAGCGCCCGAACGAGCTTGCACCACCTATATTTTTGGCATTCCGTTAACAGTAGCGGTTAGTCAATTGATCTTGACAGAGGGGCAAGCATTACGACTATTTACATTTGAGGAATTGACTCAAATACTTTTAGTTCCTAAAATTCCTCGGATACTTCCACAAGTTGTGGAGGCGATCGCCTCTGATGAACTAACCGCAGCTTGGCAGGAGTTCAGGAATAAAAATTTAACATGGGCATGATATCAAATCCGTTAGTATCGGAACTAATATAACCCACAGTCAGGACACGGCAGTACCCTTCTTCGTGTCAACTTAACTTCAAACTCAGTCAGAGATTGTTGTTTAACTATCAAACTTCGATCCCCCCTAGCCCCCCTTAAGAAGGGGGGGACAGGAGTCTACTCAAAGTCACCCCCTACTCCCCTTCTTAAGGGGGATTTAGGGGTATCTAGACTAGGGTAAAAACGAGATTTCTTAAGGGTTTTACTCTTAAGTTGACACCAATGGGCTCTTGGAGTGTCCCTACAATTAATCGGGGTAGGGAAACGGCATTGCCGTGTCCTCCGTTATTATCATTCCGGTGCAACCGGAATTGATATGACTCATTAAATAAAACCAAAACTGAAAAAATAAATGCAAACCTTTCCCTCACAACACCCCTTTGCCACCGATTACTTCCGTCAACTTGGAAATTTAAGCGAAAGCTTTGAAGCGACTGACAAAAAATCTCAGCCTCTTTCCTTTTCCGAAGCAATTAGTCAAGCCGCAGCTTTGGTATCTCAACAAAGCCAGCAGCAAAAAAAAGTAATTTTTATTGGCAATGGCGGAAGTGCAGCAGTAGCAAGTCACCAGGCGATCGACTACTGGCGAAATGGAGGCTTTCCGGCAATGGCTTTCAATGACGGTGCTCTCCTCACCTGCATCAGCAATGACTTCGGCTACGAACAAGTTTTCAGCAAACCCATTGCTACTTTTGCCCAAGCTGGGGATATTGTATTTGCCATCAGCAGTTCGGGAAATTCAGCTAATATCCTTGCAGGGGCGAGTCAAGCAAATAAAATGGGCTGTCACGTCATCACCCTATCAGCTTTTAAGCCAGAGAATCCCCTGCGTCAACTAGGAGACATTAACTTTTTCGTCCCGACGATGGCCTATGGATTTGCGGAAATTACCCATTTGTGCATCTGTCATTGTATCCTAGATGGATTGATGAAAGGCTCATTGCCAGAAACAGAAGTTGAGCGAGTAAGTGATGACAGCAAGTTATTTTCAGGCAGCCAACCAACTTAGGCAGGAAGGCAAATTAGAAGAGGCGATCGCGTCTTACCGCCAAGCGATCGAGCAAAATCCTAACTTTTATTTGTCTCACCACAACTTGGGGGAAGCATTGGCTAAACTTGACCGGTGGGATGAAGCAGTTACTTCCTACGATCGCGCTATTCAACTAAATCCTAACTCGGTTTGGTCTTATTACAATTTAGGGGAAGCCTTGGCAAAACTCTGCCGATGGGATGAAGCGATCGCATCCTACCATCGTGCCATTGAGCTTTCCCCTGATTTTTACACATTTTACACCAGTTTAGGCGAAGCCCTCTGCAAACAGGGTCGTCGTCCCGAAGCCGCTACCTTCTACTGTCAAGCTGCGGAATTCTTGGTCAAACAGCAGCGGTGGGATGAAGCCAAAAATTGTTACAGTCAGGCTATTAAGCTCAATCCATCAGTTAAGGATGACTACCCCAATTTAGCAGAAACCCTGACAAAACAGCGGCAGCTTGAAGTTGCGATCGCTACAACCAGCAAATCCATCGACATCGATCCATATCGTGCAGAAAGCTACTGTCAATTAGGGAACCTATTAGCACAACAAAATCGACGAATAGAGGCTATTGAGAGCTATAAAAAAGCGCTCGCGCTCAACTTTCACCTAGAAGAAGCACATAGCAATCTTGTCAACTTACTGATAGAACAAGCTGAAATAGATGCGGAAAACCAAAAGCAAAACACACTCTCTGTAGAGCTAGAGGCACTTTTCCACCTCGGAAATTTACTAATACAGCAAGGCAAATTAGAAGAAGCAATTGAGATTTACCAAAGGGCGATCGCGCTAAAACCAGATTGGACAGAAGCTTACCTCAAACTAACAGAAGCTCACATGAAAAAGAGCTGGAATTTTTATGATGTCGGTAAATTACACGAATCAATCAGCTCTACTGAAAGAGCGATCGACGTATATAACTCTCAGCTTGAAAAGCATCCCCTCGGAAATTTAGGTATTCGTTTCATCACCCCCGAATATTTCACAAATTGGCCCTGGTTAGGCGCGATCGGTCACTTAGCTACAAATATAGACATTTATATAAAAATGGGCATTTTGGGCTGGCGACCTCAACACCATACAATTCTTTTAGCCCCTCCCGAACAAGTTATTAATCCCTGTTTACTTAACTATTGGCGACGCGAGCTTCACATTATCACCGACCCCTCCCTGATTGAGCGCCTACTGCCATTAGCAAGGACAATGCGGTGCTTAGAACATACCCTTTTCCATGTAAAAATTGCCCAAGGACAGATGGTAGATGTCAGTTATGCTTTCTCAGCAGTTCAGAAACAGTGGGAAGTAGAGAAAAAACCCCCACTGCTGACGTTATCACCATCAGATTATGAGCGAGGATGGAACTGTTTGCAAGACCTCGGCGTACCTAAAAATGCCTGGTTTGTTTGTCTCCATGTTCGAGAAGATGGCTTTCGAGCGGAAGGATTGATTACACACCGAAGTGCTAATATTAATACTTACTTATTCGCGATAAAATCAATTGTAGCGCGTGGTGGCTGGGTCATCCGCATGGGAGATCCAAGTATGAAACCGCTGCCATATATGTCACAGGTAATTGACTACGCTCACACTGAGGCAAAAAGCGATTGGATGGATGTTTTTCTGTGTAGTTCCTGTCGATTCTTTTTAGGTAGTGCTTCAGGTCTTGTCACTGTTCCCTTGATTTTTGGCGTTCCCTGCGCTCTAACTAATATATGGCCTATTTCCGGGCGTTCACCTTCAAGTCAGGATCTATTCATCCCCAAACTTGCTTGGTCTGAAGTTGAAAATCGCTATCTCACCTTTGAAGAAGCACTAGCGCCTCGCTTCTTTTTCAACCTCAACAGCAAACTTCTTTATTCGTGGGGTATTAAAGTGGTGGATAATACACCAGAGGAGATTAATGACTTGGTACTGGAAATGCTCGATCGACTAGAAGGAAAATTTCAGTACACAGAAGAAGACGAAGTTTTACAGCAGCAGTTCAACTCTCTGCCAACACCTTATGGGCCGAGTGCTTTTAATAGCCGGATGGGACGCTCTTTTTTGCATAATTATCATTGTGTCAGACGGAAACCCATCGCTTTCTGACTCTTGTTGTCACCGCGTCAGGTTGGTAACATTATTTTTGGGATAGGCTAGCGTGTAACAATTCGGCTGCCTATCTTTTTTTAGCATAACCGATGCTCAATCTTTACTCCATCAGGGTTTCAGGCGGGTTGTCACCCCCCCATGCGTTCAGGACTAATAGAGTACGGGCGGGGCGGGTTTATTAAGCATTCTCCGTAACTTCCTCCACAGATAAACTTAACGCCTCCGCCACTTGTTCGGCACTCAAACCCATTCCCAACAATCGGGGAATTGCATCCCTTCTTGCCTGAAATTCAGCTTGTCGTGCCTGCTCTGCACTCTCGGCCCTTTCCCGCTGTTGTTCCCCTCGCAATCTCTCCAATTCTGCTCTTTCATCGCCAATCAACAGCAAATTACCTCCCTCGTCCCACCAGCGCAGCCAAAGCATGGTTTGATTTTGATAATTGCCTTGCCAAAGTCCCAATTCTATGCCTAAAGATGCAATGGGAAAATGACCGCGCTGATTGAGTTCTAACAGTTGATAATACCCGTCAATCAACCGATAAACTTCTAATCTGCCATTATTAACTTGGTAGATGCCGTAATAGGGAATTCGCATCACCTGCTCGTACACCCAAAACTTTCCTGGTTTCGTTATTACCCCTTCATCAGTGCGAGATAAAGGAGTACGATCGCGCTCTTCATCTCCGTTCCCGCTCGCAAATTCCAACGCAATTAACGGTGCTATGTGTTCCCGCCACAGCACGTAGGAACGGCGAATTTGACCGTCTAAATTGGGAGGTACATTGGGAACATAAAACCAATCAGGAGCTTCTGCACCTTTTTCTGGCGGTTCCGTTTCTCGCCAGTAAATACCGCAGTCTTGACCGATCGCATATTGTCCGTCAGGATGCCGCTCCTGCAAAATTGGTCCGATCGAATCAGTGAGAATTAAACTCTGCGGATGCTCCTGAAAATTTTTCACAAAAGTACCGTCTGACTCTGGCAATTGAGTGTGCTCTGGAAAAGCAGGAGGTAGAACAATGCTATCAATGCTCTGAATCATAATTCCCTCCGAGATTTTGTCGAATTGGTAATCCGATTTTAGATTGATAGAGTGCGCGACTTTTACTCCTTTCAGTCCCGAATAATTATGATTATTGAACCGCGAAGACGCTTATGACACGAAGTCAGAATCAGGAAGAATCAGGAAGCAGTAGATAATCTTCTACCGGGAAGGGGGTAATGATTGAGTGCCTGAATTTCAAACTCTTTAACTCAAAATAAAGCGGGCGGGCATGGGGGCACCGCCCCTACAACTCAAAATACTCTTTAAGGCTTCGGTAGCGCACCTTCAGGACTCGGAGAAACCCCCGGTTTGGGACTCGCAGCAGGCGTTGCAGCAGGCTTTGGAGCCTCGCTAGCTAATTGATTAATTTGGTCTTTATAGTTAGGAGGAGCTAACTCAGTAGCTTGATCAAACAGCGTTTTGGCCTCATCTGTTTTGCCCTGTTCCTTCAGCACGATCGCCTTTCCTAATGTTGGGCGAAAATCCTTGGGATTAGCCTTGGCAGATTCGTCATAAATCGCGATCGCCTCCTCAAACCGCTTCTGCACAGCATAAACCTGTCCCAAAATCAACTCCACCGAAGTTGTATCAATACTTTCGGGTTTCGCCAGATTCGCAGCAGTCGCCGCTTTCAGCGTATCTTGCAGCAGTCCGATCGCAGCTTCCGGCCGCTGCTGCACCAACAACAAATTCACCAACCCCTGCAAAGCCTTAATTTCCCCCGGCTTAGCCGCCAAAATAGCCCTGTAAGCCTGAGCCGCACCTTCGCGATCGTCCGTGCGTTCCTTAGCCTGAGCCAGCAAAATCCCGTATTCAGTAGTCTCAGGATTCAGCTTAGCCAACTTTTCCAAAGGAGACACCACATCCTTAATGTCCCCCACACCTTGTCCGATCAACTCCAGCCGCACCTGCAACAGTCCCCGCAAAGCCGTTACATTGTCAGCTTCCCGCTGCAAAACCAATTCGTAACCCCTCGCCTGAGCTTGCAGCAACTCAGATTGCTTCTCCCCACTCGCCGCCGTCTGAGTAGGCGTTGGAGTTGACCTAGTGGTTGCTTGACTAGCCTTGAGAATGCTGTCCAAAATTGGCGTCAGAGAAAATCCCACAAAAGCGATGACCGCCAGCACCACCACTACAGTAATCAACCCACGACGCTTGTTTGCTTTTTCCATAATTCAACTATTCCAGTTTAAGATTTACTATTTTCTGAGATTTAAGGCATCACCTGCTGGGTATGCCATTTAACTAGAACCATGCAAAAGTAAAGGTTTTTAACTTCAAAGTCCCAACTGTGACAAAGCAACCTTTTACTTGCAGCTAATATGGTAACAGACCCACAACTCCATGCTAGCTAAACAATTTTGGACACCAAGACTCGCAGCCCCAAGGACTGCGTAGTCTGTCCAATTGAGTTTGGTCTTGCTCAAAATTACCAAAAATATGGCGGATCAGCCCGTTCGGTAATTGGATTAAGTAAAATAGGCAGACTGAATATCCTAAATGCTATTAGCCAGCAACTCCAACTTTCAATGGGCGCGATGGGCGATCGGTCAGCAACTCCCAAACTCCTTGCTCACAAGGATTTTAGCAGCCAGCAAGCCGATCGCCTACCATCCATTGAAAATTGGCGTTGACGGGTCACAACCAGACCTCCGGGCCCACCGGCCCGCCTGTCTGGTGCTAGTAGTTTTTAAAGCAGTTTCTTCAGTTTATTCCTAATTTCCCTTAAGGGATGTGTCTCCGCTGCAAGGAGTTTTTATGAACCCCTCTCCCAACCGGTCTTCCAAATCGTCCAAATCTACTTCAGCTCGATCGGCTCAGCCGATCGAACTGGCCGTCAATCCGCCCAAAGATACAGCCTCCGAGCCCCAGACACCAGACGAAAGTCCCCTGTCTGCCACGTCGGCTGCACCTGTTGACCAATATAAAGCGCCAACACCAACGGACGCCCCAGCGTCCAAGGAAGCACTGCAACGACCACGCTACAGTTCTGGCCCGAAGGAGCAAGCAAAGCCCAAAACCCCGCCCAGCAATCCTCCTACACCCTCCAAACAGGCAGCACCCTCGGCATCGGCCAGTGATACTCCAGCTATTGCAGTCGCGCCGCCCGCGACAGCCGACACAGCCACTCACGAAAGCGAAGCCACCGATGGCATACCCGCTGTCATGCGCCAACATCCGATTCCCCCCCCCAGCGAACCCAGACAGTACCGAGCTGTTGGTTTGGTGCGGGGCCGCTACACCCAATCTGAAGAGCAATTCACGCGGGGTATGCTCATAGCTTCCGACGGAACTGCCATCGACGCAGTTTTGCTGGGTAGAGTCATGAGTTTAGTCAAAAATCACCTGGACTTGGAACAAGAACACCTGTGGGTGGTCTATCCCCGCACCCGACAAGAAGACGGCAACTTGCACGCCCAGATTATGGGAGTTTGGGAGCCCGAAACGCTCAAAAAACCTCCCGAACCTTCCTCTGACGAGGAAAATCTAGACACAGGAGAAATTGAGAGCAGTGGCGAAGCATCAACCGCACCTTTGCCACCCTCTGAACCTGATGTTGAAGATGGCTATTTTTCAATTAGAGGCGAGGTCATCTATCAATCCCACGATCAAGAAAAGTATGTCATCGTCAAAATTAAGCAAGCTCCCCGCAAGAATGACGAAAACAAGATGAAGTTTTTTAAGTTGAAACTCAAGGGAGATTTAGCAACAAAGGCGATCGGGTTTTTTTGGGATTTTCACGTCAAATTGCAGGCTGACAGTCTGATGATTCAGCAGGCTAACAATATTGGGGCGCTACCGATCAAAAAGCGGAAATTCCCCCCTGGTGAAAAACCCGGTGGCTTCAGAGGAGGGGGATCTAAGCGTCCATTTACCCCACAGCCTCGCGGTGACGGTTCTCCTATAGAGCGTCCTCACATCAAGCCGTCGGCCGGAGCGCCCCCAGCTCCCAAGGAACCCCTTGCTAAGCCGGTGAAGAAACCTAAGCCTGTTGAGCCGTAAATCGCCCATCTAAAATTGTCAATCTAGTCTGACTTGCGCCCCCCACACATCCTGTGGCAGAAATACTCTGTCTGCTGGTAGAGGAGCAACTGGGGCCGTCAGGGTAAATTGACCAGCTTCAATTTGCTGCTTCAATTCCAAAGCTACTTGTCGGGAGAGAAACATACTCGCTAGGGGGGCCGCCCGCACGGATTTTCCCTCTATGACAATGCGACCTGTTTTTAATTGGGCATAGCTAACTAAACCGAAGGTGGGACGAACGCGCCGGGGGATAGAGAAATCTACCACCGGCGCTACTATTTTTTTGTCTGATACTGCACAGTTGGCGACGACGGTTTCGTTTAAGACGGGAAAGGGAATGCCGACTCCCAGCATTAGTGATGGGCCGTAGTTTTTGAAGTAGCAGCCGCGCACCCATTTGGAGTTCATCTGTTTGGCGTCGCCGATTAGTGCGAGGGTGGCGGCTGGGCCGATGGGGGTGCGGTTGGGCTGGCGTTTTTGCAGGGGGAAGTGCTGGGTGCCTTCCCAGGTGATGTAGCCCTGAGCGCCTCCTAGGAAGATGCGGGTGCCGATGCCGATGAGTTGGAGGTCGGGGTCGTTTAGCAGGGGAGACATGGCTCCTAGGCTTGAATAGACGGCGTTGCCGAGGTTTGGTTGTAGGGGGCCGAGGTAGGTGAATAGTGGTCGATCGCCCCCGTTGACACCAACAATAAAGTTTTGATATGCGTTCCGGGGATTGAATAAATAAAACTGGTTGATGGTATCGCGGGTAATTGTGGTTTCAAAGGAAGCGCGGGGGTAGCAGTCTGTGACTTGTCCCAGGGCGCGCACTTGTACGGGTTTCCCGGCAATCAGGTCTTCGATGACGTGTCCGCCACCCCGTTCCCGCGATTCTTCGCCTTCTTCGGCTACTTGGGTGGCCCCCAGGTACAGGTCTACGGCTCCGAAGCCGGAGTAGGCTAGAACGCCGTCTAGCCAGCACTGGCGGATTTTTATGGGGGGATCTGTGTGGCCGAGGTTGATGATTGCGCCTGATGATTCCATTGGCTCGAAGGTGCCGGTGGTGATGACATCGACTTCTTTGGCGGCTTGGGTAATGCTGGTTTCTTGGACTCGGTTTTTGAGTTCTTCGATTGTCCAGACTGTGGCTTTGCCTTGGCTGATTTTATCGTTGATTTCGTCGATCGATCGCATAATATTATTTGAGATTTGAGATTTTGGATTTGAGATTGATGGATTGTCGATCGCCCTGGTTGTTTGAGATGAAAGCAATGTACTATAACTTATCTAAGAATAATACCATAAATAACATCAGGAGCGATCGCCATGACTCAATCTGTATCAACAAAACCAGTCACCTTCGATGAATTTATCGACTGGTATCCAGAAAATTCAGAAAACCGTTACGAACTGCACAATGGAGCTATTGTTGAAATGCCTAAAGCCACCGGAGAACATTCAGAAGTATCTGGCTTCATCTGCCTGAAGCTAGGGATTGAAATCGAAAGGCTGAGGTTGCCATACTTCGTTCCTAAAGAATGCGTGGTCAAAGCTGATAATGAGCTATCTGGTTACGAACCGGATGCGATCGTTTTGGACAGGGAAGGGACGGACAGCGAACCGAGATGGAAAAAGCAATCTATCATTACAATGGGTAGTTCTGTTCGGCTAATTGTCGAAGTTGTCAGTACCAATTGGCGGGATGATTATGGTTATAAATTGGTTGATTATGAAGCCTTGGGTATTTCTGAATACTGGATTGCCGACTATTTGGGACTAGGTGGCAGACGCTATATTGGCAATCCGAAACAACCTACTTTTTTTGTTCATCATTTGGTTGATGGTGAGTATCAAGTGAGTCTGTTTCGGGGAGACGATCTGGTTTTGTCTCCCACATTTCCACAGTTAAATTTGACTGTTAAACAAATTTTTAGCGCTGGACGAGATGCGGTTTAAAGTGTTTTGAGCCTCGGCGACTCAAGTCGCGACTACACAAACCAAGTCCGCCTGCGCGGACTAAGAAAACAGGGATAATTTATGGATTTTCAGGCTCACCAATTTCTGTATTATTTGGGATTTCTGATTTTTGTTCTGGCTTGCTTTCTGGTTGACTCTGTGTTACTCCTATAGCTTCGTACTCCTCGTGAATGGCAGAATCAATTGCTGCTAGGTTTCTGGGATTGGTGTCCCACTGGTTGAGAATGTCTTTAATTAAGACTTCTCTAATCCAAACTTGAGCGACAACAGTGAGGGGGAGGGCAAGCAATAGTCCTAAAAATCCAAAGAAGGTGGCGAAGAATACTTGAGATATTAATGTTACTGCTGGCAGCAGCGATACTTGCTGTGCCATAACGTAGGGGGTGAGGACGTTGCTTTCAAACTGTTGAATTAGAAAGTAAAGGATTAGGACAAAACCTGATTGTAAGGGAGAATCTAAAAGTGCGATCGTCATTGGCGGGATGACGCTCAGAGTGGGGCCTATATTGGGAATTAGGTTAAGAAATCCTGCTACTACAGCGTGAGCTAGCGGTAGGGGAACTTGCAATACCGACAGACCAATTAAGCTCAAAAAAGCAATCACACTCATGCTAATTAAAGCGCCGATAACCCATCGACCGAGGGCTATTTCGCATTCATCTAAGATGCCATCGACTCGTCGCCGATAAAAAGATGGAAATAGTTGTATAAATGCTTTGCGGTAAGAGAGAGGTTCTGCTAATGTCATTAATGTCAAAACTAGGACTAGCAAAAAGCTGAGGATAACGCCTAATGTGTTGCCGACAAAGGCTCCTGCACCGCCGACAAGTTGGTTGAATAAAGGTTGCAGTTGTTGCATGATGTCGTTAACATCAAGATTTGGCAGCCGCTGACCAAATTGTCCTGAAAAGCGAGCTTCAATTTGATCTATCCACTCATTTAATCTTTCTATTCCTTGAGGGGCTCTTTGGGTAAGTTGTTGAAACTGTTGGGTAAAGGGTGGTACAATGATCAGGAATAAGCCTACGAAGATCAGGACTAGGAAGCTAATTGAAAGTAAAACTGCGATCGATCTTTTGAGCCGGAATTTCTGTAAGTACCGTGCTAGCCTATTTAAGGCTGTGGCTAAGACGACTGCTGTAAATAACAGCAATAAGGCTTGCCTGATTTGCCACAGGATGTAACAAGATGCGATGAGGGCTAATAAGCCTATCCATTGTCCTAGCTTCATCTCAGCCCCCAGGAGACCCACACCATAGCTGTACTCAGCTTGGTGTTGGGAGGAATGGGGGTGAATTGCGAAACGTCCCCTGAGTAAATTTTTGCGTTAGCAAAAACAGGGATGGGGACAGTTGAGTAATTCACAAACTCAAAATGCATAGTTATATCCGTCCTTTTGGTGAATGGTTTTGCAATATTTGAAATTAATACCCTGAACCAAGGTATCTGCGGAGATATTGAACGAACCGCTAGACCTAACGGCAACACGCCCGACATACGTGCCAATTTTCTTGCCACTGGTAACAGTTGCCCTCACGATGTCGCCAGTCTGAAACCCTTTGACAAACTTAAGTCGTGGCACATAGCGAGATGGGAAACCAAATTTATCCGTGCGACACATTTGACGAGTACCGTATCCCGTCGTCTTAATTAACAACGGCTTGTTTGTCAGCACAGATAACGATTCAATTTGACCAACACAAGCGGCATCAATCCAATGGGTTTTAGGTAGTTTCAATCGAGTCCGGTTGAACTTAGTTAATCCACCTGAACCAGTCGAAACAGACAATCCCGTTTCTTTAAGGCGATTGAACAATGCCCATCTGGTAGAGTTGACGGCTGCTGCATCCTTGAGAGGACGTTTAGCTTGTGCAAGAATGCACTTCAGAACGTCTGGTTTCTTGGCTAAGAATTGCTCGACATCCTGAGTACCTTTCTTGAGGTTGCACTTCTCACAAGCAAGGCAAAGGTTAGAAATGCGATCGCTGCCACCTTTGGCTTTGGGATGAATATGTTCAATTTGCAAAGGTACATTTTCAACACTACAGTAAGCGCATTTCCTGTCCCATTTGTTCAATAGATATTCCCGAACTTCGTAGCCAGCTAATTCCCCTTGCTGATATTCAATGCCTGAAATTTCAGGATTTTCTAATTGTTGTAAATCAAACCTGACCAGTTCTTGAACAATTGAACCGATGGGGGCAAACCTAATTAATTTGTTTACCCAAGTTAGGGTAGTTTCTACACGATGTTGCAGACTTGGAGCCAGCCAGCCTTTGGTGCGGGTGCGATTTAAAAATCTTGCCTGACGATAACGAGTATGACGATTTCTCCTTGAGCGACGCAACTCGCTTCGGGACTCCAAAGACGCTTTAATTGTTTGACCTCGATGGCTTAATTCCGCACCAAAAATAACTTGATCGTCTTGAACCAAAGCAATCCCTGTAGTTTGAGAACCCGGATCTAATTTGAGAGTAATTAATTTAGGAGTTGCTGTCACCGCCTTTTTGAGAATGATGGTAAATGGATACCTTCTAAAAACCGCAGCTTTACCAGCCGTTAACAACTTGTGATCCCTTGACGGCTTACAGGGTGTGAGCGGTTTTTTCTTGGTATCAAGTACGAAAACGAGATTAGACATTGTTGTGTCTCTCCACTTGCGCGTAATGTTAGCTTCGTCAATGTTTAAGGTCGGTAACTATCTCAAAAGCACTGGTTTAACCCTTAAGCCTGTTTAACTTCTGAGTTCTAGAGCAGTGGACTAGCTTCGCATCCACTGGTAGGTCTTTAACTCTTGCCCTAAACGTAGTAAAAGTGGCTCCACTGAGCGAAGCCGAAGTGTTCTCTTACTTAGACTGGTCAACTAGGCTCTTTCAAGCCCCCGCTATATCGGTACTCCGATTAGCGGTGGGTGATTGACTTGGTTGGAGATTTGAGATTTGAGATTTGAGATTGGGGAGTAGAGTATTGGGAATTATAAGACTATAACCCTTTGTATCTCTCGTTTATAACCGAGTTTCGATCCCCCTAAATCCCCCTTAAGAAGGGGAGTAGGGGTTGACTTTGAGCGCTTCCGGTTCCCCCCTTCTTAAGGGGGGCTAGGGGGGATCTAGTCCTAATCGTCAGACACCAGTCTGGCACTAAGTTCACAGCTCAAGTTGACTCCTATGTTCACTAAAATACCCTACTTTGACACCAGAGGAAACAGAATCCTCATTTCCCTTTGGCGAACACCTGCTGTGGCGTTAGGTTTAATTCTGGGAAAGTTGGGGACTCAATGCGATCGCCATTTCTGAACTGTTTGACTTGGTACTCGCCGTCAAGGAGTTGATAAACTGAAAAAGTAGGTTGTTTGGGATTCCCAATAAACCGTCTGCCACCCAATCCTAGATAGTCTATAATCCAATATTCCTGGATGCCCATTGATTCATAGGCCTCTAGTTTGAGGGCATAATCATCCTCCCAATTAGTGCTAGTTACTTCTACGATTAGGGGGACTGATGAACCCATTGTAATAATTGATGATTTATCCCATCGCGGCTCGTTTCCGATAGTTTGTTCGTTGAGCACAATAATATCTGGTTCATACCCAGATTCCTCGCGCATCGGTTTGATGACAGATTCTTTGGGGATAAAGTACGGTAGTTGTAGCCGCCTGATTTCCAAGTTGATATCGGCGATGAGAAAACCTGTCAGTTTAGAATGTTTTCCTGTTGCTTTTGGCATTTCAACAATTTCTCCATTGTGTAATTCGTAGTGGTGTTCTGAATTCTCAGGATACCAGTCAATGAATTCATCGAATGTTACTAATTCTGTTATGGTTTGAATCATGGTGAGTGCCTTTAGTTTGGTTTTGATAGCTGTACGGGAAAACAGGCAGGAATTGAGTTTTTGGCATAGTCTTTAGACTAAGTTTAGATCGATCGCACTGTCGATCGCCTCTCTACTGCTGTTGCGATGCCCGCCAGCCGAGGATAGCAGCTACGATCAGACTGGGGGAAAGGACGGCGATCAGGGCGTTGAAGTCGGTGGAGGGTATGGATAAGCTAGGCCCTGCGTACTTGATGGCGAGGGAAAGGGCGGTGGAGAGGGTGAATACTTTGAGGATGGGGCTGATGTTGGTGTTCATGGAGGTGGTAGTGGGTTGTATAATCTGGTTTTCAGACTATTATTGCAAGTATGTGTTGCGGGTGGGCGATCAGTTGGGGATAAGATTCCTTTCCATTTTAGAATAGGAAGTGCCGGAACCTCATTTACCAGCATCAGGACTTAGGCATAATGGAAAATAAAGAATCTGACTTAATCGAGAAAATTCGCCAGCAATTTGACTATGCCCCTTTTCCCAGAATCCCTCTCGAAAAATCTCCTGAGTCTAACTTTGAGTTACTTTACCTTCACAACCTTGTAACTGCTTACTACTTCAGAAATCGGAAAGTTGTCAATACCGAAGGCAAACTAATTCTGGATGCTGGATGCGGTAGCGGATACAAATCCTTAGTTTTGGCTACAGCTAATCCGGGAGCTAAAATTGTGGGAATTGATTTATCAGAAGAATCAGTTAAATTAGCCCGCCACCGATTGCAATATCACGGATTTGAAAATGCCGAATTTTATGCGCTCAAAATAGAAGAATTACCAACTTTAGGTTTGCAGTTCGACTATATCAATGCTGACGAAGTTCTGTATCTCTTGCCCGATGCTATTGCTGGATTGCAAGCGATGAAATCTGTTCTCAAACCCGATGGCATCATCCGCACAAACCTACACAGTTCAAATGGTAGAGCGGGAATGTTTCGCGCTCAAGCTGCTTTCAAAACAATGGGATTAATGGATGGAAGTCCGGGAGAATTGGAGATAGAAATAGTCCGGGAAACTATGGAAGCTTTGCGAGATGAAGTAGGGCTTAAGGCATTCACATGGAACTCCGATCGCGCGCAGGATGAGTGATGGATTCTGTCAAACTATTTATTGTTGGGTGACAAAGGCTGTAGCGTGCCTGAACTGTTTGCCATGTTGAGATCTGCTGATTTAGAGTTCATCAACATGGTGGCTTGGCGCAGGTGGGATTTGATGGATTTGTTCAAAGATGCAGATGATTTGCCTCCGTTTTTGGCGATGAGTCTGCCAGAAGCTTCTGTGGAAGAGCGACTGCACTTATCAGAAAATTGGGTTGAAAACCCCGTCCTTTTAGGACGGCTTTAATTGTAAAGTTTCAATAACTTACCGAGCATCCTATACTAGATCGTGTAGCATAAGGTCATGAGGTAGAACAATGCTAGTTTTCGAGTTCAAGGCCTACGGAAAATCAAACCAGTTCGCAGCAGTAGACTCCGCAATTCGTACAGCACAATTTGTCCGCAATAGCTGTTTACGCTATTGGATGGACAACAAAAAAATAGATAAGTACGATTTAAACAAATATTGTGCTGTGCTGGCCAAGAATTTCCCGTTTGCCGACGAACTTAACTCTCAAGCTAGACAAGCTAGCGCCGAACGAGCATGGTCTGCTATCTCCCGATTTTACGAGAACTGCAAAAAGTCAATTCCAGGTAAAAAAGGATATCCACAATTTCAGAAAGACTGTCGCTCAGTTGAGTATAAATCAACTGGTTGGAAACTTGCGGATGACAGAAAATCAATAAAGTTTACCGACAAAAAAGGAATTGGCAAACTCAAGTTGAAAGGCACACGCGACTTGCACTTTTACCAAATTAGCCAAATAAAACGGGTAAGATTGGTAAAACGTGCAGACGGCGTGTACGTTCAATTCTGTGTCGATGTCGATCGAAAGGAAAACACGGAGCCTTCTGGAAATACCATCGGATTAGACGTAGGATTGAAAGAATATTACACTGATTCCAACGGAGTCACGGTTGAAAATCCTAGATTCCTACGAAAAGGTGAAAAAGTTCTTAGGCGTTCCCAGCGTCGCGTTTCAAGAAAGGTAAAAGGCTCAAAAAACCGAGGCCAAGCCAGACAGATTCTAGGTCAACGCCACCTCAAAATAAGTAGGCAACGTAAAGACCATGCAATAAAACTTGCAAGGTGCGTAGTTCAGTCTAACGACTTGATAGCTTACGAAAACTTGAGGATTAAAAATCTGGTGAAGAATCATTGTTTAGCTAAGTCTATTAATGACGCATCTTGGTATCAGTTCCGTATCTGGATTGAATACTTCGCCAAAGTATTTGAGAAAGTAACGGTTGCGGTAAATCCCCTATATACCAGCCAAGAATGCTCTAGTTGCGGTGCAATTGTGAAGAAAACGCTATCCACGAGGACGCACGTTTGCAAGTGTGGATGCACTCTTGATAGGGATGAAAACGCAGCTAGAAATATCCTGAGTCGAGGATTGGGTACGGTAGGACATACCGGAACTTTTGCGCTTAACGCAAGCAACGCTTTGGGAGAATCGACCTCTACTCTGGCTGGAGAAATCCTGCCTCAGCAAGTTGGCTCGTAGATTAAAGAATCCCCACGCCTTTAGGCTGGGGAGTGTCAATTGATTTGTTGCATCCTCTGCACCGTTTGTTTGATTTCTGGTGCGGCAATCCAAATCGAACTCAGGATTTTGTGCCCGTGGCGGAATGGACGGAGGCTCAATGGCGGGAAGCACGGGTACACCTGCACCCTCAACTGAGGACTTCCCAGGTGAGGGAAGATTTGATGAATTGCATTGACAGCCAGATGCCGTTTGAGATTAGTCATTATATTATTGTGCCAACTCTAGCGCCGATCGCGATCGACTATACAATAGCTGCTTGCTTGCTACCTCTGTGGGAGGGGCCGCAGTCTGTGGTGTCCCTGGTGGAACAGTGGCTCCAAATCCGCTCCCAGATGGCTGTTAACCTAGAGCCTGTTAGCGATCGGACAGCCTCCTCGGAAGTCAAGGAACTGTTGATCAGGCTAGAAGTCTTTCTGTATGTGCTTTTGGAGCATTAGAACCAGGAGTTGAAAAAAAAAATAGTTGGGGGTGATATTAAAGTGCCGATAACTGGGTAAGTTACATATAAGAGTTAGAAATCGAGCATTTCACCCCTCAAGGAGAAAAGATTTATGAAGACTGAATTTAAAGCCAAGTTCCTGCAACAGCTCAACAAAAAAAGACAGGATCAAGGTTTCACCCTGATTGAACTGCTGGTTGTTATCATCATTATCGGTATTTTGTCTGCGATCGCTTTGCCCGCCTTCCTCAGCCAAGCTAATAAAGCCAAGCAGGCAGAAGCTAAGCAGTATGTCGCTTCAATTAACAAGGGTCAGCAGGCTTATTACGCAGAGAATCCAAGCTTTGCGAATGGCCTTGCCATTTTGGGTCTGGGTATCAAAAGTCAGACTACTAACTATACCTACACTATAGCAGCTGGGGGAACCTCGGCTACCGCCCTGGCGACCCCCACCGCCACTGCTGCTACGACTCTCAAAGGATATGCCGGGGGTGTAGGTTTAGTTGATGCAGGCGGGGCAAAAACCACGCAAAGCGTAATTTGTGAGACGATTGCTTTTGGTATTCCAGCAGCACCTACTTATGGGGCGAGTGATGTCACCTGTGCGGCAAGCATGTCGATAGTTACCAAGTAATTGCCAAGTCTAACAAGTATGGCCGATTAACGGGAGCGGGTAGAACTTTCTGTGCTACCGGCTCTTATTTATTGTGTAAAAACTGTTTTAAACTTCTTAGTCTATGGTTTCTAGTGATTTATCAGCTGTAGAATCAGATTGGCAGCAAAAAACTGATCAATTGCTGCTTCAAGGAAATTATGTTCAGGCTGCAAAGCTCTATGAACAGGCAATTGAAGATGAACCAGGTGTCAGGTCCCACTACTGGCAGTTAGGATTGATGTTGCTGTTGCAGGGACAAGAGGTAGAAGCTCAGACTACCTGGCTGTTGGGAGTGGCGGAGGGAGAATCTGAAGAAATAGAGTGTTGGACTGAGGAACTAATAGAGGTTCTGCAAACAGAGGCGGATAGACAGCGGGATCTGGGTAACTATGGGGTCGCTTGGGCAATTCGGCAGCATATAAGGGAACTTAATCCTACAGATATCAACAACCTGTTGCATTCTATCGGGCTGTCCACCATGCTGGAGGCATATACCGGAGAGGAATTGGCAGATATAGGTGTCATTGAGTTACTAAAGTCAGAACAAGCGGATGTGGTAGACTTTGAGCTATTGATGCAGGTGTTGAAGAATGTTTTAGACCGTGCTCCTTTGTATCGATCATCCTTTGAGTTGACGGATGCCTGTACAAGCTACGTCAAAGACCCCCAACATTTTTTGGCAATTTTGATCCCGTTGGTTTATAAGATTGGTTACTCTGCAAAGCAAGCTGAGTTGGCAGCACGATTTACTGAATTAGCCTTGCGTGTGGAGCCTCTAAATCCAGAATTACTGGGTGTTTTGTCTTGTTTTTATCAAGATATTAGGGAGTATTCTAAAGGAATAGAAACTGCTAAGTTGTCCTATTCAGTCATGGAAGCATTAGCAGATAAAGTTTATGCTAATTTCCTGATTATACGCAGTTTGATGAGTGCTGGCGGCTATTGGGATGAATTTTGTTTAGCCTGGGAAAAACAGAAATCCCTGTTAGCGTCTTTGATAGAGGAGCAACCGACATCCCTGGATCAGGGTGCTAATGTTCGTTTATTTATTTCTGTGTTTTTTTTCCCATACTTTCAGGATCTCCCACAGGAAAATATACAAATTCGCAGTCAAGTAGCTCAGGTGGCTCAGTTAAATGTTGAAAATTATGCAAAGGAGAAAGTGGAGAAATATCGCCAGCGGCGATCGCCCCTTCTCAAGATTGATCCTCCTAGTAAACGTTTGAAGATTGGATATCTGTCTCATTGCTTACGCAGCCATTCTGTGGGGTGGTTGGCCCGGTGGGTGTTTGAGTACCGCGATCGAGACCGCTTTGAAGTAAATGCTTACCTGCTTGGCTCTGAAATGAACCGCGACAAGTTAGAAGATTGGTACATTAGCAAAGTTGATAAAGCTTATAAATTAGGATTAGATAGTCACGAAGCTGCTGAGAAAATTTACGAAGATGAGATTGATATTTTAGTCGATCTCGATAGTATGACGCTGAGTAATGCTTGTGAAACTATGGCTATTAAACCAGCACCAATTCAGGTGACTTGGCTGGGTTGGGATACGTCGAGCGTGCCAACTATTGATTACTATATTGCCGATCCTTACGTCTTACCAGAGTCGGCTCAAGACTACTATACGGAAAAAATTTGGCGATTACCTCAAACTTACATAGCAGTCGATGGTTTTGAGGTTGGGGTGCCAACGCTGCGACGCGATCATTTGGATATTGGCAGTGATGCTGTGATTTATCTTAGCGCTCAGAGGGGATATAAGTATCACCCCAATACCGCACGACTGCAAATGCAAATTATTAAAGCTGTACCGAATAGTTACTTTTTAATTAAAGGTTTGGCGGATCAAGAATCAATCAAAAAATTTTTTGTCGAAGTTGCGGAATCAGAGGGAGTGGGAGCCGATCGCCTGCGATTTTTAGGATTGACGGGATCGGAGGCAGAACACCGCGCTAATTTAGGCATAGCTGACGTAGTATTAGATACTTACCCCTATAACGGAGCTACAACAACAATGGAAACGCTGTGGATGGGTGTTCCGATAGTAACCCGTGTGGGGCAGCAGTTTGCGGCTCGCAACAGCTACACGATGATGATGAATGCTGGTATTTCCGAAGGGATTGCTTGGACGGATGAAGAGTACATAGAATGGGGAATTCGTTTAGGGAAAGATCCAGTTTTGCGGCAGCAAATATCTTGGAAACTGCGGCAGTCACGACAAACGGCTCCGCTGTGGAATGGCAAGCAATTTACGCGAGAGATGGAAAAAGCTTACGAGCAGATGTGGCAGATATATCTGGACAAAAATCATTAAGTATCTGGAGATAAATTTGTCAGCTATAGCAATCTTATTTGAGTTGTGAACCTAGGGTTCAGCAAGAACAGCCCGCGATTATTCACATCGATTATTCACATTAAGATTTAGGACTGCTATATGATATCATGTCAGGTTGAATAGTTGTCATTCTGAACGCAGTGAAGAATATCCGAGATGCTTCGCTACACTACGTTCCACTCAGCATGACAAGCAAGCGTTTATAGTAAGCGATCGCCCGGACATGATCTGACAGGTTAAGATAAAAATCATCCTACATAATATGACCAACTATGAAAACTCTCAGTGAGATCAAAGCTACCCTGCAAAATCTATTGCCCGATCTGCAAAAGCGCTATAGCATCGTATATTTAGGCATATTTGGCTCCTATGTACGTGGCGAACAAACAGCAGAAAGTGATGTAGATATTCTCATAGAATTTTCTCCTAACTTGCGGTTAGGATTGCTAACTTTCTGTGAAATAGAAAATTACCTAAGCGATCAACTAGAAATCAAAGTTGACTTAGTTGAAAAAACAGCCCTGAAGCCGCAAATAGGACAACAGATTTTACAGGAAGTATTAGCCCTATGACCTCAAAACGCAGTTTTAAGGACTATTTGCAAGATATGTTAGTTGCTGCTGAGGATGCGATGCAGTTTGTCGCTGGAATGGACTTTACCACATTCGAGCAAGATAAACGCACTACCTATGCTGTAATTCGCGCCATCGAAATTACTCGTCCTTAAAGTCAAGAGTCTCCTATGCGATAGCAGGATTGTCTTGGAAGCCCACGCTATAATATGAATCCCCAACTGCGTAAACAATTTATTACTCTGGTGCGAAAAAGAGTACAGCCCGGTAGCGGTAGCAGTTTGGAGTTTTTGAACACCCGAACATGGAATTACCCCGTGACAAATATTAGAAGTATTATACAAACTACTCCTTTTGTAGTTGTCGGAGGAGTTGCCACCCGACTGTATATGCCCGAAAGGATGACTTTGGATCTAGATATCTTAATTTTGACATCTGATGCGTTGCAAATTTACCAGGAATTGTTAGCTGGCGGGGCGACGCGAGAGGGAAGTTTGAGTATCGGCGGTAGTAGTTGGCGACTGCCAGATAATACTCTTTTGGACGTGATTGAGTCAAATCAGCCTTGGGTGATACAAGCGATTCAAAACCCTAACTTAAGTCCAGATCATCTACCTATTATCCCCTTGCCTTACCTAGTAGTAATGAAACTGCAAGCTAGTCGTACCCAAGACCTTAGTGATATTAGTAGAATGTTGGGCGGGGCAGATGAGATAATTTTACAGCAGGTAAGAATAGCAGTTAGAAGTTACTGCACCGATGCGGTAGAAGATTTAGAGAGTTTGATCCAGATTGGGAAACTTGAACAAAAGTAATACCACTTCTCAAAAGTTCATCTACAGTAGGGACTTGCGTGTGTTATACTTTATAAGTCAAAATTTTTAGGAAATTGCCTAAATGCCTTATAGCCAATTTACTATCGAACAAATCAAGTCATCGTTTGGAATACGGCTATCCGAAAAAGTCGGAATATTTGGAAATATTCCCGAAGCTAGCTACAGCAATTTTTTATCCGAAACCCTAGATTATAATATTCCACTAGCTTTAGCAATTAACTCGGAAAAATCTCGTTCTGAACTGATTGTGATGCCAATACTAATTGAGCTAAGAAAACAATTCTCCAATCAAATTGCTCTATTTTCTGGCAAAGACTTTACTGTAGATTACCAAAAAGGTTTAAACGGATTTTGCGATTTTCTGATTAGCAAATCGCCAGAGCAGCTAATCATAGAAGCACCAGTTATTGCTATAGTAGAAGCAAAAAATGACAATATAGAAACAGGCTTAGGTCAATGTATGGCAGAAATGATTGCTGCTCAGTTATTTAACCATCAAAAAGGAAATGAAGTTCAAAAAGTTTATGGAGTCATCACAACTGGTAGTCTCTGGAAATTTATGCAACTGGAAGATCAAACTATCACCATTGATTTAAATGAATACTTTTTAGGTAACGTAGGGAAAATAGTCGGGATTCTTAGAAGCTTAATTGAAACTGAAGAAATGTTTGATATCAATTCCGGTGGCACCGGAATAATATAGAGGAGACGGCAGTGCCGTGTCCCTAAGCCAGATTAATTGTAGGGACACGGCACGTGCAGTCTCCTCATTTCGGGTAATATTAATTCCAATGCAACCGGAAATGATATGAGTAGTTGAACTGGAATTAAATGCGATGTCACCAGAAACAGAGGATTGAATTTTATATTTTTAAGCTGTCTAATTCAAATAAGGCTATGTTCTCCGCTTTTGCCTGAGCGATCGCCTTTATATTCTCATTCTCCAATACAATTCTACCGTAAAGTCGAGGGTTCAAAGCTATCCATTGAATCTCACTCAAACTTCCAATCAGTGAAATTTCTGGGCCGTCGGAAACATCTAAATCTTCTTCCATTAAAAGATTCATCGCCACGCTTGATAAAGCGAGATTAGCATCTTCGTCAGAAATATTGCTGCAGTCTACTAAGAGAGTCATCTTACTTTTGTTGGGGTGAGTTGCGATCGCCCTCACCGCTCCTTCCAATTCTAAACCAAGAGAGTCTTCTGGCTGCGACCAATCTGGAAAAACAATTAGATTAATATCTTTCAAGTTGAAACGCACTAGAGTTGCGTCAATCAGCGCTGAACTCACCTTTTTCGCCATTTTTGACCAAGAGAACTTTTTAGCTTGTTCCAACCCAGCCGCAATTAATGAGTTGCGAATATTCGGTTTTTGTACCTCGCAAAGTGCATTAGCCAATCCATCAACATCATCATCGTTCACATATAATACCGCTTCGCCTGCAACTTCTGGAAGAGAAGAATTAGAACAAGTAATGACGGGACAACCGCAGGAGAGTGCCTCCAGTACAGGCAAGCCAAATCCTTCATATTTCGATGGATAAACCAATGCAACAGCACCGGCATAAGCTAATCTCAACTCATCATCATCAAGTTGAAGCTTGTGAACAACAGTCCCCGAAGTATAATTTCTCAACTCTCCTTCTAATAAAACTCCACTCCCCGTACATACTATTTCAAAGCCTTGTTTGCTGGCAAGTTGAGCAAAAGCGCGGAAGAATAAAATAGAATTTTTATGACCCGCCCCACCACCAACACACATAAAGTATGGTTTTGAAATCCCGTACTTCATTTGAAAATTCCTCATCTCTTCTTGACCGGCCGGTAAGAAAAGGCTTTCTACTCCACAGTAAGCTACTGTTACAGGCTCTTCGGCAATAGCTGGGAAAAATCTTACTAAGTCGCGTGCTGTATTTTCTGAAATAGCAATGTAGGCAGAAGCATGGCGGATACCATAATGCTTTTCCCTCCACATGGGCTCATCCAAATTTGCTGGTAAAACTTCTGGGATCATGTCATAGGCCATGAATACAGAGGGAGTTGATAGGGGTGTTGTGTAGTAAGTCGAGATAAATAAGTCGGCGCCAGTTTCATCACATACTTGCTGTAACATTTCCCGATCGGCATCAGTTTTACTGTAGTCATAAGCAGGCACGGTGCAATACCTAATTCCCGGAACTTTTGGCGATGTTCCCACCCGATCCAATACAATTATATGCTTGGCAAAACCATTTTCCGCCCATTCTTCTAGCAGGGACCTCCAAACACGGGCAATTCCTGTTCTGTACATTTGAAAGAATACACCGTCAACCAGTATTGTTAACGCACTTTGCGAGTCGCCGTCCTCTTCTATTTCAGCAGGTTGTATCTTTGCTTCTTGTTGAATATTAGTAATTTTGCTAACCGCTTTTAAGAAGTCATTTTGTAAAAGCGACACCTTATTAACCGCTGCTAATCCTCTTTTTGCCAATTGTTGAAATAAATCGTCCGGCAATTCTTTTTCTGTTAGTAAATGCAGAGACGAACCATTGGAGTAGAAATTGAGATTAAACTTGGCCGCAAGGATTGAAAGAGATTTAGCTGTGTAGAGAGAAACGTGCTGACCTTCGTGCAGCACGTAGTACCACCACTCATCAGGTTTAGGATTGCTTTCTGGCAGCAATTCTGTGCTAAATAAAATATTGCGGGAAATTTTCAACAATTCTTCCAGCTCATCTATGGGGTGAACCAGATGCTCAAATACTTCAAATGCCGTGACTAATTCAAATTGGTTATTGGCGGCTGCATCAATCTCAAATCCTTGAGCAAATATATTTTGACAAAACTTGTCGAGCCAGTAAAAATCAAATCCCGCGTCTCTCATCAGCCTGACAAATAGACCGTAGCCGCCACCGTAGTCGAGAAATCTTGCTTGATGATTAAAGAAGTTAAATAATAATTTTTGGGTGATTTGTGAAAATGACAAATTTCTGAACGCTAAGCCAACATCACTGCTCGCTATTGGCTGAGAATAAGCCTCTTCTAGCCAGTATGGTTCTTCGGTTTGAACAAATCCGCAGTTTGAACATTTAAAATAGTCTACTTCGTATTTACACAGTACCTTAGCAACGGCAAAATGATGGGAATCGGATTCGCAAACTTTGCATTTAAGCGGCATATAATCTAGTAAATTCCTAACTTTATGAACCTTAAATTGTAACTCTGAGCTCTATTTTTTTTCTTCCATTTGCTGTCGCACCTGCCCCAACAACTGCTTATAATCAGCTCGATCGCCATGCAGCTTAACCAACTTCTCCAAAGGCTCGATCGCCCCTTTCCCATTATTCATCTCCAACCGCACATTTGCCAACCCCTCCAGAGCCGTCTGATTCTGCGGTTCCCGCTGCAAAACAGTGACATATCCCCGTTCCTTGGCAGCCAGCAAAGACTCCTGAGAAACTGCTACCGGAGCCGATTTTTGCTGGTGCTGACTGCTTAAACCGCTGCTGAACAGACTTACCATACCAAAAATTGTCGAACCCGCAAAGCCAGCCATTGACACTAACGCAAAAATCTGCTTAATGCGATCGCCCCTATTAACCGGACGATCGCTAGATTTTTTCTGTGTACTTTCCATCGTCAATCCTTTGCAATCGCTACTTCCCAGGCACTCACAAAGCGCCTATATCTAGAATGCCCAAGTTCGATCGCAAAACGATCGCCCCTCACCGATTTAAAATTTGAGATTCGACCCCATAACACAAAACTTGACATTTGTCAAGGACTTCAACTAACAATTTACCGGAGAATTAGAAGTGCGATCGACGGGCGTGAAGTGCGATCGCACCTCTACCTCTTTAGCTGTTATCCTGCGATAATTCTCCAAACTGCGATCGATAACTAGCTAGCAAAGATTCGAGTTCATTCGCACGTTGACTTTCAGCTTCTGCCCGTTGACTTTCAGCTTCTGCCCGTTGACTTTCAGCTTCTGCCCGCTGCCGTTCAGCTTCTGCCCGTTGACTTTCAGCTTCTGCCCGTTGTCGTTCCGCTTCTGCCCGCTGCCGTTCTGCTTCTGCCCGTTGCCGTTCTGCTTGCAAAGCTGAAGCTAATTCATCAGGAATCAATAATTTCTCTCCGTTATCTTCCCGATAAAACCCAATCAGTTTTCCTTCTATTTCTAACCGCAATTGCAATACTTCGCTGCGATTGTCTCTAATTAATTCATACCCCTCTTCCCCCAATCGATACCCACGCAATTGTTCAGAAATCCATTCACCTCTAGGGTCAAATAACCAATATTCCTGAACTTCTATCCCCTCATACAATTCTTTTTTATTGATTATATCTTCCGACTTTGTACCCGGTGATGTCATTTCAAAAATCACCTTCGGCACTTGGCCTTCTTCCCAGATTTTGTAATTATCTCTGCCACCCGGTTCTACATCAAAAATCACCATCACATCAGGTGCTACGCGCAATTTAGAAAAACCTTGAGCGTAGTATAAATATTGGTTTGCTAAAACAGTAGCTCGACGGTCTGCGAGGTATTGTTTTAAGACTTCTAAAGTGGTTAAAATTGCGTAAAGATGGTCGTAAGTTTCTGCCACTGGTTCTCCATCAGCGCTAGGGTATACGAGTTCAGAAGTTTTGAGGGTGGGAACGACTGTTGTCATGGTCGCGCTTCCTATTAGTTATCGATAATGTATTATAAACTTTTTTGCTGCAACCCAGTAGGTTAATACAGCACTTTTCAGGTATGTAGGTACCAGCTTCTGTAGAGACACGGTAAAGCCGTGTCCCTACGGGGATATTGAATGTACCCCATAAACCTGCAATCTATGGACTTCTCCTATGACAACTTTCCAAACTGCTCTCGATAACGCGCTAGCAAAGATTCGAGTTCAGCAGCACGTTGACTTTCCGATTCTGCACGTTGACTTTCCGCTTCAGCCCGTTGACTTTCCGATTCTGCCCGTTGCCGTTCCGCCTTTAAAGCTGAAGCCAATTCATCAGGAATCAATAATTTCTCGACCTTATCCTCCCGATAAAACCCAATCAGTTTTCCTTCTATTTCTAACCGCAGTTGCAATACTTCGCTGCGACTATCTGTAATTACTTGATACCCCTCTACTCCCAGTCGATACCCGCGCAATTTTTCAGAAATCCATTCACCTTTCGGGTCAAATAACCAGTATTCCTGAACTTCTAACCTTTCGTACAAGTCTTTTTTAATGAGTTTATCTTCCGACTGCGTGCTTAGTGATGTCATTTCAAAAATCACTTTCGGCACTTGGCCTTCTTCCCAGATTTTGTAATTATCTCTGCCACCCGGTTCTACATCAAAAATTACCATCACATCAGGTGCTACGCGGACTTTTGGGAAACCTTGAGCGTAGTATAAAAATTGGTTGGCTAAAACAGTAGCTCGACGGTCTGCGAGGTATTGTTTTAAGACTTCTAAAGTGGTTAAAATTGCGTAAATATGGTCGTAAGTTTCTGCCACTGGTTCTCCATCAGCGCTAGGGTATACGATTTCAGATTTTTTGAGGGTGGGAACGACTGCTGTCATGGTCGCGCTTCCTATTAGTTGTAGATATATTATAAACCTTTTTTGCTGCAACTAAGTAGGTTAATTTAATTAAACTAGGACTTACGCATGGGGGTTCAGAAACCGGGTTTTTTTACGAAAAGACGGGTGGCAGCCACAGATTCGGTAAAAAACCCGGTTTCGAGGAGTCGGAGTGCAAATCCTGTAAACGTAAAATGCACCCCTGTTATATCCCCGACTTCTTCAACAAGTCGGGATTCTGGTATGATCTATATTTGACTACAAAGCCCGATCGCACGCACTGCGAAATTCTTTGATAGCCTCAACATGATTCGCGATACTCATGCACCTAACAAACAAAGCAATATCGAGTTCTGGTAGCAATTCGGAACTGCCAATTTGTTCGTATCCTTCCTCTCTGAGAGCGTACAGAGACAGTTGACTTTTTTCCCAAAACCAAACTTCAGGGATTTTGAGGCGTTTGTAGGCCTCCAGTTTATCAATACCGCCTCTAGTGACGACAACTTCGATCGCTAAATCTGGACGTTTTCTATCAGCACCCAATTCGTAAGATTTATCTGCTTCCCGTCTGACTAAACCTTCTTCGCTTTCTAATGTCACCGAACCTGTTGGAGTGTAATCTATATCTGCTTTCAGCAAATAGACTTCCAGCAAACCACCAATTCGCGCCTTAACTATTTCGTGTTTTCTTCCAGGCATTCTTTGAATCTCCAACACTCCATCTAAAAATGACAATCGAACACCTGGAATATCCAGCATCGGTTCTAAAGTCTTGAATTGTTCCCAGGTTAATCCTGGAAATAGCAATGGTCTATCTAATTTTTTTTCTAATATTGTAGTCCTAGCAAAATTTCTCCTTATTCATTGACAATTCCTGCGTCAAACACCTGTTTAGCAGTCAAATTTAACTCTGGAAAAGCAGCCGATTCAATTCGATCGTCTCCCCGGAACTGCGTCAACTCGTACTCCCCATCAACCAATTGATACACCGAAAGCGTAGGTTGTTTGGGATTCCCGATGTAGCGTCTTCCACCCAATCCCAAATAATCGACAATCCAGTATTCAAGAATGCCCATTTCTTCATAATCTCGCAGTTTTGTAAGATAGTCAGTCTGCCAGTTAGTGCTGACAACTTCTACTGCTAAACGCACCGACGAACCCATTGTAATAATCGACTCTGCTGCCCATCTCGGTTCGTTTATCACTTGCTGTCGATCGAGAACGATGACATCTGGTTCATATCCTGATTCAGTGCGATCGCCCTTAAGGACACATTCCTTGGGAAGGAAATAGGGCAATCGGGCATTGCGACATATAACGCCAACTTCTATATTGAGAAATCCAGAAATTTCTGAATGTTTACCAGTTCCTTTGGGCATTTCAACAATTACTCCATTGTGCAATTCGTAGTGGTGTTCTGAATTCTCAGGATACCATGCAATAAATTCGTCAAATGTGACTAATTTTGTTAAAGCTTGAACCATGTCGATCGCTCCTTTATTCTAGTTATATTTAATTTGAGTTAATTTGAAACGGACGCAAGTGGGGGCAAAAACCCGGTTTCTGCGTCAATATCTCTCGCAGAAATCTACTATTTTTCGGAGAAACCGGGTTTTTTGCGTAAGTTTTATTTGAACTATTCCCGCAAGGCTTTGATGAATTCAGTGACAGCATCATATTGATCGAAGTAAGTTACATATCTCACTAACAAAGCAATGTCTAACTCCGGCAACAACTCGCTGCGATCGACTTGTTCGTAATCCTCCCTCAAGTAATAAATACTCAGCACTCCATCTTCCCAAAACCAAATTTCTGGTATGCCCAAGCGCTTGTATAGTTGCAGTTTATCAATGCCGCCGCTGGTGAATATAACTTCGATCGCCAAATCGGGAATTGCCTTTTTAGTCTGCAAATTATACGACTCATCAGGCTCTTTTCTTGCCCCTAATTCTTTACTCCCCAAAGTCGGGCTACCCTTAACATAAAATCGGATTCCCTTCTCTCTCAGGTATGCTTCTATCAAAAGACCAATGGTACTCTTCGATTCTTCATGTTCGGGGCTAACTGTCATAATTTCTAAAATCCCATCTAAGTAAGCGAATTTGATACCGCCGACAGACTCAAAAGCGGCTTCTAGCGATTCAAATTGTGACCAACTCACTTCTCTGAGAGTTAGGCAGCTATCGGTGACAGAGTTTTTGACTACTGTTTGTATCATGTTTTCTCCTGATCAATCTTTTAGTTTAATCTTTTGACAGCGCAACTGCTTTCTCAATTTTATTAACTTTTCTTCGATCGATTTATCGTTGCGCGGGGGCGGGTTTATGAGATTATTGGTCTTAGGCACTGATGGGGGGAACCGGAAACGCTCAAAGTCCCCCTTCTTAAGGGGGATTTAGGGGGATCTAGACCCAGCTAAAAACGAGATTTCTCAAGGCTTTCAGTCTTAAGTTGTCACCAATACCCGACACCCTCAAATTCCATCAGGATCAACACCCTGACTTCTCAAGTATGCTGCAAGTCGATCGCCCCGCAAACGTTCCTCTTCCGCCCGCAAACGTTCCTCTTTCGCCCGCAAACGTTCCTGTTCGGCTCGCAAGCGTTCCTGTTCCACTCGTTCCGCACCCCACAGCAACAAATTGCCATTCTCATCCCACCAGCGCAGCCAATAACCCCTTCTCTGGGATTTTTCGCCTTCCCAAACCCCCAAAAATAAACCCATTGATTCAAGCGAATAACGGCCACCATCCGCTTGCAGCTCGTATTTTCCAGAAATCAGTTTGTATACTTCCAATCTTCCCGATTTTGGTTCAAAGATTGCATAAACCGGAACTTGCAAAATCTGCTCATAAAACCACCACTTTCCGTAAGGATATGTCGGTTTTATCGAATATTCAGCCTCATGATCGTCCGATAAAAACTCCATCACTACTGCCGGGACTTCCCCCTCCGCATTGGGAGTATAACTGCGGCGGATTTCTCCTGCTGCTGGGGGCAATACTGAGGGAATGTATACCCAATCTGGTGCTTTTACTACTGTTTTTTCATTGACTTTAGCACAGAGTCCAAAGTTAGAAGCTATCAGCATTTCTGCTAAGATAAATCCTGCGAGATCCAATGCTTCTCGCAGGGCTGCGGCTAAAAGTGGTTGGTCGATGTTTTCCACGGGATCGTCCGGTAATTTAAAGTCATCTGGTAACTTTTCCCAAGTTACAGTATATTGGGTTTTGATTGCGATCTGCTTGGATAATGTTTGCGTCATAGGTTTAGTTTCTTTTGTTAAAAGGCTGTTTATTTAATTAACCTTTCTGCTGATCGCGCCGAGTTAGGCGACAGAAAATTTTGCAAGTATTGCTATTTTAAATTATACCATGTTTTAGGGAGTATTCTCAGAAACTACAGGCTCTGTGGTTGTTGCGGTTTGAGAGGGTAAAATTGGCAATTTTTGTTGTTTGTGCAAGCTGGGAAATCCCGGCTCGATTGATTGATTTACCCCATTTGTGTTGATATTTACTTGCTCTGAAAGGGGAGCTAATGTTTGAGATACTGCAACTTGTTGTCGCAATTGTTCGGTGGAACCCAACAAGCCTCCTAATCCGTTGAATAACCTGCGAATGTTGTTGCGGAAAGCCGGATCTCCTGTAATTTCGTCTACGTCGGAAGTGATTTTCTGCACGTTCTGCAATGTAGCCCGTGCGGAATCTAAAGTTTGCTGCAATAATAGCAAGTTGGTGGGATGGTTTATGTTGGTGGATAAATCTCGCAAATTAGCAGAAGCTTCGGCCGCATTGGCTGATAAAACTTCTAAATTATTCAGTATTTGTCCTTGGTTGATTCGATTAATTGTCGGACTTAAACTGCTGACAGTTACACGAAGTTCTTGACTGGCTTGATTGATATTATTCAGAGTTGAGACTAAACTGGATCGGTTGGTTGCTACTAAGGAATTGAGTTGGTTGGCTGTTAAAGTAATTTGATTGGCTGCTTGAGTCACTGAGTTAGCGGAAGCGATCGCAGCGGCAGTTACTTCTTTTGTGGAATTGTCGGCCGTTGCTGTAACTTTTCTAATATCGGTTGAAACTGCTGACAATTCTCCTTGAGCTGATTTATTTAAACTGACTATTTCCCCTCTCAGGGATTGACTTAAAATTCCCACTTCTCCTTTTAAGGATTGATTTAAACTTCCTAACTCGCCTTTTACCGATTGATTTAAGTTGCTAAATTCTTCTTTTACTGATTGACTCAAACTGGTGATTTCTCCTGTCGCCGTTTTGGTTAAAACAGATAAGTCTTGAGTGAGTTTAGCCGCCGATTTAGCCGTGTTTGCTGTGTTGACAGAAAGGGATTTAATATTGTTGAATAGGGCGGGGTCTGTGTACAAGTTAGCTAGGCGGACTGTGGAGCGAATTAGTTCGTCGAGACTTACTCCAGCTTGGCCTTTCAATCGGGAATTTTTGCAGATAATCTCAGGGGGACAGTCGGCACTAAAAGGATTGGCGGTAAGTAAAGATTCTGGTAGAATTGAATTGGGCGTAATGTCGATCGATGCTTCTCCAATTAAACCGGATTTATTCGCTTCGATCGCCACATCGCGGGGAATTACTAAGCTACCAGGGGAAATTTCCAGGGTCACGTCTACCCCGTTGGGGCTGGCTTTGATGGCAGTAATTTTACCGACTGCAACCCCGCGATACCTGACGGTTGTGCCGATTTGCATCCCTTGGGCGCTGGCAAATTCTACGGCAAATTTGTAGTTGCGGTTGCCTAGCTGCACGCCATTCAGCCAGAGGACTAAGCCTCCAAATAAGCCGATTCCTACTAAAATTAAAAACCCGACAGAACCTTCTCTTACAGTTCGCGATCGCATATTTTCTCCTTTTATCCAATCACTTGAATCGGCCCATTAACACTGCCGCTGAAAAATTGTTGAATTAATAAATTATCTGTCGATGCAATATCGCTGACAGTTCCCTCCCACTGCACCTTTCCTTGATAGAGAAATACGATGCGATCGGCTGTGCGGCGGATGGTGCTATCTTGGTGAGTGACGATCGCATAAGTGCTGCAAACACTTTTCGCGGCTTGCAAATCACGGATTAAATCTTCAATTACTGTGCTAGCGATCGGATCTAAACCCGCTGTCGGTTCGTCGTACAGTAAAACCTCTGGATTATCCCTAGCATGATCGGGATTCGCCATAATTGCGCGGGCAAAACTGACGCGCTTCCGCATTCCCCCAGACAACTGGGCGGGATAGCGATCGCCAATTTTCGGCAAACCCACCATCTCCAACTTTTCCTCCACCAATTCTCGAATCCGGCGGCGCGGCAGCTTAGAATGCTGGTACAGTAAAAAACCAACATTCTCCTCCACCGTCAGCGAATCAAACAAAGCCGCTTGCTGAAACACCATCCCAATCCCGATCGGATCTACCACGTCGTCCACCCATCCAACCCTGCGTTGTCCCTGAACGAAAACCTGACCAGCATCCGGGGCCAGCAAACCCGCAATGATCCGCAAAATCGTAGATTTCCCCGTCCCGGAAGGGCCAATAATTGCCAAGGCCTCTCCCCGATCGATCCTCAAATCGATTCGATCGAGGATCGGACTCTGACCAAAGGACTTACTTATCCCCTTGAGTTCGATTAGCGGCTCAGCCATAAAATGTGATTAAGATGTGATCAGTCCCCAGTCATCAGTCTAGCTAATGACTAATGACTCTTGACTAATGACTAATAACTTAAATTGACTGTCAGAATCAAAACTCTCTTGTATTCTCAATTTGTCAGTTGGATCTGTTCCGATACCCTTAAGACTAATTAATCATGTCAATTAGTTTATTTCCTAAAGCCCTCCGCATCTTGGCTAAAGCCAGACAGGTTGTTGCCAAGTCCAGAAATACTTACCCTCCCTCTTTGCGGAACGGGCGAGTTCACCAGTGGTTCAAGTGGTTGTCCCCCGGACTGTTGGTGAAACGGTGGCTGCTGATCAGTGCAAGTGGAGTGGTACTTGCTAGTTTGGGTTTGGCGATTTGGACTGGGATGACTCCCATTTTCTTTTTGTTGCAATTGTTGAGAAATTTTTTGACGTGGATTGCGACAGTTGTTCCCAATTACATATCGGGCCCCATAGTCATCGCCATCGGTGTTTTGTTAATTCTCTGGGGACAAACCCGCAGTTTGAACTCCATTACTCAAGTGCTGATGCCCGAAGGAAACGAGGAATTGGTCGATCGACTCATCAACCACCGCCGCCTACACCGTGGGCCGAAAATTGTGGCAATTGGTGGCGGTACGGGCCTTTCCAATTTGCTGAGGGGATTGAAGGACTATAGTGCCAAAATCACTGCTATTGTCACGGTGGCCGATGACGGCGGGTCTTCCGGGCGGCTGCGGCGGGAAATTGGGGTGTTACCACCGGGTGACATTCGCAATTGTTTGGCTGCTTTGGCCGATGAGGAAAAGTTATTGACTGAGTTATTTCAGTATCGCTTTCGGGCCGGTGACGGTTTGATTGGTCATAGTTTTGGGAATTTGTTTTTGACAGCGATGAGCGATATTGCTGGAGATTTGGAACAGGCGATCGCCGCGAGTTCCAAGGTTTTAGCGGTGAGGGGGCAAGTGCTGCCGGCTACTCTGAGCGATGTTTCTTTGTGGGCAGAACTGGCCGACGGCCGGAGGATTGAGGGGGAGTCCAGCATTACGAAAGCTAACGGGAAAATCCTCAAAATTGGCTGTACTCCTGCTAATCCTCCGGCTTTGCCGAGGGTTGTGGAAGCGCTGAGGGAAGCGGATTTTATGATTATTGGGCCGGGGAGTCTTTATACGAGTGTAATTCCGAATTTGTTGGTGCCGGAAATTGCCGATGCGATCGCCCATAGTCAAGTTCCGCGCATTTATGTCTGCAATATTATGACTCAGCCGGGGGAAACTGATGGATATACGGTAGCGGATCATATTCGGGCGATCGACCTTGCTTGCGGCCGACCACTATTTGATGCTGTAGTAGTTCAAGGAAAAGTCCCTTCTGCAAAAGCTTTGATCCGTTATTCTCAGGAGGATTCCTATCCGGTTATACTCGATCGAGCAGCCGTAACGGAATTGGGGAGGCGAATTGTGATTGCAAATGTGATGGATGAGGACAAAACAACAGGCTTAATTCGCCACAATTCTCAGAGACTAGCTGGGATGTTGCTGCGGTGGTACAGTCGCGCCCAGAACATTTAATTTGTTGACAGTTGACAGTTGACTGTTGACTGTTGACTGTTGACTGTTAACTCATGTTATTGGCTATTGGTTATTCGCAGAGCCAAACGAGTAACAAATAACGAATAAAAATAACCCTTCGACTCCGCGAGCGGGCACCGCAAATCACAAATAACCCTTCGACTCCGCGAGCGGGCACCGCAAATCACAAATCACAAATAACACAAATGATCCTTTCTCTTCCAGATGCTGAAGCTACGCGCAAGTTGGGTGTAGCATTAGGGCGATCGCTCCCCGCCGGCACTGTCATCTTATTACAAGGAGATTTAGGTGCTGGCAAAACTACTCTAGTTCAAGGTATCGCTGAAGGTTTGGAAATTCAAGACTCGATTGAAAGTCCTACTTTCACCCTAATTAACGAGTATTTAGCAGGGCGAATTCCGCTTTATCATTTGGATTTGTATCGCTTAGAACCAGAGGAAGTGGAAGCTTTGCACTTAGAAAGTTATTGGGACGGATTAGAAATGGATTTGGGAATTGTGGCGATCGAATGGGGAGAAAAATTGCCATACAAACCAGATAATTATTTGCAAATTTGTTTAAGTTATTGCGATAATGGGCGGCAAATTGAATTGATTGGTGATTGCCAATTATGGGATTAATTATTAGACATCTCCAATAGTGGAACAGGCATCCTGCCTGTTCAAAGCTTGCTTTTCTGGAGATGTCTATTATACCAATTCCGGTTGCATCGGAATGATTTAACCGCAGAGTACGCAGAGAACACAGAGTCAGAGAAGAGGGAGGAGAATAATTCTGAAGTCAGTCTTCCTCATTGTTGCAGATTGTTTGTTCGATTTCCTCTAGATGTGCATCAGCATAAGTCCAAACATTTACTAGATTGGCAGCGCTTAGATGAGGATAAAATTGCAGAATTTCGGCATCGCTTGAACCTTGACGGCGCAAACTCACGAACAGCCAAACGGGAAGTCTAGTTGTGGCGATACAAGCATCGCCGCCACACAAGTCGGGAGTTTTGGTAATTCCTGGCCAGCTATTGTTTAAACTTTGGGTTAAAAGCTGGATGGCTTCAGCTTTCTTAGTCGGAGTTAAGGCCTGGAGTTGTGTTTCTAGTTCTTGGAGAAGCATGGGTAATATCGCCTTTGCGATCGGGAATACCCAATTATAACACTTGACCTTAATTCATGCTTACTCAGCGTCAAATGTCAAGGCTTCTCCCCTCACATTTGTATCCAATTTACCATGATCAAAAACTACTTTTCCTCCCACAACAGTCACCACAGGCCATCCAGTCAAATTCCAACCTTCAAACGGACTCCAGCCGCATTTCGTCAGCATTTCCGATCGTAAAACTGGCCGATAATTATCCAAATCTACTAATACCAAATCCGCATCAAAACCGGGCGCGATTTTACCCTTATTCGGAATCTTGTAAGCTTTAGCAACTGCCGCCGACATCCAATTAGCAACTTGAGCAACTGTACACCTTCCCTCAACTGCTTGCGTCAGCATCAAAGGCAAAGAAGTTTCTACTCCGGGCATTCCTGACGGTGTATTTGGATAAGTTTGAGCTTTTTCGGCTAAAGTGTGCGGCGCGTGATCCGTGGCGATAAAATCAATTACGCCGTCGAGTAAAGCTTGCCAAAGTATTTCGTTATCGCGGGGCGATCGCAAAGGTGGATTCATTTGAGCGAAACTGCCAATAGTTGCATAAGCACTGGTATTTAATAACAAATGCTGCGGTGTCACTTCTGCTGTTACCCAACTCGGTTTTTCTTGCCGTAATAACTCAGCTTCTTCTCCTGTAGATAGGTGCAGAATATGCAGTCGGCGCTGATATTTTTGAGAAAGTTTTAAGGCTAACTGAGTGGCTAACAAAGCAGCTTGATTGTCTTGAATTTGTGAGTGAATGGCAACATCAGAAATCCCAGCAAATTCTTGACGACGCTGATTAATTCTAGCTTGGTCTTCTGCGTGAACCGCAATTAATCGATCGCCCTTAGCAAAAATCGCCTCTAAATTTGCCTCATCATCCATCAATAACTGCCCGTGCATCGAACCCATGAAAACTTTAATTCCCGGCGTCGGATTGGCGCTCAATAAATCTGGTAAAATTTCAGCAGTAGCTCCAATAAAAAAGCCATAATTAACCAAACACTTCTCGGCTGCTAGGCGCAGTTTATCATCTAAAGCAGCTTGAGTTGTGGTCAAAGGTCGCGTATTTGGCATTTCCAAAAACGATGTCACGCCACCTTTAGCGCAAGCACAGCTAGCCGTAAACAAATCTTCCTTGTGTTCCAACCCCGGTTCGCGGAAGTGCACCTGGGGGTCAATTACTCCGGGTAACAAAGTTAAACCGATCGCGTCTATTTCTCGATCGCCCTCCAAGGCAATTTCAGCAGCAACCTTGACAATTTGGCGATCGCAGATTAGCACATCCCCTACCAAAAACTCACCATTGGGCAGAAGAATGCGAGCGCGACGGATTAACAAACTTGATGTGGGAGCCATAAGGTATAATTAATTGAGTAAAGTGCGTGCAAGTATGGAAACATTTTATCCTGAAAAGAGCTCCGCGAAAACAAGGGGAAAGTCAGGATAGTACCACAGGCTCCATCTGTAGGACGGGCATTGCCTACCGTACTTCTAGAGATAGCGTAAAATTTGCCGATTTACTCAAAAAACTCCGAATTAAGTCTATATAGCAACCTGATCGGAAGTTAGGACGTTTTTAATTGCTGAAACCATTGATTGTATTGCATTTCCACATCGCTCTTCTGCCGACTTCCATCGGACTTCTGCTATAATTTTTACTCAGCCTAGTGACTACAATACCCTGTCAATAACTCAGGGCTAAAGCCACTGAGCTTGTAAGAGCCATGCTCAAACCAAGCTATATTGACCAGTCTCAGTTTGAAAAAACTCCGTTATTTGGGTCACGACACCCGCTTGATGCGACGCTAGTTCCTTGCTCTGTCGTTGTCAATTAAACAGTTCTAAAGTCACGCTTTACAGTGTTGCCAACCTAACAAGCCCAGATAACATTGACGAAGCGAACTTTACCCCGAAAGGGAGGCCTCACAAGGGCAAACATCATGCGATCGTGGGTTGTGAAGCTTGAAACGGCAATTGTCCCGTTGAAAGTGCATTACAAAAGTACCCCAAGCTAAGCAATCCCAAGGCGGTGATAAAAAAAAGATTCACGGTGGTTAAAACCACCCGCGTCGTTTCCCTCTCAGGTCTAAAGACTCTGAGTTTCCCACTTACCGAACTTTTTTTATGACTCGTTTAGACAAGTCAGCGGACCAAAAACCCCCGCAAGACACAGAAAACCCTTGGATAGAAGCAATTAAGACGATCGGCTTAGCAGCAGTCTTAGCTTTTGGCATTCGCACTCTCGTTGCTGAAGCTCGCTACATTCCCACAGGCTCAATGCTCCCCACCTTGCAAATTAACGATCGCTTAATTATTGATAAGGTGAGTTATCGATTCCAAGATCCTCAGCGAGGAGATATTATCGTATTTATGCCTCCCGACCCGGCCAGCTTGTGTACGGGACAGCCGCCGCCGATCAAAGATGCCTACATCAAGCGAGTAATCGGACTTCCAGGGGACAGCGTGGAAGTCAAACAAGGAAAAGTGTATATTAACAAGCAGCCACTACAGGAAAAATATATTGAAGAAATTCCGCAGTATCCCTATGGGCCCGCTGTTGTCCCTCAAAATTCTTACTTGGTGCTAGGCGACAACCGTAACCAAAGCTGCGACAGCCACTATTGGGGCTATGTACCCAAGCAAAATATTATCGGTAGGGCAATTGTGCGTTTTTGGCCTCTCAATCGCACAGGTTCGATCGACCCTTCGCCCCTTTATCCCGCTAAAAATTAGCTACAACCCGCCACTTGTAGGGTGCGCACTGCGCACCTTACTACTAGGTCCCAAACGCCACTTGTAGGGTGCGCACTGCGCACCTTACTACTAGGTCCCAAACGCCACTTGTAGGGTGCGCACTGCGCACCTTACTACTAGGTCCCAAACGCCACTTGTAGGGTGCGCACTGCGCACCTTAC
>Ga0316607_1000015_pt1 | contig 66441 bp, 47 predicted proteins | sample MIS2016062E_MG_FD_207674 | JGI IMG/M metagenome (GOLD analysis project Ga0316607, IMG submission 207674) | Microbial mat bacterial communities from Middle Island sinkhole, Lake Huron, Michigan, United States - MIS.2016.062E | ecosystem: Environmental > Aquatic > Freshwater > Lake > Sediment...
CGGTGTGCTGGTCATCGATGGTTGCTTGGTAGGGATAGGTAGAGAGGTTGACAGCGGTAACGTTGGCTGCATGGATAGTAGTACCAAATCGCTGGGCCTGCTGTTGAAAGTCGCGCATCATTTGGGGCCCTTGTACACCTTCAGGGTAGCCGGGATAGTTCTCTACCTCTGTAGTAATGGTCAACTGTCCTCCAGGTTGGTGACCCTGGTAGAGTACGGGGTTGAGGCCAGCCCTAGCAGCATAAATAGCAGCGGTGTATCCGGCAGGCCCTGAGCCAATGATGAGTACGTTTGCAACTCCTGGGTCCATGGTAAAAAAACAGCTCAGCCTAAGTAGGGCTTCAAAGTATCACTGCGTGAGGACTGCCTGAGCTTTTTGATCCCTTTTTCTTTGATTTGTCGCACACGCTCACGGGTCAAATGGAAGCGAGCACCTATCTCTTCTAAAGTCATCGGATGCGTGTCGTTCAACCCGAAATAGAGCAGGATTACGTCGGCTTCTCGATCAGTAAGTGTAGCTAATGAACGCCGTATCTCTTCTCGGAGCGAGTCGTGCATTAACTCATCATCGGGTTTTTCTTCAGAACTATTCTCTAGGACGTCTAATAGGCTATTTTCTTCCCCTTTTACAAAGGGAGCATCTACCGAAATATGCCGCCCGGATACCTTCATCGTATCCCTCACCTCGTTGGCACTGACCTCCAGCACTTCTGCTAGCTCCTCAGGGGTAGGTTCACGTTCATATTTTTGCTCTAACTGAGAGAAAGTCCTAGATATTTTGTTCAAAGAGCCCACTCGGTTCAAAGGCAAGCGCACGATCCTAGACTGCTCTGCCAATGCCTGTAGAATAGATTGCCTGATCCACCACACAGCATAAGAAATGAATTTAAAGCCTCTCGTCTCATCAAATCGTTGTGCTGATTTGATTAAGCCTAAGTTTCCTTCGTTAATGAGATCACTTAGGGATAGACCTTGGTTCTGGTATTGTTTGGCTACAGACACAACAAAGCGGAGGTTGGCTTTAGTAAGTTTTTCAAGCGCTAATTTATCGCCCGCTCTAATGAGTTTGGCCAAGACTACTTCCTCATCAGCAGTCAATAAATCCACCTTACCGATCTCTTGCAAGTACTTGTCTAATGATTGACTGTCTCGGTTAGTAATCTGTTTGCTTATCTTAAGCTGTCTCATGAGGATTCGATTGTACGCTTTAAATAGATGAATAGAAGTAGTAATCTGCGGAGGGCAACACGGAAACTGGGGTATGCGCCTTCCTTTTTTGCCAATTAGATAGGCCACAAGCTAACCGGCAGCAGCACCAGTAGGTTTTGGCAACAAGACCTTACGAGAAAGCCTATATTTCCCAGTTTTAAGATCGATTTCTGTGAGTTTTACTTGTATCTCTTCTCCTTCTTCCAAGATACCTCCTAAGTCTGCTATACGCTCCCATTTCACTTCAGAGATATGTAATAGTCCGTCTTTGCCAGGCATGAATTCTACAAAGGCACCAAAGTCTTTTATAGTCTTGACTTTGCCAGTGTATATTTCTCCTAGGATAGGCTGGGCAACAATATCTTTCACCCGCTGCTCTGCTTTTGCAATAGCTCCTTGGTCAGGGGCGAAAAACTTGACAACACCTACACCATTTTCTTCTTCAACGAGCACCGTGGCACCGCTTTCCCGTTGTATTTCTTGGATCACTTTACCCCCCGGGCCAATGACAGCGCCGATCATGTCTTTGGCAATATGCATGATGCTGATTCTGGGAACATGTGGCTTGTAATCTTTTCGTGGCTTAGCCATGCCCTTGTTCATCTCTTCAAGAATATGTAATCGCCCAGCTTTAGACTGGGCCAAGGCTGCTTCCAAGATTTCATACGAAAGTCCCGCTACTTTGATATCCATCTGGCAAGCTGTAATGCCTTTTTGTGTACCTGCTACCTTAAAATCCATATCACCCAAGTGGTCCTCGTCACCTAGAATGTCTGAGAGCACAGCGTATTTTCCAGTCTCCGTGTCCATGACTAGTCCCATCGCAATTCCAGATACAGGTGCTTTGATACGGACCCCTGCGTCCATCAGGGCTAAGGAACCAGCACATACGGTAGCCATAGAGGAAGAACCATTGGACTCAAGAATGTCGGATACTATGCGAAGGGTATAGGGGTTCTCTTCCGCTGAGGGCAAAATCTTTTTCAAGGCCCGCATCGCTAGGTTACCGTGGCCTATCTCTCTCCTGGCAGGGCCTCGATTGGGTTTTACTTCTCCAGTAGAGAAGCCTGGGAAGTTGTAGTGGAGCATAAATTTGTTGTAGCCTCTTGTCATGGCGCGATCTATTATCTGTTCATCTAGCCTGCTTCCCAGTGTTACGGTAGTGAGAGACTGGGTCTCCCCCCTCGTAAAAATAGAAGAGCCATGCGCAGCTGGAAGGTAGTCTACTGCTGTCCAGATAGGCCTGATCTCATCTAGCTTTCTACCGTCCAGACGCACTCCCTCCTCCAAAATTAAGGTGCGGACAGCTTTTTTTTCTACTTTATGGAAGATGTTATCAAACAAGAAAAGATCGATCTCGTGATCGTCGGGTAGGCTTTGTAGGTAAGATTGCTTGACTGCTTGCAAGGCTTCTTTGCGCTGCTGCTTGTTGTTGACTCCTGGCTGTATTATGGCATAGACCTTGTCATAAAGCGCTTTGAATACTGTTTCTTTCCATGCAGGAGCTTCTTGTGGATTTACTTCTACAGGATTTTTCGCACTTGCGCCTACTGCAGCAGCCAATGCGTCTTGAACCTTACAGTGTTCTTTGATGGCCTCGTGGGCAAATTGTATGGCTGCTATCATCCCTTCCTCCTGTACTTCACTCATTTCTCCTTCAACCATGAGGATACTCTCTGCAGTAGCACCTACAATTAAATCGATATCAGCCATCTCAAGGGCTTTTGGTGTCGGGTTGATATACAACTGACCCCCTATTCTGGCAACGCGCACCTCAGATATAGGGCCGGCGAAAGGTATAGGGGAGACCATTAAGGCTGCAGAGGCAGCCAGCGCTGCCAAGGCATCAGGAAGCACGTCTTCGTCAGCAGATATGAGCGAAATATTGATTTGTGTCTCCGCCGTGTATCCTTTGGGAAAAAGCGGCCGGATAGCGCGATCTACCAGGCGTGCAATCAATATTTCGTGATCTCCTAGTCTGCCTTCTCGCTTTAGAAAACCTCCAGGAATCTTGCCTGCCGCCGCAAATTTTTCTTGATAGTCTACATAAAGGGGCAAAAAATACACCCCTTCTTGAGGTTCCTTTTTGGCTACTACGGTAGCGAGAAGCATGGTATCACCCATCCTCACTACTACTGCTCCATCTGCCTGCTTGGCCAGCTTGCCTGTTTCAATGGTAATTGTTCGGTTGTCAGCAAGTTGTATGGTCTTTGCTATAGGTTGCATATTTTTTCAATCTGATTAGGTGGCTGTATCAATAGGGTTTTCCTGCAATGCTTGGCCTAGTTGCAAAGAACATAGTGGCCTGAAGCACAGCAAAGGCACCCAATACGGTGAATACATGCCTTGAAGTAGCTGAGGCCTATTTTCTTAAGCCAAGGCTAGTTACCGCTGCTCGGTATCGCTCCAGATCTTCTCGCTTGAGATAGGATAATAGGCGTTTTCGTTTGCCAACAAGCTTGGTCAAGCCTAGCCTAGAGGCCTTGTCTTTTTTATGGGTCCCTAAACGATGGGTTAGGTATTTTATTCTGTGGGTAAAAAGGGCCACCTGAGATTCTGTAGATCCTGTATCTTTTGCTGACTTTTTGGCGCCAAACGCTTGAAATAAGCCTTCTTTTTCTGCTTTGGTGAGTTTCATTATAATTGCTTATAGGCTATTCGGAAACGAGCTCAAAAGTAAGAAAAAAAACATACCCCAACAACCTGCTGCTACCTACTCTCAACCCATATTGATGGCCGCCAACTTTTGGTTAGGCTGTATTAGGGGTTACTGGTTACGGGGAGGCCTGAATAGTTTGCTGACTTTGTACACACATTTTTTGATCCTTCCCAACAGCACAACATAAAAGTCAGCCTCTAAGAGGCGCGCGTCTTGATAGGCTTGTCTTAAAAAGAATAACCCAAAAGGAAGCAATAACCAATTGGCGAGCCAAGCTCCACTAAAAGTATCGATCACTTCTGCATTGGCCCATTTTTCTCCTAACATTTCAAAGATATAATGCCATACTATCAAGCCTGTGGCAATGATAAGGGGGATACCTAGCCCTCCCTTCTTGATGATGGCACCTAGGGGTGCGCCAACCAAGAACACAACGATGCAGCTTGCCGCCCATGCCATCATCTTATTCCGTGCTAGTTCATGGCTTCTGATTTCTTTTTCTAGCCGTTTCGTCTCGGTTACTTGCCGTGCTACTTCTCCCTTAAAGGTCTTTGCCTGTTTCAGCGCTTCTCCATAGATGTGCGCCAAGTCCGTTGCCTTGTACAGTGTCGATAACGCTTTAGGAAAGTCATTAGCAGCACGTAGTTCCTCTGACTGGGTCTTGGCACGATGGTGTTGCTCAGCATAAACTTTGAGATGCAATATATTGGCTAACTCTAGTAAGTTTCCCTGCACTGTTGCAGCAGCTGGCTCAGTGTTGTCAGGCGGTGTCAGAAGGCACAATGCCTCTGCGCTTAAGGACTGCCTAACTTCCTGTATGGCGCTTTTCATAGCAACAACATCGGCAGCCAATTGTTGTGTATTTTTCGTCCTATAAGAGCCAGTAAACAACTCTTGCTTTGTTCTAGATAGCTTGAATGATTCTAAACTGAGGAGCAATTTTTGGGTTTTGAAACTAGTTCTGTAAAACAGGGGCACTTGCTCATCATTGCTGGTAGCGGTGTTGGCTTGGGGTGGTTCCTCCACGTAATTATGTCCATTAAACAGTTCAATCACCAGATATGTTTCGTCCTGATTCGCGTATATCCTGCCGGATTCGGCCATAGTCAATGATACATTGCCTCTATCCTGGGTGTGGTCGTAAATCATGATGCCTTGTAGCGTTTTTTGATCATCCAGTTTTTTGCGGACTTTGATGCTATAGCCAGGTATACCATCATAAAACACCCCTTCTTTGATGGCTACAGAAGGCTTCTTCTTGCACAGATCATGCAGCAAACTAAACGTATCCAAATAAGCGCGAGGCACTACATAACTGTTAGAGAAAAAAACAAGTACACTCAGCAGCAATACAAAACAGAACAAAGGCAATAAAACCCTTGGTAATGAGATGCCAGCACTCTTCAGCGCCGTGAGTTCATAATGCTCGCCAAGGTTCCCCAGCGCCATGATAGAAGCAAGCAGGATGGCCAAAGGGAAAGCCTGTTTTGTTGCCCAAATGCCGACGTAAGAGGCTAATTGCGCGTAGATAGCCAGGCCCAAACCTTTTCCAATCAATTCATCAAAATTGAGGAGAAAGAACTGCATCAAGAGCACAAAAAAAGCTGCACAAACAGTGAGCGCAAACAACCCTAAGAAGGAGCTAAGAACAAGTTTATCAATTTTCTTCATCGCTGATTAGCCATCCATCGCCTAACTTCGGAAACTTTCAAAGCGAAAGTCCGTCAAAAATATGCATATCGCAAATTGAATTCTGACACATATTGTGTATAATGGGCCCACTTCTGGCGAGGTAGCTCAGGCGGTCAGAGCGTCGGATTCATAACCCGGAGGTCGAGGGTTCGATCCCCTCCCTCGCTACCGGTGCTATTTGTCAATCCAATTTATGTTTTAAGATGATAAAGATTTAGCTGGTTCTTATGAGAATTGATATCATCACTTGCCTGCCCCAGCTTTTAGAAAGCCCCTTCTCACACTCCATTGTCAAAAGAGCTGTTGGCCGAGAAAAAATAGTCCTACACATCCATGATTTAAGGGAGTATGCCACCAATAAACACCGCCAAGTAGATGACTACTTGTACGGCGGCGAGGCAGGCATGTTGCTCATGATAGAACCCATCGCACGCTGCATCAATACACTTAAAGAGAAGATAAACTACCAAGAGTTTATATACATGGCTCCAGACGGAGAGCGGTTGACCCAAAGAGTAGCCAATGAACTCTCTTTGCGAGACAACCTACTGATTCTATGTGGCCATTACAAAGGTGTAGACGAAAGAGTGCGGGAGCACTTGATAACGCGAGAAATCAGTATTGGTGACTACGTCCTATCAGGAGGCGAACTAGCAGCTGCTGTCCTGGTAGATACCATCGTTAGGCTACTGCCCGGGGCATTATCAGACGAAACATCAGCATTAACCGACTCCTTCCAAGAGGATTTGATTGCACCTCCTGCCTACACAAGACCAGCTAAATTTCAGGGCATGGACGTCCCTGCCGTATTACTATCTGGCAATGCCAAAGCTATTCAACAGTGGCGTTACGAGAAGGCATTAGAAAGAACAAAAAATCGGAGGCCAGCACTATACCTTGGCCAAGAACCGATGGGTGATTAGAGGCTTAGGGGTGGTGCTACCTGATTAGTGGTAAAGTAGATGGGCTAGGTCTGGGACAAGCATTTTAAAAATTTTTCAGCAGCGGCTAATATCTTTGCGTATTTTTTTCGTTGTAGCAAAAAAGCAGGGCCTTGCCAGCGAGGCAAAAGGTGGATAAAAACACAACTTCACCAAGAGAGTTGCGTAAGGAATACTAGTTAGTTGCTGGATTTTGATTACCTAATCTTTTTTTGCCTTGAATAAGCATAATCGCATTGGTACCAAGGAGTATGACCAAATCATCGAATCGCTAACCGTTACATTCATCAAGGCTAGGCATATCCAACTCCTACAATCACTGTCCATTGAAAATTTTCATGACGTTGAGAATTTTTTAGTCCTTCTCAATAGCGGCCAAATTGCTTGCATTCAAGAGGGGCGGCAGCACACGGTAGCAGCAGGAGAGATTTTATTCATTCCGGGCGGGCAGCCTATGACGATCACCTATGGAGAGGATAATCCGGTAATCCTGCACAACAACTACTTCCCCTCCAGGCGCTGGCAATACTTTCAGGCCATGCACGCACCAGCTTTTACAGCACAGTTTGAGAATTTTAGTTATGTTACCTTCAATGCTAAGGTTTTTAATACGGCCAATTTCTTCGCTTACTTAGGCATTCCAGCTTTTGTTATCAAAGACAACGAGCGGCTAAGTGCTACACTCAAAAACGTGCTGATAGAAAGTAGGGCTGAAGCAGTGGGCGGCAACAGAATGCTCAAAGTCTATACAGAGCAATTAGTCATTGAACTCGTCAGGCACCTCATTGATAAAAACCTTTTTATTGAAAAACTGGCTGCACACAGTAATCACTTCAAGGACCCACGCCTCATCAGCATTTTTAATTACGTCCAAGAAAACTTACACGGCGACTTGTCCAACAGAATACTGGCTACCGTTGCCCATCTTGCTGAAGATTATGCAGGGCAATACTTTAAGATGCGCACAGGCGTCAATACACAAGATTACATCGAATACCAACGCATGGAACAGGCGGTTAAGTTGCTCAGAACCACCCAAAAGAGCATTCGTGGTATTGCCAAAGCGGTAGGTTTTAGAGACACCGCCTATTTCTGTCGAAGGTTCAAAATGAAGTTTGGCATTCCAGCCGGGAAAATGCGTAGCTGGGAGACTGTCATGGGTGGCTAGCAAAACGCTTTTCCCAAGGCGGATCTTTGCTTGTGGATAATGACTGCTGGGACTTTATGTCAAAACGTACTGCCTTTGAAGGAACGAAGTGAAGCAAGTCGAACGCACGGGGCGTTGAGGGCCATTTACGGTTTGAGGCCCGTGAGGGTCGAGTTGAGATGGTCCGGCCCTGTGCGGAGGTTTATACGCATTTTCTTAACAGCGGTGAAGGTTTTTGCCTACTTTTTGGCTTCAAAAAGTAGGGCCTCGCCGGCAGGGGGTGATGCTAACGCACACGGCTCAGCAGCCAGAGCGACAGCAATAAAGCTACACACCCCCCTGAAACCAGGAGAAAACCTTGGTAGCTACTGCCCAGCAAGGAATTGAGGTACAAGGCCAAAGCGCCAAGGCCAAAAAGCAAGGCACCATGAGCAAGACCCAGCAGCAACAACAAGATAGCTACCTTGATTGCCCATGCTACTAATCTTTTTCTGATGTCTTCTCTGAAGTTGTGTAAGCCCTTGGCAAACAGCTTGATGAACTCCTTGGCCAGCAATTCGAACCCCAAGAGTCGAAAAAGTATTTTTGTCCACTTGATACGCATAGGTGAGTAGGGATTTGGCAAGCCCCTGTAAGATAACAGGAACTGGTTATTTATTGACCAGCATTAAATAACTGTTGCTTTTCAGCGGAAGTCAAGCTTTCGTAACCTGAGGCAGCTACCTTGTCTAGAATATGGTCCAGATTAGCTTCCTCTACAGGTGCTTTATGCTTCTTCTCGACCCAGGAAACAGTATTTCGGTAGGTCACCTTGAGATCTTTCCTAGGCCTTCTGAAACGCGCCCAATATCGACGCCACCAGACATCGCCTTCACACCACTGCACATAAACGTACCCTAGCAATGCGCCACCTAGGTGGGCGATACTCGCAGCAGGCTCAGCACCCAGCAGACTTGCCAAAGCAAGCAATACCAAGAACCCAACGATGTATTTGAGCCTAAGAGGACCCAAAAGAAAAAGAGAGAAGGAAAACTGTGGGGCTAGCATGGCTGCCGCCACCATAACAGCATACAAGCTGCCTGAAAAGCCCAAAAGGCTTACAGTAGTGCCTTGGAAGTATGGAGCTAAATTGTATAAGAGCAAAAACAAAAGCCCCCCGGCCAAGCCCCCCAATAGATATAGCGCCACGAAGTGCCGGCTTCCTAAACGGTGCACGACTACCTGCCCCAAAGTGTGCAGCAGCAACAAGCCCCACAGGGTGTCGAAAAAGGATACATGCACCCAAAAGTGTGTTAACAGTGCCCATGGCTGCTGCAGATAGGCAGACCACGAAGCGGGCAATGCCAAGCTCTGGCAGAGTGCTGTGTAAGCCGCCTCATACCCGGCTACGACCAGCACGATCTTGAGCAGGAGCAGAGCAAAAAAGCTAAGGGCATTGAGCAAAAGAACCTGCATGAGGCCATTTTCAGACCGCTGGAAGTGGGTCCTAACAAAGTAGACGAGCTCGCTCATCATGGTATATTCAGTGTCTCCGGCATATAAGTGGGCACGACCGCTAGGGTATAAATCTAAGAAAAATACCTTACTTTTCGCTGTATGTAGCCCAGGGAATGCGCCTTGGGCTACTACTTAAGTACCGACCCCGACTCCAAATTCATTGTGGCATCGGGCTCTGTCTGTAGGCTGGCTGGAGTATAGGTTGATGGCTTCAATTATTAGAGCTTTATCTCGAGTAGCATCTAAACGGGTTCTGACACGCCTTGGGTCACGGGGGTCAAGGGAGTAGGCCACTCCGTTTTCCAAATCTAGCTCAATGCTTCTTCCGCTGGGTAGGTCCACAATTGTATTTGGTCTAGATTGCTGCAGAAACGCTGGCGTAGTATAAGGAGATTGACCATAAATAGTATAGCACACGCCTCCCTGCTTCACCCGAAGAGCCAATTGATATTGCGTTTGTGCTGTTAGATCGGCTCCATTCGTTGCTTTGACATCAATCGTCCTACGCCCAGCTGCACATGGCACATCACGTAGGAGAATTTCACGATTGTTTTCTAAGAAGACAGCTTTCATGTCGGCACCCTGCGCGTTAAGTAAGTCGTTATCAACATTAAGCCGAATGCTGAGGGCGTTGCCCTGATGGGATCCCGTCACATGAGTTATCCCCGCTCCTTTAACATAAAACACTTCCAGAGCTTGGCTATCATCGCTCAAGAATAGTTTGCCATCACCTTGTGCGTCTTTCACCCAGAAGTAGACCGCGTAGTGCCGGGTGAGGTCTAGGTAACTGCCTGTACCGTTTTGCAGGTTGTAGGCATAAGTTATTGTCTGCACGGCATCAACCTTATGAGTTTGTGCTATGCAGACAACATAACCTTTGTTGTTGTTAACATCTATAACGTTTCCTAAAGCACTGGTGTTACTTATAGACCCCGTAATAGCTTGGCAGATATGCGCTTTGTCCGTCGCTTGGCCTTCTTGGACAAATACAAACCCTGCTACTGGATTGCTTGCATTTTCTAGCCTCTCTATACGACCGCTCACTGCCAAATTGAACTCAGACACGTCGTATTCAGTATCAGTATTGGATGACTGTTTCGTAGCAGTCAATGCAGGGTCTTCCACACTCCCCATAGCAACTGTTATCTCCACTGTCTCGACCTCAGGGAGGGTAATGGAGTGGCCATTTAAGCTGACGTAATAGTTTGTGCCCTCCTCTATGTAGCCATATACGTCATACGTGGCGCCTTTCTCTAAAACGCCAGTTGTATCCTGTAGATCATTGATGGTCAAAGTCCCACCAGTGGCTGTAGGGCAGATCACTACGCTACGGTCTGGGTCGGCTACGAACGTATTGGGGATTGTCGGTAACGGCGTACTACCTGCTTGTAGCTGTTTGGCAAGTACTCCTGCAGGGGTCAGGTTTGCTCCTTGCTTGAGGAACAAAAATCCTGCATTGCCAGAGTTGGGCGAGTTAGTAACAGTAGCCCCGGCAGACAACCCTGGGAAGATCTTACCGCTAGCGTCCCTGTTGTGCTTACAGTTGGCACTGGTCATGGTGATCTGTGTAAGCGAAGACGCATCGGGGAGAGCGTAATCAGCATGGACACTAGCAGCATAAAAAAAATGAGGCCCCACCTTGATGCCCAAGTAGATATGGTACGTGGTACCCAGAGCCAAGCTGTGATCTGGATCAAGAGAAGCGACCGAGAAGGCAACAGCTCCCGTTTCGTCAGGGTTAAGTGAACGCTCATACTGGACAAAACTGCCACCGGGCAATTGATGGAGCTTGCCCATAGACAGGGAATTTGAGGAAGCATCTTGCGCACTTTTCGCAATTTTGTGGCCTTGAATCGCTATAGCCCCTGCATCTGGTGTCTCCCCACGAGGAACCATCAATGCGCACAAGAAGGGAGTTTCTATGCCTGGTATATTTTTTGAGATGGTACCGCGCAATTCAAGAACAGGATAACCGTTAATACTTCCTAGAAAATCGACACCGTCAATGTCTACGGCAGCGCCCCATCGGTCTTCTTCATGCACTATTTCATATTTCTTGCAGCCGTTGCAGGCTGTATGAAAAAGCAAAAGCAAAGTCCAAAACCAGTATGTGAAGCGCATCATAACGGGGCTTTATGCGTGTAATACAACTCCCCAAAGGTATATAATGTACGTGCTATTGCACAATAGCCGCGTGCCTTATCGAATTTGCTTTGGAAGTACAATGCTCATGAATGGATCATTGGCTACAAAAAAACCACGTCTACGAGGGCGCATCCTTGGGTATGCGCTCTCAAAAGCTCAAGCACTTTGTTTTTGTTGAGCTGAAGCTCTTGCCTGAGGGGGGCCGAACTAAGCTGTACAAAGAGCTTGCCTTGCTTGAAAAACATACGTTCTGTTCTTTTTCGTACTACCTCGGGCATGGCTACTTTCCATGCACAGACCAGCGTAGCTTCCTCTAACTTGTGTTTGTGAGGAGAGCGTTGCCTCATCTGCTGCAGCGCTTCTCGTAGGGTAGTCAACCCTGTATGCTTCATGGTACTTCTTTGGAGTTATCCAGGCAAGATAAATAAATTGGCCGGTTATGTCGTGCATCATACAGCATACATGACTATTTTTATGGTGAAAAAAGAGAAGGTATTCACAAATTCAAGGATAGTCAGAAGCTGCCCTGAAGCAAAGTCCTAAAAACTCACCATGGCTGCTACCTCTCCTTCCTTTCAAGCCCTCCAACTCAATAAGGGGTTGCTACAAGCAGTCCAAGAGGCAGGCTACACCACCCCTACCCCCATCCAACAAAAAGCCATCCCCCTGATCCTGCAGGGGCACGATGTGCTGGGCATTGCCCAAACAGGCACAGGCAAAACAGCCGCTTATTTGCTTCCCCTGCTGATGCAGCTCAAGCATGCGACAGGCACTTATCCAAGGGCTCTAATCCTAGCCACCAGCAAAGAGCTGGTCATTCAGATTGCGTACAGTCTAGTGGCCTTGGCCAAGTACACCAACCTGCGCCATGCTTGCCTCTACGGGGGCATAGGGCCTACCCAACAAATAGAAATTGTCAATCAAGGCATCGACCTCTTAGTAGCCACCCCTGGCCGGTTGCTCGACTTGTACCACCGCAATGCGCTCCATCTGCGAGTAGTCAAGCACTTGGTCCTTGACGAAGCAGACAAACTCCTAGGCATTAGTTTCTTACCCCAACTCAGGAGTATTTTAGAAGTGCTCCCTAGCAAAAGGCAGCAGCTGCTCTTCTCTGCTACCATGGCAGCGCAGGTCATGAAGCTTTCAGAAGAATTCTTGGCCTGGCCCGAAAAAGCCATCATTACCCCACAAGCCACCCCTGGAGCCGCTGTCAGTCAGCAGTGCTATCAGGTGCCCAACATAGCCACCAAAGCCAGGCTACTTGCTTTATTGCTTACTGACACGGCTGTCTTTAGCAGGGTTATTGTCTTCACCCGTACCCGCAAAACAGCCGAGCATACGGCTCATTTTTTACGGCGAAAAGCAACAGGAGAAGTACGAGTTATTCATGCCAACAAAGGACAAAATACACGGATCAATGCATTGAACGCCTTCCAAGCAGGTACCGTGCGCATCCTAGTGGCTACAGACGTAGCTGCCAGGGGCATTGACGTGAGTCAGGTCAGTCATGTCATTAACTTTGAAGTGCCCAACTTGCCTGCAGAGTATGTGCATCGTATTGGAAGAACAGGCAGGGCCGACAACACTGGCCAAGCCATCACACTTGCCAACCCATCAGAAGTATACTACATCCGGCAGATTGAAAAATTAATGCGCCAAAAAATTTCGGTTGTCGCACTGCCACCTGCACTGGTAGTAACCCCCACCAGCTTTGAGGAGGGGCAGGTGATGGCGCAAACAATAGATTGGCAGCGTCAAAAAGAAGACCCTAGCTATCAGGGTGCTTTTCATAAAAAGAAAAGCAAGGTTGTTAGCAAGGAATCGTACACTAGAAAGAGGGAGTAGGAGCAACTTTAATCTTTCACCAAGGGAACATCAGGCCCTGAAAATGTACCTGGGGCCGGGATCGAACCGGCACGATATTGCTACCATTGGTGTTTGAGACCAACGCGTCTACCAATTCCGCCACCCAGGCAAGTACTTTTCAGTGAAAAGTCGAAAAAGACTGCAGTAAGCGAGGTCGCGAGTGGGTTCGAACCACCGTAGAAGGTTTTGCAGACCTTTGCCTAACCACTCGGCCACGCGACCCTCATAGATGCACATCGGATGGGTTTTCAGTATGCCCCCTGAGGCTGTTTGGGCCTCGCCTTTACTCATCACGCTCTAAACCCGCGTCTATTTTTTCCTTTAAGAAAACCAGGGCTTCGATGTCTCCCAAAGTAGACTTTTCTGCTGTCATGGTGTTGCCAGAAGCATCAGAGCGTTTACTTGCTTTTGGTTTGGATGTATCTGAAAACTCCTTGGTCTCTGAAAAGAGAGCTGTATGAGAGAGCAGAATCCTTTTATTGGTTTTAGAAAATTCAATAACTTTCAGCTCAAGTAGCTCACCTATTGACACTTCTTGACCGTCTTCTTTGATCAAGTGATGCTTAGGAACAAACCCTTCTACACCATAAGGAAATGCTACGAAGACACCTCTATCTGTCTTTTTGCTAATAGTACCTTGATGAACCGAATCTATTTTAAATTCTTCTTCGTAAGTATCCCATGGGTTCTCTTCTAACTGCTTACGCCCCAAGGCTAGCCTTTTGTTTTCTTGGTCAATTTCCAGCACGATTGCTTCTACTGTGTCACCTGCTTTCAGAACCTCAGAAGGATGGTTGATCTTTTGGGTCCAAGACAAATCTGAAACATGGAGCAGTCCTTCAATACCCTCTTCCAGCTCTATAAATACTCCAAAATGGGTCATGTTCCTAACAATGCCCTGGTGTTTAGTACCTACGGAATATTTTCCTAAGAGATCTGTACTGGTCCAGGGATCACATGTAAGTTGTTTGATACCTAGAGACATTTTCTTTTCCTCACGGTCTAGGGTAAGCACCACGGCCTCTATTTCATCCCCTATTTTGATCAAGTCACGAATATTACGTGGGTATTGCGACCAAGAAATTTCTGAAATGTGAACCAGACCTTCTACACCAGGCATGATTTCCATGAAAGCGCCATAATCTGCTAGGTTCACTACTTTGCCTTTGACCTTAGAGCCTACCTCAATAGTAGCTGGCAATGCTTCCCAAGGATGTGGGGTAAGCTGCTTCATCCCCAAGGAGATACGTTTTTTGTCTTCGTTAAAATCAGTCACCACCACTCTCACCTTTTGGCCAAGCTCCAGGACTTCTTCTGGGTGCCCAATCCTACTCCAAGCAATGTCTGTAATGTGCAACAACCCATCTACACCCCCTAGGTCAATGAATACGCCAAAACTGGTCATATTTTTGATGATCCCTTCCAAAATCTGACCTTTCTCTAGGTGACTGATAATAGCACTTTTCTGACTTTCCAAACTTTTCTCGATCAGTACTTTGTGCGAGACCACCACGTTGTCATTGGCATGGTTAATTTTTACTACTGCCACATCGATAGACTTGCCCACATAGGCATCAAAGTCACGGATGGGCTTGATATCAATCTGCGAACCAGGCAGAAATGCTTCAATGCCATAAATATCTACAATCAACCCCCCCTTGGTTCTTCGCTTGACCAGCCCCCCCTCTATCACCTCGCCATTGTCTACAGAAGCTTGAATTTTCTCCCACCCTCTAACCAGCTTTGCCTTTTTACGAGAAAGTACGAGCTGGCCTCTCGCATCCTCTTGCTCTTCTATATAGACCTCCACTTCATCGCCAGGCTTTAGATCAGGCAGGTCACGGAATTCATTGAGCGATACCAGCCCATCTGACTTAAAGTCAATGTTAATGATTACATCACGGTTACTAATAGCTACTACTGCACCTTTAACCACTTCACATTCCTTGATGGAGGTGAGGGTTGCCTCGTAGCTTTGGGTAAGGGCTGCCCTTTCCTGATCTGTATATGCTACACCGAACCTGGTGGCAGGGCTAGTAGATTCCCACTTATAAGTTTCTGCTGTTGAATTCATGAGATGGAGGTCCTTATTTTTTTGCGTACAATACGCCGTTGAATAGCTGTAACTATTTCCAAGCTTTATACGAGCCAAATTTAGTAATTCTTCTGCCAAGAAAAAACGTGGCTATTAGGGGAGGTGATGAGTTGACGCACCGCATTGCCATGCCTTACTACCAGTGCCCAAGAACACAGTATCTTTACTATTGAAATGCTCAGACTACAAAAGCGCACCTCAATGCATAAAACTGCCCGATTGGCCATAATACTATCCATGCTAGTAGCTGTGTTTGGCACCTCACTCTGGTTCCTGCTGCGCAAAGAAATCTATGTCCCTAAGCCTCCAGGATATCCCCGGATTGTCTTGCCTGCGCATGAATATACTCCACTGCCAGGCTCTTTTCCCTATACCTTTGAAGTCTCTAAACATGCAGTTGTTACACAAGACAATTCGCCTAAAGCTGAAAAGTACTGGATCAACATCTACTATCCAGCTTTTGAAGCAGAGATTCAATTGACTTATAAACCTGTGAAGAATAGTCCTCAACTTTTGCGAGCGTACTGCTCCGATGCTTACAAGCTGACTGCCAAGCACCAGATGAAGGCCTCTGCAATCCAAGAAAAAAGCTTTAAGACCCGGCAGGGACATACGGTAATCATGGCAGAGCTAAGTGGCCAGGTACCTAGCCAAGTCCAATTTTATACGACCGATAGGACGCACCACTTTTTGCGAGGGGCCTTGTACTTTAACACGGCTTCACAAAATGATTACCTAGAACCCATTATTACGTTCATTAAAGAAGACATCATACACATGCTCCATACGCTAGAATGGAAATAATGGTACTGATAGCAGATGCAAGAAAACAGCCCCTGAGTACGGATTATGGGTAGGCCACGCGACCAGCAATGCTTCTACCCAATGTGAGTTCGTCCGTGTATTCTAGTTCCCCTCCCACAGCTACACCACGAGCAATGACACTGGCTTTGACGGCACATCCTTTGATTTTTTTAGTGATGTAGAACGCCGTAGTGTCGCCCTCAATGGTGGCACTCAACGCAAAGATGACCTCTTGGGGCTGTACTTCTTGGACACGTTGTACCAGAGAGTCTATTTTTAGTTGATCAGGGCCAATCCCTGCTACAGGAGAAATAATCCCTCCCAACACATGGTAGAGTCCTCTGTATTGGGAAGTATTTTCTATGGCTAGTACATCTTGGATGCTCTCTACCACACAAATAACAGATCGATCGCGGTGCGGATTGTTGCAGATACTACACACAGATTCATCAGCAACATTGTGGCAATGGCAACAGTATTGTATTTCTGCACGCAACGTGCGCAGCACATCTGTCAGTCTTTCTGTATGCTCTTTTTTGGCTTTCAAAAGGAACAGCGCTAGCCGCAAAGCCGTTTTTTTTCCGATGCCCGGCAGAGTGGCAATTTCATGCACTGCTTCTTCGATTAGCTTGGAGGAGTAAAGCATCATCTGGGGTAGGTTCCTAATTTTTAGGCAGGCAAACATACATAAAAATGGCTATAGTGAGCATACTTGCAGAGTCATGACGCTTGCTATTGCCTGCAGAGGATAGTAAATTTAGCCCTGTTTTTGGTGACATGCTGCGAGACGTTGCACTTTCTTCAGACAATTTTTTCCAACCACAGTTAAGATTATAGGGGCTTGTAGCTCAGCTGGTTAGAGCGCTACACTGATAATGTAGAGGTCCGTGGTTCGAGTCCACGCAGGCCCACGGTATTAGATTTAGATTCAGTTGGATCGTTTGGACATTGAGTGATTGGCTATGCCCGTGGCGCCAGCAACCCCACATGTACCTCGCAAGCACCCGCCTATAGATGATATCACTCTCCTCCTTAAAGCACGAATGATCCTTAACTAGCCAGCATGTGCTGCGAGCTTTGCTTGCAGCACTGCTTTGGTCTGGCCCCCCATCAGACGGTCTACCTCTTGGCCTTTTTTGAAGATGATGAGCGTGGGAATACTGCGCACTCCATACTTCATAGACATAACAGGGTTTTTGTCTACATCGAGTTTGCCAATCACAAACTGGCCAGTGGTTTCTTGAGCAAGGTTGTCAATCACAGGCGCAAGCATTTGGCAAGGCCCACACCAGGTGGCCCAGAAGTCGACCAAGACAGGCTTTTCGCTTTGGATCGTTTGTGCAAAGTTGGCATCAGTAATTTCTAGTGCCCCATTGGATTGTTTGTTGGCCATATTCTCAGTATTTATACGCAGGGTGATAGAATAGATCAGAAAATTCAGAGACTACGAAAGTAATGAAAGTTTGCTGCTTGTGTATAACCTTAAAAGCGCAAACGGTAGACGTTTTAAGCTATTTTTATGGCGTGAAATCGCTGTAGTCTAGGGGGAAGACCAGCCATTAACGCCACCCAGCGCATTTGTTGTAAATATCATGCAAAGTAGCAGGGCGCCAAAAGTGCATTAATACGTCTTTTTTTATATTGTGAGACTGTTGCAAAACTAGGGTATCTACCCGTTTTAAATTAAATAAAGGGGCATCTTCGAGCATTTTGTAATAGTCTCATGTAATATACCTGTAATAGAGTACTGGATAGATAAATTCTCAAATAATTCAGATCCTGAAATAGATACGCTTACAGAAAGAGCTTTGAAAATGGCCAAGCGTCTGAGAGAAAAAGGGCATAGGGAACAAGAGCCAATTTATAGGCCTAGCGCCAGAGGCCTACTGCGTCAAGGTTCGGGGGCTCAACATTGAACAAATAGCACAGCCCCATACCCAGACATCTACTACTGCAATGTCTGCTGGTAGCCTTGAAAAGCTGTTAAAGCATTATCCGTTCTCGGATACTACTATAGATGAAGAGGTAGAAATTACATTTCCAGAAGAAGACAGTAGCACACAAGGTGGTGATTCTGAACTTACTAATACGGATTTAGAGAGTATAGACAAGGAGTTTGAGCAAGCGGAGCAATCACACCTTGTCCTATTTGCACTCAATAAAGCCCCGGATGCGAAAGATTCAAAATGGAATTATTTGGAAGAAGTTGAAATCGCTGGCAGAGAAGACCAAGCATCCTGGCATAGAAACCTTAGTAGCAAGCTTGCAAAAGACGCTTTTTGCATCGCGAATGCACATAAACATGCGCGAACTAGGGAGTCTACAACATGTCTTTGTGTCGTATATTAAGAGACCAAGAGAGATATGCCAAAAAGTTTGTTTTCCACCTGAAATAGACTACCCCCTCCCGTGAAGCATGCCCCATCAAACCAATCCAATGACCTTTAATCGACCCCAGTCCCACCGCTTTGAGTAACGTCCCGTACATGAGGCAAAAAGGTAGTGTGCCGGGGATAGTGCATTTGTACTGCTTTACAATGCTATTACGCCTGCAACCGATAAGTGATGCCTTCTATGGGGCGCAAGGCATCGAAGAATGCGTTGCTCGGGTGGATGGAGTAGCTCCTAGACAGGAAGGAGACACTTATGGCTTCTTCTGGGCGGCCCACGGTGAGGTCAGGTTTTCCACCTCGATCCACAAGAAATTGTACTACATCTAAGTGCCCTCTTGAGGAAGCTAAGTATAAGGGTGTGCCTTTGTTATCCTGGGTTTGGATATCTACCGAAACATTCTGTTGTTCGACTAATTCTTTAACCAATGCTAGAAGGCTTCTTGCTGCTGCGTAGTGTAAAGGGGTGTGTTCGCACTTTGTTGCTGGGTTGCTATCATTGGGACATGTAATGGATGCCGCTAGAAATGGAGCTTGACATTTTTGTTTATTCCTTTATATGTTACTCCCGTCGGTTTCGTCAACTAAGTTCGTTCATCTATGTCATTACCACCCATCACTGTAGACACCCTCATCTTTGTCGCCTTTTTTCTGCTCAACATTATCGTCGGCTTTCGCTACAGAGGCAAGAACCAGTCCTTTCGGGAATATGCCATTGGTGATAAAAAGTTCTCTACGGCTGTCCTCACCGCTACCATCGTGGCTACCTGGATGTCGGGGAGTGCTTTATTCATCAATCTAGAGAATACATACAAACAAGGATTGTACTACGTCATACCCGACATTATAGGTACCCCTATGTGCCTACTGATTACTGGATATATCGTAGGGCCACGCATGGGCAAGTTTTTGAATAACCTCTCCGTACCAGAGTCACTCGGAAAACTGTACGGGAAACCTGTGCAGGCTATTGCTGGCATCTCTATCGTATTACGGTCAACAGGCTATGTAGCTATGCAATTGCAAGTCATTGCCAAGACACTGACCATCTTATTCAACTATGAAGGACCAGCAGTAGTCACGATAGCGGCCATTATTATTACGTTATATACTCTTTCCGGCGGTGTCAAAGCAGTCACATTCACCGATGTGCTACAGTTCTTCACCTTTGGGACGTTACTCCCCATACTCGCACTGACGATTTGGAATAAACCTCCAAAATTCTACACAAGTAACACATATGTTCCAAAACAACCCACTCATGTCTTTTAAAGAAGTGGTAAGATGGTCGCCCGAATTCATGAACTCTCTCGTATTTATGGCTTACTTGATGACACCCGCTCTTCAACCACAACTCTTTCAGCGCATCGTCATGGCGCGAGATACAGCCCAGATAAAGCACTCGTTTGGTTATGCAACAATTATATGTCTAGGGATAGAGTTATGCATGATATGGATCGCTATTATGATGTTGGTGGATCAACCAAGCCTCGAGACTGATAAGATCATGCAGCATATCGTCAATACGCATACCTATCCAGGATTCAAAGGGCTCTTAGGTATTGGTATCATTGCTATGTCCATGTCTACCGCAGATTCCGTATTAAACTCCTGTGCTGTCATTATTGCCAATGATATCCTCCCTCCCCTTGGCTTACACAAACAACGTTCACTCAACACAGCCCGGTGGGCTACACTCGTACTCGGAACGCTGGGATTGGTGATGGCACTCAGTACACAAAATTTGTTACAGGTCCTCTTAGGGGCTGCCCACTTTTACATTCCCAGCGTTGCCCCCGCTCCCATGCTCCTGGCTATTTTTGGCTTCAAGACCAGTAGAAGGGTCGTACTCCTAGCCATGGGAGCAGGAGCGACAGCCACTGCAGCATGTCTCTTTTATTTCAAAAGCGTCCATAGCTTCCTTCCAGGTATGCTGGCCAACCTCATCACCATGCTAGGCCTACACTACCTTCTTGGTGAAGAAGGTGGGTGGCAACGATTGGCCCCCAATGATCCTCTAGCCCTAGAAGGTGCTGCACGTAAGCAGCGCTGGCAATGGCGCCTCAACAAGATCAGTAACTTTAAGCTTTATCCTTACCTACAACAAAACTTACCTGCACAAGAAGGACTCTACTTCTTCTTTGGCCTCTACACCATGGTGGCTACCTATGCCGCCTTCTACACCATCGGGAATACTGATCACCAAGCCTGCCAAGCGATCTATACCTGCATTTATCATACCGTGCTGCCCATGGCCACGGCATTCCTCACTTTTCCCGTGTGGCCTACCCCACTCAAGAACACCCGCTTCATGGCCTTCTTCTGGCCGCTGAGCATAGCATTTATTCTGTTCTTTGCAGGTACCTTGCTGGCCATCATGAGCCACTTTCATCATATGCAGGTCATGGTCATGATGATTAACCTCTTAATAGCGGTCTTACTGTTGCGTTGGCCGTTGGCCCTCTTTTTGGCCTTTACGGGCACCTATGCAGCAGTTTTTTTCTTTGCACATTATACAGGATCGGCGCTACCCTTGAGTACATTTGGGTCCCTGCAAATGATCTATCTCATCTTGCTTTTTGCAAGCCTACTTATTGCCCTGAAGGGACAACAAGTCTACCGAGGCCTGGTCATATCCTATGCACAGCTAAAGGAAGACAATCGCTTCACTAGCCAGGTGTTTTTAGCAACACTCCGACATCAGGCGCGCCTGCAACAGGAAGCTAGCATCTATCCCGTAGAAGCGTTGGAGCCTACTGAGTCACTGCAGGAATTTCACCAGGCTCCTACCAAATCTCAGGTCATGGCCAGCAATGCTGCGCTACATCAGCATGTTTACACCCTAGATACCCTTAACAAATACTTGCAGCAGGTGCTGCATTTGGCACAAGAACCAATACATTTAGTCGTAGAGAACGTAGCACTGACGGCGCTATGGCAGGAGGTCTTGAAAACGTTATACCAGCACCCCCAAGCCGTCAAAGTCCTCATACAGCACAACACAACAACGCAATCCCTACGGGGAGATGGCGAAAAAATTAGAAAATTACTGCTCGATGCCGTGTTCTATGCCGCATCCCAACAGAAAACTGATCGTCTCGTCTTAGTAGGCATCGAAGACACGCAACTCGCCTATCCTATCTTGTCTATACCGGGTTATATCAAGCAAGTCAAGGCGTTGTGCATTGCCATAACCACAGAGGTAGCCTTGCCTAGCCTGAAAAAATGGTATGTGGGCAGCGTGGAGCACCAGGCGCTTCGGTGGCCCCGTGACATGGAGGAGCTGGCCATCACTTACAACCAACAAATTGTGGCAGCTCACTATGGCGCTTCTGAGATTATCTCAACGGCCACCGGGGTGACGCAGGTGTATGTCTTGCCCAGCGATGTGAGAGAAGTGCGCCCCCCTACGATGGACCAATGGCAGGGGGTACCAACCGTGGACATCGATGCAACAACGGTGCACCCATCAGAAGCTGCCTTCGTGAAGAACGTACTTGCCAAGACGCGCATGAAACGCCGGCTGCTGCAAGAAGCCTTGCAACTCATTAAGCAGTGTCACGCAGGAGCCAAGCATGGTATAGGAGAGCCGGCTTACCTACACCCCATTGCGGTAGCCAATATCTTGCTGCAACATACCCAAGATCCGGATACCCTCTTGGCCGCGCTACTGCATGATGCCATCGATACGACCTGTCTCTCTTGGCACCACATCGCCTTGCGCTTTAATCCTGTCGTAAAACGAATCGTAGACGGGGTTGCTGCTGTAGATAGTCGCTTAAGTAGCTTTAAGAAGATACAATTATCGGCCCATGAAACCATTCTAAAGTTATTAGAAGCCAAAGATGAGCGGGTGCTCTACGTCAAGATAGCAGACCGGTTGCATCACATGCGTACCATCGAGGGGCACCCGTCTCTGGCGAAACAGAAAGAAATAGCAGAGGAGGCGTTACAATTTTTTGTGCCAATGGCTCGGAGCTTAGGCCTCAAATCTATAGCAGAAGAGCTTAAGGAACGGTGCTTCGCAGTGTTGACAAGTACTCAGTAACAGCCAAAATAGAGCAAAAGTGGCATATTGATTATAGTATACTACTATACTATTTCTCCTAAATGCTAAGCAACAGATCCAGCTTACCTTTTAAACAATGTTAGCTCCGCATCAGGTCTAGCTAATCTAGCTTGAAGTAATATTAAGCCTTCTGCTTTATCTAAGAAAGTTTTCTTGATGTCCCCACATTCTTGACCAAAATCGAGCGGCATAATAACCAGACTTCCTAAAATAGCTCTTCCTACTTCGCCATCTAAGCTTTGGGTACGTAAGCCCCATATGTTGTTATACACATAGATTTTCTCACCTTTTGTGCCCGCATACAACATAATATGGCCGGGCTGCCAAACAAGTGAAAAAAAGGGAATTCCTTGCTCTATGATTTTTTTCGCTTTTAGATCATTACGAAGACCTCTTAACGAAACAAAGGTGCCAGATTTGGACTGCGGCCCCGAATCTCTAGGCAACCAAATGCCAAATGGAAAGAATAAATCCTTCAGTGTAGACGAACAGTCGCGATAGCCTTCAATACCCCCCCAGGCATAAGGCATACCTAACAAACTTTGGGCAAGACGAATCATATTATTAGGTGTAGCCAAGAGCGGCATGATGGCCATATTTGCTTTGCTCACCGTGTTTACCTGGATAGTTGCCATCCCTCTTGGGTCACTTGCTACAGTAAAAATACGATAGTGTTCCGCATCATTTTGTGTACGTGCCAAAGGTATGAGCTGCCCTACCCGAGCAAGTGGTGCTAGTGTATTGCCTTGTATAGGCAGTTTGTCACATAATGGAGTCACGTATTTCCCAGTTTTCCATCGCGTCATGAAATTACGCGTGACATAGGCGATGTCGGCCCTTTGTACCCAGCCATTTATATGGTTCCCAGTAACTACATAATTCCAGAGCCGATCTTGGCTAGTGTGCAGCACACAAAGTGGCTCGTTCGGAATGAGTAATGATTTCTGCCATTTATCGAAAGGATAGCCTATTCCGAATTTTTCAGGAAGATCGCAAGAAACGTCCATGCTAGGCACACACCTAAGATGGGTAGTGCGCACGACTATGGCTGGCTGTTGCTGATTCTGATTGGGAAAAGTAGCCAAAGCCATGTTATCATTAATGGATTTGATAAAGTCACCGGTATGCTTACACTTGTTCGGGCCCCAACCAGGATGCTTGTAATATTTTTCTAACTTATTCTCTTCTTGTTTGCACAACGCCTCTGGGCTAAAAAAAGCTAAAGGATGATCCCAAGGAGAAAAATAGTAAGTCAAAAAACTTTGCTGAACCCGATCGGCATCGTATGTTACAACAGGCTGATCGAGTTGAGAATTGTCTTGGATAAGATGCATAAAGTCTTGCGGGGTAGTGGCTAAGAGATCGTGTATGACTATCTTATTCTTGGCTGCTGCAAAGCAGCAAAAGAACAGGCTGTGCAGTACGCAAGAGCACACGGCACGTATAAATTTCACCACCACAGTATCCAAATTAGAAGATTGGCCAGTAAAAATAGACAGGCCTGTTATGTAAAACCCTAAAATGATGAAAAAAAACTTATATCTACTCGTGTTAATACTTTTGAGCAGTATCGGAAATTTTTCTGCAAGAGGTCACGACGTATCCACACAACCTCCCTTATTAAAAAAGAAAGATAAGATCGCCATCGTAGCACCAGCTTCTAAGGCTGGAAATTCGAAAAGCATCATTGAAAAGGCCACCAAGCTTTTTCAATCCTGGGGGCTAGAAGTCGTGTTGGGCAAATATGTAAGTCTAGATAGCCGTAATACATTTGCTGGATCAGATGCACAAAGAGCCGAAGATATGCAGTGGGCGCTTGACGATCCAACCATTAAAGCTGTTGTTTCTGTAAGAGGCGGATACGGTACCACACGCATTGTAGACCGGCTTGATTTTACTCGTTTTCTCAGAAATCCCAAGTGGATTATAGGTTTTAGTGACATTACTACCCTACATATACAACTACACAAGTTGGGTGTTGTGTCTGCTCATGGTGCAATGCCCACACTTTTTTTAAATCCTCAACACAAAGCTTCCATTGACAGCTTGAGAACGCTACTCTTTGAAGGCGCTGCCCATTTGACAGCTCCCACTAATTCATTAAATCGGCTAGGCTCAGTAACAGCACCTGTGGTAGGAGGTAATCTGACACTGATCTGCAATAACATGGAGACACCTTCAGCACTCGATACCAAGAACAAGATCCTAGTTATTGAAGACATTGGAGGAAATCTTTATGCCTTAGATAGAATAATGGTTCAGTTAAAACGAGCCGGAAAGCTTCAACATTTAGCGGGACTTATTGTAGGAAAGATGGTCCATATGCAAGACCTTCTATCCCTCCCAATGAATAAAAGTGCTGAGGAAATCATCCAGGAGCACGTTGCTAGCTACAATTATCCCGTAACTTTTCAATTTCCCATAGGCCACCAAGCACCTAATCTCGCGTTCCCACACGGTAAAGTAGGAACACTTTGTGTGAGAAATGACAAAGTGAACCTAGTTTTTGAAAACTAGTTTACAGACGTAAACGTAATATGAGAAAACTGATGAGAGCAATGTAAACGGAGATTCGTTCACTGAGCATCTAGGTAAGAAGTTGGCAAAAAACGCACTTTGTATGCCAATGCCCACAAACACGCAAGAACTAGAGAATCTACAGCGTGTCTGTGCGTTGTGCTAAGGGACAAAGATGAGCACGCTAAAAAGTTTGTTTTTCACAATGGCCCTGATAAAATGAATGCTACTATGGGAAAAAAGCTCGGGAATTAAACTATTCTGTTAGAACTGGCTATCAGGTTCATGCCGAGGCAGAGTTTATGCAGTTTGTACTACAACGCATACAACAAAATTCGGGGCGATATACGCATATCTTGGGTATGAGATGCAGTCGGCAACACTGTAAGGCATGTAACTGTTTATTTAAGCTATATCTAGGAGCTGACGACCACGAATTTACGGCGGCTATGCGCATTGCAGAAACAACCTCCACTACCCAACATCACAAATGTAGAGCATGGTCGTGTGTGTACACACACAACAGCGCATTACGATCCGGTAGGTCAAAAAAAGAGCTGTTAGCAGTGGGAGGAATAGTAAAAAATATTACTTGCCAACGGTCCTACAAGAATACACCAAGAACAAAACAGGCTTAGATCTAGACTTTTCTAACGATCGATTCACAATCAAAGATGAAGATATGGTACATAGAACGGGGGGAGAGAAAGCAGAAGGTTAGCGAATCAGTACCGCAGGAAGACCAACAATCGGCCAAAACAAGCGGAGCATTGGGAGCTATCTATATACAAAGTGACTATCGGTGATCCCTGATGCTCCATTAGCTTGCTGCTTTACTCTATTCACTATTTTGATACTTAGAGTAAGCAACGTTCGAGCAGCACTACAAAAAAGTAAAGGCAGCTACATCTGGTACAGGCTACCTACACGTGGGCCTCATTAGGCTTGCAACCGATAGGTAATTCCTTTTATGGAGCGCAAGGCATCAAAGAATTCGTTGCTAGGATAGATGGAGTAGTTTCTGGACAGGAAGGAGACACTCATGGCTTCTTCTTGGGCGGCCACGGTGAGGGTCAGGGGGCAGGCACCTGGATGCTGGTTAAGGACTTGCTCCAGCTGGGTGGTCAGGGTTGCATTGACTTGTGTGACAGATAGGTGAAGCTGTAGAGATTTGCTCATCTTGTCCCTAATCTCGCTTAGCAAGCTCAGCTTGCGGGGCCTCAGCTCCCAGACACCCGCTTGATAGTACCGCTCCACAACATTACCTGTTATATAAACAAAAGCACCTTCCTGCAACATGTGTTGATTTTTTAGGAAATCCTCGCCGAACATAGCCAGAGCCAACGTGCCCTCGTAGTCCTCTATAGTAAATAACCCAAAGGGCTTGCCGTGTTTGCTTTGTCTGGCCTTAGACTCAGTGATAAGACCGGCTAGCTGTACTGTCTTGCCCTGAAAGGTCAAAACGTTTTGTGTGTGACAGTTACAGAAGTTCTCCAGCTCAACCTTGTACCGGTCTAGCGGATGGCCAGAGATATAGAAGCCGACCACTTCTTTCTCCATCTTCAGCATGTCTAATGTTCCATAAGGAGCGCAAGGGGCTATTGCTGGTCTTTTGCTGTAGTAGCCTGCTTGCTCTTCGGCGACCCTAAAAAGGGATTGCTGGGTCGAAGCTTTTTCTTGCTGCCGCTGCTGGCCATAACGAATGGCTTTTTCAATCAAGGAACCTTCCCCATTGTCGGCCCATAGGTATTGCCTGCGATGGTAGTTGGGGAAGCTGTCAAATGCACCAGCCATGGCCAGGTTTTCAAAAGTCTTTTTACTGACTGCTTTGAGGCTTACCCTTTCTGCAAAGGAAAAAATGTCTTGAAACTGTTTGGCCCGCCCTCTCTCAAGGATAATTTCTTCTACGGCAGCTTCTCCGACGCCCTTGATTGCGCCCAAACCAAAGCGAATTTGCTGCGCTTGGTTGACATCAAAGGTGGCTGCGCTCTCGTTTACGTCAGGACCAAGCACCTGTATGCCTTGTCGTTTACACTCGTCCATAAAAAAGGTAATCTTGTCGATGTCACCTTGGTTGTGGGTGAGCACAGAGGCCATGTACGCTGCTGGATAGTGGGCTTTAAGGTAGGTAGTTTGGTACGCCAGGACGGAGTAGGCCGCTGAGTGCGAACGGTTGAAGCCATACTGAGCAAATTTTTCCATGACCTCAAATACTTCTAGCGCTTTGGACTTGACAATACCATGCCTTTCCTGCGCACCTTTGACAAACACCTCACGTTGTTTGGCCATTTCATCCGCTTTTTTCTTGCCCATGGCCCCGCGCAAAAGATCGGCAGCGCCCAAGGTATAACCCGCCATAATTTGGGCAGTTTGGATGATCTGCTCTTGGTAAACCATGATCCCATAGGTGTTTTTCAGGATGTCCTTGAGCAAAGGATGGGCATATTCGATCTTTTCTTGGCCATGTTTGCGCGCGACAAAATTAGGAATGAACTGCATGGGGCCGGGCCTGTACAAGGCATTCATGGCAATGAGGTCTTCGATGTTGCTGGGCTTGAGCTGGATCAGCCACTGGCGCATTCCTTCAGACTCGAACTGGAAGGTGGCAATGGTATCACCACGCTGGTAGAGCGCAAATGTTTTTTGATCGTTCAAGCAGACCTTATCAATGTCGATTCGCTCGCCATGGTTTTTTTCAATAAGCGCCAGGGCATCTTTGATAATGCTCAGAGTTTTGAGGCCCAGAAAGTCCATCTTGAGCATGCCCACACTTTCTACGACAGACCCATCGTACTGAGTGACCAATAGATCAGAATTTTTGTCAGACTTGACGGGTATGTAGTGCATCAAATCGTCTGGAGCAATGATGATGCCAGCAGCATGGATACCTGTGTGCCGGGCAGAGCCTTCTAGGATTTCGGCAAAAGCAAGCACCTTGCCCTCAGGCGAAGTCAGGTCTTTTTTAAAGGCTGCCAGTTCAGGCACATCCGCAAAGGCTTGGGCCAGGGTAGTGCCGGGTTTTTCGGGGACGAGCTTTGCCATTTGGTTCGATTTGTCCAAGGGCAATCCTAACACACGGGCTACGTCGCGAATGGCAGACTTAGCACCCATGCTACCAAAAGTGATAATCTGTGCCACTTGGTTCCTACCATACTTATTCACTACATAATCAATCACCTTTTGACGGCCTTCATCGTCAAAATCAATGTCAATATCTGGCATGGATACCCGTTCGGGATTCAGAAATCGTTCGAAAAGTAAGTTGTAATGCACCGGGTCAATGTTGGTAATACCAATGCAATAGGCAACGACAGAGCCCGCCACAGAGCCCCTGCCTGGCCCCACGACCACGTCCAGCTTTCTAGCCGCGTTGATAAAGTCTTGTACAATCAGAAAATAGCCTGGGAAACCCATTTCTTGGATGACACCCAGCTCATAGTGGATGCGTTCTTCGAGTACTGTCGTAAGAGTACCATACCGCTGCTTAGCACCTGCCAAGGCCAAGTGTTTGAGGTAGGCACTTTGGGTAGCAAAGCCTTGGGGCACATGAAAAAGAGGTAGCAGAACATCTCGCTCAAGCGAAATAGGCTGCACTTTTTCAGCAATTTCTTCGGTATTTGCTAAAGCCTCAGGCACGTCAGCAAAGAGCGTTGCCATTTCTTGAGGCGACTTCAAGAAAAATTGATCGTTCGCAAAGCGCATCCTGTTTGGATCAGCATAGTCCTTGCCCGTTTGCAAACACAGCAAGATATCTTGGGCCATACTGTCCTGCTGGTCTACATAGTGCACATCATTGGTGGCAATGACCTTGACTTGGTGTTTTTTAGCCCATCGAAGCAATACTTCATTGCATTGGTCTTGCGCTTTGATGCCATGACGCTGCAATTCGATGTAGTAATCTTTACCAAAGATATCGAGCCACTCCAAAAAGTATTTTTCTGCTGCTGCTTCTCCTTTGTGCAAAATCGTCTGCGATACTTCACTGCCCAGGCAACACGTCGTAGCCACCAGCCCCTCAGCATGTTGCTTAAGCAAGTGCTTATCCACTCTGGGCTTGTAATAGTACCCCTCTAAAAATCCCATGGAGCACAAGGTGGACAGGTTCTTGTAGCCCGTTTCGTTTTTGGCCAGCAGTACCTGGTGATAGCGCACCTTATCCTTGCGATCGTGCCTATCAAAGGAAATGTAAAATTCACATCCTATGATGGGTTTTATGCCTACTTTGTTGGCAGCAGCTACAAAATGGGGCACGCCAAACATGTTGCCATGGTCAGTAATAGCCAAAGCGTTCATACCCAGCCTTTGGGCCCTTCCTACTAGATTCTTGATTTGGGCCGCTCCGTCGAGCAGCGAGTATTGGGTGTGGCAGTGTAAGTGGCAAAATTGGCTCATGGAGTTATAAATTTTCTAGGGCTATGCGCTCAATTTTCTTGGAGCGTGATTGCCTTGCGCAGAGAAGGAATTTCCGTTGGGAAAAACAGAAAAATTTCGTTGGTTGTGTGCCATGGAAAAATAGAGGTTAGTTTTTTAACTTCTGCTTCCTCAGGCGTCTAAAAATATGTCAGGACATCACAAAAACAAAGCCTTACTTTTTTCCACTGTAGGCATGGGTCTTGTATTTCTACTTCAGGTTTCCTGCAAGCCCGATAGGGCAACAGATGATCCGGAGAGTAATCTGATCGACCCTGATAAATTCAGCCTAGAGCTAGAAGATGTGACACAGAAGAGAAATCTTGTAACAGTGAAGATTACACCTGGGAGTCCTGGCATGAATTTAGGAGAGTTTTTTGTGACCGCTTCTCTTTCAGACAACCAAAGCGGCATTAAGGGTAGCAGTGCTAAGATGAAAAAGGGCTTTGTTTACAATGAAACACTGAATAATTGTCATCTTGAAAAACTTTTCTTGACAAACAAACAGTCAGGTTGTTTGGGAAAAGATGACACGCACTTTGCACAAGGTGGGAAAGTTGCATTTAGAATAGAGGTCAAGCCAGGTGCCTCCGTCAAGCAAGGAGATAAATATACACTCACTGTCAAAGTAGAACGCAAGGGCAGTCATCCGCACATAGAAACGGAAAGCACGGTGCTCACTGCCCAACAAGATGGTGTAGATACAAACACACAAACAGAGGAAGCAAACTCCTCAGGTACAAGCTCCCAAACAATTGCCACGGCCCCAGGTACAGTACCAGGCAATGCAACACCACCCACAAGCCACCTGAAAGCAAGCACAGATTTCCCAATACCCGCGGGGGAACAAAGCCCCTCAGAGGAATGCCCCCAAACTCCTGTTTCTGATCCGTCCGTGCCGTCAAGCAGTGCAGTATCAGAAAAAGGCCAGCAGCACACTGAATCAGATGATAACATAATAGATCATAACAGAAAAAATGCACCTTTTAATAACGCGGCCCCATCATCCCCCACGATGGGAGTGCGCACAACAAATACCGAAACCTCAATACTTGTCGCTAGCACGGCCGGAACACTCAACAACACAGCACCAGACACAGACACAGCGGATAGCACAAACGCGGACTCTGCTAACGACAGCCAAGAATGCACCTCAGATGGGTTTAGTATAATGCTGAAAGATGTAACACGGAGTAATGGTGTGAAGAACTTTGTCCTAGTCACCATTAAGCCCAAGGGTAAGGGTATGGCCTTGTCAGATTTCTTGGTGACCGCATCTTTTTCAGGCATTAGGGGCATTGCCAAGGGTAGTAGTGGCCAGAAAGGCAATAGTTTTGTTTATAAACATGCCCTCGACCAGAGAAACCTTGGAGAACTTTTTCTCACAAACCCAGATTCAAAGTGCTTAGGCAAAGATGACACGCACTTTGCACAAGGTGAGGAAGTTAAATTTAGAATAGAGGTCGAGCCAGGTGCCAGCGTCAGACCAAGCGATCAGCTCACCGTAACAATCGCATACAGAGGCAGTAATCCGCACACAGAAACGAAAAGCATCGCACTCACAGCCCCCCAAGCAAGTCCCTCAAAAGGGAGCAAGCGTACTAGTCCACGCAAGTAAGTGATCATGTAGAGACGAGATGAAGTCCAAAAGCGTAGCGACAAGGCCTAGCCCTCCATGAATGATGACGCCTGCCGAAGCAGCACACGGCTCAAGCAGAGCGCCCTGCAAACAACGACTCTACAAACGCATGGCGGTCAAAGACTTGTAAGTCTGTGATGCCTTCGCCCACACCTATGTACTTCACGGGCACCTGAAACTGGTCAGCAATGCCGAGTACCACCCCCCCCTTGGCCGTACCATCTAGCTTGGTGATGGCCAGTGCTGTTACTGCTGTAGCCTTGGTGAATGCCTCGGCTTGTACGAATGCATTTTGGCCTGTACTACCGTCTAACACCAACAGCACTTCATGGGGTGCTTCAGGAATCAGTTTTTGTATAGTACGCCTGATTTTGGCCAGCTCCTGCATCAGGTGCACTTTGGTGTGTAGCCTGCCAGCCGTATCAATGATCATTACATCAGCCTTCACACGCAAGCCCTCTTGGATAGTCTCATGTGCCACGGCAGCAGGGTCCTTATGCCTACCACAGGCTACTACGACAGCCCCTGCTCGCTTGCCCCATTGCTGTAATTGGTCTATCGCTGCAGCTCTAAAAGTGTCTGCGGCACCCAAGATAACTTGCTGGCCGATTTGCCTATACTGGGCTGCTAGCTTGCCAATGGTGGTGGTCTTGCCCACACCGTTGACACCTACCACTAAGATGACGTAGGGAATGGGAAGACTATCTGCCACCTGAGGGGAGTTGGATGCTACAAGCAATTCAGCCATTTCCTCTTTAAGTAGTTGATCTAGTTCTGTGGTAGTGAGGTATTTATCGCGAGCCACCCGTTGTTCAAGACGCTCGATGATTTTTACAGTTGTTGCTACCCCCACATCCGCTGCAATCAATAGCTCCTCTAATGCATCTAAGACCACATCGTCTACCTGCGATTTCCCTGCTACGGCTTTACTGAACTGGGTCCAAAAAGAACGTCTTGTCTTGGCCATTCCTTGGTCGAAGGCTTCCTTTTTTGCTTTATAAGAAAAGAATGTAAGCATGGTGTAAAGACTATTGAAGACAAAAAAACGAAAGGTCCCATGAAGAGACCCGAATGATAGTAGCGGAAGAATAGGGATTTAGCACATACTAGCGCTAGGATTATACTTTCTTGGCAAGTACTTCCTGAACAGCCTCGGTGGGTACTATCTCCTCTTTAAAGGTGTAAGCACCAGTCTTGGGCGATCGCACAGATCTGATGACTTTAGCGAGATTTTTACTTCCTACCTTTTGGAGGGTGGCAACTACTTTTTTGGCCATAGTAACTATTTGATTTCTTTATGAACAGTGTATCGTTTCAAAATGGCGTTGTACTTCTTTATTGCTAGTCTGTCTGGGGTATTTTGTCTGTTTTTCTCTGTCGAGTATCTGGAAATACCAGGCAATCCGCTCTCTCTGTGCTCTGTGCATTCCAATATGACCCGTACTCTATTTCCCTTTTTGCTTGCCATTATGTAATCAGTTTATATGCCGCTTCGTGTCACTTATCAGCTACTAAGCGACCTAGCTCTTTCGCCAAGGTACCTCGTTTTCTTGCCTCTTTGAGCACTATGTTCAAGCCTTTTTTATTAATTGTTCTAAGGACAGAGGCAGATACTTTCAACGTCACCCACATATCTTCCTCCACCAGAAAAAACTTTTTTATTTGCAGATTGGGGTAGAACCATCGCTTGGTTTTGTTTTTGGCATGAGAGACATGGTTACCTACCCGAGGCCTTTTTCCAGTAATTTCGCAGATTTTCGCCATAATTCTTAGATTACTTTAGCGTACTGCGCGAATATAAGGGGACCCGTAGACTATTCAAAATTATAAACAAAAGGCTGAAGCGTAAGACACGCACAAAGAGTACGTTATCAACCCCATGTATTTTACTGCCTTCATGGCAAGTCTGCAAAGTTTCACGGCCTATACTAGCGCTTGCGTGTCCGCTTTAAAAAGGATAGTCAAGGCCGATGTTAAAGACAGGTTGATTTAAAAAAAGTTGATGCCCTATGAAGCGTTCCCCTAGAGGTCTAGCTGGATCATAGAGTTTTAGCCCTACGTCCAACCGCAAGACAAGGAATTTGAAATTAAGACGCAATCCCACACCTGTTCCCACAGCAATTTCTTTGTAAAAATTCCGAAAGCTAAACTTTCCGTCTTTGCGAAAATTGTCATGCAACGTCCAGATATTGCCTGCATCGACAAACAAGGCCCCTTCTAAAAAGCCCACTAGCTGCTGCCTTAACTCCACACTGCCCTGCAGTAAAAACTCGCCGAGTTGCCCCATAGCCTGCCTATTATTAGCTTTTTTAGGGGGGCTGTGGCCACCTGGACCAAGGCTACGGGGAAGCCAGGCCCTCATGCCATTAGAACTGCCCATAAAATAATAGCGACTATACGGAAGAACTTTTTCCTTACCATAAGCACTGGCAATACCTGTAGTCATGCGATAGGCAAAAACAGTACTGGGACGAAGAGGTATACGTTGGCCATAGCCAAGATCGAATTTTATATACTGGTAATGTGCGAGCTTGGGCATGATTTTACGCAGGTCGATAAAATTCTGAAGTGCCCCTCCGCTCTCAAATAAAAACTCCAACAATGAATGTGGCGGGTCTGTGTCAGATACAGGCTGATCACGAAATGACCCCTTAAAAGACAGTAGACTTCCCCAAGAAGGCTCAAAGGTTTTATACTGCTGGAGCACTTTCAGCTGTTCTTTAAATTCATCTTCGATGCGTCTGGTATTGGTCAACTCAATACGAAGCGGGGTAAACTCATACGCACCACGGCCTTGGTCTTTCCAATCGTAACGCATCAAGCTTGTCAAAGTGTCTTGCGTATAGTCTGGGTGCCGGGTAAACGCGTAGGCTAACGACAGCTTTGTCATCGGACGCAGCTGTTCCAAGTGAGCATGCGTCGTAGCCTTCAAGGGAAGCAAAAATTGTGGCCAAGAAATCGACATATCAACACTATATGTCTGGCTACCAGCAAAACCTTTTGTAGTGGTAGTCGCTGCTACCCCCTCAACACCAACTTGAGTAGCCAATTCCAAAAGTTCCAGCCTCCTGAAAAGGTTTCTGCCTTTCAAAGAAAACTTATAGAAAGGCTTGGGCAACCCAGAATTGTGGCTGACCTGAAACCCTAATTCGTTAGCGAGTTGAAATCGATTGGACAAGGTGGTATCAATGCGCGGCACCAACTTGCCATTGTCTGAAATGTCATAGGTAATATGGATGTACTTAAACATGTCTAACCTGGAAAGGCGCCTTTGCGTTTCAATCAGGTCCTGCTTTCTGTAAAGTTGCAGTGGGCAAAGTGCTAGCTTGCTGGCAAGCACGCTAGGTCTAGACTGGCGTTTTAAGTGCCTAAAAGTAATTCCGTTATAGTATGTATCCTGTTCCTTTGTAGCCTCCTCTGCCTGTTCTGCATCAAAGTCCCACTCCATTTGGTCTATATGGAATATAGGATGCGCCTGGCCAGTTGCAGGCATATCAATCGCAGTCTCTATAACCACTGCATTGTCCGCCGCTGTAGTGTCTACATCAAACCGAATGTACTGCCTGTTAAAGCTGAAATAGCCATGGTTGCTAAGCAGTTCATAAATACGTTCTCTTTCTTGGTGCAACACTTCCTGGTCATAGTGATCTCCCTTTTTAAGCCAACTTTGGTGCTGGTGGTCTTGAAGCAATTTTTCAATGGCTTGATCAGGCGTATTAAGCCGTAATTCGCCAAGCACGTAAGGTTTATTCTCTTCAATCTGGTAAGTAATGCTTGCTTTTTTATCGCACAGTTTCACCGAACTACTCACTTGGGCGTTGAAGTAGCCCCTAGTATGGAGGTGGGCCAACAAGTACTGCTCCGTAGCTGCTCTTTGATGAGGGTCGTAAATGGTAGGCGGCTCTCCATAACGCATCAGTAAGTTGCCTTCCGTGAGGTATTTTTCTTGATTTTTGAGCTTCTTGTCCCGTCTTTGCTGCAGGCGTTGTACCTCACGGTTGTCACCAACTGCTGCGGCTATTTTGGTATCAAACTTGGCTTCTATTTGGGCGATGCGTTGCTGAATGGCTGCCGGACGAAAACTACGCTGTCCAGCTTGGTAGACCCACAACAAAAATGGCACCCCAAGCCACGTGCTGTTAGGCTGCTGTTGATAGTACTGTGCCAGCGCTTGTTTACTTACTTTTTGGGTACCTTTAATTTTCTGCTTGACCAACAAATACTCATCTTCTTGCAGGAGGCGGGTAGCCATGCAACCTGACAAAAAAAAGGTAGTGATAATAAGCAGGTGTAAATAATATGCGTGCCGCAAACTCAATTCTTTTTCAAAAGTTGTCCAATAAGACAGCTAAGTTCATCAAAAGCCTGCGCGTAAAGAAGTATCGCCAGCAAGCAAATGCTTTTGTTGTAGAAGGTGTCAAAAACGTCCAGCTACTGCTATCTTCTCGCTACACCGTGCAGATGGTCATTGGGACGCCTGCCTTTCTGGACACGCACAGAATTGCTATGCAGCCTGACCTGGCCGTTTTTCAGACAGACGAAACCACTTTGGCGGCACTGGGCACTTTTACCACCAACAAGGCCGTCCTGGCAGTGGCAAATATACCGCATACGCATACGTTGTTGCCTCCTCCTGGTGATACTTGGGGCTTAGTGTTGGATAATATTCGAGATCCAGGTAATCTGGGTGCGATCGTGCGCATGGCAGATTGGTACAACATCCCGACATTGATTTGTTCCCCCAGCACCGTAGACTTGTACAACCCCAAAGTGTTGCATGCCAGTATGGGCTCCTTTACGCACGTAAAAGTGTATTACACGCCTCTGCCTGCCTTTCTCAGCACCACGTCTTTGCCCATCCTGGGCACTTTTACTAGTGGCGACAACATTCACTGCACCCCCCTACCCTTCCCAGGCTTGATCATTATTGGCAATGAATCCCGAGGCATCAGCCCGGCAGTACTGCCTTACGTTCAGCAGCAAATAAGAATTCCCCGCTATGGCCAAGCAGCATCGCTCAACGCAGCCATGGCTACCGCCATTGTGTGTGATCACTGGAGGCGTCAGCAACAACAGGGTTTTGGTAGTTTGCCGAGACTGTAACACTTTGCTATGCGGGGAATGCCCCAACTACCAATCTAGGACCAGTGTACTACATGCGCACACTATATAGCTTTTACATCGCTATAGCAACTGTATCCGTTTTAGGGGCAGGATGCAAGCGTAGAGAAGACCCTGCTATCCCTAACCTTACACCTCATAATCCTGGTTCTAAATCTGACCCCGCAGAAACAAAACAAGAGAGCATAGCTGAGCCTCTGAGCACAGATCTTGACGACGCAACCATAGACAGTCCATCAGTAGTGAGCGAGGCAACAGATGACAGGGATCACCTTCAACTTTTTGGTTCTGAATCTGATACAACAGACGTAAGACAAGAGAGCATAGCTGAGCCTCTGAGCACAGATCTTGACGACGCAACCATAGACAGTCCATCGGTAGTGAGCGAGGCAACAGATGACAGGGATCACCTTCAACTTTCTGGTTCCAGATCTAACACAACAGAAAAAACAGATGAACTACTGTTCCGTATAGAAAATTGTATTCAAGAATTAGGGAATCCTGCTCATCTCTCTGGTTCTGAATCTGATACAACAGAAAGGACGGATGTACTGCTGCTAATGATAGATAACCTTCCTCAAGAATTACAGGAAGTAAAACAAAGATTAGAAGCAGGAAAATACGAAGAGAAATAAGCATCCCCCGCCATGGAAAGGCCAGAAGCACTGCTCAATGGCACTATGGCTATTGGCATTGTGTGTGATCATTGGCAGCGTCAACAACTAAAAATGTGAATATTTGGTACCTTTACCCAGAGTGTCCCCTTTTTTTAAAACTCAACTATGTAACTAGATCTCTTGTAACCAGTCAATCAATAACTATGCGCAAGCAACCTAATTTATTCGTAGTCATGCTACTTATCACCGTTTTAGGAACAGCGTGTGACGAAGACCTAATACTCCATAAACTAGAAAAGAGAGAATGTACAAGACCCTGAGGGAAGACCCCAACGCCAAGAGAATACACCAAGAGCTCGTATCGAAAACGAAGCAACGATGCTGTTTTGAAGATGCAAACCTAGAGGAAACAAGGGCGCAAAAATGCGCAGAAGAAAAGGTTATTGAAATCCAAGAAAAGATAATACAGGAATGTGCAGAAAAAAACGGACCGATCAAGCTAGATTCTAGCCCCATAAGAGCCCAACTTGAGGAGATCTCCCTGAACTTGGCAAGTTTAAATTCATTGTCACTGTCTCAAGAAGCAAAAAAACGTTGGACAGCTATAGCACACTTAAAGAAAGAAGAACTTTACTTGATCGAGAGATTGTATATGATTTTGGTAGCAGCAAACAATCGGGAATAGCCAAACGCCTCTATGCCCACGTACCCCGAATACCCCTCACTCAACCTAGCCCAAACCGCCCAAGCCATCAGTGCCCTTTGGAAGAGTCACCACACTTTTCAGCGTTCCATCCAGCAACGAGAAGGAAAGCCTACCTTCACTTTTTACGAAGGCCCCCCCTCGGCCAATGGCGCACCTGGCATTCATCATGTACTGTCGCGCACAGTCAAGGATATTTTTTGTCGATACAAAACCCAAAAAGGCTTTCAGGTGCAGCGCAAGAGCGGCTGGGATACACACGGACTGCCGGTAGAACTTGCTGTAGAGAAACAGCTGGGCATTAACAAAGAAGACATTGGCACAAAAATCAGCATAGCAGACTATAACGCCCAGTGCCGACAAGCAGTGCTGCAGTACAAGGAGCAATGGGACGCACTGACGGAACAGATGGGTTATTGGCTGGATACAGACCAACCCTACCTGACCTTTGACCGTGACTACATGGAGTCACTCTGGTACTTGCTCAAGCAACTGCATCAAAAGGGATTGCTTTACAAAGGCTACACTATTCAACCCTACTCGCCGGCCGCTGGCACGGGCTTGAGTACCCACGAACTCAACCAGCCAGGCTGTTATAAGCAGATCCAAGACACCTCGATCGTGGCACAGTTTCGGGTAGCAGACACGGAGCAAGACTACTTCTTGGCCTGGACCACTACCCCCTGGACATTGCCCGCGAACAGCGCCTTGGCAGTAGGCGAACACATCAACTACGTAAAAGTTCGCACTTTTAACCCCTACACCTACCAGCCTATACAAGTCATTTTGGCCCAAGCCGTGATGCAACGTTACTTTCCAACAGAGGCAACCGTGGATCCTGTTGCTTTTGAGCAGTATCAGGCCGGCAGCACGCCCATTCCGTGGAAAATCGTAGCCCACTACAGAGGCAAAGACCTGATTGGGAAAACGTATGCCCAACTTCTCCCTTATGTAACACCCAGTGCACCCGCCTTTCGTGTTATTGCAGGAGATTTTGTGACTACCGACGAGGGCACAGGCATTGTTCACATTGCGCCCACATTTGGGGCCGATGACATGCGCGCAGCACAACAGGCGGGCATTCCGCCCATCACCGTGCAACGTGATGGCGACATCGCCTCCCCCATTGTGGACCGTCAAGGTCGTTTTGTAGCCGAGATCACCGATTTTTCCGGCCAATACGTCAAGGAGGCGTACGAACACGAAACAGTTCGCGGACAGCCTAACTATAAATCTGTAGATGTGTTGTTGGCCATGAAACTAAAAAAAGAGAACAAGGCCTTTCAAATAGCCAAGCACGAACACAGCTATCCCCACTGCTGGCGCACAGACAAGCCCATTTTGTATTATCCGCTGGATGCTTGGTTTATCAAGACCACCGCCTGCAAAGACCGCCTCATAGCACTGAACAAAACCATTAATTGGCAACCAGCAAGCACAGGTACAGGCAGGTTTGGAAACTGGCTAGAAAATATAGTGGACTGGAATCTAAGCCGAGACAGATACTGGGGAACGCCCTTGCCCATTTGGCGCACCAAAGACCAAAAAGAAGAGAAATGTATTGGCTCACTGGCCGAGTTGCGCCTGGAAGTAGACCAAGCTGTGGCTGCAGGCTTGATGGACACTCCCCTACCAGAAGATATTGACCTACACCGACCCTATGTAGATCATATTGTTTTGTTGGGTCCTCAAGGGCAGCCCATGTACCGCGAGTCTGATTTGGTGGATGTGTGGTTTGACTCTGGGGCCATGCCTTACGCACAGTGGCATTATCCCTTTGAGAATAAAGAAACGCTTACGCAGCATTTTCCGGCTGATTTCATTGCAGAAGGGGTAGACCAAACCCGTGGGTGGTTCTTCACCCTGCATGTCTTGGCAGTGTTGTTGTTCGACAGTGTAGCCTTTAAGCAAGTAGTAGCCAACGGACTGGTGCTTGACAAACAGGGCGGCAAGATGTCCAAACGCTTGGGCAATGCCGTGGACCCTTTTGCTATGATGGCGCAACATGGTCCAGATGCCCTGCGCTGGTACATGATCAGCAATGCTAACCCTTGGGACAACCTCAAGTTCGATGCCCAGGGAATCACCGAGGTAACACGGCGCTTTTTTTCCACCCTCCACAATACGTACAGTTTTTTCGCATTGTATGCCAACATCGACCAGTTTGACCGGACGGCCCCACTGGTGCCCCTCACAGTCCGGCCTGAAATTGACCGGTGGATGCTCTCTCGCCTACACAGCTTGACCCAGACCGTGACTGAGGCCTACGAGACATATGCCCCCACCCAAGCAGCCCGAGCTATCCAGGATTTTGTGGTAGATAATTTGAGCAATTGGTACGTACGGCTGAACCGCAAACGCTTTTGGAAAAGCGAGCATGGACCTGATAAACTGGCTGCTTACCAGACGCTGTACACGTGCCTGACTACCATTGCGCAACTGGCTGCACCCATCGCTCCGTTTTATACTGAGCAGCTTTACCAGGCCCTGTGCCACGAAACCCAGCAAAAAACCATGCCTTCCGTGCACCTGGTAGACTTTCCGCAGGCTGATGTCAAGGCCATCAACACAGCTTTGGAAAAGAAAATGCACCAGGCCCAAAAAATAGTCTCGCTGGTTCACTCGCTACGAAAGAAATATCAACTCAAAGTACGACAGCCACTGGCCAAACTCTTGCTACCCATTGCCGATGCAGACACTAAGGCAAGCATTGCTTCGCTTGAGGCCTTGATCAAGGCCGAAGTCAACGTCAAGCACGTAGCCTATGGGAATGATACCACAACCGTAGTGACCAAAAAGATAAAACCCAACTTCAAAGCTTTGGGTCAGCGCTACGGAGCGCATATGAAAGTCCTTACGCAAGCCATTGCCCAGCTGCATCAGGAAGATATTCAACGCCTAGAGCAAACGAAGCATCTGGAGCTCGCTGTGACGCTATCTGGCTCCCAACCAGCCACCATACCCTCTTTTCAGGAAGCATCGGGAGTGACCCTGACACTCAACGACGTCATCATTACCTCAGAAGAAATTCCGGGGTGGGCTGTGGCCAACGAGGGTGATGTCACCGTAGCCCTGGACATCACCCTCGACAGTGCCTTGCGTCGAGAGGGCATTGCCAGAGAACTAGTCAATCGCCTCCAAAACCTGCGCAAAGACCTAGGATTAGCCGTACAAGATAAAATTAAAGTCACTCTTGCGCCTGGACATCCGTTCGTGAAGAAAGCCATGCAGCAGTATGAGGCTTATATTTGCTACGAGACCCAGGCGTTGGCAATGCATATAGTGGAAGCGATAAACGCTGGAACAACATTTGATATAGATGGCTATACGGTGGGGGTGCAAGTAACAACTTATTGAGCAATCAGGTAGCTTTGCGGGTGCAAATCTTATACCACCATGTCTGCAAAACCTCTCCCTTCTACTTACACCGTCACGGCAGCGCTGCCTTACGCCAATGGCCCTATCCACATCGGGCATTTGGCCGGTGTGTACATTCCGGCAGATATCTATGTGCGGTATTTGCGCAGCTGTGGCAGGCGTGTTTTATTCATCAGTGGCTCAGATGAGCACGGCGTTCCGGTCACTATTCGGGCCCAGCAAGAAGGCACCACGCCCCAACAGGTCGTAGACAAGTACCATGCGCTGAATCAACAAGCTTTCGCAGACTTTGGTATCAGCTTTGACATCTTCTCGAGGACATCATCGGCACTGCACCACCAGACGGCTACCGCCTTCTTCAAGACACTGTATGACCAGGGCAGCCTCGAAGCCAAGGAGACTGAGCAATACTATGACCCCGTACACAAGCAATTTTTGGCCGACCGGTACATCCGTGGCACATGCCCACATTGTGCGTACCAAGAGGCTTACGGTGACCAGTGTGAGTCATGCGGGGCAATCCTGAGCCCAGAAGAATTACTGCACCCGCGGTCCGCTTTAAGCGGCGCTACCTTGCAGTTGAAAAAGACCCGCCACTGGTACCTGCCACTAGATCAACACGAAGCCTGGCTCAAACGCTGGATTTTAGAAGGGCACAAAGAATGGAAGGCCAACGTGTATGGCCAGTGCAAATCTTGGCTGGACCAGGGCCTGAAGCCACGGGCAGTGACACGCGACCTGGCTTGGGGGATACCTGTGCCCCTACCTAACGCGCAAGACAAAGTACTCTACGTTTGGTTTGACGCACCCATTGGCTACATCAGCGCTACCCAAGAGTGGGCTGCTACGCATGGCCAAGATTGGCAATCTTTTTGGCAAGCATCCGACACACAACTGGTGCATTTTGTAGGCAAAGACAACATCGTCTTTCACTGCATTATCTTTCCTGCCATGTTACAAGCACACGGCGGCTTCATGCTTCCCATCAACGTCCCAGCCAATGAATTCATGAACCTAGAAGGGAAAAAAATATCGACCTCTCGGAACTGGGCGGTGTGGCTGCATGAATACCTGGCTGACTTCCCAGACCAGCAAGATGTACTGCGGTACGTCTTGTGCATCAATGCACCAGAGAACAAAGACAGCGACTTTAGCTGGCAAGACTTCCAGGTCAAAACCAACAATGAGCTCGTGGCAGTTCTGGGCAACTTTGTCAACAGAACTTTGGTCTTGGTCCACAAATACTTTGGCGGTATAGTGCCTGAACGTAGCGTTATGACAGTTACCGAACACCCCCTAATCACCTATCTGCAACAGCTGCCGCATCAAATAGGGCAGGCCATCGAGCAGTTCAAGTTCAAAGAGGGCTTACAGTTGTGCATGGACCTGGCCCGGACTGGCAACAAGTACTTGGCAGATACGGAACCCTGGCACTTAATCAAAACGGACAAGGCGCACGTAGGTACGGTCTTGCACATGGCCCTACAACTAACAGCCAATCTTGCCATCTTGGTGGAACCGTTTCTTCCTTTTATGAGTCAGAAACTAGGAAAGATGCTAGGCATTGCCCATTCGGAAGCTGCACAATGGGCCCAGGCAGGCAGTCTAACGCTGCTACGGCCAGGCACGGTCCTACAAACACCTACACTGCTTTTTGAGAAGATTACGGATGAGGAGATCTTAGCTCAACAACAGAAGCTGCATGCAGCTACCCAAGCAGCAATCACCTTGTGAACTGTGAGCGATGGCTTACATCCTTTCAAAATGGTTGCACCGCTCCATCGTACGCGCAATGCCTAGCGTACAAAAAGTATCAATCATTTGGCAGGCCTGATCAATAAGCGCAGGCAGTAGTTCCAATTCTTTTTCGGTGAATGGGGCAAGCACATAATCAGCTTGGCGTCCTTTGGGGAAGTCATTACCAATGCCTACGCGAAGGCGTGGATAAGATTGAGTGCCCAAGTTGGCTTCGATACTCTTCAGCCCATTATGGCCAGCAGTAGCGCCTTGGGCCCGCATTCTTAGCTTGCCAAAAGGCAAGGCTACATCATCTACCACCACAAGACTCTGCTCCACAGGTAATGTCAGTTTATTGAGCCAGTAGCCCACCGCCCGGCCACTGTGGTTCATGTAGGTAGTAGGCTTGATCAAACAGAGTGTTCGGCTGCGGTATTTGCAAGTAGCCAAAGTAGCCAACCGATCTGGCTGGAATGTTACTTCTTGCATCTTAGCCAGCTGGTCCAATACCATGAACCCCATGTTGTGCCTTGTTAAGGCATATTCAGTGCCTACATTCCCCAGGCCCACGATGAGGTACTTCATTCAGTGAATGTATTCTGAGTGATGCGCGACAACTATCTCGCGGCTCCAGAGGGCCTACAGGCAGTCCCTTTGTATGACAAAGCAGACACGACACCACGATGCATACTCTTTACCGATTTACCCAAGAGGTACTACAAGAAGACAAGCATAACACGCCTAGCCTATAACTCCTTGTAAGCCTTCTCGGATTTTGGAGCACAGATCATACAAAGCATCATAGCATTCTATCATTTCCTCTATAGTCACCTGTTGAAGAGCTAATGCAACATCCCTTATTATCATCTCTTGGATTTCTTCATCTAATTCTAAACTTCTCATCAGGTTTTGTATCAAGTCTCGGCCAGCAGGTGGAAGGGCTTGTATTGCCTGATTGATTTCATCTGGAGTGCTTGTGCTGCTGATCTTAGACTTTATATCGTTTAGTAACGAAGTCACTACAGGTCTTGCATCTTTCATGATCTTCAACCCCGAATCTATATCCGCAAGCCCTTCATTAAATTCTTTTTTGGTTTTACTGTGTGTAACGAGGATTTCTTCTAGGTTCTTGAAAAAACATTCATAATTCTTCTGCATTACTTTTTCTTTTTCTTCCGGTACAGAAGATTTGTTTAGGATATTTTTTAACGAGTTTTTGAGCGCTTCTTTCTTTGCCGCTACTTCAGTGCTTCTAAAAACATTTCTGATTTTTGCTTCTCTAGTTTTAGCAGAAAAATTATCTCCCGCCCCCTCCCCCCCACATCCCACGCCTACAACTGCGGCAAGTATCACGACGATGAGTAAGTTGAATTGTTTATTCATGTTTTTTTGGTCTGATGGTTAGAATATAGACGCTCGATTTACAAAAAACTTTACTAACTACAGCGCCTGAAGGCAGCTTGCAATTGAATAGTACTACACCACAAAACTGCTCCTTACTTCTCTTTACTAGGAGCTGCTTCCACATCTTCTACTTTGCCAGCAGCGCTGCGTAGGGCTCTAGGAATCTCTACGGAGGCTACAGGTATACTTGGTGAGGCCAAGATGGTATAGTGCTCTGTCTTGATATCTCTTACACGCACCATTTGCCCCAACTCAAGGGCAGCAACGTCTACCTGAATCTGTGCGGGCATATCTTTGGGATAAGCAAGAACAGGGAGTTTTCTAAGTTTTTTTGCAAGAGTCCCTCCTTGGATCACACCCGGTGCTTTTCCTATGAGCATCGTGGGGATTTGCATCTTTATTTTCTTTTTATCAAAGATTTGCAAGAAATCTACGTGAAGGATCATTTCACTCACCGGATGAAACTGGATGTCCTGTAGAATGCATTGGTAGGCCATGCCTTCGATAGTGAGGTGGACAAAATGGGCATCAGGAGTGTAGACAAGATCCCTGAGTAGTGCCATAGGGGTGTAAAAATGAACCTGCTCCTGACCACCATACAACACACATGGTGCATTGGCTTCTCTCCTGAACTTCTTGGCTTCCTGTTTTCCGAGATTTGCTCTTTTATACCCTATAATCTCTATGGTTTTCATGTTGATCGTATTAAAGTTGGAACAGCTGCAAATGTAGTTCCTATCCCACAAATAACATAGGCAGACCGCAAGACAGCTGCCGTCCAGGAGGCTTGCTTGTAGCTTGACATTGATGGGGCCACTAGAGCGTGGCGGAAAGAAATCTTGCTGTATAGCACCCAGGTAAGGGATAATCACAATATCAACACGTATACTCCTCTTGTTTAGCTACATCGATCATAAAATAACTCCGTCAGAGGATATGCAAGAGCATAGACGATGGGGTGCTTATTGTGCTTGTTGATATAATACACACTTACCATTGTGCATGAAGACCTAAACTCAGCAAAGAAATAATAAAATGAGACCGTTGCATGGCACATTGCAAATCAGGGAAGTCTTTAGTACACCTAGATTATTGGCTGTCAAGTTATTAACCCCCTGTAACTTTAGACTGTTGCAAAACTAGGACATCTACCCAGTTCACAATGAATCAAGGGGAACTTTAGAGCATTTTGCAATGGTCTCAAAGTATTCTTATAAATACCGGCCAAGGAAAAATAATTACAGGGAGCAACGCATACAACGAGACCTTTGTATCGCTTAGAACCATCTACTCAATGGACATTCAATCATGTGAGCTTATCTCCCTTTTTAGGGAAAATGCAGGGTAGTTCGTGTACATAAAGCGATTGGAGATAGCATAAAACTACTTAAATGTGCTCTAATGCGTACATCTACCGTGCAAAGGTATCACAACAAAAATGGTCGGAATGCTTTTACGTGACAAGACTGTTAAAAGATTCCTGGCGCATCAATCTGCTACTACCTGCGCCTGCTCAGCTCTTTGATGCCATGCTGTTTTGTAGATCTCATTGATTTTTGTGTCTTTGATCAAAAGAAGATTCTCAGCATTGCTCTTCTCCGCAGCTTTGGTCCAATTGAATGAGCCAGTGAGCACATAGTGGTCATCAATAATCATCACTTTGTTATGGGCAATGCCTGGCACTCCATCCACAGCGACAAAAACACCTTGCTCCGCCACATGACGCACCTGCGTGTATTTGCTGGTCAGCTGCGAGCGATCAACCAGGATACGTACTTCTACCCCTCTTTGGTGTGCTTGAATCAGTGCGTCCGCAATAGGAAGGGAAGTAAAAGAGTAGGCTTGTACCAGAATGATTTTTTGTGCTTTTGAAATAGCTTCTTTGACAAACTGTGTGCAATGTCCCCCTGGGCTAAAGCGAACTTGAATAACGGCATTGGAAGAGGTTAGCGCAGCTTGCACTGCATAGCGGTAAGAGGCAGCTTCGTACCCAAAGATGCCACCGACAAGTAATGCGGCGAGTATAACAGGCTTTCGTTGATATCTTTTCGCAGCTCTAACAGGTGTGTGGGTACTACGCATGAAATGATCTCTTGGGCATCAACGCATTTTTTCTTTCAAATATTGGGCAGTATGGTTGCCTTCTAGGCGCGCCAGGGCTTCAGGCGTACCCCCAAAGACTACTTCCCCACCCCGTTCTCCACCTTCTGGCCCCAGGTCTATGAGCCAGTCAGCACACTTGATTACCTCCATATTATGCTCAATCACCAACACGCTGTTCCCTTCCGCAATGAGCGCATTGATCGCCCTGAGCAATTTATGGATATCGTGTACATGCAGTCCTGTTGTGGGTTCATCAAAAATGAACAGGGTGTGCTTGTGATGTTGTCCTTTGCTTAGGTAAGCAGCTAGCTTGACACGCTGTGCCTCTCCGCCGCTCAGAGAATTGGAAGATTGTCCGAGCCGAATGTATCCCAGGCCTACCTCTTGTAAGGGATACAGCTTATTAATAATAAGCGGCTGATTTGTAAAGAATATCAAGCTATCATCTACCGTCATGGCTAAGACGTCGGCAATGTTTTTTTCCTGATATTGCACCTCAAGTGTTTCTTCCTTAAAACGCTTTCCTTGGCAGTTTTCGCAGGTCAGGAAAATGTCGGCCATAAACTGCATTTCAATTTTTATTGCTCCTTCACCTTGACATTCTTCACACCGGCCCCCTTCTAGGTTAAAGGAGAATTGCCCTGGTTGATAACCTCGTTGTTGCGCCAAGGGCTGTGCTGCAAAAAGCTGCCGAATTGGGTCATAAGCCTTAACATAGGTGCTGGGATTAGAGCGAGAGGATTTGCCAATAGGGTGCTGATCGATAAAATCGATGTGGTCAAGCTTTTGAAAGTCACCTGCTAACCCGTCGAACTTGCCTGTTTGTTCTGCACGTAGTCCCAGTAGTTTGCTGATGGCCGGATAAACAATTTTTTTTACCAATGTTGATTTTCCTGAACCACTCACCCCTGTTATTACCGTGAGTACACCCAAAGGAATTTTAACATCAATGTACTTTAAATTGTTCTCGTGTGCTCCTCGGATGAGCAATGCATCACGCCAGACTCTTCTTTGAGTGGGTACAGGAATCGTATCTAGGCCGTTCAGATAACGGGCCGTATGGCCCTGCTTGAAATTTTGTAATGCATGCCAGTCTCCTTGAAATACCAGCTGACCTCCCCCGGACCCTGCTTCCGGACCTATGTCAATCAACTGGTCAGCAGCACGCATCACCATCTCCTCATGCTCTACCACGATGACTGTGTTGCCGAGCTGCTTGAGCGCAATGAGAATGTCCGTAAGTTTGCGAGTATCTCTAGGGTGAAGACCAATGGTAGGCTCGTCTAGAATGTACATCGTACCTACCAATGTGCTGCCTAGCGCCGTAGCTAGCTTGATTCTTTGGTACTCCCCTCCTGATAAAGTAGCCACCGGTCGGTTTAGGGTAAGATACCCCAATCCTACCTGCTCCAAATAAAGAAGCCGATCCCTAATCTCTTTCAAGGGCCTTGCAGCAATAGGCTGTTGATGAGCGTCGAGTGTCAATTGGTCAAAAAACTGTACCAGCTGCTCCACCGACATGAGCAAAAGTTCAGTAATAGCCCGACCACCTACTTTAACATAAGCGGCGTCTTTTCTGATTCTTGTCCCTTGACAATCAGGACAGTCCGTTTTTCCTCTGTAGCGCGACAAGAGTACTCTATACTGGATTTTATGAACGTGGCCAGCTAGGTATTTAAAAAAAGTATCTAGGCCTTGAAAGAACTCATTGCCTGTCCATAAGAGCTTTTTTTGTTCGGCCGACAACTCGTTGTAGGGCTTATGGATAGGGAAGTCAAACTTCTTACTCTGGTTAATCAGAGGAGCAAGCCATTTTTGCATGGCTTCGCTTTGCCAGGGCAAAATGGCGCCTTCATAAATAGCCAGGCGCTTGTTAGGAATCACCTTGTCTTCGTCAATGCCCAGGATCTTGCCAAAGCCTTCGCAAGTTCTACAGGCTCCATAGGGATTATTAAAGCTAAAAAAATTCATCGAAGGGACTTCGAACGCAACGCCATCCCGTTCAAACCGATCAGAAAAGGTTCTCAGCGCCTTTCCAAATACCTCAATCAAGCATACTCCCTCTCCTTCGAAAAAGGCAGTTTGTACAGAATCTGATAGCCTAAATTGATGAGCTTCATCGTGCTTATTCACTGCTATACGGTCTACCAGAAGATAAAGCTCCTCCTGTGTACTAAGCTTGGCTTGGTCTGTTATGAGCTCCTCAATCAACAGCAGTGCTTCTCTCTGTATTACCCTGGTAAACCCTTTTCCTAACTCTATCTTTAGCGTATCGGCCAAGCTACGGTCTTGGGATCTTTTGAGTGGGGAAAGGATCATTACTTTGGTGCCTTCTTGATGCTGTTGGATGTAATCGACCACATCCGAGACACTGTCTTTAGTGACTTGCTGGCCGCTGACAGGCGAGTACGTAATGCCAACTCTGGCATAGAGGAGCTTTAAGTAGTCATAAATTTCTGTGCTAGTACCCACCGTAGAACGTGGATGCTTGGTATGGTTTTTTTGCTCAATGGCAATGGCTGGCGCAACTCCCCGGATATACTCTACGGCTGGCTTTTCCATCCTGCCCAGAAATTGTCGGGCATAAGCACTAAGGCTTTCTACATACATCCGCTGGCCCTCTGCAAAAAGTGTATCAAAAGCCAAGGAAGATTTTCCTGAGCCAGAAAGTCCAGTAATAACCACGAGCTTGTTGCGAGGAATAGCAACGCTCAGATTTTTTAGGTTGTGCACACGAGCCCCTTTGACGATGATATATTCTCGAGCATCTAGCTGGTCTAAGTCCGTCTCGTGGTTAGAAGAAAGATTACTCATGGCTTTCAGAGTATGCTCAAGATGATGCGCTGCGAGTTATGCAACACGATTACCATGCCTATTGTTTGATGACATAAGCATTTAGCTTAATTTTTCAGGAAATACTACTCCCATACGTACATACCCTATGCGTACATACCCCAAGCAAGTGCTCAAAAGTATCCTTTTTCTTGATATAGAAACTGTTTCTTGTGTAAGTTCTTACCAAGAACTAGATGATGCACTAAAACCATTGTGGGATAAAAAAGCCGCTATTATTAGGAAGACTGACCAAGAGAAGGCCAGTGATTTGTTTTTTGAGAAGGCAGCGATCTATGCAGAGTTCGGAAAAGTCATTGTCATTGGCCTGGGCATTGTCACTTTTGATGAGCATGATGTGCCGACACTGCGTGTCAAGGCATTGAACGGCCATGATGAAAAGGCCTTGCTCCAAGAATTTAAGGAGGTACTAGAGACCAGTTTTCAGCAGGATCGTCTAAGGCTGTGCGCACACAATGGCAAAGAGTTTGACTTCCCCTATTTATGTAGAAGGATGCTGGTCCATGGTATTCCGTTGCCTCGGGCATTAGACATAGCAGGAAAGAAGCCTTGGGAAGTAGCGCATCTGGATACTATGGAGCTCTGGAAGTTCGGCGACAGAAAGAGTTTTACACCTTTACACTTATTGGCGATACTATTTGGCATCAGCTCTAGCAAGGAGCTGATGGAAGGAAGCAAGGTTAATCACTATTACTACACAGGAAATAACCTGGGTAAGATCGCAGCCTATTGCTTGCAAGATGTAGTGGTTACCGCCCAGCTTTTCCTAAAAATGAATTGCTGGAAGCCTATCCAGCCAGTAGATATTGTTTTTACTTAGTACTTTTTAAGTGCCTCATTCAATGATTTAGCGACTAATAGTTTGAATTTTGCGTTTTTTTCCCAAGATTAGCGTGGGGATAAAAGAAGTTAAGTTCACCGAGGGGCATGGGCCCCTATTTTTATACACTAGACATCATGGAAGCTTTATTGAAGTAACAACAATGGATAGTAAAAAATTAATTGAATCGTTTGCAGAATTTGCAAGGGCTAAGAACATAGACCGTCCTACTGTGATTAGGATTCTGGAAGATGTCTTCAGGGCAATGATCCGAAAGAAGTTTGAGATGGATGATAACTTCGACATCATCATCAACCTGGACGAGGGAGATTTACAGATATGGCGTTTCAGGGAAATTGTCGATGATAATTCTGAAGATATATGGGAACATGATAAGATGAGCCTGTCCGAGGCACGGAAGATAGAGGATGATTTTGAGATAGGGGAAGAGGCAGCAGAGGAAATAGAATTCATCAGTTTTGGGCGAAGAGCGATCATGGCGGCCAAGCAAGCGTTACTTCAAAAAGTTAAGGATTTAGAGAAGGATGTACTCTATAAAAAGTACGCAGAGCTGATCGGGGAAATGATCAGTGCAGAAGTGTACCAAATATTGAATAGGGAAGTAATCCTACTAGACGATGAAAAAAACGAGTTGATATTGCCTAACTCAGAACAGATTCCTAAAGACCGCTTCAAGAAAGGAGAGTATGTTCGTGCCATCGTTCACAAAGTAGAGCTACAAGGGAGTATACCCAGAGTCATCCTCTCAAGGACTTCGCCTGTGCTACTAGAACGGTTATTTGAGAGTGAAGTGCCTGAAGTATCCGAAGGGTTGATTACTATCAAAAAAGCAGTGCGTGAGCCTGGAGCAAGAGCCAAAGTAGCTGTAGAGTCTTATGACGACCGCATAGACCCAGTAGGCGCTTGTGTAGGCATGAAGGGTTCTCGAATCCACAGCATTGTTAGAGAGCTGCAGGGGGAGAATATTGATGTGATCAACTATACCGGTAACCTAGACCTGTACATTACTAGGGCGCTTAGTCCTGCCAAGCTGAGTAGTATTCAGCACAAAGGAGATAGGGTTGCTGTGTATCTAAAGCCAGAGCAAGTTTCTCTAGCCATTGGTAGGGGGGGGCAAAACATTAAGTTGGCAAGTCGGTTGATTGGCAAAGAAATCGATGTGTACAGAGAACTGAATGACCAAGAGGATGACGTGAGCATAGAAGAGTTTGCAGATGAAGTAGAAAGCTGGATCATCGATGAGCTCAAGAAAATAGGACTTGATAGCGCCAAAAGTGTCTTGGCGGTAGCCAAAGAAGACCTTGAGCGAAGAACAGACTTGGAGAGAGAGAGCATTGACGCGTTATACAGTGTTTTAAGCCGAGAATTTGAAGATTAATGACAATAGGTAGACCCATGTCCGAAGGAAAGATAATGCGACTCAGTCAAGCAGCGAGAAAGCTCAATGTAGGAACTACTACCATCGTGGCATTTCTTGTTGAAAAAGGCATTAAAGTCGAAAACAAGCCCCATGCAAAGATCACACTAGACCAGTTTAATATGCTGGCCAAAGAGTTTGCTGGCGCTGCTGTGGACAAGGAAGAGGCATCGGAAATAGCCATTGGTGCAAGTTATGTAGATCATCCCATCCTTATTGCAAAAGAGGTACCGAAGCTTGCTCCTAAAGAACAAAAAATCATCCCACATCATGAGACTGTTGTACCCCAGCTACCTGGTGTGAGCCTGGTGGGCAAAACATCGCTTGAAAAAGCGAGTAAGCCAGCCAAAGAAAATGAAAGTCCACCAGCCCAAGTATCTGAGGCAATCACTACAGTCACATCAGTGCCCTCAGAAGAAGATCAAGTGGTTCCTTCTGAGAGGATCACCGTAGAAAAACAAGAAAACCTAAAGGGCCTGACAGTGTTGGGCAACATGGCCTTGCCCAAATCCGGAGATAGGCAATTCCGTCAAGTAGCTTCCTCTGACACTAAACAGGAGCAAAAAAAGAGGCTCAGAAAAAGAATAGTGACGCCTAAGTCAGTAGAGCGTAAGCCTACAAGTCAAGCAGGGACTAAAAAAGAGAGCGTATCCGAGCAAGAGATTCAAGAGCAAATAAAAAATACGCTGGCAAAGCTTAGTGGAGGGAAGACGCAAGATAACCGAGCTAAATACAGAAGAGAAAAACGATCAGCCATTGCTGAAGCCCAAGAAGAGGAGTTGCTACGTGTCAAAGAAGAAGCCCAAATTCTCAAAGTGACAGAGTTTATTTCAGCTAATTACTTGGCTTCACTGATGGGTGTTTCAGTTAATGAAGTCCTATCTACCTGCATGTCACTCGGCATGGTGACCTCCATCAATCAACGTTTAGATGCAGAAGCCATTACGATCATTGCCGATGAGTTTGGCTATCACGTTGAGTTTACTGACGTGCAAGAAGAAACAGCAGAGGAAGAAGAGCAAGACCGTCCAGAGGACCTGGTAGCCAGAGCGCCTATTGTTACTATTATGGGCCATGTAGACCATGGAAAGACTTCCTTGCTCGACTATATCCGTAAAACGCAGATCACCAAAGGGGAAGCAGGAGGTATTACACAACATATTGGTGCCTACGACGTAATCACAGAGAGTGGGCAAAGAGTCGCCTTCTTGGATACTCCTGGCCACGAAGCTTTTACAGCCATGCGAGCGAGGGGTGCTAAAATTACTGATATTGTCATTATTGTAGTAGCTGCTGACGACAGGGTAATGCCCCAGACCAAAGAGGCAATTAGCCACGCCCAAATAGCAGGTGTGCCCATTGTAGTGGCCATTAATAAAATGGATAAGCCTGAGGCCAATCCAGATAAGATTAAAGAAGAACTGTCTAGCATCAACATCTTGGTAGAAGACTGGGGAGGCAAGTACCAAAGCCAAGCCATTTCTGCCAAGACGGGCCAAGGTATTAAGGAACTCCTAGAGAAAGTGCTCCTTGAAGCTGAGTTTCTAGCACTACAAGCCAACCCCAACAAAAGAGCGAGAGGAACAGTACTAGAAGCTTCCTTAGACCAAGGAAAGGGATATGTAACTACACTGATGGTACAATCCGGTACGCTTAGAGTCGGTGATATGGTCCTGGCAGGTGCCTACTACGGTAAGGTTAAAGCCATGACCGATCATCTTCTCCACCATGTTAAAGAAGTCATTCCCTCAACGCCCGTTCGGGTATTGGGTCTGAATGGTGCCCCACAAGCAGGAGATGCATTCCGAGTAATGACTTCCGACAAAGAAGCCCGTGAGGTAGCTATCCACAAGCAGCAAATTCTACGAGAACAAAGCCTACGCACTAAAACCCACATTACCCTGGATGAAATTGGCAGAAGGTTGGCCATTGGTAACTTTAAAGAGTTGAATATTGTCCTCAAAGGTGATGTGGACGGCTCTGTAGAAGCACTTGCTGATGCACTGCTCAAGCTTTCTACTGAGGAAATCCAAGTCAATATAATTTACAAGAGTGTAGGGGCTATCTCCGAATCTGATGTCCTGCTGGCTGCTGCTGCTGATGCCGTTGTGATTGGCTTTCAGGTGAGGCCTTCTGCCAATATTCGTAAACTTGCTGCAAAAGAAGGGATTGATATTCGCCTCTATTCTATTATTTATGATGCTATTGACAATGTGCGAGATGCTATGCAAGGCATGCTAGCGCCTTCTAGAGAAGAGGTAGTTACAGGCAACGCGATAGTAAGAGAGGTCTTTAAAATATCTAAGGTAGGCACTGTGGCAGGCTGTTATGTGACGGATGGGCGTATTAAAAGGGATAACCAAATACACTTGGTTAGAGGCGGCGTCGTGATTTATACGGGCTATATCAATCAACTTAGGCGGTTTAAGGAGGATGTCCAGGAGGTAAAGAACGGTTTTGAGTGTGGTATTAGCATAAAAAAATTTAACGACATCAAAGTAGATGATGTGATTGAGGGATTTGAGGAGAAAGAGGTAGCACGTAAACTCTAGTGCATCATTCCTCAAAAAGTATGGCTCCCTAATCTTCCTGGTAGTACAGCATGCTCAGTCTTTTGTACAATCCCCCTTGTTGCATCAGTACTTCATGCGTACCGTGCTCTACCACCTCCCCAGCGTCTATAACAAAAATCTCGTCCGCATTGCGGATGGTGCTAAGCCGATGGGCAATGACAAACAAAGTTTTGCCTTGCATCAGCCTGTCTATCGCTTCTTGCACCAACTTTGCCGAAGCGCTATCCAGGGCAGAAGTAGCTTCATCCAGAACTAGGACAGATGGCTTGCTCAGGACGGTACGCGCAATGCCTAGCTGCTGTGCTTGGCCACTGGACAGCTTGCTGCCCCCTGCCCCAATCACCGTCTGATAGCCCAGGGGTAGCGCTTTTATAAAATCGTGCGCATGCGCTATTCGGGCAGCCTCTATGACAGCTAGTTCTGAAGCCTCGGGCCTGCCCAAAGCAATGTTGTTAAACACGGTATCGTGGAAGAGTGTGGTTTCTTGTGTGATGATTCCTATGAGCTTTCGAAGTGATTGGACATCGTAGTCTTGTAGAGGTAGGCTATCGATTTGTACCACTCCTTGGGTCACATCGTAGAGCCTATTGAGTAAACTGGTAATGGTTGACTTACCGCTCCCAGAGGGGCCTACTAGGGCAATCTTTTTACCTGGTTCTATGGTTAGGTTCAGATGTTTTATAATCGGCTTATGGTCATAGGCAAAGCACACCTCTTTGAAGGAAATGGCTTGTTGTAAGGACTCGATTATACGTGCATCCGGCTTGTTAACAATGGCTGGTTGGATATCTGCCAGTGCAAACACTTGTTTGCTTGCAGCAAGGCCACGCTGGATATTGCTCAGGGATTTAGAGATGGATTTGACAGGCACCAGTGCTTGAGAGAAGATGATGATATAGGTAATAAAGGTGCTTGCTGTAAATGTAGACTCATGCAAAAAGACCATCCTCCCCCCATAAGCCAACAATAGAGTCATTACCAACACACCCAGAAACTCGGACAACAAAGGAACCAGACTGTTCTTGAGTAAGATAGAGAAGTTAAGCTTTGCATAGGTGCTATTTTCCTGCTCAAACTTGCCCAAAATGTAAGGACGCACAGCAAAGGATTTTATGGTGCGCATACCCCCCATAGCTTCTTCTAAGATACTCATCAGCCTGCCGAGCGATGCCTGGCTCTGAGCAGCACGTTTGAGCAACCGTCTCACTATTGTAGTGATGCCCCCTCCCACGATTGGTAGCGAAAGCAGTGCCAGCCATGTTAGCTGAGGAGATATGTAGAATAGCACAATGAAAAAGCCAATAATTGTGGCTGGCTCCTTAAAGAAGACCTTGAAGGTATACTCCATGGCATGTTCTACTTCTTGTACATTGCTCATGACCTTGGCCATGATGTCTCCCTTGTGTTGTTTGGTAAAGTAACCCATGTGTAGCCGAGAGATCTTGTCAAAGAGCTCTTTCCTTAGGTTATGTATCACATTGATGCGCAGCTCTGCTGCAATGATTTCGGCCAAATACCTGAAAAGGTTAGCCAGCAACACAGAGATGATCATAATGGTGCAAACAAAGTACAGCGCGCTCACGCGTCCATGTGTAGCGATGATGTTGATAAAGTGGCAGCTGAATAACTCTTTTAGGTGAGCTAGGCTAATGGAAGGGCCGGGTTTGGGAATAGTAACTAGGGCACCACCGACATCAGTTTGGCTAAACAGCACTTCCAGCAAGGGGATGAGCAGGCTTAAATTGACCAATCCAAAAAAGATAGCCAGTAGGGTAGTAAGAAAGTAAAACAAAAATAGCCGCTGTATAGGGCCTGCATAAGCCAATATTCTTAGATAGGTCTTCATGGTAGCAGCATCAAGTTATACCTATAGTTCATCCCAAACATTGGCGCTCGAAGGCTGCTAATCTACAAATAAATTCATGGCGATTTGATCGGCAAGAAGCTTCCCTTGACGCGTCAGTAGCAGCTTTTGACCATTAATCACAGCTAGCTTATGATCGATCAGTTGCTTGAGATACGTGCTTTTGGTTTGTTCTAGCGTATGACCATACTGGGCTTTTAGCCATGCTATATCACAACCCCATTGCGTGCGCAGGCTGGTCATCACATACTCATTGATGTGGTCTATTCTGGTAAGTACTTCTACTGTACAAGGAACTACACTTCGCTGTAGACTGTCGATATAACGTTGGTTGTGTTCCACATTGCATTGCCTTGTGTCTCCATCATAAGAATGCGCACCAGGCCCTACACCTAAGTACTGACCTTGCTTCCAGTAATTTGTGTTGTGCTGTGCATGGCACCCAGGCCGGCTGAAATTAGAGACCTCGTAGTGCTCGTAATGATGCATTTCCAATACCTCTACCAATGTTTCAAATTGCCTGGCAGCTACCTCGTCTTTCACAGCCTTGAGCTTCCCTCTTTCGTGCCAGCGCCCAAAGACTGTGTTTTTTTCAATGGTCAAGCAATAGGCCGCGATGTGTTCTGGCTGTAGCTGCAGTGCCGTTGCCAAGTTGGCCTCCCACATTGCATGACCTGTTCCTGGTATAGCATACATGAGGTCGATGCTCAAATTGTCAAAGCCTGCCTTTCTAGCGAGTTCCACACTAGCAATGGCTTTTTGACTATCATGCATCCTATTGAGATGACGAAGTACACTATCCTGAAAAGACTGTACCCCGATACTTAGTCGGTTAATGCCTATAGCTTTCAAGGCCTGTAGCTTAGTGAGGGTGATATCATCTGGATTGGCTTCCAGTGTAATCTCCATGACATCGCTCAACGAGAAATGTTGGGTAATAAGTGTCAGGAGTGTTTCCAGTGCTGTTGCTTCTAACAGTGAAGGCGTACCGCCCCCTAGGTAAATACTCTTCACTTGCGCAGTGCCCATGTACTTCTTGCGTATGCGCAATTCTTTGGCAATGGCTTGCAACATCGGTGCTTTCAAACTTGTATTGGTACTAAAGTGAAAGTCACAGTAATGGCAAGCCTGTTTGCAAAACGGAATATGGATGTAGATACCAGCCATCGTTCCGTGTGAGTTATGGGGCTACTTTAGGCTGTCGGATGGTATTTCTTGGACTGCTGCACTAAAAAGTTCAGGAGCATGCTTCACCAAGATATTATACCAATGGATGATCTTCCTGATATTGGATGGATGCACTCTTTTGGGATCATAATTAGGAACAATACGTGCCATTAACGTACATAGCTTGCCAGGTGTGTCATACAGATCGGCATGTACCAAGGCTGCAAACTCTGCATGCAACCTCCATAAAATAGCAGATAAAGGTAACGTTTCTGCCTTGCCCGTTGTATAAACTCCAATATCTTCTAGAGTAGCCATCTCATGGTCTTGAGGTCGCTTGATAGACCGCTTATTTCGATCATCCAGACTTTCTACCATGAGGCCATGGCGTGTAGGCTTTATCGACTTAAAAAGCCCTCTATATCCTGAAATACTTACAATGTCTTTCAAATCAATCACCATGGATGTAAATTTTATAGCACATGTATGAGGCTTTTAGGCGTTATACTTGCCAAGTTCATGTTGAATGCAATGCAGTAGTTCTTCACGTCCTGTCCTGTCCCGAGAAGAGGTCACAAATACTTGAGGTAGCACTTCCCAATCATTGTTCAATACACGTTGCAGCATAGCTAAATTCTTACTCACCTGCTGCTTAGAGTCTTTATCTGCCTTGGTGAGCAAGATGAAAAAAGGAATTTGGTGCTCTCCCAGCCAGTTGATCAGGGCGATGTCTAGCTTTTGCGGTGAGTGCCTTGCATCTACCAGTACTAGTACAAAGCTAAGCTGCTCTCTATGTAGCAAATAAGCCTTTACCATCTTTGCCCATTGTTGTCTTTTAGTCTTGCCTGCCTGGGCCCAGCCATAACCCGGCAAGTCAACGAGATGCCAGGTATCATTAACTAGAAAATGATTGATCAGTTGTGTTTTTCCTGGTCTGCTAGATACTTTGGCAAGTTGCTTCCGGCCGAGTAACATGTTGATCAACGAGGACTTGCCCACGTTGGATCTTCCCATGAAGGCTAGCTCAGGCATCGAGGCCTTCGGACACTGTGTATAAACCGAACTGCTACCTGAAAAAACTGTTGTTTTGATTTTCATAGCACCAGCATACAAGCCTTTACGTGCCCTATTAATTACCCAAATCTACAGCATGGTAAATTTTTGTCCCATTTTGAGAACAACCTTCTACCAAAATACCTCCTGTTTTGCGGTTTAAAATATTGACCAATTGATCTAAATGCTCTACTCGTTCCCTGTCAATGGCAGTGATCACAAAGCCTTGCCAAAGTCCTGCCTGCTTCCATGGGCCCGCTTTGAGTGCCTTGATGCGTACGCCTCCTGTAATGCCTAGCTGCTTATGAGTAGCTTGATCGATGTTCTCAAACGTGGCGCCACCTATTTCCACAGTATCTTTTTTACGTACGATCTGTACTTTTTCTTCCATGCTTTTTAGTGTTACCGTGACGGTGCTCTCCTGGTCCTTTCTGTAATAAGTAATCCTCACTTTGTCATTGGGCTTATAGCGTGCAATTTGTTCTTGTAACTGAGAGGTATTCTTGATCTTATTGTTGTTGATGGCGACAATCACGTCCCCTGCCTGGATGCCGGCCTCGGCGGCAGCTCCATTTTTGCTGATGTCGGCTATGTAGACTCCGCTCAACTTTTTGAGTCCTTCTTTTTCGGCCAGATCAGCATCTACATTTCTAATGCTGATGCCTAACATAGCCCGCTGAACGGCGCCATATTTTTTTAGGTCATTAGTAATTTTCTCGACAATAGAGGCAGGGATAGCGAAAGAGTAGCCAGCAAAATTCCCGGTATTGGTAGCAATAGCAGTGTTGATGCCCACTAGTTCACCCTTTAAATTGACTAGCGCGCCGCCGCTGTTGCCTCGATTCACAGCAGCATCTGTTTGGATGAAGGCTTCGATGCGCATCTGACTTTTGTTTTGTAAAATATCTATTGTGCGTGCTTTGGCACTTACAATCCCTTTGGTGACGGTAGAGGTAAGGTTAAATGGGTTGCCTACTGCCAGGATCCATTCTCCTACTTGGAGCGTATCTGAGTTACCAAATGGGAGATACGGAAGACCCTTTTCCTGGATTTTCAAAAGTGCCAGGTCTGTATTGGAGTCTTGTCCTACTAGTTGGGCGCTGTATTTGCGATTGTCATCTAGGGTCACTTCTATTTGGTCTGCTCCTTCTATGACGTGATTGTTGGTAACAATGTACCCATCTGCAGCAATGATGACTCCTGAACCAGTCGCATGCTGTGGTTGACTTTTGTATTCTCCAGGGCCTGAATCAAATCCTTCTCCAAAAAATTCCCTAAAAAACTGATCAAATGGAGTGTTTGCCCTGGGCGTTTGCATCACCTTGGCTTCGTATTTAGCCTTGATGTGTACCACAGCAGGTGTGGCTATTTGGGCAGCATGGACAAAATTAGGCTCTGATGCGTGGTTGGTAGGAGCTGTGAGACTAGCCAAGTGGATAGGTTGCTGGGTTACGCTAGGCTCATACAGGACTGTTACTGGGCGTGAAGTCAGCAGCCGGTAGCTTCCTAATGTTATGCTTCCTCCCAGCAGCGCTGCTGCTATCATACTTGCAAAAAATCGTTTTTGACTTATCATTGTACGATTTGGTTAATACATGTGCGCTTTACGAAAGCGGATTTGAATCTAGCAAAACTAGCTAACAAGTGCTAAAATGTTTTGGGCTCCTTCAGCTGAAGTCCACATGTTTTGAGACTGTTACAAAAGTATTTGCAAATTACACTAGCGGAGGGATATGCCGTGAAGCTATCTATCGCCATCCCTACTGAGTCAATCAATGCTAAAACCATGCCTCTCGTATGCCTATAAAAACTTCCCATCCGCTGAGCTACACAAGTTACTACGTACAGAAAAGAAAGACCAAGCGGCTTTTCCTCAAGCAAATATCTCAACTTATGCACTGGTAGTCTGTTACCCATGTACTAGAGAAGTATTACCCAACAGGTCAGCCAGGACGAGGTAGAAAAGCCTACCCAGCGCTAGTACTCTTGAAGATGATTACTTCAGACCTGGTATTACCTCAGTGACTACGGTATAATAGAAGAACAAGTCAATGATACCCTCTCCTGCATGCGTTTCTGTGGCCTGCAGCTAGAAAGTGAGAGTCAACTGGCAACTATGCTGCAATAGTCTCAATCTAATCAGCCTTTGCGCTTTTGTTTATTCCTTTATATGTTACCCCCGTAGACTTCATCAACTACGTTCATCCATCTATGTCATTACCACCCATCACTGTAGACACCCTCATCTTTGTCGCCTTCTTTGTTCTTAACATCGTCGTAGGTTTCCGCTATAGAGGCAAGAACCAGTCCTTTCGGGAATATGCCATCGGCGATAAAAAGTTCTCTACGGCTGTCCTCACTGCTACGATTGTGGCTACGTGGATGTCTGGCAGCCTTTTATTCCTTGATCTTGAAAGAACCTATAGTAGTGGTCTATATTTTATCATAGCAATAATTGTGGGAAGAGTGGCGGGGCTACTGTTAACGGGGTATGTAATCGGTGCACGGATGGGTAAATTTTTGAACGACGTTTCAGTGCCGGAATCACTTGGGAAATTATATGGTAAAGCTGTACAGGCTATTGCTGGCACTAGCGCTGTATTAAGTTCAATAGGTTATATAGCTATTCAATTGCAAGTAATTGCCAGAATACTGACCATCCTATTCAATTACGAAGGGCCGGAGATAGTCATCATCTCAGCCATCATCATTACATTCTATTCTCTTTCTGGGGGAGTCAAGGCAGTTACCTTCACAGATGTTTTCCAGTTTCTCACCTTTGGCACTCTACTTCCTGTACTTGCGCTAGCCATCTGGAATAATATCCAAAGCCATAGTCAAATAACACACATGCTTGCTACCAATCCCCTCTTCAGCTTCAAAAAGGTAGTTCGGTGGTCGCCTGAGTTGATGGATACCATTGCACTAATAAGTTATTTTATAATCATAACCCCATCGCTTGCACCAGAACTCTTTCAGCGCTTGGTGATGGCACGGGACACAGCACAAGTAAAGCGTTCGATTGGCTATTCAACTATGATAGACCTAGTGATCAGTCTATGCATCATTTGGATAGCGATCATGATTTTGGCTGATAAACCAGGTCTCGAGCCTAATAGGGTAATGCAGTACATCGTCAATTCCTATGCCTATCCGGGCCTCAAAGGGTTTTTAGGCATTGGGGTCATAGCCCTCGCCATGTCTACCGCAGATTCAGTGTTAAATTCCTGTGCTGTCATTATTGCCAATGATATTATCCCTCCTCTTGGTTTACAAAAAACAAGTTCACTGCATACAGCCCGATGGGTTACTTTGCTGCTAGGCACATTAGGATTAGTGATAGCACTAGGTGTACAAGATCTTCTAGAGATACTCTTAGGCTCTGCTAATTTTTATGCTCCTATTGTCGTCATTCCCATGCTGCTCTCGATTTTTGGTTTTCAAACCAGTAGGAGAGTCGTGCTTATGGCCATGGGGGCGGGGGCCGTCACCGTAACGGCCTGTCTCATTGCCTTCCAGAGTGTCAATAGCTTCTTCCCGGGCATATTGGCTAATATGGTCGTGATGCTGGGCGCACATTATCTACTAGAAGAAGAAGGAGGGTGGGGGCATAACCCTATACGAAACAAAGAGGAAGAACGATTTATGCGTTTGCTCCAACCAAGCTGGGCAAACGAAATCCCTGGAAAACGCGACAAACCTAGACTCCGCGCCTACCTAAAACGTACCCTACCTACGGAGGACTATTTCTATAGTTTGTTTGGCTTTTACATATTCGCTGCCACATATGCCTCGTTCTATCTTTTACCCCACACAATGACAACCCAGTTTTCGAGCCTTTATGGAGTGATGCAATACTCCACAATGATGCTGTTTACAACTTTTCTGGCTTTCCCGATTTGGCCCAGCGTGATGAAAGCAAAACGCTTTCTTGTATGGTTTTGGCCTTTATGTGCTTTTTATGCTCTTTTTTTGGTAGGGGGTATACTCGTGGTACTCAATGGTTTTGCCACATCGCAAATACTCATCTTCATGCTCAACTTTTTGATGGCGGTGTTGTTGCTCCACTGGCCTATAGCCGTAGTCATGGCAGTGAGTGGCGTAGTGCTAGTTACCTTAGGATTTAGCCAGTATACCACTTTATTAAGTACACTGGGCAACTTAGGTACGCTGCAGTTTAGGATAGCTTACGGATTACTGCTGTTTAGCAGTTTTCTTATCGCGCTCTTCAAACACAAACAAGCCTATAGTGCGCTAGAGAGGCGCAACAAACTGCTCACTACAGAACGCAAGTTGGACCAAGAAGAGCTTGTGAAAGCACTAAGTCATAAAACACCCTTTTTTTCTGAAGTCACCACGGCCGGTACCAGCGTATTAGAAGCAGTCGACAAAAAGGTAAGAAATTTTGCGCAACAAGCCCTGACAGCGACTTCCCCCCAACAGCTCACCACGATTCGCCATACCTTAGACGAAGCTCATCAGGCCCTTAAAGATGCCATGGGGTACCTACGGAATGTCGTTTACCGCGTGCAAGGGCACCTCCGGCTCAAGGTAGATACGGTACGCATAGACGATCTACTTGCAAGATCCATGGCCGTCTTTAAAGCACAGCACACACAGCAACGGCCAAGTCCACGCATCAATAAATTCACAGGGTCGCAAGCGATTCAATGTGACAGTAGCAGAATACAACAACTGCTCGTCAATGCTTGGTTATATGCCCAGCAACACGGAGGTCCGCAGCAGCCTGTTTTTTTAGGCATGCAAGAAACAACGCTAGGTTATCCTATTCCTTCCGTCAAAGACTATATCAAAGAGGTGCCTGCCCTCTGCTTTACCGTCAGCAGTACTGATACATTACCACCACCTAAACCACTGTACATGGGAACAATAGGGAACACTTCATTTCAAGTTCCGCAATCCATGGAGGACTTGCCCCTCCTAGATAATCAGCACATTGTAGATGCCCATTATGGAGCTGTGGAATTAATAGAAGCAACCAAAGGGGCACTGATCCAAGTTTACGTTATTCCAATGTACTTGCGTGAAGTAAGACCTAGTATGATGGATCTCCCACAAATGGAGGTGAGTAGTGGCATGGACTCACGGGTATCCAAAGCAGTGCTTCCAGAAGAGACGGCACTACTGAAAAGACTTCAAGATGAGACCCCTGTTGATATGGAATTGGCAGAGAAAGCCATCATGTACATCAAGAAGTATCGTGGCCCTGTGAAACGGAAGTCAGGAGAACCTTTTTATCTACATCCTATAGCAGCTACAGACATCATACTCAACTATACCGAAGACCAAGCAGCTATCCTAGCCACCCTGCTCCATGATACTGTAGAAGACACACCTTTGACACTGGCAGAGGTAGGTGTGGTTTTTGGCCCTGATGTGGCAGCTATTGTTAATAAAGTAACACACCTGGATGGGCAGTTCCGTCGCGTCAGCATGAATGACCATGAAAACATTCGACAACTCCTTGAAGAGACCGACGTGCGTGTACTACAGGTGAAACTGGCAGAACGTGTGCACAACATGCGCACCATACAGGGTCACCCTTCGCTCGAAAAGCAGAAAAAAATAGCTGACGAGATGATGCATTTCTTTGTACCTATTGCTAGGCATCTCGGCTTCAAACAGACTGAAGAGGAGTTACAAGAGCTTGTTGCCGCAGTCATGAAAAGGCGGTAAAGCAAAGCCACACCAAAACCACCACAAGCGCGGTTGGTGATCACGGAGATACCCCATCACGTAGGTTCACGATTTTTCGCTGCTTATCTTTCGTTGCTGAGCTTCTCAACCAAATGAATGATGCTGAGAGACCATATCCTATTGAATCTGATCAAGGAAGAAAGACAAAGACAAGAGCAAGGCATCGAGTTGATTGCCTCTGAGAATTTTGTCTCTCAACAGGTAATGGAAGCGGTAGGGAGTGTGCTGACCAACAAGTATGCGGAGGGGTTGCCAGGCAAAAGGTATTATGGAGGTTGTAGGGTAGTCGATGAGATAGAGACGCTGGCCATAGAGCGAGCTCAACAATTGTTCAACGCAGCTTGGGCCAATGTACAGCCCCATTCTGGCACGCAGGCCAATGCAGCGGTGATGATGTCCATCCTGAAACCGGGTGATAAGATCTTAGGTTTTGACTTGGCGCACGGAGGTCACCTAACGCATGGATCGCCAGTGAGCTTCTCTGGAAAACTGTATCAAGCTTCCTTTTATGGCGTCAATAGAGAAACAGGTCTTATTGACTGGGAAGAGGTAGCCACTATTGCTGACCGTACAAAGCCGAAGCTTCTCATTTGTGGTGCTTCTGCCTATAGCCGTGATTGGGATTATGCAAAGCTGCGCAGCATTGCGGACCATGTAGGTGCATTTTTGATGGCGGATATTTCCCATCCTGCGGGGCTCATTGCCCGGGGTCTGCTGAATGATCCTTTGCCCTACTGCCATTGTGTGACGACCACCACCCACAAAACCTTGCGTGGCCCTAGAGGTGGTATGATTCTGATGGGCCAGGACTTTGAGAACACGCTGGGGATCAAGACTGCTCAAGAGACGCTAAAAAAGATGTCTTCGGTTTTGGATAACGGTGTGTTTCCTGGCACACAAGGAGGACCGCTGATGCACATGATCGCAGCCAAGGCCATTGCTTTCCAGGAGGCAATGAGTGACGCATACTTTGAATACATCCTACAAGTGCAGAAAAATGCGCGTCAGATGGCTCGGTCTTTTGTAGACAGAGGTTATAAAGTGATATCAGGGGGTACTGATAATCATCTGGTGCTTGTTGACTTAAGTAATAAAGGAATTACAGGCAATCAAGCAGAGAAAGCACTGGATCAGGTTGATATTACGATCAATAAGAATATGGTTCCTTTTGATGCAAGATCACCTTTTATTACCTCTGGCATACGCCTGGGCACACCAGCTATTACTACCAGAGGTATGAAGGAACCAGACATAGTGCACCTCGTCACCCTGATCGATACAGTATTAACCAATCTTGAGGATATACCACAGCTTAGGGCTGTGAAGCAAGAAGTGAATACTTGGATGCAAAATTTCTCTTTTTCCTAATACGTCTCTGACTGAAAGTAATAGCTTCTCTATTTTAGCTTTGCTGGCTTGGACTTGCAGCACCAAAATAGAGTAACATGGGCCTACAGTATATCACCGACAACGACGGAAAAACTATTGGTGTCTTGATCCCTATTAAAAGTTAGCAGGAGCTCAAAGCAAAGTATAAGTTTTCTGATAATGTGTTTTTTGATCTTTCCCCTGAACATACACAAACACTAAACCAGCGTAGTGAGGACTATCTGGCTAATCTCATCGAAACCTTCGCCTGGCAGGATGTCAAGCACCAGCTTGAAAGCAAAATATGAGCTACGCTGTAAAGTTCACAGCGCAGGCATATAAAGAGATCCCACCAAGAGTATTACTTAGTATGATGGACAATAGAATTTAGGTGCACAGTTTCTAAAAGCAGTTAATCAGACGTTTTCTTTTATTGCCAAACAACCCGGGGCCTATGTTATAAAACACAGGTATCAGCAAGTTGCTGTCTGAGCTGCTCTAATCTGTATTAGTTTAAATTTAATCTTACAGTTGATAGCCTTGCAGGCATTCACCAATTAACTGAAGATTGATTATGAACATACATCAAAAGATCATCAAACCTAAAGTAGGCTTATTAGAGTTAGCTAAAAAGCTGGGTAATATCTCCTCAGCCTGTAGAGCGATGGGCTATAGTAGAGATAGTTACTACAGATTCCAAGAGTTGTATGAGCAAGGAGGGGAGGAGGCCCTATTAGAGGTCAGTAGGAAGAAGCCTATCCTAGCTAATAGAGTAGATCCCGCCATTGAGCGGAAGTAGTAGGCATGGCCATAGAGCACCCATCCTATGGTCAGTTACGGGTATCTAATGAACTCAAGAAACAAGGGGTATTAGTCTCTCCTGGAGGGGTAAGGTCTATCTGGCTACGCTATGACCTGAATAATATTAAGAAACAATTACATGCGCTAGAAGCCAAGATGGCCCAGGATGGGCTGGTCCTTACAGAGCGTCAGTTACAAGCCTTAGAGAAATAGCAAGCCAATAAGGAAGTTGATGGAGAGCTAGAAACAGCTCAACCTGGCTACCTAGAGTGTCAAGACACGTATTATGTAGGCACCTTTAAAGGCATAGGTCAAGTATATAGGCAAGTCTTCATAGGTAGTTACACCCGTTTAGCTGATGCCAAACTATATCAAGAGAAGACAGCTCTTACTAGTACCAATCTGATCAATGACAGGATATTACCCTGGTATCAGCAACAAGGGGTGCCTATCCTTAGGATATTGACCGATAGGGGTAGTGAGGACAAAGGGAAGGTAGAAAACCCATGCCTATGAGTTATTGTTTTTCATGTAGAAGCAATAGAAGTGTTTGAATGGTTATGCAAAAAATTTAGCGTCGCGCTGGGTTTTTTCCTGTCAAGAGAGTGGAATCAGCAATACCTAGATCAGAGACAGACAAGTA
>Ga0316607_1000017_pt1 | contig 64874 bp, 32 predicted proteins | sample MIS2016062E_MG_FD_207674 | JGI IMG/M metagenome (GOLD analysis project Ga0316607, IMG submission 207674) | Microbial mat bacterial communities from Middle Island sinkhole, Lake Huron, Michigan, United States - MIS.2016.062E | ecosystem: Environmental > Aquatic > Freshwater > Lake > Sediment...
GTGGTAAGTTGCTGCGGACTCTTTCGGGGTTGAATGTTGGGGTGAATTCTGTGGCGATCGGACCGGATGGCAAGATTCTGGCTAGCGTAAGTAATGATTATACGATTAAGTTGCGGAATTTGCAGACGGGCAGTTTGTTGCGGATTTTAAATTCTAATTCTAGCCGGGAAAAGGGTGTGACGAGTTTAGGAACTAATGAGGCTGTGCATATTTTGCAGAATTATGTGAGTCGGGGAGATTCGGTTGCTATTAGTCTGGATGGTTTGACTTTGGCTAGTGGCTGTAATGATAATACGATTAAGATTTGGAATTTGTTGACGGGGGAGTTGTTGAGCACTCTTAGGGGGCATTTGGGTACGGTGTATTCGGTGGCGATCGCCCCTTTGGGCAATATACTTGTCAGTGGTAGTGCGGATGAGACGATCAAGATTTGGCGCTGCGATTAAGTCATTAGTCATTAGTCATGAGTCATTAGTCATTGGGCAGTGGTGTCAACAATCGCCTAAAACCATTGAGAAATCTCGCTTTTAGCTAAGTCTAGATCCCCCTAAATCCCCCTTAAGAAGGGGAGTAGGGGGTGACTTTGAGCGGATTCTTGTCCCCCCCTTCTTAAGGGGGAGTAGGGGGCAAGAATGCGGGGGGATCTGGCCTTAATAGTCAAACAGCAGTCTGTGATTGGGCTTGAAGTTAAGTTGACAACAATGGGCATTGGGCAGTTGCTCAGACGAGGATAATTCCGGTTTTGCCCTTGCGGGGAGGGCTTTTGGGTGATTTTGAAAAAAACTTTGCCTGGGGGGTTGCGCTAATGACTATATGTTTGCTATATTTGTTTTTGTTGCTGGTGTAACTCAGTTGGTAGAGTAGCTGATTTGTAATCAGCCTGTCGCAGGTTCAAATCCTGTCACCAGCTTTACTCTAAATATTTTGATCTTAAATCCCCGATTTTTTAGAGAAATCGGGGATTTAGGTTTTTTGTTTTTCAGCTTAACTTAGTTCACACAAGGTGCGGCGACTGTTTTCAACCACTCCAGGGTTGCTGGATCGATCGCACTTCCCAATTTATCAACTACAGCACCATGATAATTATTTAACCATGCGAGTTGAGTCTTTGACAGTCGATCGGCATTAATTAACTTCCGGTCAAACGGAATATACGTCAACGGTTCAAATCCGTACCAAACTGTATCATACTTTGACGGCATTTCTATGACAACATAGAGATTTTCGATCCGAATTCCGCCCCATCCCGGTTGATAATATCCCGGTTCTATGCTAGTTACCATTCCCGGTTCTAGGGCATATTGCACCGATTTGCTGATGCCATTTGGCCCTTCGTGAACGGCTAAAAATGCCCCGACTCCGTGCCCAGTACCGTGTCCGTAGTCTAGCTGTTCTTGCCATAATATCGATCGGGCGATCGCATCTAATTGCACTCCCATTGCGCCTTTCGGAAATTGCTGCATTGCACAGCTAATATGTGCGATTAAAACTGTCGTGTAGTGTTCGATTTGTAGCGCCGTTGGTTCTCCGATAATCACCGTTCTGGTATCATCGGTTGTACCTCCCAAATATTGCGAGCCTGAATCCAGTAACAGGAATTCCCCCGGTTTTAACGTTATTTCAGGACTTGGGGTGCCGTAATGGACGATCGAGCTATTTACGCCCGCACCGGCGATCGTTCTAAAACTTAAAGTCTGAAAGTCTGTTTCCTGCTGATAAAATCTTTCGACGGTTTCTTTGACATCAAATTCTGTCAAAACCTTACCATTTTCTAACTGTTCTGTCAACCACTTTAAGGTAAAAGTTTTTGCTTTACTTGCCTTGAAATTGGCGGATTTCATCTGCTCGATTTCTACTGGGTTTTTTCGAGCTTTCATCCCTTCGACGGGATTAGTCTCAAAAACTATTTCAATATTATTTGCAGTGTCGGATTGGCGATCGATTATTAACTGATGCGTGCCTGCTGTAGTGTGTTTTGGATCTAAAAGCACCCGAATCTTTTTGGCTTGAGATACGCAATATTGCAAGGTTTCGGGATATTTTGCGTAGGGAAGCAGAGTCGCGCAGTTGTGTAAATCTTGCTGAATTTCTGGTGAAACTCTTTCCGGGTTAGTAAACAGAAAAGCTGCATCGGGAGTGACAATTGCATAGGAGATGAAAATCGGAATGTTGGGAATATCCGAACCTCGGAGATTGAACAACCATGCTATTTGATTGAGGTTGGTAATCGGAAGCACATCTATATTAGCTTTTTGCATCGCTTCCCTGACTCTGGCTAATTTTTCGGTGGCGCTTTCTCCTGTCAGGGATACAGGTAAACTAAATATGGGAGATTCATCGATCGCGGGTAAGGTTTCCGATGTTTTTTCAAGATTTTGCGATCCTCTGCGAGGGCTTCGCCAACGAACTTTGTCGGCTAAATTCTCAGATATCGGTATGAGTTCAATTCCAGCAGTCGCAAATTTATTCACCCAACTCTGATATTGCTCGACTGAGAGAGTAAATGGATCAAAACCTAAACGCAATTTAGTTAAACTTGGTGCAGATTCTACAGCAAGCTTTTCTAAAGTTTCAATTAAGTCAAGATTTCCTTCCAAACCCAGTTTTGATATTTGGATGAGTGTAGAATCAACTTGCAATTCTGCTTGTTCATAATAGCGGGAATCCACAAACAACCAAGCCGAATTTTTGCCAACCAAGAAATCGCCAGCGGAACCGGTAAACCCACTAATCCAAGCCCTGCGCTGTTTAGCTTCTGGGACTGATAAATTTAAGTGTTCGTCAACGGCTGGGACGAAATAGCAATCTAAGTCATAATTAAGCATCAAAAGTCGCAATTCAGCAATTTTTAATTTAGTTAATTGCTCAGAATTTCTAGTTGGATTCAAATTGGCAGCAACCATTTTTTAAGCTCCTAAAATTGTCTTCAAACCTTTAACTAACCTGCTAATTCCTGCGGCGCAGGTTTCAAGTTCCAGAGCACCGAAAGCGACTCGCAAATAGCAGCCATTATCCATGCCGAAAGTTGTGCCGGGAAGCACAGCCACTTGATATTCGCGAATTAATTGTTCTACTAATTCCATTGTATCGAGTTGTGTGTCAACTTTCAAGAAAAAGTAGAAAGCTCCGCAGGCTGGGGAAATTGTACACAAGTTTTGCACGGTGTTTAGTTCATTTAAGACAAGTTGGCGCACAGAGGCGATCGCCCTGACATAATTATCGCAGTATTCTCGCCCAACTTGCAAGGCTCCCAAGGCTACATATTGCGAAATTACTGGCGGACAAATTAGGATTGTATCTTGAATCTTTCTCACTGAATCTAGCAAATGTTCTGGTATTACCATATACCCGATCCGCCAACTAGCAAAACCGTAGGCTTTGGAGAGAGTAAACAGGGAAATTGTGTGCTCGTTGCTATGAGAAAAAGCTGCGGGAGAACAGTGTTTAACGCCCTCATAAGTAAAATATTCGTAGGCTTCATCGCTGATATGATAGATGTTGTGTTGGCGGCAGATTTCGTTCACTTCCCGGAGTGCTTCGGGAGTATAAACTACGCCGGTTGGGTTGTTGGGTGAAATAGTGACAATCCCTCGCGTTTTGTCGGTAATTGATTTTTTTATTGCATCGGGATTGAGTTGATAATTTGCGTCAGTTTCTACGATTACGGGACGGCAATTTGCCATAATTATCGCCATTTCATGGTTGAAGTAATAAGGCGATTGAATAATAATTTCATCTCCCGCCGAAGTGATGGCTAGAATGGCATTGATAAAACCCATATTGCTGCCAGCAGTAACAACAATGGAGTTTTTACTATTGATTTCTATGTTGTTATCTGCTTTAAGTTTGGCTGCAATTAAATCGAGTAAAGGCGGAATTCCTTCGACTGCTTTGTATTTGTGATTTTCGGGATTTGCGAGAAATTCGGGAATTTTGGCAAAAGATTGTGGTGGCGGATTGTAAGAAACCACACCTTGTCCTAATGATATAGTTCCCGGATTTTGACTGATTAGTTCGCCAATAACAGGAATAATTGGCGACTGTACCGATTGCATTCGAGTGGAGTTAATTTTCATATTTTTTTTGTGTTATATCAAATCCGCTGGGATCGAAATTATTCACCTCTCTCTTCTCTGACTCTGTGTCCTCTGCGCTCTCTGCGGTTAAATCATTCCGATCCAATTGTAAGCTATATTATCCCATCATTTATGCTCCCGCAAATCCAGTAGGTTAAAAATGGCGATCGTGCTAAAATGAAATATCAGCTCATCACGGGAGAAAGTTCTTATGTCAACGATGACTGTCAAAGATGTAGAGCAAGTTCAAACCGCTTTTTCCGAAGCTGGTTTAGATTACCAAGTTGAACTAGAAGACGGGAGGATTTTAATTATGGGCCCATCAGACATCGTATCCAGCGAAATCGGATCTATCTTGATTCGCTTACTAGGTAACTGGGTTTACCCCCGCCGTCTCGGACGAGTTTTTGACTCCGCAGGCGGTTTTATCATGCCAGATAGTAACCTAAAAGCACCCGATGTTTCTTTTGTGCGCGCCGCACGATTGCGCCAAAGTCCGCGTTATTTTGGGAAACTCGTCCCCGACTTAGTGGTAGAGATTAAATCTCAGAGCGATCGCATTAAGCCGATCGAAACCAAGATTCTGAAATTTATTGAACTCGGAGCGATTGTGGGAATTCTGATCGATCCTGATGAAGAAACAGTTACAATTTATCGCTCTTCTGGCGAACCAACAGTTTTACAAAATGGGGATATCTTAACTATACCAGAACTTGTTTCTGGTTGGGAATTGCCAGTTTCTGAATTGTGGCCTCCTATTTTTACAGAGGAAGAAACACAATAAAGAGAGAAAATACAACAGGAAACGAGTATTGTTCATCTGCATAAAGACGCGCCACAATTTATGCCTCTTCTTGTTCTTTAATTGCTCTTTCAATCTCATCAGGATCGGCCTCAGCATAACTAAAAGCATTCACCAAATCTGCGGCACGCAGAGTCGGATAGTCTTCTAGGAGTTGAGCTTCAGAAATACCTAAACGGCTAGCATTCACCAGCACCCAAACAGGAATTCGCGTTTGTCTGATACAAGCATCGCCGCCGCACAAGCCGGGAGTCTTTTGAATTCCCGGCCAAATGTTGCTTAAACTTTGAGATAGTAATTGTATAGCTTGAGCCTTTTCTTCGGGAGTTAAAGCCAGGAGTTGCGGTTGCAATTCTTTCAGTGTCATATTCACAGTTATTGAGTTCATAAATATTAACTTGTGTTGCCATACAGGTATTGTAGCACTGGCTCAATCAAAAGTTTGATTCTAGAGGCTTCACTTCGTGAAAGCGAGTATAATCAACTACCCGTTTTCCTGCGGGCGTTCTGGATATAATATCTACAAACCGCAGATCCCACAAAATTTCTGATGCTACGAAAGAATGGCGGGCGTGAATTGTTTGCGAAACGGTTTCGTCAAGTCCCGTTAGCGTAATTACAATCTCCGCTTGCTGCTCTACCAAATCTTTTGCAGTAAGTTTGTACAGAGGGCTGTTCTCATCTATTGCGTGCATAACCGTCCAAGTTAATGCAAAAATAGGTGATTGACTCCGCAGTAATTCTAAGTCGTAAAAACGGCGCATTACTTCTCCTTCAAGTGTTACCTCATCGCGAATTAAAGTAGCTCGTTGCTGCGCTTCTAAAATTTGATTAAATCGCTGATTTGCTGTGCGGTACATGAGAGTTGGAACGCCGTTGAAAGGAGCGATAACAGCGACGCGGCTGAATATAACTCTAGCTGTCGGTTTGGAAAATCTAGCAAAGGCAAGTCCTGTAATCATTGCCACTCCCCATAGACCAAAAAGCGCTTGGATAGCAACTATTATATTAGCATAATCCGTGCGCGGATACATGGCTCCGTAGCCGATCGTCGCCATTGTTTGCACGCTGAAATAAAAGGCATCTTGGAAAGAACCGGGCCTTGCATTGGCGATGCAATCTCCTCCCGCCAAATAAGCTAAGGCAAATAAAGAATTTGTGATGAGATACAGCAGACTAATTAAAGTAAAAAATCCAGGCCAAGAAAGAGTTAGCAACCAGTGATAAAGGTCTGGGAAATGCAGGCGAGGTAGGCCTAGCCTGACAACATTCAGGGTGAATTGTCCTTTTCGGCTGACTAAACGGTGTGGCTGCCGATCGCGATTATTGTTCATTGAGATTTGTAACTGCGAATGTGTCAATTTGTAACTATTGCTAGGTGGAAGAAAACAGATCCTTTAGACTAATGTTTGATGCTAAAAATTAGGATAACAAGGAAGTTTTAAAATGGTTGATCTTAACTGGCACGATTATCTCGTTATGGTTTCTTTTATGGCTTCTATTGCCGGTCTAGTCCTGTTGTGCGATCGCAACTCGCAGCCAACGGACGATTCCCTACGGGATAGCTTCGCACGCGCGTACTTTAAGCGAAGAAATCCTGATCAAGATGAGTTTTATTTACTGGATAGTTTACTGCATCTCTGTTGCGGGGCTAAAACTTCATCTGCCGGAAGAGAGCTGGCTGTTGCTGAGTCTGAAGTTGAGCACAGTGCTTTCTTACTTGTTGACGGCTTCTAGCATCCTCAGTCTGCCGCTGCAACGCATGGCTGGCGGTGTTTATCGCAAAGCTTAACAAAACTTCAAATCTGGATCGAATTGCATCTGACACCTGGGCAGCCCACCTATGCTGAATTGCAGTACAAAAAAGGAGTCTTTTTTCTCATGTTTGACCCTCACACCGCTATCGTTGTGTCAATCTTCCTTGGCGGATTCATTGCTACAGCTAAGCATCTGGAAGCTCCAGTAATGCTTTTAGGGGGCTGGGCTGCCCTCGGTATCTATTACTTTCTGTTTTTGCATAACATTTTACTAGCCATTCTGAAGCAGGTGGCGGCACTGGGTCATTAGACAATGGAGGTGTCTTGGCTGTTTTGAAATTACTGCTTGGGAGAATTTATTAGCTAGCTGTGGGTAGCACCTCACTCGTGGAGGCGTTAATGTGGGACTCCCGCTCCCGCAGCTAGCTATATTAAAACTTTGAGCGAGAACTTGGGAGATTACGAAAAAGTTGATAGATTATGGGTTCGCTTTTATAAGGCATTGGGCTAGATAGCCGCATTGCGTGTCCTCATCTCCCCCGAAAAAAATCACTCTCCTGTTCAATCAGTAATGTCAAAGCAAAAGCAGCTTCAATATGGAGATTATGCCCTCCCGAAACAAAGACTTTTTTTGCTTGAGTCATCGCGATTTGCTGTTGTTGCAAATCTTCTGGACGATTCATTTTACTGCTATCTCCATAGACTAATAAAGTCGGAACTTGAATCTGTTTGAGCATAGCTAAATATTGCTCTCGACCTCCACTGAAACTGCTAAAACTCAGGGGAGAACGGGTACGGAGAATCGCATCCCAACTCCAGATAACTCCCCCCTCACAGGGTTGGGTTGTTCTTTCGGCTAGGATATAAGAAAAATCTGACGACAGAGCGGGTGTAACCTGACGCAATCTTCTAGCAGCAGTTGCCACATCTGGGAAGATCGGATGTTGAGGGGGAGAGGCAAAATATTCTAAAAAAGTCCTTAGCTGATTAACTGGCTCTTGCTTCTTTTCCTCCGCAGGGAATGGAGGTTCTACTAACATTAACCCTTTGATTTTATCAGGTCGCACACTCGCAATCATTGCCGCTAACATTGCCCCCATAGAATGACCAACCAAAAACAAAGGTTGTTCTGGTAATTCCTGAATCACCCGATCTATTTGAGCCAAAAATGTCAGAAAATTGTAAGATGTTGCTATCTCTAAATGAGCAGAACGTCCATGACCAAATAGATCGGGAGCTACTACCCGATAACCTTTTGCTGCTAGAGGAAGCGCTACTTCTTGCCAAGCTAATCCTTGTTCCAAAATTCCATGAATACAGAGGACGACAGGATGATTTTGGGAACCCCAACTACACAAGCAAATCTGCTTTCCTTTGAACTCCAAAAACTTTTCCTCCTGCTGATTCTTTCTCGGAGGAGTGATAGAAACTTCGCTGTTACTAACAGGGGAAAGCCTGTCAAGCTGGTTAGGCAATTCATAATTTAATTGCTTGGCAATCTGTCGCGTTTCCTCCCCTAACTGATGAGGTAATTGAATCGTTTTCCACTTGTCTCCTAAACTGGAATCAACAGAATTGTGTTTAAGAAAGTTGGGATCGCTGATTGACAAAGAACTTTCATAAACACCCTCAGTCATGCGATCGCCCTTGTAGGGTTGCAAAAGTGCAGAATCAAAATCAATGTTTAGGAAATCGCAGAGTTGTGATAAAATATTATTCGGTTCTTTAACCAATTCTTCATAGCGCATCTGATGCTGGCGCTCTGGTTCTATTTCAGTCAGGAAATCTAAGATATTTTGATTACTCTTAGTCCATATTTGTTCAGCGACTTGGTAAGGATTTTCATCCCCAAATCCGGCTAGTTTCTGCATCCGCATCCGCACAAATGATTCAATCACTGAATAGGGATGACGAACTAAGTGAATATATTTAGAATTAGCAAATAGAGATTCTGCTCTTTCTAAAATTGCACGATTTATGGAAGATGAGGGAGACTTATCTACTAACAAACGGGGGGCTATATTTTCTTGGATTTCCTGATACATCTTCTGAATAGACAAATTCTGCAAGCATTTATCTTGAATTAAGGCTTGACTAGCGGCTGCACTAGATTTGTAAATTTCCATCAAAGCCTTCTGGAGCCCTTCACCCAAATGAGAAAGCTTGAGTTGTTCCTCTCGTTCTCTCATAGTATTAAAGGGTAAAAGATGCAATTCTGGTGGGGAAAATAAACAAGGATGACCCGCTAACATCACCCTCAGCAACGTTGAACCAGACCGAGGACTGGAAAGGATAAAAATAATCCCAGGGAGACGTTCTGAACTAGCAGTTAGAGGAAGAGAATTAGGAATAGATTGTGTCTCTAAGATTTCTAAAGTTTTTGGGGAGGGTTGCGGGGAATTAAAAGCAGTGTCTTGCTTCCTAAGTTCAGCACTCAAATACTCAGTCAGGGAGTCTATTCTCGGTCGTTCATAAAATTCTCTCGGATAAATTATAAAGTTCAAATCCTGACTCAGTTGATTCACAATCTCCATTGTCATCAGAGAATCCATACCCATTTCAATCAGATTAGTCTGGGAAGGAATTTCTGATAAATTAATTTGCAGGGTATTAGCTACTAAAGAGAGCAGATACTTTTGCAATATCTCTTGAAATTCTGTTTCCGTTGCCGCTTTTAATTTCTCTAAAATTTCTTGATTATTCTTCTGTTTTATTGCAGGTTGCTGTTCTAATTTATCCTGTTTTAACAGTTCCGAAAGTAATGAATTGGGGTATCCTAAACTCCATTGTTTTGTCAAAATCGACCAATCTGCGGGTAGAACCCCCACCTGTGGTTTAGACTGATTGAGTAGAAGTTCTTCTAATATTTGTAGCCCTTGTTCTGGAGTAATAAAACTGATACCAGAGGTTTTCCACCGGCTCTGATACTGACTCGCTACGCGAGTAGCCATCCCAGCTTGCGACCATGCTCCCCAGTTAATACTTAATCCGGGTAATCCCAGTCGGCGACGATAATGAGCCAACGCATCCATAAACGCATTCGCCGCCGCATAGTTTCCTTGACCGGGGGAGCCCAATAACGAAGCCATTGAAGAGAAACAAACAAAGAAGTCTAATGATAGATTTTGAGTCAGTTGGTGCAAATACCAAGCACCTTTTACTTTCGGTGCCATCACCTGAGTAAAACGCTCCCAACTAATATGTTGTAGAACCCCATCATCCAAAATACCGGCTGCATGAATCACCCCTCGCAGTGGCGGTAAAGATGTGTGAATCTGGTCTAATATATTGATAATATCGGCTTCAATGGAGATATCTCCAGAAAAGATATGAATACTAGCTCCTGCGGTTTCTAAACCCTCAATTGTTTTCTGTGCTTGTAAAGATGCTTGGTGGCGATTAATGAATACTAAATATTTGGCTCCCTTCAATACCATCCACTCGGCAATCTGTAATCCTAAAGCTCCCAAACCTCCAGTAATTAGATAGGTGGCATTAGAATGGAAAGACAGAAAACCGGTTTCTAATTTTCGCTGTTCTGAGTCATATTTGACTAAAGAAGCTTTGTATAATTGTTCACCGCGTAGAGCGAGATGGTCTTGTTTTTGCGAGTCTATTACAAGTTGCAGTAGCCTTTCCGCTTCCTGTTGTGAACCTTGGGGATCTAAATCTACTAACCCCCCCCAAAGATGCGGATGTTCCCAAGATATTACTCGACCTAATCCCCACAAGGATGATTGAGTAACTGCTATTTTTTCTGTGTTTAATACAGGTTGAGATCCTCTAGTAATTAGCCACAATTGGGGTAAGCTAGTCTTGGGGTTTTTAACTACAGCTTGTAACCAGTGCAGTACGCTACCGCATCCCCAAAGTTGTGCTGTTTCTAAGCCAGAAACGGTTAAATTCTGTTCGCCTGTGGCATCTAAACTCCACAAATGAATGATTTTTTTTAAGGGTAATTTACTGGTTTCAATAGCTTGATAGAGTTGTTCAAATTCCTGGGGCTGTTCGGGATTAATGTAATAAATTCCTGTCTCAGAATGTTGATAGGTATCGGCTCGATAAACTAAACTACATTCATGTCCTTGGTGTTGCAGTTGAGTCTTTAAGGTTTGTCCTAATCCTGTGGAATCAGCAAAAATTAACCAATGACTTGGTTGAAAAATCTGATGCGACTGACTAATATTTAAAGGTTTCCACTGAATTTCATAGAGCCAATTCTTGAAAGTTGCTCTGTCTAATTTTTCTCGATAGATTAATCCTAATAATTGGGGGAATAATTCTAACTGTTCGGAGGAAAATTTACCAGTTTTTGACAGTTGTTGAACTAACTTTTCAAGGTCTCCTTGATTCAGTTGGTTAACGATAGGAGGATTATTTTCTCTGACAATAGAGGCGAGTTTTTCGGGTGAGGCTTGGAAAGTTTCAATCCAGTAGCGTTGCCGTTGAAACGGATAGGTTGGTAATGTTACTTTAACAGGCAAGATGCCTGTTCTACCTTGGTAAAAGCCTGACCAATCTATTTTAAATCCCCGCACATACAACTGTGCCAAACTAGAAAGTATTTGTTGCGAATCTGTTTGGGGTGGATGCAAAGAAGGCAACCACATTGCTTGATTTTTGGGGAGACATTGACGCCCCATTCCCAATAGAATCGGCTTAGGGCCAATTTCCAAAAACACTGTATATCCCTGCTGATGTAACGTCTCAATACCCTGAGCAAACCTCACAGGTTGTCTGAGATGCTGCACCCAATATTGATAGGTGGCAATACTCTGATCATTTTGCTTGCCAGTAATATTAGAAATTAGCGAAATTTGAGGCCGATTGTAGTTGATTTGGCGAGCGACGGCTGCAAATTCTGTTAATATCGGTTCCATCAGTGGGGAGTGAAAAGCATGAGATACCTGTAGCTTAGTCTTGATTCCTTGGGATTCTAGGCTACTACAAATTGCTCTAATTGCTTTTGTTTCTCCAGAAATCACTATACTCTCAATCCCGTTAAAAGCAGCAATTGCTACTTGTGAATTGTATGGTGCGATCGCTTCTCTTATCAGAGACTCCGAAGCCAACACCGAAACCATTTCACCTGCTTGGGTTAACTGCTGCATTAACCGTCCCCTAGCAGCAATTAATTTCAGACCTTCTTCGAGACTAAAAACTCCGGCGACAGTTGCGGCAACATATTCTCCCACACTGTGACCCATCACAACATCTGGTTCTATTCCCCAGGATTTCCATAACTCAAATAAAGCATATTCTAAGGCAAATAAAGCTGGTTGAGTATAGGCGGTTTGGTCAAGAAGATCGGGATTTTCTAAATGAGAATAAAGTGCTTTTAGTAGAGGGATTTCTAAATACGGTTGCAGAAGGCGATCGCATTCCTGCAAAACTTCACGAAACCGGGGTTGAGTCTGGTATAACTCCCATCCCATTCTTTGATATTGAGAACCCTGACCGGTAAATAGAAAAGCAATCTTAGGTTGTCTGCTAGTATTTTGAAATTGACCAGAAAACAACCCCGCCGCTTGATTTTCCCTCTGGAAACTTGCTAATTTTTCCAGAATTTCGGCGGAAGTTGTTGCCAACACAGCGAGACGATATTGAAAATGAGAGCGTCCTGTATTCGCGGTGAAACAAATATTTTGTAGTTTTTGTTCGGGATACAGTTGTAGATGATTGTGATAATTACTAACTAAATCTTTGAGAGCATTTTCACTTTTCGCCGACAGCGTTAACACATTTACAGGACAGTTTAAACCGACTTCTAATTTAACCGTTTCTGGAGCTTCTGACAAAATGATATGAACATTGCTGCCACTCATGCCGAAAGAACTCACCCCCGCCAGACGAGGTGCCTTTTCCCAAGGCATGACTGAAGTAGGAATCACCACAGGAATCTCATTCCAAGGAATATAAGGATTAGGCTGATTAAAATGTAAATGAGGGGGTATTTCCTGATTTTTAATCGCTAAAACGACTTTAATTAAACTCGAAATTCCCGCAGCAGCTTCTAAATGTCCGAAATTGGTTTTCACTGAACCCACAACCAAAGGTTGATTTTGAGGGCGGTTTTTCCCATAAACTGCCGCTAAAGCCTCTAGTTCAATCGGGTCGCCCAAAGTTGTGCCAGTACCGTGAGCTTCTACATAGCTGACTTGATGGGGTTCTACTCTGGCATTTTTCAAAGCTTGCTGAATCACATCTTTCTGAGCCCTTTTATTGGGAACAGTTAAACCACCACTCGGTCCATCATGGTTAGTCGCAGAACCTCGAATGACGGCTAAAATTGTATCCCTATCGTTGATAGCATCCGAGAGACGTTTGAGGACTACCATCCCACATCCTTCTCCCTGACCATAACCATCTGCCGCAGCATCAAAAGTTTTGCAACGACCGTCAGGCGCCAGAGCTTTGATTTGGCAACGAGCAATCGTATTTCCTGGGAACAAAATCAAGTTAACTCCACCCACAAGGGCGAGATTGGATTCCTTTAAACGCAAACCGCAGCAAGCCAAATGTACAGCAACTAAAGAAGAAGAACAGGCTGTATCTAACTGAATATTCGGCCCTTGTAATCCGAGAAAATGGGAAATCCGACCGACTGCTATACTGCGAGCGCTACCAATACCAGAGTAGGCATCAACAGAGGTGGAAATCTCTTGATTTGTAATCGATTGGGTGACTAATTGAGTCACTGTGTTGACAATTTGGTTAGATACATAATCGTCTGTGCAAATGCCCACATATACACCCGTGCGACTATTTCTAAGCTGATTTGGCGCTATTCCGGCGTTTTCCAATGCTTCCCAAGTCACCTCTAAAAGCAGTCTTTGTTGCGGGTCTAAACTCGCGGCTTCTCTAGGAGAAATCCCAAAAAATAAGGGATCAAACTGGTCAACTTGCTGGATGAAACTGCCTTGTTTGGTATAAGCTTTAAAAGCTGCTTTGGGGTCTGGGTCATAGAAGGCTTCAATATCCCATCGGTCTGATGGAATTTCCGTGACAGCATCTACACCGTCGCGTAATAATCGCCAGAATGAGGCAGGATCGTTGACATTACCCGGAAATCGACAACCCAGACCAATAATAGCAATAGGTTCGGTTTTTTCCCGCTCAACTGCCTCCAATTTATTGTGAACTTGTTCTAAAAGTTCAAGTAACTGTTGGGATGAAAGAGGTTGATTCATGTCAGAACCCCTGATTGAGTAGGTTTTGGATCTGTTGGAATTTTTGCGCGATCGCGTCTGTCACTTGCTCACCAGAAACAGAGGGCAATTCTGTCTGCTGTGAATCGGAACTCTGAATATTCGCTTCTAACTTTTCTGCCAAAACCTCTGTCGTTAAATACTCAGCGAGAGCCTCAATATTAGTGTACTCAAATAACATGGTGGCAGACACCGAACAAGCCAAACGGGTTTGCAACAGATTTCTGAGTTCTAAAGACAGCAAAGAATCCATTCCCAGATCAAAAAATCCTAACTGTGGGTCTAGTATTTGAGGGTCAGGATATCCCAGTAATTTAGCCACCACACCTTGCAAATAATTCGTCATTAATTGGGTGCGATCGCTACGTTTCGCGGCCTTCAATTCCAACAAAAATGGGTGATGTGCAGTTGGTTCTGTAGCACAGGCATCTTGCCTGTAATCTTGCTTGTAATCTTGCCTGTAATAGCATTCCATTTCCTCCAAAACCGGCATTTTCATCCCAGAAGGTAACATAGCTGCAAACCGAGACCAATCAATGGGAGCTACTGTCACTTGGGTTGCCGATTCTTCTAATAACTGCGTCAAAATCTGCAATCCCTGTGCCGGTGGAATGCTACCTATCCCCAAAGAACGAATCCGACTCTGCAACTGACTTGTCAAACGAGACGCCATACCTCCTTCTCCCCAAGCTCCCCAATTGACGCTCAAACCGGCCAATCCCAAGCTTCGACGATGATGAACCAAACCATCCAGAAAAGCATTCGCCGCCGCATAATTCCCTTGTCCTGTTGAACCCAAAACCGACGCCGCCGAGGAAAAACAAACAAACAAATCTAACGGCAACTCCTTAGTTAACTGATGTAGATGCCATGCTCCTTGAACTTTTGGAGCCATTACCTTTTTAAAGCGTTGCCAATTCATCTGTTGTAAAACCCCATCATCCAAGACTCCGGCGGCATGAATTACACCCCGCAAAGGTGGCAGAGACATTTTAACTTGTTTCAGAACATTAGCCACATCTTTTTCAACAGAAACATCTGCTAACAGCACCGATATTTGTACTCCCACCTGCTCTAATTGAGCAATAGTTTGTCGTGCCGTCTCTGAAGGTTCCCGGCGCCCAACCAGTACCAAATATTTAGCACCCTTATCCACCAACCACTTAGCTAATTGTAATCCCAAAGCCCCTAATCCACCCGTAATCAGGTAGCTACTTTCAGGGACAATATTAACAGCTTGTTTCCCTTCCGTCGTCTGATGAAGTCGGCGTACCAGTCGCGCTACCTGACGCGAGTCCCCTGCGTACCTGATTTGGTTTTCTGTTGTGGTTAATGTTAGTTCTTGATACAGCACCCTCACCACTTCTTCTGCTTGGATATCTGCTGGCAAATCGAGTAACCGACATGGCAATTCTGGATGTTCCAAAGCCACTACCCGACCTAATCCCCACAGGGGTGTCTGTTGAACATTTCCTGCACTTTGGGTAACAACCCATAGAGGCGGCATCTGGGGCTGTTTTGTCTGGATCAAAGCTTGTACCAAATGCAGCAAACTAGCGCAACTACATTCTAAAGCTGTTTCCAACTCACCGGCACTTGTTGACAAACTCCACAGATGAATAATCCCCTGAAGTTGTAAATTTTGAGCTAGAATTTCATCCAGCAATTGCTCAAATTCTTCCGGTGCAGTCGGGTTGAGTTGGTAATGTTTGGCGTCGATTTTTTTATAACTCAAACCTGGAGAAACTATAACACATTGTTCTCCCAATTTTTGCTGTAATTCTGTCGCTACAGCACCCGGTTCTATCAACACTAACCAATTTCCCGTTATCGGTTTTGGCGCTGGTTCTAGGGGAGTTGAGTGTTTCTGAGGTTGCCATTCTAGTTCATATAGCCAGCGCTGGGGTGTCACCTCGGAGTAAGATGACAATTGTGCCAGCATTTGTTGATTCCATGCTGCTATTTCCTGTTTTGATAACTGAGGTTGTTTTTGAGCCGTCAGTAACACATAGCTCGCCAATCCCTTACTCAGAACCTTGCCTAACTGATAGTAAGACTTAAACCCAGCCTTGACATTTTCATCCCGATTTTTTTGATACAACTGTTCTAAACTTTGCTCAAAGTCGGCGTCATACAAAAAGTTAGAGATTTCTGGACTAACATCAATCGCAGCAACTAACTGAAGTTGATGTTCAGACAAGAGTTCTACCCACTCGGATTTAGTAATAAAGTAAGAAGATGTTTCCTGATGATCGATCGCAAAATCGCTATTAGAGATAAAATCTGCCAACACCAAATATCCCTGTTGGTTCAAATGATTGCCGATATTAGCAAACAACGACTTTTTCTCGAGAATATGGTGAGCTACCTCAAACCCAAACACCAAATCATAAAAATCGGGAAACTCATCTTTAGCACTATCTCGATTAAAGATTTTTACCCGTCCTTGGAGTTGATTTTTAGTGACTCTTTGCAGAGCAAATTTAGCCTGTTCACTAGAAATCGTATATCCAGTTAGCTGCAAATGTTCATATTTTTCAGCTAACTGAATCAAATCGGAACCATAGCCACAACCAAAGTCTAAAACCTTTTGACAAGAGGAAAAATCAACTAAAGAAAACAGAAGTTTCCTTAACTCTTTTTGAGACTCAACAATCATCTCACGAGATTGTTCTTGATTCGCTTCTGTAAGACATTTAATCCAAGAAAAATCAGGGACTTTTTCTGGGAACAAACCAAAAGTTAAATAAGGTGATTCTGCTAATCCATCTGTTTGACTTCCAGCTTGCTCTTGACCTAAAGTGGCAACGGCATTATAATATTCGTGAACAGTTCCCCCCTTGAATTGTAAATAATTTTGCTGTCTTTTAATCAGAAGTTCCAGTATTTTTGGCAGCAATTGCCGCTCTTGTTCTGTCAATTCCCCAGCCAATTCCACCTCAGTTGCTAACTGCTCTGTTGCACCTTGATTCAGCAGGTTAATAATAGGTGTAGAGACGGTTTCATCCTGGGGTTTCTGTTTGTTTGCCTCGACTTCCAACCAATAGCGTTGTCGTTGAAAGGGATAAGTGGGCAATGCTACCTTACGACGGGAATAATCCCGCTCAAATCCTAACCAATCTATTGCCACTCCCTGTGTATAAAGTTGTCCTAAACTTAAGAGCATTTGTTGCCAATCTTCTTGAGGGGGACGTAAGCTCGGCAACCAAATTCCCTGATTTTCAGGCAAACATTGACGACCCATTCCTAACAAAATTGGCTTGGCTCCAACTTCTAAGAATAGTTTATATCCTTGCTGATAAAGAGTTTGCATCCCCTGACTGAAACGCACAGGTTGTCGGACATGGTTAACCCAATATTCAGGAGTAGTTATCTCCTTTGTTGCCAACTGTCCGGTAACATTAGAAATTAGCGGTATTTGCGGCTGACTGTAGGTAACTTCTTTAGCTGCGATTTCAAACTCTGCTAACATGGGTTCCATCAAAAGCGAGTGGAAAGCATGGGAGACTTGCAGAGGTTTGGTCTTAATTCCCATCTCAGTCAACCGGCTACAAATTGCTTGGATGGCTGTACCAAGACCAGAAATTACAACGCTTTCGGGGCCATTAATCGCGGCGATATTAACTTGTGATGCGTAGGGAGTAATGACATCTTTTACTTGAGATTCTGTTGCCAAAACTGACACCATTTCGCCACCAGTTGGCAACTGCTGCATTAATCTTCCCCTTGTCGCCACCAGTTTCAAACCTTCTTTTAAACTGAATACTCCGGCGACAGTTGCAGCCACATATTCCCCCACACTATGACCCATGACTGCATCAGGTTTAATCCCCCAAGATTGCCACAATTGAGCTAAAGCATACTCGATCGCAAATAGGGCCGGTTGGGTGTAAATGGTTTGATCAAGTTGTAGAGATTTGTCATGCTTTTCTCCAGTGGGATAGAGAACTTGTAATAAAGGGATTTCTAAATAGGGCCGCAGAATTTCGTCACATTGCTCTAGGGCTTTTCTAAAAGTAGGTTGAGTTTGGTACAATTGCCAACCCATATTAACAAATTGGGAACCCTGGCCGGTAAACAGAAACGCTATTTTGGGTGAACCTGTGTGACTAGAGATTTGGCTAGAAAATACCCCTGTAACTTCTTGACCTGCTGCCAAGTTTTTCAGTTTTGTAGTCAGTTCAGCTTTATTAGAAGCAATTACAGCCAATCGATGATTAAAATGAGAACGTCCTGCATTGGCTGTAAAACAAATATCTCCTAACTCTAATACTGGATGATTTTGCAGATGATTGACATAATCAATCGTTAATTCTTCAAGGGCTTTTTGAGTTTTTGCTGAAAGCGTTAAGAGGTGAAAATCAGGTTCTAAAGACTTTTCAGTTTTGACAGTTTCTGGTGCTTCTTCCAGAATCATATGCACATTTGTACCACTAATTCCGAAAGCACTAATCCCGGCAATTCTAGGCTGATTTCCTCGCAGCCAGGGAATGCCTGAAGTGGGAATGACGAGAGGAAGTTGATGCCAAGGTATATGGGGATTGGGTGTTTTCAGGTGCAAATGGGGCGGTATTTCTTGATGCTGAAGCGATAAAACTATCTTAATCAAACCGGAGATGCCGGCGGCGGCTTCTAAGTGCCCGAAATTGGTTTTCACTGAACCTACAACCAAGGGTTGATTGATGGGCCGGTTCTTCCCATAAACTGCGGCTAAAGATTCTAGTTCAATCGGATCTCCCAGGGAGGTTCCTGTGCCGTGAGCTTCTATATAGCTAACATGATGGGGTTCCACTTTAGCATTTTTTAGAGCTTGCTGCATGACTTCCTTCTGAGCCATTTTGTTCGGTACTGTTAGACCGCTACTGGGCCCGTCATGGTTGATAGCAGAACCTCGAATTACTGCTAAAATTGTATCCCCATCGGTTATGGCATCCGAGAGACGTTTCAGCACGACCATCCCACATCCTTCTCCCTGACCATAACCATCTGCCGAGGCATCAAACGTTTTGCAGCGTCCATCGGTTGCTAATGCTTTTAATTGGCAACGAGCGATAGTGCTTAATGGCCATAAAATCAGATTCACTCCCCCGGCGAGGGCGAGATTACATTCCTTTAAACGCAAACTTTGGCAAGCTAAATGTACTGTTACTAAAGAAGAAGAACAGGCAGTATCTAACTGAATATTCGGCCCTTGTAAGCCCAGGAAATGGGAAATTCGACCTACAGCCATACTGCGGGCGTTACCTGTGCCAGAATAAGCATCTATTGAGGACAGATTCTCCAGATTCATAAACCGTTGGCCATAGTCATCTGTACAAATTCCTACATAGACACCGGTTTGGCTGTGCCTGAGTTTTGTTGGTGTTTGTCCGGCGTTTTCTAGAGCTTCCCAGGTCACTTCTAAAAGTAGTCTTTGTTGGGGGTCTAAACTCGCGGCTTCTCTAGGAGAAATGCCAAAAAATAGGGGATCAAACTGGTCTACTTGCTGAAGGAATCCCCCTTGTTTGGTGTAGCTTTTCCCTGGAGTTTCGGGGTTGGGATCGTAATAAGCCTCAACATTCCATCGACCCGGTGGTACTTCCCCAACAGCATCAATCCCTTGTTGCAGTAAACTCCAGAATGCGCCCGGGTTATTCGCGTTACCCGGAAATCGACAACCCAGACCAATAATGGCGATCGGTTCAGTTTTTTCTCTATTGAGTGCTTCCAGTCTATTTCGCATTTCTTTGATCGTTTGAAGCACTTGTTGGGAGGAAATAACTTTTTTTTCTGGGTCTAAAATATTGGTCATTTTATATCTCCTGGTTAAGAATAAGTTGAATTTCTTTAAGTTCTTCGTTGATAGCATTGGCGATCGCTTCTTCTTGAATAGCATTGGCGATCGCTTCGATCGTTAGAGATTCTATTTCATCTTTAAAAACTGTTGAGTTTGTGGTTTCTGTTTCATTATAGCGTTCAATTTGTGGATAATTTTTCTCTACTTCTTCTCCTCTAAAAACACTTTGAGCCACCACACCTTGCAAATAATCTACTGTTAGCTGGAAGCGTTCTCTTTCTGGGGTTTTCGACCGTTGTTGCAAAATGCCTGTGTCTTGTTCTGAGGATTGACCATTTTGATACCGATTGATTAAAATATTTAGCAGTTTAGGGAGCAGTTTTTTCTCTTGTTCGGTCAGTTGTTCATCATTCAAATCCTGAGCTAATGAATTTATATCAATTTGATTGAGTAAATTAACAATTAGGCTTAAGTCATTTTCAACGTCTTTTTGCTGTTCATTTTCCGAAGTCTCTAGCCAATAACGTGTCTTTTGAAAAGGATAGGTTGGCAAAGCCACTTTGTGACGGGGATAATCACGGTCAAACCCCGACCAATCCACGTTAACTCCTTTTATATACAACTCTCCTAAATTCAAAAGTATCTGTCGCCAATTGTCTTTAAGAGGAGATAAGGTTGGCAACCACACCCCCACATTTTCTGGCTGTATTGGCTGCACTCCAATTTCTAAGAATAGTTGATATCCGGCACGATGTAAAGTTTGGATATCGGCACGGAAACGGACAGGTTGCCAGAAGTCGTTTAGCCAATATTCAGGGGCGGCAATTTGATCAGTTTCCTGTTGTCCAGTAATATTAGAAATTACAGGTATCCGAGGTTGATTGTAGGTGATTTCTTGGGCTACAGTTTCCAACTCCCCTAGCTGATGTTTACTATTAGGCGAATCTAAGTTATGGGACTCTGTACCACTAGGAAACTGCTGCATCAATCTTTCTTTTGTCGCCACCAGTTTCAAACCGGCTTCCAGACTGAATACACCCGCCACAGTTGCAGCCACATATTCCCCTACACCATAACCCATAACTCCATCAGGTTTAATACCCCAAGATTGCCACAACTGAGCCAAAGCATACTCTATGGCAAATAGGGCAAGTTGGGTGTGTAGAGACTTGTCATGCTTAGTTTCTACAGTGGGATAGAGAATTTCCAACAAGGGTATTTCTAGGTAGGGTTGCAGAATTTCGTCACATTGCTCTAGGGTTTTTCTAAAGGTGGGTTGAGTTTGGTACAACTGCCATCCTATGTTCACAAAATCAGAAGTTTCACCAGTGAATAAAAACACGATCTTTGGGTTTTCGCCTTTTCCTGTTTTCTGTCCGTTTGTCTGATTAATCTTGACGAAAGTTTGCAGTTGTTTGTGTAATTCAACATTAGATTCAGCTACGAAGAAGCATCTTTTTTCAAAATGGGTGCGTCCTGTATTCGCGGTAAAACAAATATCGGCGATCGATGCTTCCTGCTTTGACTGCAAATAATCTTGATATTTTTTGACCAGTTCTGCCAATGCCTTCTCATTCTTGGCAGAAAGAGTTAGGATGTGCAAAGGACGCTCAATTTCTGTCCTCTGAATTTCTGGATTTGGTGCTTCTTCCAGAACAACATGAGCATTCACACCCCCAACTCCAAAAGAACTAACACCTGCCCGTCGGGGAATTATTTCCTCTGATTCTGTCTTTAATGGCTGCCATTCTTGGTTTTCATCGACTATATAAAAAGGGCTATTTTCTAACTCAATGCGTGGATTTAATCGCTTAAAATTAAGAATTTTGGGCAATTTTTTGTGCTTCATTGCTAAAATAACTTTAATCAGCCCAGCAATTCCCGCCGCACCTTCCAAATGTCCAATATTAGTTTTAACTGTCCCTAAACCACAATAGGGTTTTGCCGATTCTGGCAGTTTATACTGTTGATGGAGTTGTCTAAACCCTCGTTTGAGGGCATTAATTTCAATCGGGTCTCCCAAGGGTGTCCCAGTGCCATGAACTTCAATATAAGAGATTGTATTAGGGGCGACATTAGCATTAGTATAAGCGGCCCGCACGACTTGGGCTTGAGCATAAATATTGGGAGAACTCAGAGTCCGTGATTTTCCACCATGATTGACAGCACTGCCTTTAATCACAGCATAAATATGATCTCGATCCTCCATCGCTTTTGCCAGAGGTTTTAATAATATTATTCCTGCTCCTTCTCCTCGGACATAACCATCAGCATCCTTGTCAAAAGTTTGGCACTTTCCTGTAGGAGACAACATCCCTAATTGACTCATTTGGATGAAGACTGTCGGTGTATTGAAAACACTAATTCCTCCCACCAAAACCACGTCACATTCAGCGTTTTTGAGCGCGTTAATGCCCAGATGAAGTGCTACGAGTGAACTGGAACAGGCGGTATCTACAGGAACACTCAAACCGCGAAAATTCAGGAAGTAAGAAATTCGGTTAGGAATCATGCAACCCCAACTTCCTGTACCGCTATGTGCTTCTATATTTTCTTGATTTTGGTTGAGTAAAAGAACTGAATCATAATTACAAGCCCCAATAAAAACACCCACTTGACTTCCTGATAGTTGAGAGGGGGAATATCCCGCATCTTCTAAACAAGACCAACTCAACTCCAGCATCAATCTCTGTTGAGGATCAAGGCTTTTCGCTTCCCGGGGGGAGATCGCAAAAAATTGGGCATCAAATTGGTCTGAACCCTGAATCAATCCAGCCCATTTACTAATAGTTTTATTTCGCTGTTGGGGATGGGGAGAATAATATTTATTGACATCCCATCTTTGGGGAGGAATTTCAGTGATGCTATTGACTCCAGCTTCCAAGTTGAGCCAAAATTGTTCGTAGTCATTGGCTCCCGGAAAGCGACAAGCCATACCTATAATTGCGATCGCTTCCCTCTGATTTTGCTGCCTCTGTTTTGTTTGGGTTCTGGCTTCGGTGTTGTCCTGCATTTCCGCTTGACGCTGGGAAAAATACTGTTGATATTGTTGAGAATGTTGATTCATTTAGTCCCTCTTTCACTCAACCTTTGACTGTTGGCAAAAGTTTTACACTCATCCAGTCAGACTGGAAATTATCGCTGGCAAAATCCAGTTTAGCACGAATCCGAACTAAGTAAAAGCCATCTTGTTCTATCCTAGGGATTGTGTATTTTTCTTCCTCTATCTGACACCAAATTACAGGCAGACTGGAACGATTATATATGGTTAAGTAGATGTCATAGTTGTTGAGTAATACTGGCTTGAGTTCCAAAATGAAAGAGTAAGTCTTATAAACAACTCCATAGAAGAACTCGTTATTTGTATCGCCCACAGGTAAATATTCTTTCCTGATCCATTCTTGGGGTAGCCATTTTTGGCAAATCAGTAGAGTGAATATATAATAATTCAGACAGCGATAAAAAATATTATCTCGTTTGGTTAAATTTTCCAGATAGTTATTGACATCATGAATATTAATTGATAGAGTCTTAGTTGCGTTATTTTCATCTATCTTGATGGCAGGTAAATCAATAGGCTCTGACCAATGATAGTATCTTAAACCTAAAGTATATTTGCCCGGTTTCAATTTTAATTGAGTCCATTCTTCCTCAAGGTTAAAATGATGGGATGCTATATGTTGAATCGCTTTAGCTTCAGGAAATGTATAGATGCCTATACTCCATGATTGGGCTGAAGCGACACAGGATTTTACCTCTATGGCTAAGGATTCTTTGAGATCAAAGGGGCCAAGGCCAGCCGCAATAGCATGGGGGTTCCACCGGGGCCCAGTCACTAAAATAGATGGTAATATGAGAGGTTTTCTGAGTAGTTCATCAGAATAGACTAGCCATCTAAAGACTGTTTTTTTGTTAATACTTGCATTGATATTAACAAGGGTGCGTAGCAATAACCTAACGGTTTTGAAAAATATAAAAGATAAAAAAGCTGCTGGAATTTCCCACAATATTCTTCTATCTATGATTTTTTCGCTATTTATCATTAATCAATAATTTTCTATGGTTGGATTGCCAAAAGGGGTGAACAGAAAGCAGATAGGAGGATAGAGTTTGACACTCCTCTGCTTTCTGCTTTCACCCACTTTTTTCAGACAGCAAGATGAAACCTAGAGAGGCTGTTTTTTTGGACTATGAAGGGTTCTAGCAGTTGCCGATCGCCCTCTTAGAATTTGCCAAAAAGCCAGTTACCAGGAGCATTCTCGTCTTCGGTCAAATAAAACTCTTTGATATTTTCCTTCAATTCATCAATGTCGAGACTCCCATCACCTGATTTATCAAGCTTTTCAAATGCAGTCTCAGCGTCACTTTCGCTGATGTTCAAAGCCGCGGCGAGCACCTTGTACTCGTCCAAATTGATCTTGTTGTTTCCCGTAGAATCTAAGGAGTTCAGCACTGTCACTGCTGTGTTGATTACATACTTATCCAACCGCTCCTCGTCACTGATCAACTGTTCAATGTAGTCGTACCATTCATCGAGGGTGACTCCCCCACTCTTATCAACATCAGCCTTTGACAGTAAGTCCTGCCACATCTCTTCGTATAGAGCCGTGGCTTCGGTATTCGGCTTGTCATTGATGTTTGTTAAGTTGTCGATCAAACGCTGAAAGTCTTCTTGAGTTAATACACCAGTGCCATCAACGTCCTGAGAGTCAAAAGCTACTTTAAACTTGCGCTTTTGGAGTTCTGTTAATGCCATAATTTGTCTCCTTGTATTGTATTGGAAAGGTTTCGCATACTTCCCTTGGATTATAGTATTATACAAGTGCCACAAAAAAACGTGAAGAATTATTACAAATTCTCAACCGATTATGACAAAATATTAACAGCACTAAAGCCCCAGCCCTGTCAAGGTGCGATCGACCTATTTACGTCATCCTACCGATTGGCGATCGATCATAAACAAGATTCGATATTTTCCTGCATTCCGTTTGCTTCTGAAATCTCAGAAACTGTCTTGATACTGCCAGCAATCAAGCCGTCAGCATCTCGTATCGGTGTACTCCGCAAACATCAATTAATGAACCGTCTTTCCGCCGTCGCCGACCTGCCTGAGCAACTTGCATTTCGCCTGCCAATTCCGACTGAAACATGGCAGAAAAATTGATATTTTAATCGCTAGGAACGATCGGCAAAAACTCCCAAAACCTCAGATTCATTCGGGCCAAAAATTATCTCAGCCGCCGGATTCCACTCAGACTAAGTGCTCTTACACTTCCGTGCAGAAATCTCGATACCGACAAGCGCAAAGGAGGTTAGGATTTAAAACCCTTAGAGCTTTTCTTTTTCTCCTGCGGCTTAGACTTTGACTTATTGACTTCGCCTAAAGCTTGCTGAAATAAATTGTGCAAGTGCAAAGGAACGCTCGCAATTTCCGGCAATTCGGGTTCTAAAGGTTTGTTAAATTCAAGCAGCAGCGCATCTAAATCCCGATCGATCTGAAAATCAGGCCGTTCCAATACTGTTTGCAAAACTTGTTCTAGTTTAGCTGGAGCAACTTTAGCTAACCGCTGCCAAATCCAGGCATTAATTGCCGGATCTTCTAAATAGTTGCGAACCAGTTTTTCTGCACCGGGAATGCTTAGACAATCTTCTGCTGCTAGCATTGCGGTGAATTGAGTGTAGGTAGACAAAAACGTTTGGCCCCAGCGCGGATGAGAAAGTGCTGTCACCTGTTCGGCTTTCTTGAAGCGATCGGGCAACTCAGCTTTAGGCATTACCATTTTTGAGTTACTGTCGATCGCCACTTCAACTGCTTTGGTGTCTGCACCGCTGGCTGCGATTGCTGCTGCTTTAATTTCTTCAGCATCGACTCCGGCATCTTCAACTATCTGGGCGAGAGATTTAGTTTCATCAAAGCCTGCATCAGCTAAGCGTTTTTTAGTGATGAATTCCTGAAATTCAGCAATCTTTTTATTCAGATGATATCCCGATAGCGTCACTTCATCGCTGTCAAAAAATTCGGTAAAATCTACATGATACTGTTCTACCGACTGCCAAGCCAACTCTAACAATTCCGGCGCATCGCTGTACAGAAATTTTTTGTGATTCTGCTTGAAATTGCCGATCGCCACTGCCAATTTCGGCTTGCCCAATTTCCCCATCGGTATGGGAGGGCCCGATAATATCCAGCAGTCATCGGTGAGAGGAGCAATGCGAGTTAGCAAAATTTCTCCTAACTTAAACCGAGACATTTCTTGCAGAAAATTAGGACTGTTAGGTTTGACTGCGTATTGTTTGTTGGTGAGCCAGTTGGTTAGATCGAAGCCGTCTGGGGAAATTTGAGTGATTTCAAATAAACCAGTAAAGCTCCTGTGTCGCCAACTTTCTAGTAAGTTGCGATCGCCCTCGGTTAAATCTGGCTGACTTGCGATAAAAAGGTCGATCGGGATTTGATCTCCGACTTTACCTTCAACGGTAAAACTGTCAATTATTTGATTTTGCTGAGCAATATCATAGCGCTCCCGCGAAGAGCGATCGGCTACATAAGCTTCCAAAGCTACCGCCAAATCTCCCTCAGCTTCCAGCACAAAGTCAATTAAATTTTGCTTGAGAGTCCAAGCTTTTGCCAATATTTCTTTCACAAGTTATACCTATTTTGAATGATCAGTCCTGAATTAGTTTAATTCTAAGGCTAATTGTGTCAAAAAGTGCCAATTTCAAATGGGAGTATTCCGATGAGTCCCTAGGCTCGACAACAGGTCAGAAAACTATAGGTATTCTCGATCGATTTTGAGGTAGCGACTCTGCATCGATCGCTCAAATAGCTCCGTAGAAAGAGCCTGTTCTACGGACCAAACGCCCGGTTTTGTCAGTTTGCCTTCTAAGATTAATTGAGCGATGCTGCCAGTACCGATGCCCGTAGCGGCGGCAGCATTGTCGTGTAGGGCGATCGAGCAAACTTGAGCTGGTTTGCCATTTTTGAGGCCGGTTACTTGCGATCGCACTGCCACCCCAACCCCACTAAAATTATTACTAACACCAGTCATCCCATAACTGACATAGGAAAGAAATTCAATAACTCCTTTATTTCTGAGCCAGCTAGCCGGCCAATATTTAGCAACAAACCAGGTAAGGTGATTGTAAAGGTCAGGAAAAGTGCCGAATTTAGTAATAACTGTTTTGACTGGGAAAGTTTCCGGCAAAGTGATTGCTTCCGGCATATCGAACCAGTAAACCCCTGTTTTGCCGTAGGGTTGGGGAAATTCAATTATTTCGCGATCGCTGTAGGGTTTTACCTGCTGCCACTTGCCATCAATCCAAACATCAAAAGGCGTTTGCAAACCTAAAAAAGTCGTTCTCATAACAGTTACACCAGCACCGCCAGAACCTCCGACTACATAACTCAAATGGATCTGTTCTGCTGTATCTAAATGCTCGACATCTCGGCGTACCATGCTGTTAGAAATACCAGGAAAAATTCCCGTATTAACAATAGCTGTAACACCCGCTTTCTTGGCTAATTCGCGGTATGCTAAAGCTCTGCCAGTAAAACTGCGGCTGTCGCTGACATCGGTATAATTAACACCTGCTTCTATGCAAGTTTTCAGCACGCTAGCATCTCGGTAATGAAAAGGCCCAGCAGTGTGGATGACAAGGTTAGAGGATGAAACGGCTGTTCGCAGGGCTGCACTGTCTGCTAAATCTAAAGCTTGATATTGCACCCGATCCGGCGACAATCCAGGTGGAATAGAGCCTTTAGGTTCGCGTCCAGTCACAGTAATTTCTGCGTCGGTATGGGTGAGAATATCTTGGGCAACGCTTGTGCCAATTCGTCCCCGCCCTCCAATAATTAAAATCCGGTTGGTCATCGCTCAAAAAAAGGTAACGCTAATATTAGTTTCTCATTATTTTAGTGATTTGAGTGAGAATTTCTATCTGCACAAAAGATGAATTTGTGAAGTAGGTCGCCCTAATTAAAGGTGAGAATTTTACGCTGTTTAGAAACCCACAAGGGCGGGCTGCGCTGCGACGCGATTTGCTGTCTTTTTGTTCCTTTTATGTCACCCGTAAATTTGTGAGTAATATCACGTAAAGCTATTCCGGACATCAGGACTTTTGCTAGTAAATCTGACCAGAGATATAGATACTCCCGATCGATCTTCCCCAATCCAAGATGACTGGCGAGGGTCCAAAGTAACAAATGCTACCCAACCCCCAAGCTTTCCACTGAATGCTTTCTTAGTAGTTGAGCCGATCGGCAACTTGACTGACGATCGATCGGCCTGTCAATCATTTGCAATTTCTAGGTCAATTTGCTTAAAAGCTTGATTGATTACTTTCTTTAGCTGACCGCCACCTCGCCAGGGTGCCAATACTACACTACACAACACTAATTAATCCTCAACAAAGGATTTATCATGTCTCAAATCATAATTCCTAGTCCACCACACAGTACAGCGGATGGCTGTGGCGGTTTGATTATCACAGGCTCCGGTGAGCTCAGGCCCACCACTAGACCCGGTATCCCGCGACTTAACCTCACTCCTTTGGATGACATTGCCTATGGCACCAACCAAGATGAAGAATTGGCTGCTCTAGAAGGTAACGATCTCGTTGGTGGAGGCGGTGGCAGCGATGTCATCCAAGGCAACCAGGGACAAGATACGCTTTCTGGAGGCGAAGGCGATGATACTGTCATGGGCGGCAAAAGCAATGACATCGTTGATGGCAATGCTGGCAGTGATGTACTTTACGGCGATCGCGGCAACGACATCCTCTCAGGCGGCGATGGCAACGACTATATCGAAGGCAACCAGGGGCACGATTACGTTAGAGCAGGCGCTGGCAACGATACCGTGTTCGGCGGTAAATGCGATGACGTTCTTTATGGCGACGAGGGCGATGACATCATCTATGGCGATCGCGGTAACGACTTCCTCGACGGCGGTAAAGGCAACGATACCCTTTTTGGAGGAAAAGGCCATGATGTCGTCGTGGGTGGCAAAGGCAACGACTCTATCTTCGGCGGTAAAGGCGATGACTGGGTATTTGGCGGCGCTGGGGATGATTTCGTAAGCGGCAACTTAGGAAATGACACCGTAAGAGGCGGCGATGGCAACGATATTTTGTTCGGCGGTAAAGGCAACGATCTCGTTATGGGTGATGCTGGCAACGACATTCTTTCTGGCGATCGAGGAAATGACACCCTCACAGGTGGTGCCGGGGCGGATACATTCCGCTTCGAGTTCCTCGGCATAGATAATATGGATACGCTGACCGATTTTAATCCTACAGAAGATAAAATCCAGCTTGACAAAGCTGTTTTTAATGCTTTAATACCGGGCAATTTAACTGGGAACCAATTTATTACCGTCCCCAATTTCAATCCCAACGCTCCTGGGGCTGCGGGCGCGGCTAATCTCATCTACAACCCCGTTGACGGTTCGCTGTACTACCGCAATCAAAACGGTCAAATATCGATCGTCGCTCAAGTAGGTAATAACCTGAATCTTGGATCGAATAACTTTGAAATCATCTAAAGTTGCACCCTATTTTGGGTAGATCTATCATTAATCACATAGTAATTGGTAATACGTCAATCAGGACGGATATTCTAATTAAAAGCTGCCGAGCAGCCATTACCTATTCCAGATCGCCTCTTCCACACTCTCAAATTTTTTTGAGAACTTACCTTGTCAAATCAGTAGTTTAAGTATGCTCAGCACCCAAAGGACGGAACCAGATTTCAATTTAGTAGAAGCTTTTGCCAAAATGGGTTTGCTGTGCGATCGCACGGGAAGGATAGAAGATGCTGCTTTTCACTACCAACAAGCACTGGCATTAGGAAAAAACAGCCCAGAACTACAGCAAAATTTGGGTAGAGTTCTGCAAGAGCAGGGGGATTTCCCAGGGGCGATTAGCAGCTACCAGCAGGCCCTTGCTGTGAACCCAGATGACGTTAAAGCTCTCTATAATATAGGAGTTGCTTTTCAACAGCAAGGCAAGATAGAAGCGGCGATTCACAGTTACCAGCAAGCGATACGCTGCGGTCAAAAAAGCTCGAAAAAAGCACTTTTACCCGACGCAATTAATGCCTATAGTAATTGGGGCTGCATTCTGGTACTGGAAGGCAAATTTGACGGAGCAATTCAGGTTTTTCAAGCGGGAATAACTGTGGCACCCGGTGATGCTACTCTGTACAATAATTTAGGTATTGCTCTGTTGGAACAGAAAAAGCCAGAGGAGGCGATCGCGCTTTACCGTCGGGCGATCGAGTTGCAGCCAGAGTTAGTTATCGCTCGTCATAATTTGGGCAAAGCATTTCAAAGACTGGGGCTGCACGCTTTTGCAGGAGAATGTTTTGAACAGGTGATTAGCAAACAGCCCAATCATGTTTCAGCATACAGCGATCGGGCTTTTTCCCTGATGGCACAAGGGAAGCTAGCTGAGGCAATGGTCTGTTTTCAAAATGCTATTGCTCTGCAAAGCGAGTTTGTTGATGATTTTTGCGATCGGGCAAGTTTATTAGTTGAAAACGATGAACTCGATCGGGCTAAAGTAGCTTGTGCTCGGTTTATTAAAGCACTAACTACAAACCAATTACCACTTGCCGTAATTTACGAGCATTTAGTACAGACTTATTTTCATTTAGGAAATGTCTTGGCTGAGTATGGCGGGTACAAACAGGCGGAAAGTTATTACCAAAAAGCCTTACAAATTCAGCCTCATAATGTGGATATTTACTTGCGGTTGGCAAATTGCTTGGCGAAGCAGAAACGATTTCCGGCAGCGATTATAGTTTACCACATGGCGCTGGCAATTGCAGGCGATCGCTCGGATATTTCCGAGCAGTTGCAAGCTGTATTGGAAAAACAGCAGAAATTGAAACAAGGCAGTGAAGATGTTCAAAATTCCAGATGTGACTCCCCCTTACCCTCCCTTGTTAACGGGAATGAAAAGCAAAAATCGGAATGTCAGGGTTTAGATTGTCAGCGGTGTCTCAAGCAGATTTTCCGACAGTTTGAGCCTATACACTTAGGTGATGGCGTATATTTTTGTTCTCAGCAGAAAGAGACTGCTGTTGATTCACCGGAAACCTTTGTAGCTAAATTGCCAAATGGCATGGCTTGGGTTGTACCGCAGAAAAATTCTTGGATGATTTGCAATGCGATCGCTATTATTAATCAGGAAAATCAACTTTTACCTAAACTTTCCCGCGAATATCCGGGTGAGTTGCCTGGATGCGAAAATCAACATTCTACTCAACACAGATTTCTGAATTTAGAACCGGAAGAATTGCCACCTTTAGAACAAATAGATGGCACGGTGGCGGTATTAGCTGGATTATCAGGAAATGTCTATTTTCACTGGATGGTGGATATTCTGCCTAGAGTAGAAATTTTGCTCAGCAGCGGTGTGAATCTGGAAGAGATTGATTGGTTTTTGGTGAATAGCTGTCAGCAGTCTTTTCAGCGAGAAACTCTGAAAGCTTTGGGCATTCCTGACTCTAAAATCATAGAAAGCGATCGCCATCCCTACATCCAAGCCAAACAATTAATTGTTCCCTCTTTTCCTGGATATCTGGGCTGGTTGTCGCCGCGAGGGCTGAAGTTTCTGAGGCAGGTTTTTTTCAAAGACTTTTCTCATAAACACGACTTGCATAATTCTACCACAAAAACAGTTTTATCAGGGATTCAAAATCTATCTAATCACGCAAAAAACTTAAGTCAAACAGGTGTTTCCCTAAGCGATCGCAAATCTTACCCAGAGCGCATCTATATCAGTCGCAGCAAATGCAGCTATCGGCGAGTCATAAATGAAGAAAATGTCATAGAAATTTTAAGCGGATTTGGCTTTGTTTCAGTGTTATTAGAATCTATGAATTTGGATGAGCAAATAGCCTTATTTGCTCGTGCAAAAGTCATTGTTTCGCCCCACGGCAGCGGTTTAACAAATATTATGTTTTGTGAACCGGGAACTAAGGTAATTGAGCTGGTGTCGCCCAATTACATCAGACATTACTACTGGGCTATCAGCCAGCAGCTAAATCTTGAACATTATTATGTAACAGGGGAGAGCTTTAACTGTGATCCGATTCGAGAGTTAATGTATCAAAACCCATTAACTGAAGATATTTGGGTGAACTTGAGTTCCCTCAAAACAATGATGGGGAAAACTCATCTCCTTCCCTCACAGAAAATAGGAGATTTAAGTTTGGCAAATCTTAAAAATAACACCTCCATGAACCAAGAATCAGCAGATTATTTCCAAAAACTGGCAGATTTTTATTTGGAACAAGGCAAGTTAGATGATGCTATCGCTGCTTGCGAGCAAGCCCTGGATCAGAAACCTGATTTTGCACCAGCTTACAAAACTTTGGGCAAGGCTAGTCAAGTACAAGGCAATTTAGCCAAGGCAAAGCATTGGTATAATAAAGCTTTGGAAATTCAGCCAGATTTTGCAGAAGTTTATACCAATCTTGCCACCTTATACGCCCAAGAAAAAAATTGGGAGCGGGCTTTAGTCTGTTATCAAAAAGCAACTTCCTTGCAGGTAAAAGATCCAAAAAACACTAATAATGAACGCGCTGTTTTTACCTGCGATATTGATGATATTGAAGTCTACATTCAAGGTGCAGAAGCATTTTATGCTCAAAGAAAATTTGAGCTGGCGGCGGCCGCTTGTCAGCGAGTTATCAAAGTTAAACCAGATGCGAGGGCGTATAAAATTTGGGGTAATGCTAGGCAAGCTCAAGGCAAGGTAGATGAGGCGAAAAAATGGTACGCTAAGGCTATTGAAATCGATCCTGATTTTGCTGAAGCTTATACTAATTTGGGGACGCTTTATGCTCAGGAACAACAGTGGCAGCCAGCCATTGCGTGTTACCAAAAAGCGATCGCCCTTCAGCCCAATTTAGCATCAACTTACCGAAATTTGGCTAGGGTATGGACGCAAATGGGTCAGTTGTCGGAGGCTGACGAGTGCTGGTTTAAAGCATATTCTCTCGAACCTGACAAGGCAACACCGGAAGAACATATTCATCTAGGCGATAACTTTTTGAGGCAAAATCAGCTAACGCAGGCTATACGCTGTTACTGCCACGCTATTGAGTTAAACCCCAATTCAAACGAGGCTTACCAACATTTAGGAAATGCTCTCAAATCCCAAAGAAAATTAAACGAAGAAACTGCCAATTATCGAAAACTTATTGAACGTCCAGCCAACATTTTTGGGGATTTATTCAAGACAGTATTTCTGAGTTTGAACGGGAAATCTGAGTTGCTTCAGATGTCGGACAATCCTATAACTAATCCATTGCAACTCGGTTCAACAATCTCCGCTGAAAAACCTAATGTGCAGTTGCAGCGGCCAGAACCGATAGATACTGTACCGCAAGAGTTAAATGCGATCGCCCTCTCGACGAATTCTGCCCCCATTCCTCAAAACTCGGCTGATGTTTTGTCGCAAGTGACAGTTGTTGAAAGCAGTTTTGAGGCAGATTCTCGGAAACAGGAAACGGCTGATGCGTGCATTCAACAGGCAGAATCTTATTACGTTCAAAAACAATTTGATCTGGCTATCCTTGAGTGCAAGCGAGTTATTGAAATTCAACCAGATGCGGTGGCTGCTTACAAACTGTGTGGCAAGATTTTGCAAGCGCAAGGGAATATGGAAGGGGCGATGGAGTGCTATAAAAAAGCCGTCAAAATTAAGTCTAATGATGCGGAAACCCACGTAAATCTTGGCAGTTTGTATGCCCTGACTAAACAGTGGTCGTCGGCTATTAATTGCTACCAAAATGCGATCGCCATTCAACCAATTTTAGCACCAGCTTACCGTAATTTAGCTAGGGTGTGGACGCAGGCAGGTAAGCTGGAAGAGGCGAATGAGTGCTGGTACGAAGCGTATTCTTTGGCACCGGAAAAAGTGCCGCCAGAGCAACATTTTAAACTGGGTAACAGTTTGTTTAAGCAAGGTCAAATTACTCATGCGATCGTTTGTTACCGCCGCGCTATCGAGTTAAAGCCGAACTGGGCTGGGGCTTATCAAAATATGGGGAAAGCGTTGAAACAGCAAGGTAAGTTAGATGAAGCTGCGCTCTGTTTTCAAAGAGTGGCGGAACTTAACAAAAATAGTTTGCTAAATCATCATCAATCTGGTAATTCTCTGGCCACCGCAGCACAGGTAAATACTCCCAGCAACGGTCATTCAAAATCTGCGGAAATTGTCACATCCGCGCCGGCAAAGGGCAATAGCAACGATCGCAAACCTGCTCAGATAGTCCCTCGCTACGATGCGGAAACATACATTAAACAGGCAGAATCTTATTACAGCCAGCAGAAATATGAGGAGGCGATCGCAGAGTGCAAGCGAGCTATTGAAATGAAACCTCCGGCGGCACTTGCCTACAAGATTTTGGGGAATGCTACCCAAGCGATGGACAAACTAGATGCGGCGTGGTATTGGTACGCTCAAGCCATAGAAATTGACCCGGATTTTGCTGAAGTTCATGCTAATTTAGGCAGTCTTTATGCTCAGCAAAAACAGTGGCAAAAGTCAATTTCTTGTTACCGAAAAGCGCTTGAAATTCAACCGAATTTAGCATCGGCTTACCGGAATTTAGCTCAGGTATTTTTGCAGTCTGGCCAGCCAAAATTAGGGGCAAATTGCTGGTATGAAGCTCTCACTTTAGATATCAACTGGGCAACGGCTGAGGAACACTTTACTCTGGGGAATACTTTGTTAGATCTGGGCAAGTTGGAGCGGGCAATTTCCTGTTACCAGCGTGCGATTGAGTTGCAGCCGAGTTATGCGGATGCTTATCACAATTTAGGGGAAGTTTTGAGCGTTCAGGGTAAGTGGGAGAATGCGATCGCGGCTTATCGGCCAGCCATAGAGTTGAACCCGAATTTCGAGGGCTCTCATTACGGTTTGGGGAAAGCTTGGGCAAGTCTCAATCGGCGGGAAGATGCGATCGCCTGTTATCGAAGAGCGATCGAATTAAATCCCAATTTGGCTCAAGCTTATCAAAGTTTGGGGGATGTCTTAGACAGTTGGGGTCAGTTGGATGAGGCGATCGGGTGTTATGAAAAAACCATTGAATTGAAACCAGACATCTGGGAAGTTCACCACAAATTAGGGGATGCTTTGCAAGAAAAAGGTGAGATTGATGAGGCGATCGAGGCTTACCAGCGCGCCATTAAACTAGCAAAAGTTTAGAATTTTTCCGGATAGCTTAGCCAACACCAGGAATCATAAATTAAGCGGATTTACTGGTCTCAAATTACAACAGGTACAGGCGATGAGCAACCAATCAAAAATTATTGCATTTCCAGTAAATCATCATTCAGATTTTTCCGTCTTATCGCAGCAAAATCATGAACTTTTACCTCCTCAATCAGTTACTTTAAAAAAGGTTGACTCGGATTCTGGGGAACAGGATAGGAAGCGATATCAGTATTCCTATGGGAGTGTGGGAGCTAATTTCAATGCTGCTAAACCTCACTACAGTTTAGGGAAAGCTTTGGCGAAAAAGGGAGAATGGGAGAAGGCTATTTCTTCCTATCGAAAAGCTCTAGAGATTGATTCTGAAGCGGCGGAGATTTACCAAAGTCTAGGGGATGCTCTTGTTAAAAATGGTGAGTTGGATGAAGCGGTAATAGTTTATCATAAAGCTATCGAACTTCAGCCTAATTTGTGGGAAGTCCAGCACAATTTAGGGGATATTTGGCAGGGACAAGGAAGGTTAGATGAGGCGGTTGTTGCATATCGTCTGGCTATTGAGTTGAATCCAGATTTTTGTTGGTCGCACAATAATTTAGGGGATGTGCTGATTAAGCAGGAGAAATGGGAAGAGGCGGTGGATGGGTATAGAAGTGCGACGAAGCTCAATCCAGACTTCCATTGGTCTTACTATAATTTGGGCGAAGCTTTGGTGGAGTTGGAGAGGTGGGAAGAGGCCGTTGTTGCTTATCGGTGTGCAATTCAGTTAAAGTCGGATCTGCCTTGCGTGTATGAAAAATTGGGGGATGCGCTGCGAAATTACAGCCCATTATCTGCCAAGGAAGCTATTAGTTATTACAGTCAAGCTATTCAGGACAACCCAAATAATATCAAACTCTATCATAAGGCTCTGGAGGTTAACCCAAAAGATCCGAAACTCTATTTGGGTTTGGGTAATGCTTTGATTAAACAAGGACAGAGGGATGGAGCGATCGTATTTTATCAGATGGGGCTGCAACTTAAGCCAGATGATGCTGAAATTTTTTTGCAGCTATGGAAAGCCATGCTCCAGATTAATGATGGCTTTGAAGATGGCGGTGTACAGTCGCAAGCGGATCTGATTGATTTTTGTGGAGAACAGAAGGTTCATAATAAATCTTCACAAATTCCCTTGTCATTTAAATTCTCGCCTGTCTCAAAATCTACAGTTGATCGAGTTGATATTATTCTCTGCGTTCACAATGCTTTCGAGGATGTAAAAGAGTGTCTGACTTCCATTAGACGACACACAAAGGTTGAGTATCGTTTGCTGATTGTAGATGACGGTTCTCAACCAGAAACTAGGGACTTTCTTAAGTCGTGGGTTCAAGAGGATTCTGTAGCAACTTTATTTAGAAATGAGACGGCTCGCGGTTATACCAAAGCAGCTAATATTGGTCTGCGCGCCAGCAAAGGTGACTACATGATTTTATTAAACAGTGACACAATCGTTACTCCTGGGTGGCTTGAAAAATTAATTGAATGTGCTACTTCTAGAAAGGATATTGGCATAGTCGGTCCCCTCTCAAATTGTGCATCTTGGCAATCTATTCCCGAAATATTTGACAAAAATGGAGGCTGGATGATTAACAATATTCCTGAAGGATACTCTCTGGAAATGTTTAGTAATATAGTGGCAAATGTTTCAGAAAAAGCATTTCCTTGTGTCAGTTTTGTTAATGGTTTTTGTTACATGATTAAGAGAGCAGTAATCGATGCCATAGGTAGGCTGGATGAAGAAAGCTTTCCCTACGGTTATGGCGAAGAGAATGATTTTTCAATTCGAGCTCGTAAAGCTGGGTTTAAATTAGCGATCGCCGATCATGCCTACGTCTATCACTCTAAGTCTAAAAGTTTCGGACACGAACGCCGTCAAGAGCTTTCTAAGCAAGGTTCAGCAGCCTTCAAATCCAAGCATCCTGATATTAATGTCAAAGCTTTGACAGAGGAAATTAAAAACAATCAAGCTCTCGATCGTTTGCGTCTTAAACTCCGCGAACATATCGTACCTCAGCGAAATCAATAATAATTTCAGTGAAAAACAAGATCAAATAGAGGTTTGTATATGTCAATAAAAATTAACCAAGAAACTGCTGAAACAAATTTCCAAACAGGCAAACAGTTGGCTGGTGAAGGTAAATTAGACGAGGCGATCGCTATCTACCGTCAAGCTATTGAACTCAACCCAAATAACCCTGAGTTTCACCGCAGTTTGGGGGAGGTTTTGCAACGAGTGGGGCAACATTCCGATGCGATCGTCTGTTATCGTCAAACAATAGAGCTGCAACCGAATTTTTCTAAGGCTTACCATAACCTCGGAAATGCCCTGGGCCAACTCAAACAATGGCCCGAAGCGATCGCATCTTACCGTCAGGCGATCGAACTTAACCCCAATTTTCCTACCGCCTATTATCGTTTAGCTGAAGCTCTAAAACAGCTTGGAGAAACTGAAGCAGCGATCGTCGCTTACCGTCAAGCGATTGAACTTACCCCAAATAATCCTGACTTTCACCACAGTTTAGGAGAACTTTGGCGGGAACAAGGGAAATATGAGGAGGCGATCGCCTGTTATCGTCGAGCAATTGAGCTGCAACCGAAATTTTTTAAAGCTTACAATCAGTTAGGAAATGTTCTGGGTCAGCTCAAACAGTGGGAAGAAGCGATCGCCTCTTATCGTCTAGCGATCGAACTCAATCCAAATACTCCTGAGTTACACTTCAGCTTAGGAGAGCTTTGGCAACAACAAGGGAAACATGAAGAAGCGATCGTCGCCTACCGCCAAGCAACTGAGTTGCAACCGAAGTTTTCTAAGGCTTACCATAACTTAGGAAATGCCCTGAGTCAACTCAAGCAATTCGAGGAAGCGATCGCCTGTTATCGTCTAGCAATAGAGCTGCAACCCAAGTTTTTTAAAGCTCACAATAACTTAGGAAATGTCCTCATACAACTCAAAAAGTGGCCCGAAGCGATCGCCTCTTATCGTCAGGCGATCGAACTCAACCCCAATTTTCCTAACGCTTATTATCGTTTAGGTGAAGCTCTGGAACAACAAGGACTAATAGAAGAGGCAATTGTCACCTACCGTCAAGCGATTGAACTCAACCCAAATAACTCTGACTTTCACCACAGTTTAGGAGAACTTTGGCGACAACAAGGAAAATATGAGGATGCGATCGCATCTTACCGTCAAGCAATTGAGTTGCAACCGGATTTTTCTAAAGCTCACCATCACTTAGGAAATGCCCTCAGTCAACTCAAGGAATGGAAGAAAGCGAGCGAATCTTACCGTAGGGCGATCGAACTCAACCCCAATTTCCCTACTGCTTACTATCGTTTAGGTGAAGCTCTCCAACAACTTGAAGTTACAGAAGACGCGATCGCTGCCTACCGTCAAGCTATTGAAATTCAACCCGATTTTTCTGCCAAAGTTTACCACAATTTAGGAGAACTTCTCAGCCAAAAACAGCAGTGGGAAGAGGCAATTAGCTGTTATCGTCAAGCATTTGAGCTTGACCCAAACTTTTCTCCATCTTATTACAAATTAAAGGAAGCCTTAGCCCAGAACGGTCAGCTAGATAGAAATAAATCTATTCCCTCTTATCAGCCTACTGTCAAGTTAAATGTCAATGATGAATTTCCCCAAATTTTGTTTATTCTCCCCGTCAGAGGCGGTGGAGGTGGTGCTCATTCAGTCGTACAAGAAGCTGTAGCACTTTATCGCTGTGGTATACCTGTCAAAATAGCTGTCAATCAATCTAACTTTACTGACTTTTTAAAGAGTTACACAGAAATTCCAGAACTCCCTAAAATTGCGGTTTCTTATCAAACTTTAACAGACCTAAAAAACTTAGCTAAAAATTTCTCTGTTGTCTGTGCAACGACTTATAGCTCAGTAAAAATGCTGGAAATGCTAGTCAGAGACAATCACCAGATTTTGCCGGCTTACTATATACAAGATTACGAGCCCTTATTTTCTTGTATAGATACCCCTGAGTGGGAAGAAGCACGAGAATCCTATACACTGATTCCCCATGCTGTCCGGTTTGCCAAAACCAACTGGTTGTGTCATATTGTCGATCGCAATCATGCCGTTAATGTTCACAAAGTCCAAGCCAGCATCGATCATCAAGTTTACTACCCTCATTTGAAGAGTGAAAACTCTCATATTGAGATTTCGATGATGGTAAGATTCACCACAGCCAGACGCGCTCCTCGTCGCACATTAGCTGTCGCTAAAATTTTATCAGAATTGTTTCCAAGTCAAGTGCATTTTACCATATTTGGCTCTGACCGGAGTCTGATTGAATCTGCTGGGATACCGATTCCAGAAAATACTACTATCTTCCCTCATCTGAGTCGCTCCGAAGTGGCGGCCCTGCTGCGGAACTCAGATATATTTCTAGATCTTTCTGATTTCCAGGCTTTTGGGCGTACAGCTATAGAAGCAATGGCTTCTGGTTGCATTCCAGTTGTCCCCAATAAAGGAGGAACCGATGAATTTGCTATACCGGATTTTAACTCTGTAGTCGTTGACACAACCTCGATTGAGGATTGCATCAAGGGTATTGGCAAACTGGTCCAAGCCGACCGCAATGTGTTATTGCAACTCAAATTAAATGCTATTGAAACAGCAGCAAAATATTCACCAAAACGTGCTGCCATGAGCATTTATAATCTTTTCTACAATCAGCTACTTCAACTTGCTTCATAGAAAATAATGTGAAATATTCCGGAGCCTGGATCGGTTGAAGAGTATAAACAAAAAAGAATGCGCTCACTCGCTCATGATTTTACTTAACTACATGACTAAATTTAGGAGTTAAAAACCTTGCCGACTTTTCACACCAAGCAAATATCAAAAGATTTCAAATCCGAAAATAATCATGATTCCAGGCAGATTCGAGTTTTGATTATCGACGGTGGCAGACATCGAGTTTATTCTGGATATGGTCATGTAGCCCAGTGTTTGGCTATAGCACTTGCACGCAACCCACACTTGAAAGTTCAGATTCTTGACAACAATAAACAATGGGAGTATGAAGGTATTTATCAAGAAGAACTCAAATCAATTGATTGTGTCAATAACTTAGATCATTGCGATTTAGTTTTGCAAATAGGTCCTCCTCAAAGCTTCAAAAAATATCAAAAACCATGTATGTTTTTTACTCTTTGCGATCAGTCAGACTTGGACGATCGAGACATCATAGCCATGAAAGAAGTTGATGCTATTATCACAGCCTCTAGTAGTGGATTATCTGTCTTTAATAAATATTTTCCCAAAGTTTACGTTACTCCTTTACCAGTCGATTCTCAAATATTTAAACCAATGCCACGATGGCGCTCTGAAGGGTCGGATTGTTTTAGTTTTATATTTGTAGGAAGTTTCAGTTTTAGAAAGGGAGTTGATTTACTCGTTGAGGCCTTTTTTCAAGAATTTTCCTGGCAAGAAGTAAATTTACATCTCCACTGTCCGGGGGATAAAGCTGATGAAATCGGTAACTTTTTAATTAAGAAAAGCCAAGAACATAATAAGCCTCCTATGTGTTCATTTAGTACCAAATCTCTTCATCCAGCATGGGTTAATCGATTTTACAATAGAGCCGATGCCTTTGTTTCTTTTACTCGAGGAGAAGGTTGGGGTTTACCTATAGCGGAAGCAATGCTATGCGACTTGCCAGTTATTGCTCCCTTGTCCACATCAATGCTTGATTACTTAACAAATGATGTGGCTTTTTGCCTGCCAACCAAAGAAAAATTAGTTTCCGATATTTCCGATCCTTTTGGTCAGAACTTTAAAGCTTCCCATAGTGGAAGTTACTACGAAATTGATTTGCAGGAAGCTAGAAAATGTTTGAGAGATGTTTGGTCTAACAAGGAACTGGCAATCGAGATTGGCAAGAAAGGTCGCGTTCACATGAACGAAAACTTTTCATTTGAGCGATTTTCTAATTGTTTGCATCAAGCAATTGTAGATTTTACCAAAAGTATTGCCACTTACGTGTAGTAAGGTACGCATTACACACCCTACCGATCGAGTCTGGAGGATAAGTCCTAATTCTTTCCAGTTTAGTTGAGAAACTGATAACCGTAGCCCTAAAATTTTGAGGTATCACCGTGAATGCACAAGATAGTTCGTTAATTTTCCAGATCCCCGACGATAACAGCCCCAAAAAACTTGAAATTGGTGCTGGCTCTAGACCACGACCGGGCTACATACACCACGATATTCGTCCTCTTGATGATATCGAAATAGTCTGCGATGCTAAAAAGTTTCCTGAAGAAATTTACGAGCAATTTGACGAAGTTTTTGCTTCCCATATTCTCGAACATTTCAACCGCTTTGAAGTAAAAAATGTGCTGAAAGAATGGGTGAATTTAGTTCGTTTGGGAGGCATTATTGATATTGTTGTTCCTGATGTTCGGGAGATGTGTCAGCAACTTGTTGAAGGTCATATTGATTTAGAGTTTTTCAACTATCTAATGTTTGGAGGTAATGATTATGAATACAACGTTCATAAATATGGATTTGATGCCGCCCTTCTTGGAAATATGCTCGAGCAACTAGGATTTGAAATCATTAGCTCGAAGAGCGGTCCTAAGTGGGAAGAAAGAAAACGGGATAGATACTGTCCTATGGTCAGATTGGTCGCCAAAAAGGTACGTCGCTAATCCTGCAATAACAGACGAAAAATAGCCAATTTTAGATACAAGACTAGCTAAACACTTGAAAAAAATACGAGGATAACCCCATGAATATTGACAGCAAAAACTTAGTTGATTCATCTGTAGATCTGGAATCCTTTAATTTTGCAGGTCATACTCTCAAATACTTTTACCACAGAGGAAATTGTGGCTTCCCTCCAGAACCCAGAACTGAGAGGACTGTAGAGATGTCTATTGTAGATAAATGGCTTTCTTTGGCTGGTGAAAATGTTTGGGAAATTGGAGCTGTTTCTTGTAATTATTGGAGACCTATTCGAGTAGAAAAAATTATTGACCCTTACGATAAACATCCCAGCGTCACTGATAAACTGTCAATAATGAATGTGGAGTTGAAGGGTAGAAAAGTTTTGTCGGTCTCCACAATTGAACATATTGGTAAATTTCCTCAACCCGGAAATGAAGAAACACCTGATACCGTTCTGAAAGCTTTGGATAAATTTTTCGATGAATCTCCTTGCTTTTTGATAACTTATCCGCCAATGTATAACTTGATTCTTGATAATCGAGTGTTTAATGGCAGTTTACCAGGAGATGTCAAAATCAGATTTATAGTTCGCCAACCCGATCAAACTTGGCAAGAAGTATTCAATCCTGAAGAAGCAAAACGACCCTATGGAAAGACTCGCAGATCTGATGGAAGCAGTGCGGGATCTGATGCTATTGTTCTTTTAGAAAGGGGGAATTTATTGTAATCAAAAACTCCTCTAAAATCATTCCAATAAATTTACTAATTGTTCGCAAGGAGTACAACATGGGTCTGCGACGTCAAAAACCATTAGCCCCCTCTCAAAAACCCATAGTGTCATCCCCCAAACCTTTAGGGTTATCCGACCCCTACCAATTCAAAGGTTTGGGAGCCACTCCTTTTACTAAAAGAGATATTAAGTGGACGCCATTAACAGCAATACTTGCTGCTATTTTTGTAGGGGGCCCTTATATTGTGGCAATTGTGTGGACAGTTTCTTCTGGTTTAAATTTCTTGGCAGTTATACTGGTAGTAGCTGTTATAGTGATTGCAATAGTATTTTTTTTGATGTTGTATTTAACTAGATTATGACTGGAATTAATGCTAAATCTAGTTAAAATATTGACTCGATGAAACGCAGATGACTCACATTGCCATCTGCGTTTATCTGCGTTCATCTGCGGTTAAAAAATCTTACTTCTAATGCCCTCGAAACACCGACTTAGCCGTCGATTTCAAAGAATTGGTCACATCCGCCAAAAATTGCGCGATCGGCTGTTGCGAGTGCATAAAAACCCTAGCCGTATTGCGTCCGGGCATCCCCGAAATCGAGCCGCCCGGATGGGTACCCGCCCCCGTGAGATACAAACCGTCGATCGGCGTTTTGTAATTAGCCAACTCCGGTAAAGGGCGGAAAAATATCATCTGATCCAGCGTCATGTCAATGTGGTAACAATTCCCCTTAAAAGCCCCCAAACGCTCTCCCAATTCTGCCGGACTTTCCACCCGGCGGCCGATAATTGCGTTCTTGATATTGGGTGCATATTCTGCCAATTTGTCAATACATCGATCGGCAACTTTGTGCTTCAATTCGTCCGTCCAACCCGTACCGTTGAGCCCCGTTCCCTCAGCATTTTCGATTTGGTAAGGAGCAAAAAATTCAATCCAAACCGTATGATGTCCGGGGGGAGCCATTGATGGATCTCGCATCGTCGGTACTACCACATACATCGATGGATCGGCATCAGGAATTTTGCCGATCGCAGGTTGGGTATGAGCAATTTCGACGTGTTTCACCGAATCGGCAATCAAAATAGAGCCGATTAAATATTCATCTTGATGATTCCAGCGATCGAACTTTGGCGCTTCATTCAAAGCTAAATCAATTTTCAGAATACTCTCATTGTTATTCACAATTTTGCGTTCCAATCTTTCCCGCAAATTCGGGTCAGCAGCATCGAGATCGCTGTCATCAATTAGCAAAAACAAACGCTTCGCATCAATATTAGAAATGACACCTTTTGTAGCTCGATATTCTGTGCCACCGGCAACTCGAACTCCCACAGCGCGGCCATCATCAACTAATATTTTCTCGACGTGTTGATCGGTAAGTACCACACCACCATAACTTTTGACTAAATTGAGCAGTGCTTGCACTAATGCACCCGTACCTCCGCGCGGTCGTGACATACCTGGATTGTGGCGCATTGCCATCATAATTGCGCCGATCGCAATGGTTTTTTGCGATGGGGGAGCACCGAGTTCTGCGGACAATCTGGCTAAGGGTGCTTTCAGAAACTCTTCATCAAACCACTCATTCAGAAGCTCTTCGGCGCTAGTCATCATTGTGCGAACAAAATCCAGGGTTTTGTCTGGAGAACCGATGACTGAAAATAAATCTTTGAGTTTGGCAATATTATAGTTGCCAGCAATATCTATAATCGACTTGGGAGGTGCATTGAACATCGGAATCATGGCATTTAAAGCGCGTTGCCAATAATCGGTATATTCCGCATATTTTTTAGCATCTCGTTCGTTGTAGCGGGCAATTTCAGCACAGGTTTTTTCGAGGGATTTGTGAGCTAAAAAATACTTACCGTCGGGATGGGGACAAAAGACAACCGGATCGCATTCGAGATATTCTAATCCGTATTTTCCCAGTTCTAATTCTTCGACAACAGGCCCTAAATGGATAAATTCGTGGTCGATCGCACAAAGGTTGAATTTAAACTCTGGTAATTCGGGAATCACAGCTTCGGTAGTTGCTGCACCGCCGGGAACCGAACGTTTTTCTAACAAGAGGACGGTATATCCGGCTTTGAGGAGATAAGAGGCACAGACCAGTCCGTTGTGACCAGCTCCGATGATAATCACATCATAGGTTTGCATAGATGAAGCTCTGGGGATGGGATATTTGGATCATTTTACAAATGTTAACAATTTGGCAGACTCTACCAGGGGAAATAGATTAATCTTGGGGGAGTAGTTTAAGTATCTTACAAAAGAGAGAGCCTAAGAGCAAATATTCAGACAAAGATGTAGGGGCGGGTTTTACCAGCCATCTTTGAGGTAATTGAAGAAACACATAAACCCGCCCTCGATGAGCTATTGTATGGGAACGATGTAATTAGCAAATGGCCATTATATCATGTCCGGTAAATCACTTACTATAAACGCTTACTTGTCATGAGTCAAGCGCAACGCAGTCAAGCGTTGCATCGGGCGAGATTCTTCGCTTCTCTCAGAATGACAACAACTCAAGCGGACTTGATATTACCAATTACCCATTACCAATTACCCATTAGCAATTACCCTGTCATCAAACTTGATATTACTTGAGTTCCCTGAGCGCCGCCTCAGCTTTTTCTGCACCATCATTGTTACCTTGCTGACGGTAAGTGTCGAGGGCTTGTTGAAAAGCTTGAATTGCTTCGGATGTGCGATCGCGCATTTTGAGAGCAGTACCCAAGTTATAATAAGCTTCGGCTCTGTTAGGGTCAAGCTGAATCACGCGCCGAAAAGTGATAATCGCTCCTAAGAAATCTTGTTTTTCCAGTTGAATTTCGCCGATCGCTGCGTGTGCTTGGACTAAATTAGGTCGCACCGTAATCGCACGCTGATAAGCTACAAGCGCTCCGTCGAAGTCGTTTTGAGCTTTGAGAAGTTGGCCGATTTCTAACTGCACTTCTGGATTCCGAGGCTCTAGTTTAGCAGCTTCTTCAAAAGCTGCCAGCCCTTCGGAAGTGTTGCCACTACGGAGTAAAGCAGAACCTAATTTTAACTGCACGCTGGCTTGTTTGGGAGCGAGTTTGGCGGCTTGTTGGAGCAGATTAACTGCACTAGCAAAGTTTCCTTGCTGGATTAATACTAAACCCATTGAAGAATAAGCTTGCCAACTTTTCGGGTCGATCGCGATCGCCTGTTGGTAAGCTTTAAAAGCGCCGCTGTAATCTTGTTGCTGAAATAGTACCACGCCAAGACCGATCAGGGCATTAACATTTTTGCGATCGAGCTGAGCGGCGCGGCGGTAGGCGGTAGCAGCAGCGGGATAGTTTTGCAAATTCGCCATAGCATATCCTAGGGCGTATTGAAAGTCAGCATTGTTGGGTTGGAGACCGATCGCTTGTTGGTAAAATTCTACTGCTGCTTGATAGTTGCCCTGACGCGCTTCTAAATAACCAATACCGGAAAAAATGCGCGGGTTTTCAGTATCTAAACGGGCTGCTTGCTCATAAATGGCGATCGCCTTACCGTAGTCTCCCAAATCGACCAACTCGCGTCCTTTTCGCAGCAAAGCATCCAAATTTTCATTATTTTCAGGGCTAACTTCAACAGACGTTTCTGCTGAGAGTGCCCTGATCGGCGCAGTGACAGCGAGTCCCGCCACCAACAACGTACTGAATACCAAGAGAATTTGTTTGTACACGGCCATTTGTTTCAAAGAGTGTGTGAAATGAAAGAGCGAGTTAATGTCAGGTTGCCAAACTGACAACTGAGGATGTACCAGGAATCTCTGAGCGACGAGATGTAGTCAATTTACAGAACAAGACTAACTCAAAATATTCGCGATCGAGGCCAACTGATGATTGTAACAACAACTGATATCATCCAAGGAGCAGAAATTCAATCTTACTTGGGAATTGTAACTGCTGAGGTGGTTTACGGCACCAACGCGCTGCGAGATTTCTTTGCCGGCATTCGCGACATCATCGGCGGGCGCACCGGCAGTTACGAGGAAGTGTTCCTCAAAGGACAGCGAGATGCCCTCGCCGAACTCGAAAAACGGGCTCAGAAGCTGGGAGCAAATGCCGTAATCGGGGTAGAAATTGACACCGGCACGATTAATGTAGACTCTTCCGGGGCTCTGCTGCTGATTACTGCCGTTGGGACAGCAGTAAGACTGCGTTAAGCTGTCCTTCCTCTATACATCCGCCAACTTTTCTAACTGAATAAAATAGTCAGTTGACAGTTGACGGTTGAAAGTTGACAGTTGCGTACCCTGAGCGGAGTCGAAGGGTCCTATTGTTGACCGTTGCATCGGAATGATTTAACCTTTCTAGAACACAGAGAACACAGAGGGAGAGAATAGAGATCTGAATACAGGACGATGCTACCGGATTTGAGATCAATTCCTCGTTCCCAGGTAGAACCTGGGAACGAGTATAACAGTCAACAGTTAACAGTTGACAGTTAACAGTACCCTACAAATTAAGCAGTAAAGTATTTCGCTGCTGGATGATAGGTGATAATTGCGGTGGTGGATTGTTCGGGATAAAGTTGTTCGCTTTCATCCATATACAGATTAATACGATCGCACTTTAACAACTCCAACTGCTTGTACTGATCCGCCATATTCGGACAAGCAGGATAGCCAAAACTGTAGCGCGAACCGCGATATCTTTGTGCAAGCATATCGCGAATATTATCCGGTTCTTCGCTTGCAAATCCCAATTCCCGGCGAATTCGCGCGTGAGTCCATTCTGCTACGGCTTCTGCTGTCTGTACCGCTAATCCGTGAAAATAGAGATAATCGGTATATTGATTGTTAGCAAATAGCTTTTGCGCGGACTCGGTAGCAATCTCTCCCACTGTCGCTACTTGCATCGGAAATACATCAATTTTACCCGATTCTTTCGGTGCGAAGAAATCAGCAATGCACAGTCGGCGCGCTGACTTTTGGCGGGGAAATGTGAATGTTGCTGCGGGTGTCGATACATCTTGCCCGTTATTCATAATTTCGGGATTGTACAAATGCAGCGAGTTACCCTCAGCTTGACAAGGAAAATAGCCATAAATTGCTTGGGGATGCAATAGCTTTTCCGTGATTATCTTGTGTTTCCATTCCTCCAATATGGGATAAACCGTTTCAGCTAAGAAAGCGTCATATTCTTCCCGCGATTGGTCTTTTGGCTTGCGAAACTGCCACTGACCGGCAACTAATGCTTGCAAATCTAAGTGCCAAAAAATCTCTTCAAATGGGATATCTTCTGGCCGCAATAACTGAGTTCCCCAAAAGGGAGGATTTGGGCGATCGATATCTATAGCAACTGCTTCCGAACGCCTCGTATCTATCACAGCCGGAATTGCTAATTTGGCTTTTTTCTTCGCATCCTCAACAGCGATTTCTTCAGAAGTCTTAGCTGATTTAACCGCCCCATTTCCCTTTTCTGTTTCATCTAAAAATCCTTGCAAATCTTCCCAGTTACCAGCAGATTTAGCTGGCATGAGTTTGTCCATAAAATGCAAGTCAGAAAACGCATCTTTGCCGTAAACGACTTTACCTTTGTAAGTATTTTGGCAATCTTCATGCACAAACTTGGGAGTCAAAGCTGCACCGCCCAAAATTACCGGAACCGTAATTCCTCTCTGGTTAAATACCTCCAAGTTTTCTTTCATAAATGCAGTGGATTTTACCAGCAAGCCACTCATAGCGATACAATCAGCTTTGTGCTTTTCGTAGGCATCAATTATGTTATCAACGGGCTGTTTAATTCCCAAATTAATCACTCGATAGCCGTTGTTTGATAAGATAATATCAACCAAGTTTTTACCGATATCATGAACGTCGCCTTTGACAGTAGCAATGATGAATGTTCCTTTGGAATTGTCCCCGGATTCTGACTGTTCCATGTGCGGTTCTAAATAGGCAACTGCGGCTTTCATGGTTTCTGCTGATTGCAATACAAAGGGCAATTGCATTTGTCCAGAACCGAACAATTCTCCGACTACTTTCATCCCGTCTAACAGGAAAGTATTGATAATCTGGAGAGGTGGATAGGTTTCTAATGCTTTGGCTAGTTGTATATCTAGTCCAATTCGTTCGCCGTCGATGATGTGCTGCTTGAGACGTTCTTCTACGGGGAGGTTTGCGTCTTCTGTGCGATCGCGCTTTGTAGTTTTGCCCGCAAACACCGTTGTTAGCTCGCCCAAGGGGTCATAAACGCAAATTTCGCCGTCGAACTCCCGTTGATCATAAATCAGTTTGTAGCAGATTTCTTGGTGTTTGGGGTCGATTTTGGCGAGGGGTAAAATCTTGTTGGGGCTAACAATGGCTGAGTCCATCCCCGCCTGCATTGCTTCGTGCAGAAACATCGAATTCAACACTTGCCGCGCCGCCGGATTTAAGCCGAAGGAGATGTTAGAAACTCCCAAAATTACGTGACAACCAGGCAATTCTTGGCGAATGCGGCGGATCGATTCGATGGTGGCTTTGCCGTTTTTTCTGTCTTCTTCAATACCGGTGGAAATTGGCAATGCTAGGGTGTCAAAAAAGATTTCCTGGGCGGGAATTCCGTAGGCGACGGCGGCGTTATATGCACGTTGGGCGATCGCAAATTTCTGATCTGCTGTCCGCGCCATTCCATCTTCATCAATTGTCCCGATAACTATACCAGCGCCGTATTTTTTCGCTATTTCTAAAACTTGATAAAAACGCGGTTCTCCGTCTTCATAGTTAGTAGAATTCAACAAACATTTGCCGCCCGCAACTTTCAATCCCGCTTCCATCTTTTCCCATTCTGTGGAATCCAACATTAAAGGGAGAGTTGCATTTGTCACAACACGAGAAACTAATTCTTTCATGTCGCGGACACCATCGCGGCCGACATAATCCACGTTAACATCGAGAATGTGCGCGCCTTCTCGCACTTGTTCCCTAGCCATTGCTACTAAACCATCCCAGTCTTCAGCGTTGAGTAAATCGCGGCATTTTTTGGAACCGCTGGCGTTGAGTCTTTCACCGACAATTAAGAAGGAATTCTCTTGTTCGTAGGGTTGGGCGGTGTAGATTGAGGCGGCGGAAGGTTCCCAGCTAATTTCGCGGATTTTGGGTGTAAGAGTTTTGCCAATTTCTGATAGTTCGCGAATGTGATCGTAGCGGGTACCGCAGCAGCCGCCGATGACTTGTACGCCGAAGTCTTCGACAAAGCGCATCAAGGCCATTTTTAATTCTATGGGCGTGAGTTTGTAGTGCGCGTGGCCACCGATGTTTTCGGGTAAACCGGCGTTGGGAATGCAGGAAACTACGAAGGGCGAATGTTCGGAAAGGTATTTAATATGTTCGGCCATGCGATCGGGGCCGGTGGCACAATTTAATCCTAAAATATCTATGGGATAGGGCTGCAAAATGGCTAGGGCGGCGCTGATATCGGAACCGACTAACATTGTGCCGGTGGCTTCCATTGTGACTGATACCATTAATGGAATACGATCGCCTTTTTTCTTGAATACTTCCTCAATGGCATTTAATGCTGATTTAATTTGCAGCACATCTTGACAAGTTTCGACAATAAATAAGTCAACGCCTCCGTCGTAAAGTCCTTCTGCTTGTTCGGCAAAAGCGGCGGTGAGTGTGTCAAAATCAATGTGTCCTAATGTTGGTAATTTGGTGCCTGGTCCGATCGAACCTGCAACAAATCTCGGTTTTTCTGGGGTGGAAAATTCGGCGGCGATACTTTTGGCGAGTGAGGCGGCAGTTTTGTTGAGATAATAGGCTTTGTCTGCTAAATCGTATTCGGCGAGCACGATGGAAGCAGCGCCAAAGGTGTCTGTTTCGATGACATCGGCGCCTGCTTCGAGGAAACCTCGGTGGACTAGGGCGACTGCTTCGGGCTTGGTGTGGACGAGATATTCGTTGCAGCCTTCGTATTCTTTGCCGCCAAAGTCTTCTGCTGTAAGGTTTTGGACTTGCAGGTTGGTGCCCATTGCGCCGTCGAAGACGATGACGGGGCGCGAGGGGTGGTGGAGTCGATCGAGGAAGAGGCTTTTCATCGGCGGGAAAAAAACTGAGGTACTGTATGTTTATAATTTTATCTATTGTGCAATACTGTCAACAATTATGCGAGTGTTGGGAAAAGAGTAATGGCTGAAAGACACAAGGCTGCTGACAATAATTCGATCGTACCTGGAAGTGCGCAGGAAATGCAAGGTTATTTGGGAAATTCTGTGGTATGTGGGGATGTGGGGGAGAATCGGGTGACGACGATCGCAGGTGAGGGATTTTTTCGCTTAACTGTTGAGGATTTTCGGGAAAATGCGATCGAGATTATGAAACGAGTGATGTTTCAGGGCGATCGGATTCTGTTACAGGAAGCGGGGGAAGATGTAGGTGCGATCGTTCCTGAAGCAGAATTTCACAAACTAGATTATTTGATGGCAGAAATCAAACCATCACAATTCATGCCTGATGAAGAAGCATATTATGAAGATGAAGGAGCAATTCACTGCATTTATCCAGATGAATTTTTAGATGATTTAGAAAACATTTTAGCAGATGTCAATGAATTTGACGAATTATTTGGTTTGCTACCAACTAAAGAGATGGGAGAGGATGTTGATATTTTTATGTCGGCTGCTATTGTGATGTCTGTAGATAGATTTTGGGTGCCGGATTATGTAATGGCTGAACGACAAGCGATCGGGTGAATAAGTAGATACAGGATTTACGCATTTCAACCTGATGCTGTCATTCTGAGGGTCGCGAAGAATCTCAAACTCTTGCAAAACAGTCCAGAGTGTGTAAGTCCTGTAGATAGATACCCGACTTCTTCGGTGAATATTCCTGGACGCAGAAACTGGTTTTTTTTACGAATAGGAATTACGCATTAAAACCAAAGAAACCGGGTTTCGACTTCGTTTAACCATCGGGTTTCGACTTCGTTTAACCATCGGGTTTCTTTGGTATTTAGGCGTAAGTCCTAATCTGGATTTGCGGCTGTTTAAAAATCGGAAATCCATCAGGAGTTTTCAATATTTTCCCCTGTTTGTCCCGTTCAACATCACAGAATACATAATTACCAGTTTCATCTCGCATTAAAGCAGGTTTTCCGTCCACAATTTGGTACGCTGGACGAGAAAATTGAACTAGGCCTTGATTTTCCACAATTTCTCCATTTTCATCCCGCAAAATCGGACAAGCCACTAATTTGTCTTCCGCATCAATAACCCAAGAATTAGTTGCGGGATCTAGCAACAATTCCGGGTAAATATGTTGCCCGCTAGATGACTTCAGCAATTCACCTTTGTCATCAACTAAGGGCATCAAGAAAACAGGTGCTTCTTGAGAATTGCGAAGGAGTTCGTTAGTTTGTGGATGGCGTAGAGGAATTGCTATCGGTGTCGGCAATTCTACATCTGGCAATTCGGGATGGGGCGGGTGCAAACTCGGTAATTCAGCATCTGTTGCAATGTCGTAATGGCGGGTATATTGCACGGCGGCTTTGGTGAATCCAGCCCGCTGCAACATGGCTTGCATACCCGATTGATCGGCAGCAATTAGCAAGTCTATATCGCTAACTTTCATAGTTTTTGCATGGGCGATCGCTGCTTGTGCTAGCATTTGAATTGCTTCTGGTTTCCGGTGTTCTGGCTGGACGTACATCCCCAAAACGGAACCGACGCGGCGGGTTTGAAAAGGGTTGTTAATGTTGTGTTGCTGAATCAAGTATTCGGGGAGATTCGCGGGCGGGGCTTCGTCGTAATAGTAGATAAATAGACAGCCGATAATGCTGTCGCCGTGTTCTAATAACCAGCAGAAAGAAAGGGGTTTTTCTATTTGGCTGGTGACGTATTTTTCAAAGTCGAAGTTAGGTTTGACTAGCATTGAGGGGTCGATGGATTCGCGTTCTGCGGCGAATGCTTGCCAGAGGGGGGCGATCGCCTTTGTGTCTGTTGCGGTGGCTAGACGGTGGCTGTAAGGGGCGATGGGGGCGATCGGTATAGTTGTGGCTGTCATAGTTTTTGGGGGTGAATTTGCTTGGAAGGTGAAGGCCTTCTATTGTTTATGCGGATTTCGCGGGGTATTTTTACGCAAAATCCGAGCTTTTGTAATAAAAGTTAATATATGGGACTTCAAGTAGAAACCTGGTTTCTGGGAAAGGTGCGATCGCGTGGGTTAAAGAAACCGGGTTTCTTCCTCAATATTTCGGTGGGATGCAAAAGTTATTGGAGAAACCCGGTTTCTAGTCGAGGGGCGCGATCGTCAAAAATTGGTTAATCTAGCTATAAAATCGTCAAATAAGTTTCTGTTGGACTGATGGGCAAGGGTTTTAAAGTTTGATTGTTCAAGTCTATTTCTAACCCCAAAGATTCTAAAGGAATCACTCCCAAAAGAGCATCTCTACCTCCCGGTAATTCCAAGCACTCGAAGGTTCCTTCCCGATCGAACATAGAGATTTTGGCATCTTGGAAAATTCGGGCTTTGCCAATACCCATTGCCGTTGCTACGTCCACTTCTTTCAGGAGTTTCAGTCCCAGTTTCGCGATCGCGTCTTGTGGCAAACACAAGGTAGTTGCACCCGTATCTACCAATACATTTTTGAGCGTAATCGACCGAATTTGCTCTAGTGAAATTGTCCCATCTTCTGCCCGAATTTGGTCGGCGCGGTTAATGATTGTTAGAGTGGCGAAAACTTTTCCCATTGCCTTGTTGTTTTGAGTTTGCATGGTTGTCTCCTACTTAAGAGTTGGAGTGATTATCTCCTTTAATTGTAACTTATTTTGATGGGCGATCGCGTGGGATCAAGAAACCGGGTTTCTTAACAAATATCTTGGTGGGGATGCCAAAGTTATTGTAGAAACCCGGTTTCTGGGAGAAGCCGTATCGCGTGGATCAAGAAACCGGGTTTCTGCGACAATCTCTGCATCACAACCGAAATCTTGATTAAGAAACCCGGTTTCTATTCAAACTCTGGATTACTATCAGCAATAACTTGACCAAAGCTGTCGTATTCCAGAACTTTGACGAGTTCACCATTGGCATCGCAGACGACTCGCGGGGTGCCGAGTTGGTCGGTGGTGATGTAATACCAGTTGTTATCGCGTTCTAGGGCAAAGAGTAAGCCAAAATCATCATAGTGATAGCGGCTTAAACTGCCTGATGGAGAACGCACGGCGGTGAGTTGAAAGGGATGGTTGGGGTTGCCGTAGAGGTATTGGGTTGTGCCATTTTCATTGGTATGAGCAACGCGACGGTTCATGCTGTCGTAGATGTAGGTGATTTTTTTGATCGAGGGGCGATCGCAAGTACAATTTAACAAGGTTTCAAAATGAGAATGTGCGGTTAATGTAGTCATAAAACTTGTTTTTGAACTTATGTTTCTGTTTCTGGGTGATAATTTGGATTGGGAATGGGTAACGGGAACAAAGGCATAATAAGAAATTGTGGGTTGGGGTTATTACGTTCATATTCCTTCTGGTCAAAATCCCACTGCTCTTGAAAAGTTCTACCAAATTTACTAGCATCTCTGTTTATATTGATCAATTCCACACCATAATGAAGTACATCAACTCCCGTTGAAAAGACACCATATATAGGTATCCCTTTTAGTTTTGCAGCTTTTGCCCTCTCAAAAACTTCTGTTTCCGCTCTTGTCATTGGGTCTGGGCATTTACCCATGTGTTTGATTGGTGAACCATCTTCTCTGTAGCGTCCTTTCTTCTTGTCGTTCACAACAAGATCGTAGTGTACCTTTTTTCCTGTGTGATCATGCTTGGTGTCAAACATAACATAGATTGAATTTCTTTTTAAACCATCTGAATCAACCCAATTGACTGGAGAGTTTGCAACATACCCATACAAATTATGATCCCCTCCAGCAAAGCTTATCGGATCTTTCGCTGTCCACTTACCCGCCACAGAATCATAATCTCGGAACCCAAAACGGACTAACTGTGTATTTGGTTCTATCAATCCACCAGCAAAGCTAATCGGCAATTCAAAATCTGGGTTACTATCACCAATCTCTTGACCAAAGCTGTCATATTTGAGAACCTTAACAACCCGATCGCTCTTATCAAAAACTACTCGCGGTGTCCCCAATTGATCGGTAGTAACACCATACCAACTATCACCACCCCGAATAGCCATCAAAGAACCAAAATCATCATATTCATAAACACTCAAATCCCCCGAATTATCGCGCACCGCCGTCACCTGAAACGGATGATTAGGATTCCCATAAAGATACTGCACCGTCCCCTTTTCATCAGTTCGCGCCACCCGCCGATTCATACTATCGTAGGTATAGTTAATCGCCTTACCATCAGGCCAACTCACCTCTAACAATTCCCCAGTCGCACTGTACTTGAGCGTCATATCACCACGCTGCATTAAGAAACCATCGGCATCAAATTCGTAGGGCGTTCCATCCAACTCAATCAAACGATCTTGAGCATCATAACTGGCGGTATGCTGTTGGGTTCCTAACTGCCACTCGGTACGGTTGCCGTTGTCATCATAGACATAACGCTCGACAATTTCACCGTCACACTTGACTAAAATCAATTGACCATCAAGATCGTAAGTGTAGTCGTAAATATGAGTTGTACCCGTCACCGTTTCCCGCTTCTGGACAATGCGACTGAGAACGTCATAACTAAGCTGTAATTGATAGATGACTCGCCCGTTAACCAGATTTGTCCGAGAAATTACGCGACCGGAATTATCGTACTCAATGTCAACATTCATCTTGCCATCAGTAATCTGAGTTGGAGCACCCGTTGCTTGATTTCTTACTACTTGAAATTGACCATATTGGGTCAGCAACCCGTCCGCATCTCGCTTCATTTCGATTTCCGGTTCGTCATCTAACTGCATCCCGACGAGAGAAAAATTATTATCGTAACGATAGCGGTAAGTCCCATTTGCAACTCCACTCCACGCCATTTCAGTCACTAAACCGCCGTCATAAGTAAAGGTCATTTCTTGGGGAGTCTCGCCATCTGCGGGAGTGCGGACGAGTTTTGTTACCCGTTTCGACTCTTTTTCGTAGGTGACATCTACCGTTGCTTCTGGGTAGGTTGCCCGTTCTAAATCGCCTGATTGATTGTAAATTCCTTGGACAGTTCGACCACTGGGAAGGGTAGAGTTTGTGAGTTGTTGTTCCGAGTCGTAGGTGCTGGCGTAGGAGGGATTTTCTGGCGGTACATAACCCGCTTCTAAATTTCCTGGCGTATAGTTAAGGCTATGCACTGCACCATTTGGTACTGTAATTTTAGTCAAGTTGCTATTAGCATCGTAAGCAAAATTGTAAGTTCTGCCACTGGGTAAAGTCGTCTGAATAATTCGCCCGACTTCATCATAAGTGTACCGAACTTGATTCCCTTCCGCATTGCCAAGACTGCTGAGGCGACCTTGTTCATCGTAGCTGTAATTAAGAATCGTTTGATTACCTTGCATGGCACTAATTAAACGCCCGCGATCATCATAGTTAAAACTGACAGATTCTAAGCCAGCAGTCTCAGTTTTAATGACTCTTCCCCCTTCATCTAAATTCAGAATACTGCGCCGTCCTGCTGGAGATTGGTAGATAATTTGCTTGTTTTCTGCATCAAAGGTAGTAGTCGATTTCCGTCCGTTAAAATCTACCGTATCAGTGAGAGAAATTAAACTCAAGGGGTCATTAGGATCGGCGAGATTGCAAGACCGGGTTAATGATAAATTTGCTGTCAATCCCCCAGGAGTTTTCAAGACAGTTCGCTTTAATAAAGATGCTTGTTTGCCAAAACGCGGATCGGGTTGTTGTTCTTGGATGAAAGTGCTGCCATCAGGATAAGTAATGGTTTCTGTACCATCTTTGCCAGTTAGCGCAACGATCGCACCCGTACCGCCGCAACCTTTATTAACCTGACGTTCTTCACCTGTAGATAAGCGTTCGGTTAAATAGGTAGATTCGCGTCCTGTAGCGGTAATTTTGGCAACTAAAAAGCCATTTTCAGTGCGTTTGCGTGCCAGTAAATCGAAGTTACCATCAGGTTCTTGACGGCTGTGCAAACGTCCTAATTCATCGTATTCAAACTGATAAATATTGCCTTTGGGGTCGGTGAAGCTACTTAGCAATCCCTCACGGATATAGCTAAATTTGCTGGTTTCATTGGCAGGATTGGTGACATTTTCTAAATAGCCATCAGCATTGAGATTCAAGTTTGTACGCTGACTATAGGGGGCAATAATGGCAATGGGAAGACCATCGGAATTGCGCTCAATTTGGGTGATGTTGTTATCGCCATCAATAATAGCTTTTAAATAGCCATTATCATCGTATTCAAAGCAATAGATTAAGGCTTTAGTCAGAGTGCTAATAGTGCGGAGATGGCGACCTGTGTTGTCGAATATGTAGAGTTGACCGCCACCTTCGCTGGGAATAGCGATGTCGTCAAAAATAGATGCTGCATCTGCTTTACGTCGTTGACCATTACCAAAATATAGAGTTTTTCCTGCCACATCATAAGCATGGTGAACATTCAAAGTCCAACCACCTAAACCTTGCGCGATCGCATTCCAAGTTCCCAGGGTACTCGTTCCTTCTTTCCGTTGATTATGTTCCGGGTTGGGATAGATATAAGTAGTGCAAATCCTGACAGGTTGCTTCCCAGACAATAGACGACCTGCGATATCTTTTCCATCCCAGATAAAGGTGTAATTTTGATTAGGTTCCGGGGGGAAAGTTTTGATAAAATGTTGACCAGCAATATCAATTTCTATTTCAATCCGTTCTAATTCAGCCGCGACATGGGCACCGCTGACGGGAATTGTACGGGTGTAAGCAGCTTGACGGCCTGGAGTGCGATCGCTGCTGTAATTCAGACTAAAAGGAGAGCCATTAATCCCTACAACAGCACCTAAGATTTGGTTTTGAATTTCGATGAAAGAAATGGGTAACATGATTTTGTCCTCTAAATTATTGTGTGTTTTTGTGAAATTGTAGGTTGGGTTGAACGATAGAGAAACCCAACATTGATGAGTGGTTAGATGTTGGGTTTCGTTACCTCAACCCAACCTATGTTTCTTACCTCAACCTGATGCTGAACAAGTTTGGCCAGGAGCTAAGGGTTCCTCACTATATTCGTAGTAAGTTGGATCAATTGGTTCTCCATTTAGTCGGTCAACTAAATTGGCAATATCTGGCCCCCACATCCCAATGATGCTGGTAATTCCAGACAACCAACCTTCAATACTGCCCTCCTTAATCGCGCCACCAATTGCTAAACCAGTGTTGCCGATTTTACCCAGATATTCAAATACTTTGCCAGCCGTACTATTGAAAACACCAGCGAAGTTTGTACCCAGAGTAATCACAGAATTAAAGATGTTACCAATGGCACTAAACCAATCGCCATTTTGAATTGATTTAATCCCGCTATAAATCATAGTCGGTACACTCTGCAAACTATTGAAAACTTGCACCATCATTTGCTGAATCATTGAGGGGCATTGACCAATGAAACTAGAAAGCCCAGAACTTGCAGCACCAGCAACACCGCCGAGGATTTGTAAGAATCCCATAATATTGTCACCAGACATCATAGAACGCACACCATTAAAAGCACCAGCGGCAACAGATTGTAATCCTTTAATTGCTAATTGAGCGCCTTTAGTTAGCGCATTGCCCATACCAGCAGTAACAACATTTACTCCTGCCATCACGATACTAAAAATTCCTCCCAACCAGTCGCCGTTGATGATTGATTGAATCGCATTAATCCCCGCACTAGCAGCCCCCAGAATTATGGAAAGTGGTTGTAGACCTGGGATGAAAAACGTAATGGCACTCAGCAGACCAATCACACCACTGATAATGCCCAAAATCTTATTCCAGAACATCTTTTTACGGAATTTCCGTTGTTCGATGCGCTGCTCAATAATTTGGTCAAGCATTTCCTTTCCTTGCTTCGCCAAATCACTAGAAATCTCAACCGCTTGTTCAGCTAAAGCGATTTTATTCAACACTTCCTCATACAACGGATTGATAATCTGTTTCTCACCCGATAATGCTTCGGCCAGCTGCAATTCTTTCAAGAATTGTTGAGACGCTCCTTGCAAATCAGTTTGAGCCGTTTGTAACAGTTCATTGTCTAACTGTTCATCCAAATCAATCTTATTAATCTCACTCTTATACGACTCAATTTGCCCAATCATCCCATCCATTGCACTTAGCAGGGATTCTTGAATATTAGCCGCTTCTTTTCCTTGCAAGGCTAAGTTAATATCACCCCGCGCTTCTGCTAACAAAGCCTTCACATTATCAGGTAAATCCGGTTGCTGAGTTTCCAAATCTTTAAGCGAAGTAAGTAGTCCCGCCAATTGAGTTTGTAACTGCATCGGATCTTCCGTTTGATCTAGGGTTGCTAACCCTAAATCGCCGCGAACATTATTCAAAGATTGCCGTAAATCATCCTCGGCTTGCAGTTGTTTGAGTTGTTCAATTTTAGCAGTAGTTTCTAACCGTTTACGTTCTAATTCTAAGCGATCGCGCTCCAGGCGATCTTGCACCGCTTCATCAATTTCTGCCTGATGACTTTGGGCAATTTCTTGCTCTAATTGTGCCTGTGCTAAGTTCAATTTTTCCAGAGTAACTAACTGGATAAAAGTTTGCTCAGTTTGTTCACGGATGCGAGTAATGCCATCTAAACGGGCTTGGGCAATAGCTAATTCCTGCTCTTTATTCTCCCGTTCCTCCTGAGTTTCTGCAACCTTCGCATTCAAATCATTTAACAACTGTGCAGCCGTTTCTTGTTGTGTTTGCAGCGTTTTCATCTGCGCTTCAGCGGTTTTTCTCGCCGCACCAAAGGCATTAGCTTGAGCTTGGGCGCGACGTTGTAACTCCCGGTTATTCAGCATTTCGACATAATAGCGATTTGCCAATATTTGATCGTTCGCATTACCAGCACCGCCAGCACAACCACCTTGATCGCTAGCTAAATCGCTGTAATCTCGGTAATAAAGCTCCGCCGCCGTCGCCATATCATTGCGCTGTGCAACATCCAACAACGCCTTAGCTTCTTGATTCCCAGCCGCCGTTGCTGTCTGCAAACGTTGCAAAATTTGGAACTCTAAATTATTGACTTCTTGCTGTTTTTGTGCAGCTTGCAAAGTGTAATTAGCATTAGATTGGGTAGCCTCCACCAAAGCTTTTAAAATTGTTTGATGTTCCTTAGCAGCCATCAAATGTTCATCATTTTGCGCCAATAAATCGGTTTTCAACTGTTGCAAAGAAGCCGTAAGAGCCTGACTCGCGGCTTCTGCTTGTTCTGCTAATCGTTGCGCTTCCGCCAATGCAGCACGGGCATCATCTAATTGTTGTTGCAAATTGCTGTAATCGGCATCCGGGTCATTAATATAAGCATCTAACAAACGTTGTTCTGCTAAAATCACCTCATTTTGTGCCGTCAACATCGTGCGTTTTTGAGTCAGCGCAGTTTGCTCTGCCGTGAGAACTGCTGCTTTATTATTCAGCCATTTCAAGGATTTATTAACTTGAACTAAATTAGTATTCAAATCATCTAAATCCTCTGCCAGCACACCTTGTTTTACCAATTCGAGAATCTGATTTTCAATCGACTGGCGTTGCTGTTCAAGTGTCGTAGTAAGCGCTTTAGTGCTTTCCAATTCGTCACTCAAAGCCACAGTTTGACGTTCAACAGTACCTTCAGCATCAGCTAATTGTTGCTGTGTTTCAATGGCTTTTGTATTCAGTTCACCACGACGTTGCAAAATATCAGCAATAGCAGCGCGATACTCCTCAGAATTAGTATCGTATTCTGCCCATTGTTGCTGCACTTTGGCATTTTGGGCAGCGGCGACCGATTCAGCCTGTTCTAACTGTTGCTGAATAGTAGGTAGTAGGTTTTCTAAACTCGCAAGTTGAACTTGATCGCCGGGAATTGACTCTCGCGCTGCTTCTAATTCGGCAAAGAAATTACGCGCTTCATCAATAGGAGGTTCAGCATCATTGGCGGCATCGTTAGCAGCAACCCACTGATTTTTTAGAGGTTCAATACGTTCTTTTTCCTTGCGCCATTTGTCAGCTTCGGCTAACTGTGCCTCACCCTGTGCTCGTAATTGAGGGAATATTTGTGAATATTGTTGCCAGAGAATCCAGTTATAATCAACGTGGGTGATTGTTTCCGTGTGTCCTTTCCCAGATTTTCCCTTCACCCAACGTTCTTCATACCAATAGGGGCCATTTTTGCGACTAACTGCCCAATTATAAGCTGCTTGTTGTTCATACCAAGTAGCTTGCGCTAAAAGTGCATAACCTTGAGCTTCATGGGATGCTTGGGCTGCTTTTGCTTTATCAAATAGCGCTTGATTTGGGTTGCGTCCTTCTACTGCTTCGGCATTGAGTAAAACATCAGCCGAGGGATTATTTAGTAGGCTAGAAATTTCCTGATTGGAAGTGCGACCTTCTAAAGTTACGGCTTTTAATATGTCAATTGCAGTGCCATTTTTCGAGTTGTCTGCTAGGAATAACGGACGTGCAGCAAGGCTAGTTTCTTGGGTTAAGAGTGGGAGTTGCGCTTCTTTTTCTTGCTGATATTGTTTCGCGATCGCATCGTGATTTTCCCAAGCACTCCAAGTCAAACCATCGGCTGTAGAACGGGTATAAATTTGACCGTTAATACCTTGGTAGGTTTGCACTACTTTCCCATCAACAACTTCTTGGGAAATACCATCAAGAGTTTTGACTTTACCGGGTTCCCAGTTAGTCCAACGTACATTAGGAATGAGGGTGCGACTGTAGAAATTATTGTCAGAACCACGAATGCCAAATACGATCTTGTTATCAATAACATCAACAGAGAAATCACCCGGAATTGCACCTGAAATTGCTCCCCAGCTTGCCCAGTTGACTCCATCGCTTGACTGGCGCACATAGAGAGCATTATCAGTTCCTTTTATCACTTGAATTAGGGCATTATTAGCGACTGCCATTTTGACATCACTATTAATGCCACCGTAAGTGTATTGCCAATTACTCCAAGTCTTACCGCCATCGCTAGAATAACGACCATAGATGAGGTTATCTTTAGTACGTACTGCTTCTACTAGCTTGTCTTTGTACTGAGTGCGAGTCACAGGGTTAGGATTTTGATCGCTATTTTCTAGCAATTCTCCCAAATATTGCTGATTAATTTCGGCTTTAGCGATCGCATTTTCCAATGTTTCCCAATTGTTCCATTTCAACCCATCAGTGGAATAGCGAACATACGTGCGATCATCAACTCCTTTGTAAGACTGTACTACCTTACCATCAACTACATTCTGATCAACCTCATTAATCGAAGGTACACTAGCTAATTGCCAACCACTCCAACTAACATTAGGAATGAGAGTATTACTGAGAACTTTCTTATCGTAAGAACGAACGTTGAATACTACCTTGTTACCGATAACATCTACTGAAAATTCATCAGAAATAGCCCCCTGAATTTGGGTCCAGCCATTCCAGTTAACCCCATCAACTGATTGGCGAACATAGAGAGCTTTATCAGTTCCTTGGACAGCTTGGACGAGCGCATTATTAGCGACCACCATTTTGACATCATTGTTAGTGCCGCCGTTGGTATATTGCCAATTACTCCAAGTTTTACCGCCATCGCTAGAATAACGACCATAGATGTAGTTATCCTTACCGCGTACTGCTTCTACTAGCTGATCTTTGTATTGAGTACGAGTGACCGGATTTAAGCTATGAGTATCAGACTTTTGGAGATTTTCTAAATACTGTTGTCGCCAGTCAGATTTGGCAATAGCAGCATCAATTTTTTCCCAAGTTTCCCACTTAACACCATCAGCAGATTGACGCACATAAATCTGGTTATCAAAGCCTCGATAAGACTGAATGAATTTGCCATCAACTACATCTTGAACGATATCGCTCATGGTAGAACCAAGAGGCTCCCAATTCTGCCACTGCGTACCATTAACCGCAGTACGAGAGTAGATTTTATTATCGGAATTGCGAACGGTAAACACTAAGTTTTTCCCGACAACATCCATTGAGTAGTCAGTTGTCATCGCACCACCAATAGGGAACCAGTTAGCCCAATTCACTCCATCGGTGCTAGAGCGTCCCCAAATTTGATTGTCGTTACCTCGCGCTGATTGGAATAGTTTATTATCAACAACTGCCGTCTTGATGCTATCGAAATTAGTGCCGCCACCTGTATGTAACCACTGTGTCCAAGTTTTGCCACCATCAGTAGAGTTACGAACATAAATTAGGTTATCTTGACCTCGACGGGATTCTACTAATTTGTTGCCGAAATTAATCTGATTGATGGGTGTATCGTCATAATTAGTTGCATCTTCCCATTCTTGACGCACTTCGACAGCTTTCGCTTCACTAGCAGCTTGTTTTGTTGCTAAATCATTGAATTTTGCCAATAATTCTTGGACTTTTTCGACATAAGTTGCTAAAGCTGGATTGCCATTAGCTTGATCGATAAAAGATTGGGCAATCGGTAAGACTTCCTGAGTGGCAAAATCGATCGCGTCTGGCTGTTTTTTGTCAAATTTCTCTTTAGCTGCTTGCAGTTTCTGAGCTAACTTAGTAAAATCAGCAAGTTGTTGAGACTCAACTCCATACCGCGTCGCAATAGGAGCAATTTCTTCCCACAATTTAGCATCTTGCTCAATCCGCAACTTAATTCGCTCAATCGCATCCTCAGTAGAAGTAAAAGCAGTATCCAATTCATCAGCACGAATTTCAACCACACCAAGAGTTGTAATCCCATCCCTTAAATTAGCCTCAGCGCGATTATAATTCCCATCCGGTTCTGCCAAATTATCATTAATATAGGCAATCAATTCATCAACCGAATTAGATAAATCCTGTTGCTGTGTAACCAATTCCTTTGTCTGCTGATTCCCTGCTAAGAATTGCTCTGTCCAATTCGTTACACCCAGACGCAAATCTTGATTAATTTGGTCTGCCAATAATACATGATCTAACACCGTACCCGATTTAATCGCCGCATCAGCCGCATTTTCAGAATTCAATTGAGACTGTAAAGATTCCAAGCGTCCATCATTACTCTCAAGTTTTTTGCGAATCTCTAACTCTTGCTTTTGACGCAAAGGTGTCAATGCTTCTGTTGCCTGATTCAACAAGTCTTCTAACTCATTAGCATTACTCTGATTTGATGCTTTCAAGCTGGCTAAATTGCCTAATTGTGTCTTAGCTTGAGCAATCAGATTTGTCAGCGCTTGCTTGCTCACATCATCTTGAGTATTGGCTAATTCTTGTTCCCAATTAGCAATCTGTTGATTTTGACTATCAATTTGATTTCCTAAGTCATTCCCCACATTTTTTAACTGTTCTAACTGGGTATTGACTTGTGGCTCTACTTGTGTCGCAAAGAAATCAACATCGGATTCAGAAGCGAGAATCCCAAACCCAATCAATTGACGCAAAGCAGTCGAATGTAATTCCGTTGTTTGCGATAGTTCAGCCGCTAAATTTTGCGCCTTAGTGGTTGCCGCTTGGATAATTTCCGTCTGTTTATTTTCTTGAACTTTTAGCAGTTCTAATCCTTCATTAACAGTGTTAATTTCTCCTTGAATTGTGGTGATTTTTGACTCTATTTGAGGAATGCTTTGTCCCAAACCAGCTAACTCCGATTGCTTCTGAGCGATATCAGATTGTTGCTGAGATATCTTTTGATTAAGTTCGTTAATTTTTGTCGAAGTTTCTTGTCGCTGTTGCCATGCGCGATTACGCTGATCTGCGATAAACGAAGCTCCCTGCAAACTAGCACGATAGGCCTCAGCTTCAGCAGTATTATAAACGTAGGAACTGCCATTCCAATACCAAGTTTTTTGTTGATGTGCGGCGGCTTGATTGAGATAATTTCCCTCCAATGCTGCTAAGGGATTATCACGGTCAATTAAGCTTTGTAGCAGTAAGGTTTGATTCCCTAATTGCAGTTTAGTAAATTCGAGAGATTGTTGGGTATCGGCGATCGTTTTTTGGAGAGATTTCACCTGCTCCAAAGTTGCCTGAGCATCCTTCAATTGTTGTTGTAAAAGTGCTAGGCGATCGCGGTCTGGTTGTCCAGCTTTACGAATCTCTAACAACGCTTGAGTTGCTGTCGCTTGTGCCTGAGTTGCTTCTTGCCAAGACTGCCAATTCTGCTGATATTTTTGCTCTAAATCTCCAGCTTTGTTGAGCAAATCTAAGCGATTTTGCAGGCGATTTACTTCCGCTTCTACTTGCTTGAAGTATTGATCGGTGAGTTCAATCTCCCGATATTTTTCAATTAGCTTTTGTTCCAGATCGGATTTTTGTTGATTCAATTGTGCCAGTTGTGCAATTAAATCCTCTCGCTGCTGTTGTTGATTGCCAAGTTGAGTATTTAAACCGTTTAATTGGTTCTGAGTTTGGTTAATTTGAGATTCCAGATTGTTAGCTTGCTGAGTAATTCCTTGCAGTTCTTTTTGCAGTTGTTGGAGTTGAGTTTGCTCGTTAGCAAGTTGAGAATTTAATGCCTGTTGTTGCTGAGTTAAAGACTGTTGCTGTTGTTGT
>Ga0316607_1000018_pt1 | contig 63869 bp, 70 predicted proteins | sample MIS2016062E_MG_FD_207674 | JGI IMG/M metagenome (GOLD analysis project Ga0316607, IMG submission 207674) | Microbial mat bacterial communities from Middle Island sinkhole, Lake Huron, Michigan, United States - MIS.2016.062E | ecosystem: Environmental > Aquatic > Freshwater > Lake > Sediment...
ATTATTGTCTAATTTAGTATTTATAAAAATACTAAATTAGACAATAAAAACAATTGGGAAAAAATTAATTATCCAAATTTACCTGTCGTTGAAGCAATAACAAACGCTGCATATGTTAAAATATAACCAACAGAGAAATGAACTAAACCAACTAAACGAGCTTGTACAATTGAAAGAGCAACTGGCTTATCTCTCCAACGAACTAAGTTCGCTAAAGGTGTACGCTCATGTGCCCATACTAATGTTTCAATTAATTCTTGCCAATAACCACGCCATGAAATTAAGAACATGAAACCTGTTGCCCAGATTAAGTGGCCAAATAAGAACATCCAAGCCCATACAGATAAATTATTCATACCAAATGGGTTATAACCATTAATTAATGGTGATGAATTTAACCATAAGTAATCACGTAACCAACCCATAATGTAATTTGATGATTCATCAAATTGACCAGGGTTACCACCCCAAATTGCCATGTGTTTCCAATGCCAGTAGAATGTTACCCAACCAATTGTGTTTAACATCCAGAACATTGCTAAATAGAAAGCATCCCAAGCTGAAATATCACAAGTACCACCACGACCTGGACCATCACAAGGGAAACTATAACCGAAATCTTTTTTATCTGGCATTAATTTAGATCCACGAGCATCTAAAGCACCTTTTACAAGGATTAATGTTGTAACATGTAAACCTAATGCAATAGCATGATGAACTAAGAAGTCACCAGGACCAATAGTTAAGAATAAATCGTTTTTATTATTATTAATTGCTTCAAGCCAACCAGGTAACCAAAGTTGATTTCCAGCTGCTGTTGCTTGACTAGTTGAAGACGATAATAAAACGTTAAGTTCATAAACTGCTTTACCTGAAGATGCTTGAATAAATTCAGCAAATAAAGGTTCAAATAAAATTTGTTTTTCCGGTTGGCCAAAGGCTACCACAGTGTCATTATGAATATATAAACCTAATGTATGGAAACCTAAGAATAATGAAGCCCAACTTAAATGAGAAATGATCGCTTCTTTATGTTCTAACATTCTTGCTAAAACATTATTTTTATTTAATTCTGGATCATAATCACGTACAAAGAAAATTGCGCCGTGTGCAAAAGCACCAACCATTAAGAATCCTGCAATATATTGATGGTGTGTGTATAAAGCAGCTTCAGTTGTAAAATCTTTTGATAAGAAGGCATATGGTGTAATTGAATACATATGCTGAGCTGTTAAAGATGTAGCAACACCTAAACATGCTAAGGCTAAACCTAATTGCATATGTAATGAATTTGTAATTGTTTCAAACAATCCAACATGACCTGCACCTAATCGACCTCCTGGAGGACGGTGAGCATCTAAGATTTCTTTCATATTGTGACCAATACCGAAATTAGTACGGTACATATGACCAGCAATAATGAAAACAACTGCAATTGCTAAGTGATGATGAGCCATATCACTTAACCATAATGATTGAGTTTGAGGATGGAAACCACCTAAGAATGTTAAAATTGCTGTACCAGCTCCGTCTGATGTACCAAAAACATGACTAGCAGTATCTGGATTTTGTGCGTAAACTGTCCAATTTCCACTAAAGAATGGAGCTAAACCAGCTGGATGTGGAGGAGTTGTTAAGAAATTATCCCAACCTACGTGCACACCACGAGATTCTGGAATTGCTACGTGAACAGTGTGACCAGTCCAAGCTAATGAACTTACACCTAATAAACCTGATAAGTGATGGTTTAAACGTGATTCATTGTTCTTGAACCATGATAAGCTTGGACGGAATTTTGGTTGTAAATGTAACCAACCTGCAAATAATAAAGCTGATGCTAATAATAATAAACCAATAGCACCTAGGTATAATTCTTGGTTTGTTCTTAAACCAATTGTATACCACCATTGATACACACCTGAATATGTAATATTAACTGGATATGTATTACCTTTACTAAATGCCTTAATTGCCGCTTCACCAAAGTGTGGATCCCAAATTGAATGTGCAATTGGTTTCACTTTTAGTGGATTGCTTACCCATTTTTCAAAATTTCCTTGCCAAGCAACATGGAATAAGTTTCCTGCTGTCCATAAGAAGATAACCGCTAAATGACCAAAATGTGAAGCGAAAATTTTTTGGTATAAATTTTCTTCAGTCATACCATCATGTGCTTCTAAATCGTGCGCAGTAGCGATACCATACCAAATTCTTCTTGTTGCTGGATCTTGTGCAAGGGCTTGACTAAACTTTGGAAATTTAGTTGCCATAATTATTTAATACCTTTTTATATAAATGTTAGTTTTGAATAAAAATCGTAGTTACGATGTTTCGAATTAGTTTTAAAAAATTTCTAAAAATTTTTAACTAATTGATACTGCACGTGCTAAGAAGAACGCCCATGTAGTTCCAATACCACCTAATAAGTAGTGAGCTAGACCTACAGCACGACCTTGTGTAATACTTAATGCACGTGGTTGAATTGCTGGAGCAAAGTTTAATTTATTGTGTGCCCAAACAATTGACTCGATTAATTCTTGCCAATATCCACGACCACTGAATAAGAACATTAAACTAAATGCCCAAATAAAGTGAGCGCCTAAGAAGATTAAACCATAGGCTGATGCTGCTGATCCATATGATTGAATTACTTGTGAAGCTTGTGACCATAAGAAATCACGTAACCAACCATTAATAGTAATAGCACCTCTTGCAAAGTTTCCACCTGTAATATGTGAAATACTTCCATCTGGTGAAATTGTACCCCAAACATCTGACTGCATTTTCCAACTGAAATGGAAAATTACAACAGAAATTGAGTTATACATCCAGAATAAACCTAAGAAGACATGATCCCAACTTGAACTTTGACATGTACCACCACGACCTGGACCATCACATGGGAAGCGGAAACCTAAGTTTGCTTTATCTGGAATTAATTTAGAACTGCGTGCATATAATACACCTTTTAATAAAATTAAAACAGTTACATGAATTGTAAACGCATGGATATGGTGTACCATAAAATCAGCTGTACCTAATTGAATAGGCATCATTGCAATTTTACCACCAACTTCTACCACTTCACCACCAAACGCATAACTTGTAGTTGCTAAAGCATTCGGAGCTGTAGTACCAGGTGCTAATAAATGAATATTTTGAATCCATTGTGCAAAAATAGGCTGTAATTGAATCGCCTTATCTGAGAACATATCTTGTGGACGACCTAAAGCTCTCATTGTATCATTATGGATATAGAATCCAAATGCATGACAACCTAAGAAAATACAAACCCAATTTAAATGAGAGATAATTGCATCTCTATGACGTAATACACGATCTAATAAATTGTTATAGTTATTAGCTGGTGTATAATCACGAACCATGAAAATTGCACCATGTGCAGCACCACCAACAACACAGAACCCACCGATCCACATATGATGTGTGAATAAAGAAAGTTGTGTTGCATAGTCAGTAGCAATATAAGGATATGGAGGCATTGCATACATATGATGAGCAACAATAATACTTAATGAACCCATCAGAGCTAAGTTAATAGCTAATTGCGCATGCCATGAAGTTGTTAAAATTTCATATAAGCCTTTATGACCTTCACCAGTGAATGGTCCTTTATGAGCTTCTAAAATTTCTTTCATGCTATGTCCAATACCCCAATTAGTACGGTACATATGACCAGCAATAATAAATAAAACAGCTAAAGCTACATGATGGTGAGCAGTATCGCTTAACCATAATCCACCCGTAACTGGATTTAAACCACCTTTAAATGTTAAGAAATCTGAGTATTCACCCCAGTGACCACCAAAGAATGGTGCTAAGCCTTTTGAAAAACTTGGGTACAATTGACTCATTAACTCACGATTAAGAATAAATTCATGAGGTAACGGAATCTCTTGAGGAGCAACACCTGCATCTAATAATTTATTAATTGGTAATGCAACGTGAATTTGATGACCAGACCAAGATAAACATCCTAAACCTAATAAACCAGCTAAGTGGTGATTCATCATTGATTCAGCATTTTGGAACCATTCTAATTTAGGTGCTGCTTTGTGATAGTGGAACCAACCAGCAAATAACATAATTCCGGCCATTACTAGACCACCAATTGCAGTCCAATATAATTCAACTTCACTTGTAATACCTTCTGCGCGCCACATTTGGAACCAACCAGAAGTTGTTTGAACACCTTGGAAGTTACCACCAACGTCTCCATTTAAAATTTCTTGACCAACAATTGGCCAAACAACTTGAGAACTTTGTTTGATATTAACTGGATCAGTTAACCAAGCTGAATAGTTAGAAAAATATGCGCCATGGAAGTGCATACCACTAATCCATAAAAAGATTACTGCTAATTGTCCAAAGTGTGCACTGAAGATTTTACGTGAAACTTCTTCTAAAGAGCTAGTTTGACTATCAAAATCATGAGCATCTGCGTGTAAATTCCAAATCCACGTAGTTGTTTTCGGACCTTTTGCTAAAGTTCTAGAAAAATGACCCGGTTGTGCCCATTTCGCGAAACTAGTTTCGACTGCGTCCTTTTCAACAAAAATTTGCACGTTTTTTGCGCGACGGTCTGTTGAGCTTATTGCCATTAATTTTCTCCTTTTTGGGAGACGAAAATTTATGAAACTCTCATAACAAAAATAACAAATAGAAATTTGACAACTTTCTATTAATTATGAGTTTTCAAGTTATTATTATACATTTTTTTTGGGAAATTTTTTTTTTTCTTTTTTAGAAAAAATAATAATAGAAAACAATTATTATTCTTTTGGTAATATTAAATAGTATTACCAAAAGAAATCCAGAAATTAAAAACAAAATTAAGCTTAGAAATAAAATCCTAATGAATCTGGGAAGAAACGATTAATTTCAATAATAAATCCAGCTGTAAAACTCATCCATAAAGTTAATAAAACAGGTGCAGTTGATAAATATTTTTGTAAATCTTCCATAAAAATTTAATATGATTAGTTAATAGAATTATTAATGAAAAAACTTCAATGTTTACCGTGGTGAAACTGTTACTTCATTGCTTGGAGCTATTAGATCACCGCTAATCAATTCTTGCCATGCTGAAATTGGCCAAATAAAACCTGTTGTCATTATTTTTAAAGCTAATGGAACATTAATAATAATTTCACTTTCAGCAGGATTTTTTGTTGTACTTACTGCACGGATATATTTTCTGCCAACCCAACCAATCCAGCCTGAAATATAAATAAATCCAAAACCTGGCATAATAAATTCTGCAGCATGATTCCAACGACCATCAGCAACTAAATGAGGTAAACCATCAGTTCCACATAATAAAGCTGAACGACCATACTTATCAAATCTTGCTTTTGTTCTCTCAATTTGTTGTTGTAAAGCTAAAGCTGGAGGTGAATCTGCTTCATACTGACTTAATCGTTGTTCAAGTTTTTTTACACTTGAATTTAAACGTTTAGCAAAAGCAGGTGAATCACTACATTTTGTTAACCCACCAATATCTGCTACTGCTGCATTTGGTGTAAAAGTTAATAATGCTAAGAAAAGTAAAGCTATTAAATTAAAACGTTTCATTTTTAAATAGAATTAAAAATTAATAATTTGGTAAAAAATTTTTAAAAAGTAAAGTTATTACTACTTATACTATATTATAGTATATGAAAAATTAATTTATTTAGAGATTTTTAAACCTTTCTTAATCATTCATAATTCTAACTAGAAAATATTAATCAAATATAGTTACCAGTTTTTAAAAAAATTAAAAAATTTTTAATTTTCTAAAAACTGATAATTTACAAGAAATTATTCAAAATCTTTACGATTTGGATTTCGTGACGGATCACTTGAAAGAAGACCAAAAATGAATAAAGACACAAAAAAGATAATCGTTGTATAAGTTAAAATTTTTAAAGTTAACATTGAATTTCTCTTAAAAATTATTTTTAATAATATTAATTATACTAAAATAAAAAGATTCTGAATTATTTAATTGAAGAAAAATTAGATTTAATAATAATAATGTTAAGTTTTCTTTAATGAATCATCAGAACTTAAAGGAAACGTCTTGAAGGGGTAGTATTTTAAAACTGTTATTTCAATTTTCTTAAATCTTGAAGAATTTGATTTCTTAGATTTTGAATTTAAAGTTTTTCTATTTCGTATAGATAAATAACCTTCAACTAACAGATAATCATTTTTTTTATAATAAGTTGCTACATCACGAGCAAATTTTCCCCAAAAAGTTACCGTTACAATTCGTGTACTCCGGCGTTGAGGGAATTGCGCTCTAAATTTTGTTACTAAAACATTATTTTTTAAATTTTTTTGTTTTGGTGTTTCTAAAATTTTAACAATTCCCCCGATATAATTTGCATTACTCATATTGAAATGATCTTAAATAACCAAATTTTTTTGTTTCTGAACATCTTCAAAATTAATATCACGTAATCTCTTTAATAAACGAATAAAATATTCTAAGAAATAATCATCTAATTGTATTATTTCTGATAGATCAATTTTAAACATTTTATAAAGATCGACTGTTGATTTTGAAAAATTATTTTCTGTATTTAAAATTTCAGCAAAAGCTAATCTATCACTTATATTTTGTCCCCATTCAAAGAACCCAAAGAAACGACTAACAAATTTTAACAAAAATACTGGTACACGTTGAACTTTGGCTTGTTGCCCTGCTAATTGTTCACACAAGTTAATAATTTCAGATGATAGCCAACCTCTAGAACCACTTAAGAAAAATGTTTGGTTTCTAGTTTGTGGGATTTGAAGGGAGCGGAGACAAAATTTTGCAATATCTTGTGTATCCATATACGAAATATATGTCTTCTCATTTGTCACCCAGATTGGTAAATTTTCTAAAATTGGAATAGCATATTGTTCAATTAAACCTTGATAGAAACCTGTTAATCGAAATATTGTATATGGAATCTCTGATTCTTTTAATTTAATTTCAATTCCATTTTTGACTCTCATTAAAGGAATATTTTCGAATTGTTCAACATTCTGAGCAGAAAAGAAAATAAAACGTTTAATATTAGCTATTTTTGCTGCTTCAATTAAACATAATTTACCTTCCCAATCAACTTTTTTTAATGAATCCAATTCATTTGCTCTACTAGTTGAAGCATCAATAACAGCTGTAATTCCTTTTAAACAAGGTGGAATTGTTTCAGGTTTTGTTAAATCCCCATAAACCAATTCCGCTCCCCATTCTTTTAAAAAACTTGCTTTTCTGAAATTACGGACTAAGCAACGAACTTGGTAACCTTTTGTTAAGGCTTGTAAGACAATTTGGCGCCCTAACGTTCCAGTTCCCCCAATAATCAATAAACTCATAATTTTTCTTACCTAAAATATTTTTAGTCGTTAAATATCGTACTTTGTAAAATATCTTCGGCTTCAAGATTAACTAATTCTCGTTTCGTTAATACTTGACCACGACTTTCAAAAATTCGATTTGCTTGACGCATTCGAGCACGGTCTAGAGCATTTTTGACACTTCGTGCATTTGCAAATAAAGGTCTTTGTTTACGTTTTTGAATATACTGAGTTAATGCAATTTCTGCATTTGGTGTTAATTGATACTGTTGATCTTGTAACATTAATTTTGCAATTTGTAAAAGTTCATCCACAGTATAATCTGGGAAATCAATATGATTGGCAATACGTGATGATAAACCTGGGTTTGATTCATAGAATTTATCCATCGGTTCTTTATAACCAGCCAAAATAACGACTAAATCATCACGTTGATTTTCCATTACTTGTAATAAAATTTCAATCGCTTCTGAACCGTAATCACGTTCATTATCTGGTTTATATAAATAATAAGCTTCATCGATAAATAAAACCCCACCCATTGCTTTCTTAAGAACTTCTTTTGTTTTTGGGGCAGTATGACCAATATATTGACCAACTAAATCATCACGAGTAACTGTTAAAAGATGACCTTTTTTAATATAACCTAATTGATATAAGATATCAGCCATTTTTAATCCAACAGTTGTTTTCCCAGTTCCTGGACTACCTGTAAATGACATATGTAAACCAGGATTGGCTGAACTAATTCCTAAGTTTTTTCTTAATTTATCAATTAATAATAAAGCTGCGATTTCACGGATTCTAGATTTTACTGGTGCTAAACCAACTAATTCTTCATCTAGTAAATTTAAAATTTTTGCAATTTCTGTTTTTGCATATTCTTCTTGTAAATAAACAGGAGCTGTATTCATAAATTTCTTATAAAAAAATTACTTTAATATACAAATATTATTATAGTGTATTATTAAATCAGTTGAAAGTAAACTGATTTAATACACTATAATAATAAATTTTTAAATTGTTGTAAAGGTTGGAATACTTGATAAGCAAATAAATGCAAAGCCAGCACTACCACAAGCGCCAACAAAGAATCCACCTCTAAATTGATCCCAAGCTTTCTTCGTTTGTAAATCATTTGCGTTTGCAGTTGCTGATTTTTCTTGACCGAAAGCTGCTACACCATAAATTGTTAAACCTAACGTTAAAATAACAATTAAACCAATTGTTGAAAGAAAACCAGATAATAAAGCAACATCTGAATTTCGTAATGGTCCTAATGTAACAAATGGCCCAATTAAAAAATAACCATGTGCTAAACCGATTTCTAAACCACGTAATAATGGTGTTAAACCAAATCTATAAGCTGGTAAATTTTGTAAAAGTGCTCGTGTTACTGCAGATGATGTTATTGGCGTTGCTAAATGACCCACAAATGGATCATCATTGTACGGTTTAATAAAGTTAGCCATAAAATTAATTTGAAAATTAGTTAAATTAATAATAAAATTTTTTAATAAAACAAATATCAGGTAGTTAAAATTTTCATTAAATTTTAACCAACCAAAATTTTTATATAGATTACTATATAATATATATTAATATACAGAAAAATTTTTATAAACTTCATTTTGATAAAATAGGAAAGATTTTATGACAGTTGCTATTGATTACTTTTTATTACTAGGATTCTCTTTTGCACTTGCATCTGGTTTATTTTTAGGATTAAAATCAATTAAGTTAATTTAATTTTTATTATACTGGACTAAATGCAAACCGAAATTCGTCAAGATAAAATTATTGGGTCACGACGGTTTAGTAATTATTTTTGGTCATTCTTTTTATTTGTTGGAGGTCTAGGTTTTTTGTTAGCTGGGATCTCAAGCTACTTTAACACAAACTTATTACCATTTAGTAATACATCAGAACTTGTTTTTATTCCACAAGGTTTAGTAATGATGTTTTATGGAACATTAAGTTTAGGATTTAGTATTTATATAATTACTACAATTGTATTAGATATTGGAAGTGGTTATAATGAATATAATAAACTAGAAAATCTTGTTAAAATTGTTCGAAAAGGATTTCCAGGTAAAAACCGTGAAATCCTTCTGACATATCCTTTATCGAATGTTAGAGCTATTGGAATAAAAATTACAGAAGGATTAAATCCAACACGTAGCATTTATTTGTGTTTAAAGGATGAACGAAAGATTCCATTAACACCGGTTCAAGAACCAATTGCGATTTCAGATTTGGAAGAAGAAGCTGCTGATTTGGCTAAATTTTTAGATTTAAAGCTAGAAAATTTATAAGATTTTATTGCTTTTCAACCCGCATATACCTATAATAGAGGTATGCGGGCATAGTTTAGTGGTAAAACCTTAGCCTTCCAAGCTAATGATGGGGGTTCGATTCCCCCTGCCCGCTTTTAGATTTAAAATAAGTTTAGACTGAGCAACAATCTTTTTTTATAGGAGAATATATAATATGACTGGTGGATCTACGGGTGAACGTCCGTTTTCGGATATTATTACTAGTGTACGTTATTGGATTATTCACAGTATCACAATTCCATCTCTTTTTGTATCAGGATGGTTATTTGTAAGTACTGGTTTAGCATATGATGTTTTTGGAACTCCACGTCCAAATGAATATTTCACACAAGATCGTCAACAAATTCCATTAGTAAACGATCGATTCAGTGCAAAACAAGAGTTAGAAGATTTAACTAAAGGTTTATAATTGAGGTAAAAACAATGGCAAAAAATATTAATCAACCTGTAGCTTATCCAATTTTCACGTTTCGTTGGTTAGCAATTCATGGATTAGCAATCCCAACGGTATTCTTTTTAGGCGGTATTACTGCTATGCAATTTATTCAACGATAAACTCATATATTAATCTACATACGAGGTAATTTTTATGACAGGTCCAAACCCAAATAAACAAGCAGTAGAGTTAAATAGAACATCTCTTTACTGGGGACTTTTATTAATCTTTGTTTTAGCTGTTCTATTTTCAAGTTATTTCTTCAACTAATATTAATCTAATAGGAGCTCTTTTTTATGTCAAATACTGGTAGAATTCCTTTATGGCTTGTAGGTTTAGTAGGTGGCTTAGCAGTAATCACTATGCTTGCATTATTTATTTATGGTTCATATTCAGGTTTAGGTTCATCACTTTAATCTAATTTAACATAACTAATTAATATCCATTAAACTAAGTTTAATGGATATTAATTAAAAAACAAGAAATTAAATTTATCTTCTAAACAATTTTGTCACATTTTTCAAAAATTTTTTAATTAATCTTACAAAATTATTCGCTATTGAAACATTATTATTAGTACCACGACCAAACCAACCATACCAAAGTTTTGGTAACAATCTATTTAAATTTTTTTCTTTCTCTTTTGGATCTTGCCATGCTGTATAGCCACCACTATAAATACTATTTGTAGGGCGCGGTCCAATATGCAATTCTGTATTTTCAACGAAGAATGGAACATAAAAATACTGACCACAAATTGCATGGAATAATCCAAAAATTATAAACCCTATATGAGTTAAAACAACGCATGTAATCACGCCATTTAATATATTAATTTGTAATATTAAACTTGGATCTACGTAATTAACATATGATTTTGTTTGCGGAATTAAAACAAAGGTTTGAAAATAATAAACTCGATATATAAAATATATAAAAATTTGTTCGATTAATCCAATAATAAGTAAGAATGTCCAATGCCATCGTACTAAATATGGACAGTATCGTTTTCCAATTCGAGTTATTACTGCATAAGCGGCTACCCCTGAAAGTTGAGTCCAAAACTTACTACAGATTTCAAAGATTTTGGGAATGATTTTATTATAAACATTATAATAAACAGGTAAAACCTTTGATTTAACTGGTTCCTGTAAATTAGAGATAAGCATTGAAATTGGATCAATATAATATCTAAGTCCAGTCTCAGGATCTATATTTATAATTCCTTTTGTAAATGCATAATACAAAATTTGACCTGGATTATACCAGTGAGTATTTTCTCCTAATTTTAAATCTGTTAAAACCATTTGTCGATGAAGAGAACGCAATTGAACTGCATCCATTCCTAATCTATGTAAAAATGGCAGTTTTAATAATACACTTCGATACATGGAAATTAGATCAATTAAATGTCTATACCATAAATACCCAGCGAAAAGGCCAATACAGGTAATATAAAATGAGGTTTTTAAATTGTAACGTATTGCAAGAATTACAAAACGGAGAAAAAGAATGAAAAATAGAACATTTTCAATATCAGCTAAAGTTAGACCATCCTGAATTTTTGACCATAAACCTTCTATAATTATTCGAAATGTCTCTAAAGAAACATCTGGTGAGGGTTCAAAGTTTTCTAAATTCAGGTCAGCTCCACTTTCTAATGCTTGACGAGTTTTTTGATTTGTAGGATCTTCCATTCCAAACCAATTTAAGACTGTCTCTTGATCAATATTGATTAAAAGAAGTAAAAGTCTAAAAAGATATAACATAAATTAGTTCTATTAATCCATTTATGGAAAGATTTCAAAGGTTTAATATTTTACTATTACACTGGCTAAACATACTAAATTTTTTTTGAAAAATCAAGATTTTAATCAAAAACTTTACATATGATTCCCTCGCTTTCTAGAAAAAGTAGAAAATAATAAAGAAAATTTTACCCCCAAGGGAATTCGAATCCCTGTCTGCTCCGTGAAAGGGAGCTGTCCTAGGCCTCTAGACGATGGGGGCTATATTATTAGAGTACAAACTTTTTAAAAGTTTGAAGCGGGCAACGCGATTCGAACGCGCGACATCAACCTTGGCAAGGTTGCGCTCTACCACTGAGCTATGCCCGCTAACAAATTAACTTTTTGATAAATTGAGTTTCTGTTAATTATAATTTACTGAAAGAAATCAATTATGTCAATAGTTTAAAATAATTTAGAAATTATAGTTAAACTATAATTTCTAAATCTTTAAATTGATGAAGCAATTCCATCTGCCGCAGCAATTACAATAACAAGAACCACCCAAGCTTGGAAACCTTTTGTGAAATTGTCTTTTGAATTTTCCCATTCACCTGGTGTAGCTAAAGCTACTGGAACTGTTACAACTAAACCTAATGAAATTAAAACTAATAAAGCTGTTAACAAAGTTATCATAAGTATTTTTCTAAAATTTTTATATTGATGATCAAAATTAAATAGATATCCTATTAAAGATTACCTTTCTTTAACGCTAATAAAATAATTACTGCTGGACCTGCTAACATAATAACACCTGTAGCGATTAGTTGTCCTAGAACTTGCCAATTAACCATTGTTTAAATCCTTATTTATCAATTTTTAATAAAATTTTAAGTAATAAAATAACCGATAATGTTAATTTTAATTTTACTTTAAAATTAGTAAAGTAAAAATATTATTTTAATTAATATTTTCCGTCTGATTCTAGCATTTTCATTTAATTAGAAATATCAATTAATTAAGGATTAACAAATATTGAAAAAGAAAAATAAAAAATTTCAAATAAGTACTTTAATATTTTAATAAGTTCATGGTAATATGTTATGTAGGGTTGCTAACTCAATGGTAGAGTACTCGGCTTTTAACCGAATAGTTCTGGGTTCGAGTCCCAGGTAGCCCAATTTCAATTATAAATTTGAAACAAAAAAGTGAAAGAAAAAAGATTTTTATTATTTTTTACCTAACAATTTTGTTAGGTAAAAAATAAAGACTATTAATCAATAGGACGCATAGATAATACAGGCTCGTTAGCACGGTTAATACCTTTTTCGAAACCAGCAGCTGCAGCTCGCGCACGACCTGAATGCCACCAGTGACCTACTAAGAAGAAGAATCCTAAGAAGAAGTGTGAACAACATAACCATGAACGAGGTGATACATAGTTAACAGAGTTAATTTCTGTTGCTACACCACCTACTGAGTTAAGTGAACCTAATGGTGCATGTGTCATGTATTCTGCAGCACGACGTTCTTGCCATGGTTGAATATCATTTTTAATTTTGTTGATATCTAAACCATTCGGACCACGTAAAGGTTCTACCCAAGGTGCACGTAAATCCCAGAAACGCATTGTTTCACCACCAAAGATGATTTCACCACTTGGTGAACGCATTAAATATTTACCTAAACCAGTTGGACCTTGTGCTGATGAAACATTAGCACCTAAACGTTGGTCTCTAACTAAGAATGTAAATGTTTGTGCTTGTGAAGCTTCTGGACCTGTCGGACCATAGAACTCACTAGGGTAAGCTGTGTTGTTGTACCAAGCGTATAATGCAGCTGTTAAACCCATCAGAGAAATAGCAGCTAAACTATATGATAAATAAGCTTCACCTGACCATACGAAAGCACGACGTGCCCAAGCAAATGGTTTAGTGAAAATATGCCAAATACCACCAATAATACATAAAACACCAACCCAAACATGACCACCAATAACATCTTCCATGTTATTTACTGATACAACCCAACCATCTCCACCAAATGGAGAACGGAATACATAACCAAAAATTACAATTGGGTTTAATGTAGGTGTTGTAATTAAACGAACATCTCCACCACCTGGTGCCCAAGTATCATATACACCACCGATATACATAGCTTTTGCAACTAATAATAAAGCACCACCACCTAAAAGGCATAAATGGATACCTAAAATTGTTGTCATTTTGTTTTTATCACGCCAGTCATAACCAAAGAATGGGAATGATTCTTCTAATGTATCTGGACCAAGTAATGAGTGATAAATACCACCAAAACCTAAAACAGCTGATGAAATTAAATGAATTACACCAACAGCAAAGTAAGGTACAGTTGTAGTAATTTCGCCGCCTGGGCCAACACCATAACCTAACGTTGCTAAATGTTGCATACAGATGAAACCTTGTTCATATAAAGGTTTTTCTGGAACAAAGTGAGATACTTCAAATAAAATCATTGCACCAGCCCAGAATACCATTAAGCCAGCGTGTGCTACGTGAGCACCTAATAATTTACCTGAAACATTAATTAAACGAGCATTTCCACTCCACCAAGCAAAACCTGTAGACTCAATGTCGCGACCTGCTATACTACTATTAAAGGGCGTTTCCACGTGGTAATACCTCCTCAGGGAATACAAAGTTCTCATGTGGTTGATCTTGTGCAGCCATCCAAGCACGAATACCTTCGTTTAATAAAATATTTTTTGTATAGAATGTTTCAAATTCTGGATCTTCCGCAGCACGTAATTCTTGTGATACGAAATCATATGCACGTAAGTTTAATGCTAAACCAACGATACCAATAGCACTTGTCCATAAACCAGTTACTGGAACAAATAACATAAAGAAGTGTAACCAACGTTTGTTTGAAAATGCTACACCAAAAATTTGTGACCAGAAACGGTTAGCTGTAACCATTGAGTATGTTTCTTCCGATTGTGTCGGTGTGAACGCACGGAATGTGTTTGCAGCATCACCATCTTCGAATAACGTATTTTCTACTGTTGCACCATGAATAGCACAAAGTAAGGCACCACCTAAAATACCAGCTACACCCATCATATGGAATGGGTTTAATGTCCAGTTGTGGAAACCTTGTAAGAATAATAAGAAACGGAAGATTGCAGCAACACCAAAACTAGGAGCAAAGAACCAACTTGCTTGACCTAATGGGTATAATAAGAATACTGCAACGAATACTGCAATTGGACCTGAGAATGCAATAGCGTTATATGGACGGATACCTACTAAACGTGCAATTTCAAATTGACGTAAACAGAATCCGATTAAACCGAATGCACCATGTAAAGCTATGAATGCCCAAAGACCACCAATTTGACACCAACGTGTGAAATCACCTTGTGCTTCAGGACCCCATAAAAGTAATAAAGAATGTCCCATACTATTTGCTGGACTTGAAACAGCAGCTGTTAAGAAGTTACATCCTTCAAGATATGAACTTGCTAAACCATGTGTATACCATGATGTAACAAAAGTTGTACCTGTCATCCAACCACCAGCGGCTAAGTACGCTGTTGGGAATAATAATAAACCTGACCAACCAACGAAAACAAATCGATCTCTCTTTAACCAGTCATCAACAAGATCAAAAATGCCACGTTCTTGGTTTTGCCCAATAGCAATGGTCATATTTTAATAATCCTTCAATTAAATTAGTTAGAGAGTAAACAATAATTAAGAAATTTTACTCTAGTCTTATTAACTTGTACTTATAATTATACGTTAATATTGGTCAAAATATCAGAAATTTAAATTAAAAAATAAAAAATTAATTATGTCATTCTTTTAGATTTGAATTTTCTTAATCTTCAAATCTAAAAGAATTGAATTAATCAATATCATCAAGTGAAACATAGATAAAGAATAATGCCATGCTTAAAGCAGGGAAAACTATACCAACAATAGGAACTAAAATCGAAGGTAAAAATGCAGCTGCCATATTTTGATTTTAAAAAATTTTTTAATAACGAATTATCAATTTTAGAAACTGATGATATTAATTGTATATGAAAAAACCTTATAATAAAACATTAATATAAATTAAAAAATTTAGATAGTTTTATAGTAGAATTAATATTATTAAATCTAATATTCTTAAATCTTAGAAACTTTACATATATAAATATTTACTTATGGAAACTTTATTATTATCTCGTTTACCAGAAGCATATGTTGTTTTTAGTCCAATTGTAGACGTATTACCTGTTATTCCTGTTTTCTTTTTATTACTAGCGTTTGTATGGCAAGCAGCTATTGGATTTAGATAATTTTAATTTGAAATATATTAGAATTGATAGATGTTACTGTATAATTATATAGTGGCATATTCGTCATATTCATATTAAAATTAAAAAAAAAATCACAATAAATGGTAGAACCTTTATTATCTGGTATAGTTTTAGGACTTATCACTGTAAGTGCACTTGGTCTTTTCGTAGCAGCATTTTTACAATATCGTCGTGGTAGTCAATTTGAAATTTAATTATTATTATTAAAATCTTACAAATCTCTAATTTGTAAGATTTTGTAAATTATTTTTTAATTTTTAATTAAAAACATTAAAATTAACTCGTAACCATGGTGTTAAGAATAAAAACAAAAAAAAATTACTGGTATTAAATTTAATTTTCAAGTTATTAAATACTTGTAATTTCTAATAAACTAGAGTAAAATTTTCTTGAAAATGAATAAAACAAGATAATTAATTGAAAATAGAATTGCCGATTCAATAGAGATATATTATAATAAGATATATAATTAGCTGGTGTAGCTCAATGGTAGAGCAACGGATTTGTAATCCGTAGGTTGGGGGTTCAAGTCCCTTCACCAGCTTTAAAATAACAAGAATATTTTTAATATTTTAGATTCAAATAAATATTCAAAAATAACTTTAAATATAAAATACTTTTTAATTTTTTTATTTTTAAAATACTAAATATTAATATGTTTCTAGGCCCAGTAGGAATCGAACCTACATTAGAAACTTAGAAGGTTTCTGTCCTAATCCGTTAGACGATAGGCCCTAAATATGGGTAATACAGGATTTGAACCTGTGACCTTCTGCTTGTAAGGCAGACACTCTACCGCTGAGTTAATTACCCACTGAATATAATTCTTAATATCTGTATATATATATACAGAAAATTTTGCTTAACGTCAATATTAGAATTAGATTAAATATTTGATATAATTCTAATATTGTTTTTTCCTTTTAAATATGGTATTCTTATTTCAGTATTATGGGTCGGTGCCCGAGTGGTTAAAGGGAGCGGATTGTAAATCCGTTGCGTTTCGCTACGTTGGTTCGAATCCAACTCGGCCCAGTCAGAATTTTATATAAATTAAGAAATTTGATTACTAATAAGATTTTTTAATTTTTTTTAGTTTGAAATTAAAGGTTATAAAGCAACCATATTTGCAATAATAACATAAAAAAGAACAATTACTCCTAATAGAAAAATTGGCAAAATAAATCGCAATTTTTTTATTTTAAATAAATTTCGAAAAGGTGTTAAGATAACTAAAATTAATCCTACTAAACTGCTTATAAAAAAACGAGGATAACGCGAAATATTATTCCAAAAATCATTCATAATAGAATATAGTCACTAATGTTATAATATAATTATATCTAATTTTTATATATCAGCTTACTATGTAGTTCTAAAAAAGGAATCAAGAAATTGTTATTAAATTTGAAGGAATTTATGGTAGAATCTGCTATAGTTAAATAATACAAGGCTCTGTAGCTCAGTGGTTAGAGCAGGGGATTCATAAGCCCAAGGTCGTAGGTTCAAATCCCACCAGAGCCATTTAGTATTATTATAAAATATTAAGTTTCTTAGTTTAGGAGAAATGGCTGAGTGGTCGAAAGCAATAGATTGCTAATCTATCGTACAATTTTTTGTACCCAGGGTTCGAATCCCTGTTTCTCCTTTATTAAAAAAACTAAAAGAAAAAGTTGACATATATTAAAGAGTAATTTATTTTATATACAAAATATTGGGGATTGTAGTTCAATTGGTTAGAGCACCGCCCTGTCACGGCGGAAGTTGCGAGTTCGAGTCTCGTCAGTCCCGATTTCATACAAATTTAATAATAATATAGAAAAATATTATTATTAAATTATTTTTTATTCACCTTGAACTTTTAACAAAGCAAATCCTAATGAAAGACCTAATAAAGTCATAAAGAAACATACAACTGCTGCTGTAACGATTTCCGGACTTGCATACGGGAATATTGATTTGATTAATTCCATAATATTTTCAATTTTAAATTTTACAAAAAGTTTAAATAATTAGAAACCATTTCGAGCCCAAACAGTTAAAGCTAATGAAAATGTAAACATTGCCATTAAACTAGCCCATCCTAAACTTAAAATATCCATAGATTTATTTTTTAATTTGTTTAAGTTTTATAATTTAAAAGGTTATTTGAAACCTTTTAAATTACTTTTAATGATATTATACAATACCATTTACCCAATCTACATCTACATTTTCAATAATTAAAGATGAATTATAAATTTGTAAAATAATTAATAAAAATACTAAGAATGCAGCCATCACCACAGCCATGATTGGAGTTGTTCCCCAACCAGGTGCAACTTTACCATATTCAGCATTTAATGGGCGTAAAATCTCACCTAATCTTGTTCGTAATGCCATAAAAATATTTATATTTTTAATAAATTAATTTTTCTACTATATGTTATATAATATTAAAATGTTAATTTAGATAAGTATATAACATGGAAACAGCAACTATCATCGTAATTTTTGTCTCGAGTTTACTTCTAGGAATCACTGCTTATTCTGTTTACACAGCCTTCGGACCAGCGTCAAAAAACTTACGTGATCCATTTGAAGAACATGAAGATTAAAAAATAAAACCAATTTATTTGGTTTTATTTTTTTAAATACTTCTATTTAAGAATTCGAGGCGATTCTCTGAAGAATACGGCAAAGAAAATTACGACTAAAGTACCGATAAGTAAAAATGTATAAACTAACGCTTCCATTGTTTGATCCTATTTAAATATAAAGAACTTAAAAAACTGACTGTAAATTAAACAGCACCTTGTTTTTTCGTTGATCTATCACCAAGTTTTTGGAATGCACCAAATTCTACTTGCTCTGTAACTTCAGCACCAATACCAGTGAATACGTCACGGAAGATTGTTCGTCCACCATGCCATAAATGACCTAAGAAGAAAAGTAAAGCAAAGTTAGCGTGACCAAAAGTATACCAACCACGTGGACTACTTCTGAATACACCGTCAGATTCTAAACTTGTTCTATCAAATTCAAAAACTTCTCCTAATTGAGCTTTACGAGCAAATTTTTTCACAGTTGGTGCATCTTTAAATGTTTGACCATTTAATTTACCACCATAGAAATCTACAGTTACTCCAACTTGTTCAATACTGTATTTAGATTCCGCACGACGGAACGGAATATCAGCACGGATAATACCATCTTTATCAACTAAAATTACTGGGAATGTTTCGAAGAAAGCTGGCATACGACGAACTGTTAATTCACGACCTTCTTTATCACGGAAAACTGGGTGACCTAACCAAGCTTCAGCAATACCATCACCTTTAGTCATTGGACCAGAACGGAATAAACCACCTTTAGCTGGGTTATTTCCAATATAGTCATAGAATGCTAATTTATCTGGAATTCTTGACCAAGCTTGACTTTCAGATAAACCTTCACTTACTGATGCTTCAACTTGACGTTCAATTTCTTGTTGGAAATAGCCACTATCCCATTGATAACGCGTTGGACCAAATAATTCAATTGGAGTTGCTGCTGCACCGTACCACATTGTACCTGATGTTATAAAAGCCGCCCAGAATACCGCTGAAATACTACTTGATAAAACAGTTTCGATATTACCCATTCGTAATGCGCGATATAAACGTTGTGGTGGGCGAACATTTAAGTGGAACACACCTGCAAGAATACCAAAAAGACCTGCAGCAATATGATGTGCTGCAATACCACCTGGGTTAAATGGGTTAAAACCATCTGGACCCCATGATGGTGCTACTGGTTGTACTTTTCCTGCGATACCGTAAGCATCAGAAACCCAAATACCAGGTCCATATAAACCTGTTACGTGGAAGGCACCAAAGCCAAAACATAATAAACCTGATAATAATAAGTGGATACCAAAGATTTTTGGTAAATCTAAAGCAGGTTCACCTGTTCTTGGATCACGGAATAATTCTAAATCCCAATATACCCAGTGCCAAATAGCTGCTAAGAAACACATACCTGATAAAACAATATGTGCTAATGCTACACCTTCAAAACTCCAAAGACCAGGGTTTGAAACACTTTCACCAGTGATACTCCAACCACCCCAAGAATCAGTAATACCTAATCGAGTCATGAAAGGCATAACGAACATACCTTGACGCCACATTGGGTTTAAAACAGGATCTGATGGATCAAATACAGCTAATTCATATAATGCCATTGATCCAGCCCAACCTGCAACTAAAGCTGTATGCATTAAATGTACTGCAATTAATCTTCCTGGATCATTTAAAACAACTGTGTGAACACGATACCATGGTAATGCCATAGTAATAGATTCCTCAATATAAAATAATGGTTTTTGACTTTCTTACAACTAAACTACATAAAAGTTAGCTACTATACTATTATAGGCAAAGATAAGAAAAATTAAATTAAATTAATTAATTATTTTTTTTTATAAAAATTTATTTGATGTCAAACTAAAGATTAAAAATCTAACATTTTAAAACTAATCAGGAAATTATTTAAATTTGAGTTAAGAAGTTTTTAAATAAAGTAAAAAATATTTATTAGTGTTTTTGTTTTTGATTAAAGTATATTGATTGTTTAAGTTTAAACAATCAATATACTTTAACTCTAAACTAATTAGTTACAATTTTAGTAAAAAATTAGTAACGACCACCTTCTGGATTAGCTTGAACACTGTAGCTCTTAATAGTGTAAGCAATACGACGACCTTCTACTTCTTGACGATCTAAGTAGAAACCAGGTTCGTTAGTAGGACGGTTTACGATGAATGACATAACACAACTTTCAGTACCATATTTTGCGTTAAAAGCATTAATACGGATGTAACCAGCTGCACATGATTTACGAGCTTCACGTAATTCGAACATTACAGATCCAGGATCTTTAATATCGAATAATGGTAAACCCCATAATTCCCAGTAGCTGTTACGTGGATGTGGATCATCTGTCCATTCAATGTTCATCGCCCAACCTTTTCTAATACAGTAAGCGATTTGTTTTTCAATTTGTTGATCAGTTAAATCTGGTAAGAACGAGAAGCAACCTTGTGTAAGTCTCACTATTCAAATACTCCTTTAATTTTTAAAAGTAACTTATTAGATGTTTGCTGTAGGTGTTGTAGCGAAATCAGCTGTATCTGTAGATGTATAGTTGAAGCTAATATCTTTCCATAAATCTAAAGCTGTTTGTAAAGGACCACATGTTTTAGCAGCATCGCGTAAAATTTTAGGACCAACATCGCTATTGAAGTAATCAGCACCTTCGTTACGAGCTAATACCATTGCTTCTAAAGCAACACGGTTAGCTGTAGCACCTGCTTGAATACCATCAGGGTGACCAATTGTACCACCACCGAATTGTAATACTACATCATCACCTAAATAGTGAATTAATTGGTGCATTTGACCACAGTGAATACCACCAGATGCAACAGGCATACATTTACGTAAACTAGCCCATGACATTTCGAAGAAGATACCGTATGGTAAGTTAACATCTAAGTGTGTTAATAATAAACTATCGTAGAAACCTTTAATCATTAAAGGATCACCTTCTAATTTACCAACAACTGTACCAGCGTGGATATGATCTACACCAGACATACGCATCCATTTACAGATAACACGGAAGTTAATACCATGGTTCTTTTGACGAGCATATGTAGAGTTACCTGCACGGTGTAAATGTAAAAGCATGTCATTTTCACGAGCCCAGTATGCAGCACTTTGAATTGCTGTGTAACCCATTACTAAGTCAATCATTACAACTATAGAACCAACAGCTTTAGCGTACTCAGCACGTTTGTACACTTCTTCCATTGTACCTGCAGTGATGTTTAAGTATGAACCTTTAACTTCACCTGTAGCTGAAGAAGCACGGTTAATAGCTTCCATACAGTATAAGAAACGTTCTCTCCAACGCATAAATGGTTGAGAGTTAATGTTCTCATCATCTTTTAAGAAGTCTAAACCGCCTTTTAAACCTTCATATACTACACGACCATAGTTTTTACCAGATAAACCTAATTTAGGTTTTACTGTTGCACCTAATAATGGTGTACCGTATTTGTTTAAACGCTCACGCTCTACAATAACACCTGTCGCTGGACCTTGGAATGTTTTTAAGTAAGAGTGAGGAATACGCATATCTTCTAAACGTAATGCAGATACGGCTTTGAAACCGAATACGTTACCAATGATAGACGCTGTTAAGTTAGCTAATGAACCTTCTTCGAATAAATCACATTCGTATGCGATGAAAGCGAAGAATTGATCTGTTGTATTTGGAACTGGATCTACACGGTAAGCTTTAGCACGGTAACGGTCACAAGCTGTTAATAAATCAGTCCATACAACTGTCCATGTTGCTGTAGAAGATTCACCAGCTACTGCTGCAGCTGCTTCTACTGGGTCTACACCTGGTTGTGGTGTAATACGGAATAATGCAAGAACATCAGTAGTTTTTACTGCATATGCAGCATCCCAGTAACCCATTTTAGCGTAAGGAATTACACCAGATTCGTAACGGTCACTTTTGATTCGAGTCCGTTCTGATACAGATTGAGACATTGATTTCTCCTTAGAATAAAAAGGCAATATATAATAGATATTTAACTAATTTAAAAAAAATTAGTTCTATCGGTTGAGTAAATGAGAACAACCTTAGTTAGTATTATAACATGATTATATTAGATTCAAAAGATATATATTATTTAAAAACATTATAACTAAAAAGAATAGTATTTTTAAATAATATTCTTAGTACTTTAATTCAAGTAAAAATTACTTTATAATAATATTTAAAATTATTAATAGATAAAAATTTTTACAATTCATCTATATACCTTAATTAAAAAATTTAACATTTAACTATATATGATTAATCAATCAAAGAAAGTATTGAACAAAAATATAACCAAACTAGTAAATAAAACTTATCAATATGGTTTTTCAACAAATATTGAAAAAGATATCATTGAAAAAGGACTTAATGAAAAAACAATTCAATTAATATCACACAAAAAAAAAGAAACTCCATTCTTATTAAAATTTAGATTAAAAGCTTATAAAAAATGGAAACAAATGGCTGAACCTAATTGGGCATATTTAAAATTCCCAGAAATTGATTATCAAGATATCATTTATTATTCAGCACCAAAATCACAAAAAAAACTAAAAGATTTAAGTGAGGTAGATCCTGAACTACTTGCAATATTTGAAAAATTAGGAATTTCATTAAGCGAGCAAAAACGATTATCAAACGTAGCAGTTGATGCAGTTTTTGATAGTGTATCTATTGGAACAACCTTTAAAGAAGAATTAAGCAAGCACGGAGTAATTTTTTCATCAATTTCTGAAGCTATTAATGAGTACCCTGATTTAATCGAAAAATATTTAGGATCAGTAGTTCCTATTGGAGATAACTATTTTGCAGCTTTAAACTCGGCTGTTTTTACAGATGGATCATTTTGCTATATTCCACAAGATACAATTTGTCCATTAGATTTATCTACATATTTCCGAATTAATGATGAAAAATCTGGTCAGTTTGAACGAACATTAATTATTGCCGAAAAAAATAGTCAAGTTAATTATTTGGAAGGCTGTACTGCACCTCAGTATGATACAAATCAACTCCATGCCGCAGTTGTTGAATTAGTTGCTTTAGAAAACGCAAAAATTAAATATTCAACAGTTCAAAATTGGTATTCAGGAAATGAATGGGGTAAAGGTGGCGTATATAATTTCGTTACAAAACGTGGATTATGTGCTGGACTTAATTCAAAAATTTCTTGGACACAAGTTGAAACAGGATCTTCTATTACTTGGAAATATCCAAGCTGTTTATTAGTTGGTGATAACTCTCAAGGAGAATTTTACTCAGTAGCATTAACAAATAATTATCAACAAGCCGATACTGGTACCAAAATGATTCATATGGGTAAAAATACTCGAAGTCGCATTATATCAAAAGGTATTTCAGCAGGAAAATCTAAGAATAGTTATCGCGGCCTTGTTAATGTTAGTAACAAAGCTCTAGGAGCAAGAAATTATTCACAATGTGACTCATTATTAATTGGAAATTCATCAAACGCAAATACGTTTCCATTTATTTCTGTTCAAAATTCAACAAGTAAAATTGAACATGAAGCTTCAACTTCAAAAATCGGTGAAGAACAGATTTTCTATTTCTTACAACGTGGTATCGAACTAGAAAAAGCTGTAGAACTTATGATTAGTGGATTCTGTAAAGAAATTTTCACAGAACTACCTTTAGAATTTGCTGCTGAAGCAGATAAATTATTAACATTAAAATTAGAAGGAAGTGTTGGCTAATGACTTTAAATAACTGTCTTTTAGAAATTAAAGATTTAGAAGTTTCAATTAACGATAATCAAATTTTAAAAAAATTAAATTTGACTGTAAATAAAGGTGAAATTCACGCCATTATGGGTCCAAATGGATCAGGAAAAAGTACATTTTCCAAAGTTCTGGCAGGCCATCCCGCTTATTCTGTTTTAGAGGGGGATATTATTTTTAAAGGTTCTAGCATTTTAGACCTAGAACCTGAAGAACGTTCACATTTAGGTATTTTTTTAGCTTTTCAATATCCAATTGAAATTCCTGGTGTAAGTAATGAAGACTTTTTACGTCTAGCATATAATTCAAAACAAAAATTTTATAATAAACCTGAAGTTGATCCGATTGAATTTTTAACAATCATTAATGAAAAATTAAAACTGGTTAATATGTCACCTACATTTTTAAGTAGAAATGTTAATGAAGGTTTTTCAGGTGGTGAAAAAAAACGGAATGAAATTTTACAAATGATATTACTTGATTCAGAATTATCAATTTTAGATGAAACAGATTCAGGTTTAGACATTGATGCATTAAAAATAATTTCAAATGGTATTAATAAGTTCATGAATCCTAATAAATCAATTATTTTAATAACTCATTATCAGCGTTTATTAGATTACATTAATCCAACGTACGTTCATGTAATGCAAAATGGTAAAATTATAAAAACAGGTTCAGCTGAATTAGCTAAAGAATTAGAAAATAAAGGTTATGAATGGTTACAAGTATAATCATAATTTAAAATAGAGTTTTTCAATAAAAACAAACCGAAAATACTTAAAAATCATTTATAATTCTAATTGTTCCTGTATATTTTTTAATATTGGGTAATTTACTAAATTAGTTAAGTTTTATGTACCCAGAAATTTTTAACTCAAACACGTTTACATTATTAGCGGAGGCAGAAGTTGGAAAACATTTTTATTGGAATATTGCAGGATTTTTAGTACATGGGCAAGTTTTAGTCGTTATTTGGTTTGTAGTACTAATTTTATTAGTATTATCAATTCTAGGCACGGCCAATGCTGATCGTATTCCACATAGTTGGCAAAACTTTATGGAAGCAGCAGTTGATTTTGTTACCGATATTGCTAAAAATCAATTAGGTGAAAGTTTTTATAAAGAATGGATTCCATTTATTGGTACATTATTCTTCTTTATTTTTGGATGTAACTGGGCCGGTGCAATTATACCATGGAAATTAATTCATTTACCTGAAGGAGAACTTGCTGCTCCAACAAATGATATTAATACAACAGTGGCATTAGCTTTATTAACATCATTTTCATATTTTTATGCAGGTTTTAGTAAAAAAGGGTTAGGATATTTTAAACGATATGTTAGTCCAATTCCACTTCTTCTACCAATTAATATTTTAGAAGATTTTACAAAACCCCTATCTTTAAGTTTCCGATTATTTGGAAATGTTTTAGCTGATGAATTAACAGTTACAGTATTAACATCGTTAGTGCCATTAGTAGTACCATTACCAATTATGTTACTAGGGCTTTTTGCGGGTTCAGTACAAGCATTAATTTTCTCAACATTAGCAGCTGCTTATATTGCAGAAGCTCTTGAGTAAAATATTAATACATTACTGCAATTAGATTTTTTAAAAATTACATATATATATATATTTACAATTTAAATTTTTATTATGGATTCTATCATTTCTGCTGCTTCTGTTATAGCTGCTGGTTTAGCAATCGGTTTAGCTGCTATTGGCCCTGGTATTGGTCAAGGTAATGCTGCTGGTCAAGCTGTTGAAGGTATTGCACGTCAACCTGAAGCAGAAAACAAAATTCGTGGTACATTATTATTAAGTTTAGCTTTCATGGAAGCGTTAACTATTTATGGTCTAGTTGTAGCATTAGCATTATTATTCGCTAACCCATTCAACGGCTAAAAATCTTAAACTTAAAGGTAGAAGTACAGAATAAACTTTAACTTCTACTTTTAGGTAAATTTAATTATTTCTTAAATAATGTTTTATTTTTTGCCATTTAGGAAAAAACTAAACATTATTTATATTTCAGTAATAAGATTAAAAATAATATCTTATTAAAACAATTTTAATTCTATAGTATAAAATATAGATTTTGTATGATTAATCTTTCAATACTAATTTCGAATTCAGAAGTTAGTGGCCCTGGCGGATTGTTTGATATAAATGCAACTTTACCTTTAGTTGCTATTCAATTTCTTTTATTAATTGTTCTATTAAATATCCTTTTATATAGTCCATTATTAACAGTTATTGAAGAACGTAAAGAATATATTTTAACAAATCTTGCTAAAGCCTCAGAATTATTAGCAGAGGCTAATAAACTAACTGAACAGTATGAACAAGAATTAACTAGCGTCCGTAAAGAAGCTCAATTAGAAATTACAAATTCACAAAAAATTCACAAAGAAATTTTAGAGATTGAATTAAATACTTCTCAAAAATATATTGATAATTTATTAGATACTATTCAAAAAGATCTTGTTTCTAAAAAAAATATAGCACTTAATAGTTTGGATGAAATTGTCCAATCTTTATGTACAGATATAGAAACTAGATTATCAATTTAAATTTTTTGTTAAACGTAATTTTCCTTTTTATTAGTGAACAGTTTATATAAAAACTAGAAAACATGGAAAATTTTAATCAAATTTTTACATTAATTGCCGAAGAAGAAGGTATTAGTCTAAATTTAGATATTCTTGAAACAGGCTTACTAAATATTTTGGCGTTAATTGCTATTCTAATCTATACGGGTCGAGATTTTTTAGGATCTTTATTAGAAGAGCGTAAAACTACAATTGTAAAAAGTCTACAAGATGCGGAAGATCGTTTAAATGAAGCTGAAAAACGTTTAAGCGAAGCCAAAAAGCAATTGAGTCAAGCAAATCTTGTTATTAGTGAAATTAAAAATGAAACTATAGCAACAAAAAAAATATTGCTTGAAGCAGACGCCTATGAAGCTAAAAAAGATTTAAAAATTCGTTTTGAGCGAGCATTAGCCACTTTTAGATCAAAAGAACGCCAAATATTTTTAGAAATTAAACAACAAATTATTTCACTTGTATTACAACGAACTGTAGTTCGTGCGCAAGAAACATTTGGACCTAAAGAACGTGCGACTGCATTGATTAATGATACTATTAATAAATTAGAAGGAGATTTATTATGAGTGTAAATCCATTAGCGGCAAAAATAGCAGCTCCATATGCACGTGCTTTATTTGATTTTTCAGTTGATAAAAATATCATGCATCAAATAACAGCAGATTTTCAAAATCTACAAATTTTTTTAGATGAAACTGCTGAATTAATGGAATATTTAAGTAATCCATTAGTTAGTAAAGATTCAAAGCGCGAGGTTTTAACAAAAACATTACAATCACAAGTAAATACTGAAACTTTTAAGTTTTTAATGGTTTTAGTAAATCGTGATCGAATTAATTTATTAAAATCAGTTATTTCTAATTATTTAGAATTAGTTTATGAAACAGCTTCAATTAAAATGGTTGAAGTTTCAACAGCATTTCCTTTTACGAATTTACAAAAAAATACGTTAATTCAAAAATTAAAAGAATTAACAAAAGCACGCGAAATTCGATTAGTAATTACAGTTGATTCTAGTTTAATTGGAGGTTTTTTAATTAAAACTGAATCAAAGGTAATTGATTTTACAGTTAAAAATCAATTACAAAAACTAGCAAAACACTTAGATACTGTTTTAGAAATCTAATTTATAAACATTAACTTTTTATTTTAAAAATAATACAATGATAAATATTCGTCCAGACGAAATTAGTAGTATTATCCGTGAACAAATTGAGAAATATGATCAAGATGTTAAAGTAGATAATATCGGTACTGTATTACAAGTTGGTGATGGTATTGCTCGAGTTTACGGTCTTGACCAAGTAATGAGTGGTGAACTTTTAGAGTTCGAAGATAAAACAATTGGTATTGCGTTAAACTTAGAGAATGACAACGTTGGTGTTGTATTAATGGGTACAGGCCGTCAAATTTTAGAAGGTAGTACTGTTAAATCAACTGGTAAAATTGCGCAAATTCCTGTTGGTGATGCGTTTTTAGGTCGAGTTGTGAATCCATTAGGTGCTCCAATTGATGGAAAAGGTGAAATTGTACCATCTGACAGTCGTTTAGTAGAATCAATGGCACCTGGTATTATTAGTCGTAAATCAGTTTGTGAACCATTACAAACAGGAATTACATCAATTGATGCAATGATTCCAATTGGACGTGGTCAACGAGAATTAATCATTGGTGACCGTCAAACAGGTAAAACAACAATTGCTATAGATACAATTATTAACCAAAAAACAGAAAACGTAGTTTGTGTTTACGTTGGTATTGGTCAAAAAGCTTCAACAGTAGCACAAGTAGTAAATGTGCTTGAAGAAAAACAAGCAATGGCATACACAATTGTTGTATCAGCAAGTGCTAATGATCCAGCAACATTACAATATATCGCTCCATATTCTGGTGCAGCTTTAGCAGAATACTTTATGTATAAAGGTAAAGCAACATTAGCTATTTATGACGATTTAACAAAACAAGCAATGGCATATCGTCAAATGTCATTATTATTACGTCGTCCTCCAGGACGTGAAGCATATCCAGGTGATGTATTCTACTTACATTCACGTTTATTAGAGCGTGCTGCAAAACTTAGTGATGCTTTAGGTGGTGGAAGTATGACTGCTTTACCAATCATTGAAACACAAGCAAGTGACGTTTCAGCTTATATTCCAACAAACGTAATTTCAATTACTGATGGACAAATCTTCTTATCAAATGATTTGTTTAACGCAGGTATTCGTCCAGCAATTAACGTAGGTATTTCAGTATCACGTGTAGGATCAGCTGCTCAAACTAAAGCAATGAAAAAAGTTGCAGGTAAATTAAAATTAGAATTAGCTCAATTTGCTGAATTAGAAGCTTTCTCTCAATTCGCATCTGATTTAGATGAAGCTACACAAAAACAATTAGCACGTGGAACAAGATTACGTGAAGTTTTAAAACAACCACAAAATTCTCCATTATCTGTTGGTCAACAAGTAGCAGTTATTTATACAGGTATTAATGGTTATTTAGATGATATCGCAGTTAGTGATGTTAAACCATATTGTGCAAGTTTAATTAAATATTTAGTTACATCACAAAAACCATTCTTAGAAATTATTCGTACTACGAATCAATTTACAGATGAAGCTGAAGCTTCATTAAAAGAAGCAATTGCTGAATCAAAAGCAGCTTTTAAAAAAAGTAAATAACTAATTTTCTTGTTACTAAAATAATAACATTTTAGTAACAAGAACAAAATTTTTTTATTTTGATTTCTATTCTTAAATTTTTATTAATAACTAAAAAAAATTAATATTATAGGAGAGTCTTAATAATTTTAACTTTTGAAAATTCAAAAGTTAAAATTATCCAGATTAAAAAAATTAAGAGTCCATTTCACCTAATACGTAGCGAGTAAAACGACTAACACGAATATTTTCACCAAGTAAACCAATTACTTGTTTAATATATTCATTAACAGTAATATTTGGATCACGAATATATTCTTGTTCTAATAAAACTTGTTTTTTTAAACTTTTTTCTACTCTTCCTGCAACAATCTTATTTCGAATATCTTCTGGTTTATTTTGTAAATCCTCTTTTGCACTTTCAAATTTCCGAACTTCTTCTTTTTTAGCTTCTGAAATATCTTCAGTTCCAACTACTTGAATTTCTGGATTTGATGCAATCTGCATTGCGATATTTTTTGCTAATTCTGTAAATTCTTCTCGTCGTGCTACAAAATCTGTTTCGCAATTAATTTCAAGTAAAATTCCTAACTTATTTCCAGTATGAATATAAGAATAAATTAATCCTTCTTTTGTATTTCGACTAGATTTTTTATCAGCTGTTGCCATTCCTTTTAAGCGTAAAAATTCAATGGCTTTATCATAATCCCCATTTTTTTCCATTAACGCTTTTTTACAATCCATCATGCCTGCACCAGTTTCTTCACGTAATTTTTTAACTGTTTGAGCATTAATTTCTGTTTTCATATATTTGTCTAAAATTATTTATAAATTAAGATAAATTAACTTTGATTTGACAGTGATTTACCTTTAATAATACTATCTGTTAATGATTTTAAAATCAATTTGATTGATCGAACAGCATCGTCATTACCAGGAATTGGAACATCCACTAAATCTGGATCACAATTTGTATCTAAAATTGAAACCACTGGTATTCCTAATTTTCGACATTCACGAATTGCTGTTATTTCACGTTTTTGATCGATAACAATAGCAATATCAGGTAAATCTGTCATCATTTTTATACCATCTAAATGACGACGTAATTTTTTTAATTCTTTTCGGCGTAGCCCAGCCTCTTTTTTTGTCAATAAGTCAAAAGTATTGTCAGCTTCTTGTTGCTCAAGATCTTTTAAATAAGCAATTCGTTCTTTTAATGTAGACCAATTTGTTAACATTCCACCTAACCAACGATGATTAATATAGAAAGAATCACATCTTTTTGCTTCTTGAGCAATTAAAGTAGTCGCTTGTCGTTTTGTACCAACAAATAAAAATGACTTACTTTCTTTAGCTGCAGATTCTAAATATGTATTTGCTTCTTTTAATAAAGTGGCAGATTGTACTAAATCTAAAATATGAATATTATTTACCTCACTATAAATGTAAGGAAACATTTTTGGATTCCACCGGTAAGCTTTATGACCAAAATGGACCCCGGCTTCTAATAATTGGGATAAACTTATATCAGACATAAAATTTTAAATTACTGAATTAAATATATAAATTTCTAGCTTAAATCGTAGCAGATATTAGAGAACTTGTCTAGCTTTTGATTAAAGATTGACGCTAGCATTAAATGAAGTTTTAAAAGTATTATTATTTCTTAATGTTTTTTTAAAACAACTTCTATAAGTTTGAGAACCAGTACCAGCCGGAATTAAATGTCCAATGATAATATTTTCTTTTAATCCCCTTAACCAATCAATTCGACCTTCAATTGCCGCTTTCGTAAGAACGCGTGTAGTTTCTTGGAAACTCGCAGCTGAAATAAAACTCGGATTATTTAATGCTGCCTTTGTAATTCCTAGTAAAAGAGGGATATAACAAGCGGATTGTTTTCCTTGTAGTTGAACGATCTGATTAATATATTGAATATGATATAAATCAATGACTTCACGTCTTAAAAGCGGTGTATTACCTTCATGCGTTATTAAAACTTTTGTCGTCATTTGTTTAATAATGACTTCTAAATGTTTATCATTTATGGAAACTCCTTGTGATTGATAAACTGATTGAACAGAATTTAAAATAAAAGATTGAACTTTTTTAAAACTTTTATAACTTCCTTCATAATTTTGAATCAAACGATTATATTTAATTTTATTTGTTCGATCACATATAAAAAATTTCATTAAACCATAATAATTAAAATAAACTTTTAATAATTTATGAGGATTAATTTTTTCGTTTTCTTTTACTGAAGTACCTAATTTTCGGAATTCAAAATTTGGATCCAAACTCGTTTTTTGAATTAATAAGCCTTTTTTTTGACTTGTTGGCATTCGTTTCATAATTAGATTTTTCTTTCGTGCTTCCAAAATTTCTTCAATTCTTGGTAAACCTTGAACAATATCACCTGTAATTTCTTTCTCTAAATTTAATAATCCAATCGTTTCTCCAGCTTCAATAAATTCAGTATTTTTACAAAATACACTATTTACATCTTGTTCAAAGTAATCTTCAGTTATTGAATAAAGTCCAATAGATTTCGTAGACTTACTAAAAGGATGTTCTAAAAATCGCATTAAAACTAGTTCGGAATCTAACTCTGTTGAATTTTTAGATTGATTTTTAACTAATTCTGAACTGTGAATTAATAAAGTCCTCTCCATTTTTAGAGAAGTTAATTTATCTGAATCTGTAGGTCGAATAATCTGACCAGATTTTAAATTTTGAGTACTATTAGTTATTGATAGTTTTTTAAAAAATTGTGGAATTAAAGAACTATATAATTTCCCATTCTTTTTTAAAAATAACTTAGAGAATTCTGTTTTAACAGGAATTTGAGTTTTTAAAAAGTTTTTCAATCTAACGGGTTGTTTTACCAATAATTTTGTGATGTCATAATAATTTAATGAAATAGCTCGATCCGTTTCAAATCGTTTTTGAATTCGAGTTGGAGAAACAGTTTTATATTGAAGAGTAGTTTTATCAATTATTTTTTCATTTTTACAATTTGGAAAGAAATAAGGTCTTCCTTTTTGTAAAGTTAGAAATTTATCATTCGAAATGATAACTTTCCCAGTTTCATGGACATTAGTACTATCCACAATGAAATCGTTTAATTTTTTATTTGGAAATCGCTCTTTTTTAACAGTAAAGCAATCTTCATTCGAAATTAAAAGAATTTGTTTTGTATCTTTATGTTTAACTTTAAATTTAACAATTTCTAAAGAATTTAATGTTACCGATTCTAAATAACCTAAAATAGTATAACGGTCCACAAATTGATTTGATTGCAGTAAAAAACAAGATTCAATATCTTTATATCGTAATTTAGGTAAAATATAATTATTTAAATAAAGCTTTTCATTAATTCGAAAATCTACAACATTAATGTTTTTATTATTAAGTAATTCAATTTTTGTATTTTTATTTAAAAACTGATTTGATTTAAAACTTAAAATATGTGAAACTAAATTTAAATTTTTAGTACCTTTAATAGTTTGATTTGATTTATAAGAATATGTTACTTTCGATTCTAATTTGAAATTTGAATTTCGATTCAATTTATTTTGATTCGAAATTTGATCAGAATTAACATGAGATACTTCATAAATATCAATAGGTCGAACTAATAATTGATCATTACTTTTTCCTGAAATATGTTCGCAAAATGATAAGGTTTGGACAGAAATATTTGAAAGAATAAGTTCCCCAGGATAATATAATTTTTTTGAAGTATCCTTGAATTTTTTACCTTCATAAACTAATCCACATTTAATTGAAAGAGTTTGAACTAAATTGTTTTTTTGACGAATTATTACAATTCCCGATGTTTTGGAAAATAGACCAGGAATTAATTCAAATCCTTCAGAAATAAAATCACCATGTTCCACAAGTAAAATATTAGGTTCACAATTAACTTTATGAATTTCTTCACCAAACCATACAATAGTACGATGACAAATTAAAGATTTGTACTTGGTTGAGAAATTATGTCGATTAAGATACCCGATATTTTTATTTATTTGATTACATTTAATTATATTTCTATGATCATAATAAATAGTTCCACCCGTTAATGTTCGAAATATATTAGTTACTAAAGTTCCAATTTGTTGATTGCGAGCTAATTTTAAATATAATTTTGAAGTTTTAAATTGAACTTTTAAAAGATATTTTAAATTGTTAAGGATTAATAAATAATTTTTAGATTTAATCTCAGTATTAAGTTTTTTTAATTTTGAATTAAACAATGAATATTTATTATTAATTACCCTAATTAATCTCTGATATAAGTTTGATTTATTATTAATAAACTCAATATTACCACTATAATGATTAATAATTTTTGTTCTGAAAATATAACTATGACGATTTAATTTATAATCAGGATAAAAATTGGTAAATGATTTTTTAGGACTATTATATAGTTGTCCATTTAAAATCCAAATTAGCTTATTATTATTTAATAAATTAACTTTTTTTTTTAATTTGGGTATAAAAATTTCTCCACATGCATCACTTAATATAGGTTTTATTTCAGTTTTAATTTGTCTATTTATGTTTAACAATTCACCAATAACCGTATCTTTAGCAATATATTGATTATTTTTTGGAAATAAAATAGTATTTCTTAAAACTTCAAGTTGAATAAGAGATCGCTTTCTATCTTCTGGAATTATAATTATCGATCCAGAATTTTTTGTAATTAAAACATCTTCTCCCCGATTTGTTCTTAATGGTACAGTTTTTAACATTTTATAAAGTTTAATAATACCATTTACCGGGCTAATAATTTGTTGGCGTGCTTCCGAAGTAAAAATACCCCCTGTATGAAACGTTCGCATTGTTAATTGCGTTCCTGGCTCCCCAATGGATTGACCAGCCAAAATACCAACCGCTTCTCCAATATCAACTAAATTTTCATTTGCTAAATCCCAACCATAACATTTTTGACAAATTGCTCTGTATAAATTACAAGTTAAAGGTGAACGAATATAAAATTCTCTAATATTTTTTTCTTTACATTTTTGAATTATTTTTGGAGTAATCTGGGTATTTGCTTCTATCAGTAATTCTTTTGTATTTGGGTCAAAAATTGATTTACTTAGAACACGGCCTAATATTTTTTCATAAATTAAATTTAATGTTTTAACATCATCTTTTGCTGCTGTTAAGAAAAATGCATGAGTTGTTAAACAATCTTTTTCTCGAATTAAAATATCTTGACCTACATCAATTAACCGTCTTGTTAAATAACCAGAATTGGCAGTTTTTAATGCTGTATCTACAATACCTTTGCGAGCACCATAACCAGACATTAAATAATCTGTGATAGTTAAACCTTCACGGAAATTTTTTTTAATGGGCAAATTCATAATTTGACCACTTGGATCAGACATAAGACCTCGCATACCGACTAATTGACGAACTTGAGATAAATTACCACGTGCGCCAGAAAAAGCCATAATATAAACAGAATTTAAAGGATCATAGTTTTTAAAATAATAAATAACTTGTTCTTTTAAAGATTCACTAGTAAGACTCCATGTATCAATAATTTTTTGAAATCTTTCGACATCTGTAATTTTGCCTTTTAAATAAATTTTTTCAGCATTAACAATTTCTTGGTTTGCTTTTTCAAGCATTAAATTTTTGACAAAGGGAATTTTTAAATCTTCGATATTTATTGAAATTCCAGCTTGACTAGCATATTTAAACCCTAAATATTTTAGTTCATCTGCTAAGGCACATGCTTGCATTGAGTCATAATTTGTAAAACTCCAAGCTAATAATTGCCGTAATTGCTTTTTACCAATTAAAGTATTCTGATAAGTATAATTTTTCATAAACTATATTTAATACGTCATTTCCTTATTTATAATAAATTTAAGGTTTTTTGGATTATATAATTTAAAATAGCTCGGCCTGTCGTTGTCTGTAAATATTGAACAATGATCCGATCATCTTTGGTTTTTCGAATTTGTCTATTCTCGTAATATTCAATTTTTGTACCATCATGTAGTTTCACTGTTTTAATCAAATTACTTAGCGTTGGATTTTCTTCGTTAAGTCGAACCCAAATCACACTATGAATTTCTATTTTATTTTGGTTATAAGCTAAAACAACATCATTTAAGTCAGAAAAATAATGGCTTGAACCCAGTAGTCCTTTAATATTATTAACAGTTAAATAATAACATCCTAAAACCATATCTTGACTTGGCATAATGATTGGTTCACCATTGGCTGGCGATAAAAAATTATAGGGTGCCAACATTAACATATAGCATTCTGCCTGGGCTTCTAAAGATAACGGAATATGAACAGCCATTTGATCTCCATCAAAATCAGCATTAAAAGCTGAACAAACTAATGGATGTAATTTGATTGCTCGTCCTTGAACTAAAATTGGCTCAAATGCTTGAATTCCTAATCGATGTAATGTAGGAGCTCGATTTAAAAAAATTGGATGATTCTTTAAGACTTTTTCTAATACTGGATTAATAATAGATTCATTTTGTTGGATTAAATTTTTAGCAATTTTCATATTACTTGCTAAACCTTGATTAATTAATTCGCGAATAATAAAGGGTTGAAATAATTCAATTGCCATTTCATAAGGTAAACCACATTGATTCAATTTTAAGCTTGGTCCAACAACAATAACTGAACGTCCAGAATAATCCACTCGTTTACCTAATAAATTTTGTCGGAAGCGACCATGTTTTCCCTTAATAATATCAGATAAAGATTTTAATGGACGATTGTTTGCACTTAAGGCAATTTTTCCTCGTTTTCCATTATCAATTAAAGTATCCACAGCTTCTTGTAATAGTCGCTTTTCATTACGAATAATTAACTGCGGAGCATCAATTTCTAATAGTCGAAGTAATCTATTATTTCGTGTAATAATTCGGCGATATAATTCATTTAAATCTGAAGTCGCAAATCGACCACCTTCTAATTGAATCATTGGTCTTAATGCTGGTGGAATAACTGGTAAAATTGTTAAAATCATCCAAGCCGGACTTGAACCTGTTCCAACTAAATTTTCTAAAATACGAATTCGCTTTATAGCTTGCTCACGGATTTTGTAAATTCTTTGTTGCTCCCATTTTCGGAACCATTTAGATTCATCATAAATCGGTTCCTCTTTATTTAAAACTTTTGTGCAGACTAAAATAAAGCACCGCATTCGAAAAATTTCTGATTTTAAGTTTAATTTTTCTAATTCTCTTTTAATTAAGGGAGCTCCAATTAAAAAATTAGGAGTTGCGCGTAATAAATATTTCGGAGTATTATATCTTCTATTTTGTGGTTTTGGATATGGTTTTAATGGATATCCACTATAACCTAATTCACGACTCCGACGATATTGTTGTAAATCCCAATGTAATCCATAAAATGAAATTTCATCTTCAGCGATAAAATAAGCTAAGGATGCTAACTTAATACGTTTTATTCTTTCATCCCAAAGATCAACAATTGTTGAAGTAGTTAATTTTAAGCCTTCACACTTTTTACATTTTTCAGAATGAGAAGTATATGTTGTATCTAATTTCTTTTCACATTCTTCGACTTCTAATAATAAAGCCATAAAATTTGGACGACTATTAATATACCAAACATGAGTAACAGGATAAATTAAATTAATATACCCCATTCGATGTCGACGAACCCTTGATTCGGTTAATTCGACACCACATCGTTCACAAATTAATCCTTCATATCTAACACGTTTATATTTACCACAAGCACATTCTAAACTTTTACTTGGGCCAAAAATTCTTTCACAGAATAATCCGTCCATTTCTGGTTTAAATGTCCGATAGTTGATCGTTTCCGATTTTTGAACCTCTCCGACAAATTGTCCGTTAGGTAACTTTCTATTTGCCCATTGTAAGATTCTAAATGGGGAGGCTAACTTAATTTTGATATAATCAAATTCTTTAGGAGATTCTACCATTATTAATTTTTATTAAAATGAAATATCGTTTATATTTGAAGTAGGAGAGAATGTTTTTGATAAAGCGTTATACTTTTCTATTAAGTTCACTTCAACTTCATATTTTTTATCTGAACTAAATTTTTCAATTTTATAAGTACTCATATCTAAGCCAATCGAACGTAATTCATGTAATAAAACTTTAAATGATTCAGGAATTCCAAATTTTGGAATTTGTTGACCTTTAACAATTGCATTTAATGTTTCATTTCGACCTTGCATATCATCAGATTTTATTGTTAATAATTCTTTTAAAGTAAAAGCAGCTCCAAATCCTTCTAAAGCCCATACTTCCATTTCTCCAAATCGTTGACCACCATGTTGTGCTTTTCCTCTAAGAGGTTGTTGAGTTATTAAAGAATATGGACCAGTAGCTCTAGCATGCATTTTGTCATCTACTAGATGAATAAGCTTTAACATATATGCATTTCCGACAGTGACTGGATTTTCAAATTCGATACCGGTACGACCATCGATTAAAACAATTTTTCCAGGTGCATAAGGGTTAAATAACCAGCTTTCATTTTTCGCTATAGAAGCCTGTCTTAACTTTTTATTAATTAAAATTCTTGATATTTCTAATCCATACATTTCGTCAAATGGCAAAATTTTAAATCGAGAATTAAGTTTATCACCCGCTAATCCTAATAAACATTCATATAATTGACCAACATTCATACGTGAAGGTACACCTAATGGATTTAAAATAATATCAATAGGAGTTCCATCTGGTAAAAATGGCATATCTTGCCTTGGTAAAATCCGTGATATAATTCCTTTATTACCATGACGACCTGCAATTTTATCACCAACTTGAATTTTTCGAATTTGGGCAATAAAAACATAAATTTTTTCAAACTTATAAGTTAATTTTGTTCGTCGATTAAAAGTAACAGTTTCAATAACTCGACCGTAATCACCATCTGGCATTCGATATGAATTATCTTTTACTCCTTTAGCTTTTGCTCCAAAAATAGCTCGTAATAATTTGGATTCAGGTAATTGTTCAGAAGTATTATTTGAAATTACTTTACCAACCAAAATATCTCCCGGTTTCACAAAGGTACCAACTTTAACAATCCCATCGTCATTTAAATGTTTTAATTCTGTTGGATTTAAATTTGGAATATTTTTTGTGGTACGTTCTGAAGTTTCCGAATTTCGATCAATTTCAATTTTGTATCTTTCAATATGAATTGAGGTAAATATATCATCATAAACTAATCTTTCATTTATTAAAATTGCATCTTCAAAATTATACCCTTGCCATGGCATATAACCTACTAATACATTTTGTCCTAAGGATAATTCACTATTTGTAATAGCTGGTCCATCAGTTAAAATTTGACCAGATTTAACTGTTTCACCTTTCCAAACAATTGGGCGTTGGTTAATACAAGTTTGCTGATTTGATCTTAAATATTTTTGTAATTTATATGTTAATTTTTTTCCACTTGGATCTGTGATAATAATTTTGTTAGCAGTAACAGAATTAACAATTCCTGAAGATTGTGCATTTAATGTTAAACCTGAATCAATTGCAATTTGATTTTCTAATCCTGTTCCAACAATTGGCTTTTGTGGAAAAATTAATGGAACTGATTGACGTTGCATATTTGAACCCATTAAAGCTCTGTTTGCATCATCATGTTCAAAAAATGGGATTAATGAAGCAGCAACGGAAACAACTTGAACAGGCGAAATAGCAATAAAATCAACTTCAGATGGAGTCACATTAATAAAATCTTGTTTATACCGAACTGGAATTACATTTTTAATTAAATAATTTTCTTTGTTAACTGCAATATCTGCGGGTGCAATTTTATACAAATCTTCAATATCGGCTGTCAAATAAATAGGTTGTCCTGTTTTTATTACTTTACCATTTATTACTCGCCAAAATGGAGTCTCTAAAAATCCAGATTTATTTACTCTAGCACAAGTAGTTAATGAAGCAATTAGACCAACATTTTGTCCTTCTGGAGTTTCAATAGGACAAATTCGACCATAATGACTTGGATGAATATCACGAACTGCAAAACTAATTCGATCACGATCAAAGCCTCCCGGTCCTAATCCACTAATTCTACGTCGATGAGTTAAAGAGGATAAAGGATTTGTTTGATCTAAATATTGTGATAATTGACTAGATCCAAAAAACTCTCTTACAGTTGCATTTACAATATTAAAACTTAATAATTGTCCCGAATCTACTTTATTTGTTTGATTACGTAATTTTCGAACTAAACGTTGAAAACCAATTCTAAATAAATTTTGAAGTAATTCTCCTACAGAACGAACTCGGCGGTTTTTTAAATGATCAATGTCATCTTGAATGGTTTTTGAAATCGTTAAATTAATTAATTTATCAATAATAGCAAAAATATCTTCATATGTTATCGTTTGAAGTCTTTCACTAATTTTTAAATTTAATCTATGATTAATTTTTAATCTACCAACTCGACCTAATCGATAATAAGTTGGGTCAAAAATTCTTGCAAATTCAGAAATATTTTTAAAATAACTTGAAGTTAAATTAAATCTTGATAATGGTTGATTAAACCGTTTTGAGTTTAATAATAATGGTTTATTAAAATAGAAAAATTCAGCATGTTCTAAATTTTGAGATATTTCTAAATCTGTTAACCCCATTTCTTTTAATAAGTAAAGAACAGGTTTTTGATTAATTTTATCTAGCTGAATAATAACTTCATCTTCTTGATTCTTTAATGGATATTTATAAGAATTAATTTTTGTATTTTTTTGAAAACCAAATCGAATCCAAGATCCATATTCAGGTATTAAAGTCGCTGTATATAAATCTCTTTCATCATATTTTTTGTTATAATTCGTTTTAATTTCGTGATCTTTCCGATAAAGAAGAAATTGAGTTTTAGTTTTTAAATATTTATGGCGATCGGGTTTATATAATAATTTGTTTTTTCCAAAGACATATTTTAATTGCTCTTTTAAACTAATTGAAAAATAAATAGTCGGACGTAAATTTTGAAGGTCAATAAATTTTTTAATATCAATTAAATTTGAAAGTGTTTGATGAATTTGTTCATTTAGAAATGAAAAATTACTCATTTTCATTAACCAATCATTTGGTTGTTTTGTAATCAATAGTAATTGAGAATTTAATTTAAGATGTACTAGATTCTGTGATTTACTGATTAATTTGTCATAAGTAGAAGATAAATTTAAATCATTTAATAAAAATGATATCTTATTAAATTTAATAAAGTTTTTAAACTGTTTATTTTTAGAGCTATTTGATGGATTGGTATCTTGCAAATAATTAAATTGAAAGATTTCGTATTTTATTAAAATTTTTAATAAAAAATTAAAATAATTTACTAAATAAGTAACATTTGTTGAAGTTAAATTAGGGTTTAGATAGACAGAATTATTTTTTAATTTTAGCCATTTTAAGAATAATCCAATTAATTTTTGTTTTTTTTGGCTTTCAACAGTTCTCGAAATAGTACGATATAATTTAAAACACTCTAGAAAATAAAAAGACGGAGCTTTTTCTGTTTTTTTTAAATATTTTATTGAATAGTAATAAATGGAATTAGTTTGCCAATGTGGAACAATTTTTTTTCTCTTTTTAATTGGATCATAAGTTGGTGTTGGAAGAGGGAAAAATAAATCAAGCTCAGAAATAAAAGCTTCACCAGATGGAATAAATGATCTTAACTTATTAATATCTGTTGGTAGTTTCCGTTTAAATTGGTTTCGTGTTTTTTGATTTTTATTTTTTTCAAAATAAACTCCAGGACTACGAATAATTTGACTAACAATCACACGTTCACATCCATTTATTATGAATGTTGCGTCAGTAGTCATAAGAGGAAAAGTAATAATTGGAAATTGGTTTTGATATTTTACACTATTTACTAGTTTATTTCTTACTTCAATTGGAATAACCAACTGGGCTCGATAATTACCACTATATTTTCTTGCAATTAATAAACTGTATGACGGTTTTATTAAGCTATATTCTTCACCGAACATTACATATTCAGTATTTTGAGTGAAATCTTGAATTCTAGAAAATAAAGATAATTCTTCATTTAGACCCTGGCTAATAAACCAACAAAAGCTTATTCGTTGCATTGCCAAAAAATCTGGCAGTGCATTGATATAATTTAAATTTTTTTTCATAATTTTTGTTAGTTAATAAATCAATTAATTATGGTCAAATTTAGTTAATATTAAAGTTGAACTTTAAAAAAATAATGTTAAGAAAATTTGAAATTTTCTTAACTCTAGAAGATTTTAAATAAGGTTTGATAATTAAAATTATGCAGCTTTTAAATAAGCAGCTAATTTTGCTTTTTTTCTTGCTGCAGCATTTTTATGAAAAATATTTTTTTTTGTTCCTTTATCGATTAAGCTATAAACTAAATTTAATACTTTTTGTACTTTTTCTTTATCTTCAGCACTTTGAGATACTTTATAGACTTCTAAACTTTTAAAGAATGTTTTAATTAACGTACGAACTGAACTTTTATAAAAACGATTTCTTAAACGATTTCGTTCATTAGTTTTAATTCGTTTTTCTGCAGATTTAATATTAGCCATAAGATGATAATTGTTATATAAATATTATTAATGGTTATTTGAGAAAGTTAAAGTTTCATTTACTATAGTCTATTTAGAAAAAAATTGAAAGTTTTTAAAGTAAAAATTTTTATAGCAATAATAAGTATTAAACCTTGATAAGATACAAATTTTTAGGCAATATAATAGCTAAAATTATTATTGTTAAAATTATATGGCAAAAAGTAAAGGTACGCGAATTTTAATTACTTTAGAATGTACTGAATGTCGATCAAATTTAAATAAACGTTCACCGGGTGTATCAAGATATTTAACACAAAAAAATCGTCGAAATAACCCACAAAGATTAGAATTAAAAAAATATTGTCCACATTGTAATAAACCTACTATTCATAAAGAAATAAAATAAATTATGGTATCAAAAAAACAAAATACGTCACCTATTAGTATCACCCAAAAAATTGATTATAAAGATATTGATTTATTAACACTATTTGTTACAGAACAAGGAAAAATTCTTCCTCGTCGTGCTACTGGTGTAACTGTTCAACAACAACGAAAATTGGCAAAAGCAATTAAACGAGCACGTATATTATCATTATTTCCTTTTGTTGCTTCTAATGCAGTTTAAAAGTAATTAGAGTTATTGTATCTCAAAAATATAATAACTCTAAATTTTTACTCTTAATCGATCTATTCATTTCTAAAATTTATAAGGAGAATTATATGGGAAATTTTATCGATAAAACATTTACAGTAATTGCTGATATTCTTTTAAAAGTTTTACCAGCAAGTAAACAAGAAAAAGAAGCGTTTTCATATTATCGAGCAGGTATGAGTGCTCAATCAAGAGGACGTTATGCGGAAGCATTACAAAATTATTACGAAGCTCTTCAAGTTGAAGAAGATCCATATGATAGGAGTTATACTCTTTATAATATTGGCCTAATTTATGGAAATACCGGTAAATATACCCAGGCTTTAGAATTTTATCATCAAGCTCTTTCTTTAAATTCAAATCTTCCCCAAGCATTAAATAATATTGCAGTAATTTATCATTCTCAAGCTCTTCGTGCTCAAAGTTTAGAAGAAGATGAGTATGTCGAATTATCAAAAGAATTATTTGATAAAGCCGCCGAGTATTGGATTCAAGCCTTAAAATTAGCTCCTGATAATTATCCGGGTGCAAGAAATTGGCTAAAAGTAACAGGTCGATTAAGTGATAATAGTTAAAAGTAATTTAATTATCTTTGAGAAAAATCTGATTATGTTCAAGAATTCAATAGGTTTTGTTGTACAATGATAACTAATTATAAAATTTTAATTTGATTAAGATTTTAAATGGTAAATAAGACCGTGAAAGTATATTTATTCTTCAGTATTTTAAATATGTTAAATCAAAATGGTAAAAACTAATTTAAAAAAAGGTTACGTTACTCAAATTATTGGTCCCGTATTAGATATTAAATTCCCTCAAGGATCTTTACCACCGATTTATAGTGCGATTCAAATCATAGCAGCGGATGGTTTACCAACTATCGTTGAAGTTCAACAACTATTAGGTGATAATAAAGTTCGAGCAGTATCAATGCGTTCAACAGATGGTTTAAAACGTGGTGTTGAAGCTGTTGATTTAGGTAGTCCAATTAGTGTACCTGTAGGTACACCAACCTTAGGTCGAATTTTTAACGTAATTGGTGAGCCAGTTGATGAGCAAGGTGACGTTAAATTCGATGAAACATTACCAATTCACCGTGATGCACCTGCATTTACTGAATTAGAAACAAAACCATCAATTTTCGAAACAGGTATTAAAGTTGTAGATTTATTAGCACCATACCGTCGTGGTGGTAAAATTGGTTTATTTGGTGGAGCTGGTGTAGGTAAAACTGTATTAATTATGGAATTAATTAATAACATTGCTAAAGCTCACGGTGGTGTATCAGTTTTTGGTGGTGTAGGTGAACGTACACGTGAAGGAAATGACTTATACGAAGAAATGAAAGAATCTGGTGTAATTAATAAAAATAATTTTGCAGAATCTAAAGTAGCCTTAGTATACGGTCAAATGAACGAACCTCCAGGAGCACGTATGCGTGTAGGTTTAACTGCATTAACAATGGCAGAATATTTCCGTGATGTAAACAAACAAGACGTATTATTATTTATTGATAATATCTTCCGTTTCACACAAGCAGGTTCAGAAGTATCTGCATTATTAGGTCGTATGCCATCAGCTGTAGGTTACCAACCAACATTAGCTACAGAAATGGGTGCATTACAAGAGCGTATTACATCAACAACACAAGGTTCAATTACATCAATTCAAGCTGTATACGTACCTGCCGATGATTTAACAGATCCAGCTCCAGCAACAACTTTCGCGCATTTAGATGCAACAACAGTATTATCTCGTAATTTAGCAGCCAAAGGTATTTACCCAGCTGTAGATCCGTTAGATTCAACGTCAACAATGTTACAACCAGGTATTGTTAGTCAAGAACACTATAGAATTGCTGAGACTGTTAAAGAAACATTACAACGTTATAAAGAATTACAAGATATTATTGCAATTTTAGGTATTGACGAATTATCAGAAGAAGATCGTTTAACTGTTGCACGTGCACGTAAAGTAGAACGTTTCTTATCACAACCATTCTTTGTTGCTGAAGTATTTACAGGTTCACCAGGTGAATATGTAAGTTTAGAAGATACAATTAAAGGTTTCTCTATGTTATTAAATGGAGAATTAGATGATTTACCAGAACAAGCATTCTATCTTGTAGGTAATATTGATCAAGTAATTGCAAAAGCAGAAACTCTAAAATAAGGAGTATGATATATGGTTATGAACATTCGCGTTCTTACCCCTGACAGAGTCATCTGTTCGACAACAGCTGATGAAGTTGTTTTACCTGGTTTAACAGGACAAGTAGGGGTATTAGACGGTCACGCAGCCTTAATCACAGCTTTAGATACTGGATTATTACGTATTAAGTTGAATGATAAATGGACTCCAATTATTTTATGTGGAGGTTTGGCTGAAATTGATCGTAATCGAGTAACAGTTTTAGTAAATGATGTAGAAGAACTTACTAACGTAGAATTAAGTGAAGCTACAAAAGAATTAGAAAAAGCAACGTTAGCTGTTGAAAATGCAGAAACAAGTAAAGCTCGCTTAGATGCTTCTGTAGAATTAAAAAAAGCAACAGCAAGATTAGAAGCAGTTAATTATTTATCATAATAATAAATAATAGAACTACTTTAACAAAATTAACTAATTACAACTAAAAATCTTATTTATATTTAATATAAATAAGATTTTTAGAAAGTCTAGTTTAATAGAATAGTGCGAATATAATTTTCTTATATGGCTAATAATTCTAATTTTAATTTTACCAGTAATAGCAGTGTAATATTAGAATTACCATTTTCAGAACATATTGAAGAATTACGGCAACGAATTTTTCTTGTCTTTTGGGTGATTTTATTATTAACATGTATAGCATTTATTGAGGTCAAAAGTCTAGTTAAAATCTTAGAGCTTCCTGTCAGCAATGTTAAATTCTTTCAAATAGCGCCAGGTGAATATTTTATTTCAACCATTAAAATCTCATTTTACACAGGATTACTTTTTTCAAGTCCGTTTGTAATTGGGCAATTAATATTATTTTTATTACCTGGATTAACAAAGAAAGAAACAAAAGTTATTTTACCTTTATTATTAGGTTCATTGCTATTATTTGGATTAGGTTTAGCTTTTTCTTACTATACTTTAATTCCAGCGGCTTTAAACTTTTTTTTAAATTATAGTGAAGAAGTACTGGAACCATTTTGGTCTTTTGATCAATATTTTGAATTTATTTTGGTCTTATTTTATAGCACTGGTTTAGCTTTTCAAATTCCAATTATTCAAATATTACTTGGTTTATTGAATATTGTGTCAGCTAAGCAAATGTTAGGTGCATGGCGATATATAATATTAATGTCAACCATTCTTGGGGCAATTCTAACACCCTCAACTGATCCTCTAACTCAGTTGTTGTTATCTTTAGCAATCTTACTGTTATATTTTTCAGGATTAGGTATCTTGTTTTTATTAAAGAACTAATTTTATATAATGAAATATCCAGACTTAAAAAGTATTTAACTATGACAACTAACAAGTTTTTTAAAAGTCTTTTATTTGCTTTAACAATTGGTATAAGTTCATTTGGTTTTTGTATTCAAGAGTCATCAGCATATCCAGTTTTTGCACAACAAAACTATTCAAATCCACGTGCAGCCAATGGAAAATTAGCTTGTGCAAATTGTCATTTAAATGAAAAAGCAATTGAAGTTGAAGCTCCACAAGCAGTTCTTCCAAACTCAGTGTTTGAAGTAGAAATTAAAGTACCTTATGATGTTAATCAAAAACAAATTGGTGCAAATGGTAAAAAAACTGATCTAAATGTAGGTGGTATTTTAATTTTACCAAAAGGATTTAAATTAGCTCCAAAAAATCAAATTCCTGAAGAAGTTAAAGCAAAAAATAAAGGTGTTTTCATTTCACCTTACAGTACTGAGTTTGACAATATTTTAGTAGTAGGTCCAATTGCTGGAAAAACTCATCAAGAATTAATTTTCCCTGTAATTGCACCAGATCCAGAAAAGAATCCAGATGTGAAATATTTAACTTACCCATTCTATGCTGGCGGTAATCGTGGCCGTGGCCAAGTTTACCCTACAGGTGAAAAGAGTAATTTAAACGTATTCACTGCAACTCAAGCAGGACAAATTACTGAAATTACAACGTCAGACAAAGGTGAGTCTAACATCTTAATTGTTAGTTCAAATGGAACAAAAACATCGCAAATTGTACCGGCTGGCTTAAACTTAATTGTAAAACAAGGTGATATTGTAAAAGCTGAACAAGCGTTAACTACTGATCCAAATGTAGGTGGATTTGGACAAGAAGACTCTGAAATCGTATTACAAAATCCGATTCGAATTTTAGGTTATCTTGCATTCTGTTTCAGTGTATTAGTAACACAAATTACTTTAGTATTAAAGAAAAAACAATTTGAAAAAGTTCAAGCTGCAGAATTAAATTTCTAAGAAGTTAAAATATAAATTAAAAATAAAGGAATAAATATTTATTCCTTTATTTTTAATTTTTTTTTATCGAATTAGTATAATTCGTCTTCTTGGTGTACTAAAATTGTACAATCAGATTTTGGATATGCAATACAAGTTAAAACAAATCCAGCTTCCATTTGATCATCATCTAAGAATGTTTGCTCTGATTGATCAACGCTTCCTGCTTTTACTTTTCCAGCACAAGTTGAACAAGCACCTGCACGACATGAATAAGGTAATTCAATACCTTGTTCTTCAGCTGCATCTAAAATAAATACATCATCGTTACAATCAATTGTTGCATTGATACCTTCTTCTTCATTTAATAATGTAACTTTGTAAGTAACCATATAACTCCTTAATTTTTAATGATTTGGAAAGTAAAATTAATATTACTTTACTACTTTATATTATACCATGTAAATTTAATACAAATAAATTTTTTTTATTAAAATTTTAAACTTATTAGTTTTAGTTGAATACTTGTTTTAACCGACTTGCTTTTCCTTGTAAATCACGTAAATAATAAAGTTTAGCTCGTCGTACTTTTGATGAACGTAATACAGTAATTGAGTCAATTTTTGGTGAATTAATCAAAAATACTCGTTCAACTCCAATTCCTTGTAAAACTTTTCGCACAGTGATTGTAGTATTTACAGAACTATTTTTTTTCGCAATTAGAGTTCCTTCATAAAATTGAACCCTTTCTTTGTTTCCTTCAATAATTTTAACTCCAATTTTTACATTATCACCGATGCGAAGTGCTGGAAGATCTGTCTTCAAAAATGGATTTTCTATATATTTAATCGTTTTTTGAGTATTTAATTTAAGCATAAGTTCGAATTATTAGGAATAATTGTTTCTATAGTATCCAGTTTACAACTAGATCTTGAAAAAAACAATATTAAAATACTTAACATGCATTCGACTGGGTTCGAACCAGTGATGTTCCAGAGGAAAACGGATTATGAGTCCGGTGCCTTCAACCACTCGGCCACGAATGCGAATATGGAACTGATGGGAATTGAACCCATGTCCATCTAAAACTTTTTAATGTACTCGTTCACAGGTATAGTTCCAAAGAACAGAAAAATTTTATATTAAGTCTAAACTACAATATCCAAAAACGTCTAGATGTAGTGAACAAATTTATTTTAATTAATTATTAAAAAGCAAATCTTACCATACTTGAATAAGTTTTAATAGGATTGAAATTTACTATTTTAAAGATAAATGAATTGATAATTTTAGCATTTAGTTTAAATGTTGTAGATTTTTACGAAGATACAAACTTCGACCTGATTCATACATTAATGAGTTTTAAATGTCGAAACCAAAACAGCCCCAAAAATTAATGAATTTATCTTTGAACTCCTCTATAAGCATGAAGGGAATCGAACCCTTGACTTTCAGAATCGGAATCTGATGCTCTATCCACTGAGCTACATGCTTTTAGCAGATTTGATTTTTTATTTTAATTTCCTTTTTCAAGTTTATAGTATTTTTTAAAAAGTGAAAACAAGTTCACTTTTTAAAAAAAATTTATTACTAATTTTTTAGTAATAAATTTTACCACCACCCCATTTTTCAGTAACAACTTTTGGTTGTAATAAAATATGACCAGCAATTGCTGTTAAATCTTCTTCTGTTACAGAACGCATGCGTGGATAAATATCAGCACTTTTAATACTTGGATGAGTTTCCGCAATTGACTCTAAACCATCATATGAAGTTGGATTTTTCATATAATCAACTAATGCCGCAACGTTATCACGACGTGGCGTAGCTAAACTTAAAGCTTCTGGATCTAAACCAATGTTTGGATTTGTTTTTGTTATACCACCTACGTGACAAGCACCACATGTAGCATTAAATAAACGTTTACCACGTTTTACTTGTTCTGGAGTTAATACAATTGTTTTACCTGATTCATTAGCAACAATTGTTCTTGTTGCTTCATCTAATTCAATAGCTGATGCTGTTGTTACAAAAAGACTAAAAATTCCGAAAAATACTAAAGAAAAAAGTTGTGAAGACTTTTTAAACATAATTTTAAACAATTATTTACAAATTTGAAACCAAGATAATGCTAAAGCCATAAAGCTATTTTTTTTCCTTTCTATTTAATTTTGCCATGTTAGCAATTAAACCTCTTAACCGAATATTTTCCCATCCAGCTACTAGGACAGTCGTAATAATTAAAACTTGACTGAATAGTAAAATAGGATCTAATCGCCATCCATGAATCATTAAAATACAACTGTAAAGAAGACCAATAGTAGCAAAAAAAATATCTTCGTCTCTTGCAACTTCTGGCTTAACGTTTCTCAGGAAGTACAAAATCAGTACTCCAAAACTTACAATAATCCCTAAGAAAATATTGGGCCCAAAACTAAAGTTGATCATAAGATATTATATTTTGACTTAATAGAGTTTACATTATATTAACTAGAAATAGTAGGAATAAATATGAAAATTTTAATATATCATCTTTAATTTTGACTTTTCTATTCAGTCAAATTTATTAAATTAAAGAAATTTATAAAGTCTTTGTTGTTCTATTTCTTAACTAAAGAATTTAAATTCGTGTAACTCGATCATTCCGACTAATATAAACTAAAACCCCACCAATAGCAAGCGCAATAAAAGCACCAGCAAATAAACTAGCTATAAAATTTCCTAATGAAGCTGTCATTTTTTATTTCCTGTTATTGTAAATAATAAAGTTAAAAATACTAAGATTAACTACAATAGATATTGTATCAACTTTTCTAAAAAAAATATAATTAATATTCTGTTTAAAATAATTTTTTAAACGGAATATTAATTATATTTTTTAAATTTAAACAACGAAATATTATTTAATAATAAATGGATACAGATTTGATACTAACATTAAGGATTTATTTTATGCTGCTATCTTGCGATCCTGACATATTAAATAAACTTAAACGTCATATCAAATACCATATCCAAATATTATTCTACCAAAAATTTTTGAAAGAGTCAATTCATAAGTAAAAGAAAACTTAAGATTATTCTATTGTAATTTTATCTAAATTTTGTTATAATATTATTAGAAGCCCGGATAGCTCAGTTGGTAGAGCAGTGGATTGAAGATCCTCGTGTCACCAGTTCGAATCTGGTTCTGGGCAGTTATCGCTAAAAATTTAAAAACTTAGTATTATTTTGATCAAATTTTAATTTTATTGTTCCCGTTGGACCATTTCTTTGTTTTGCAATAATTAATTCAATTAATTGTGAAGTTTCGTCTTCTAATGGGCTTGGTATATAGGAATTATTTCGATAAAGTAATATTACTAAATCAGCATCTTGTTCTATTGATCCACTTTCTCTTAAATCTGATAAGATTGGTTTTTTATCGATTCGATTTTCAACATTTCGACTTAATTGTGATAAGGCTATAATAGGAATATTAAATTCTCTGGCTAATGTTTTTAATGAACGAGTAATTTGTGATAATTCTTGAACTCTAGTTTCGGCTTTTAATTTTAAATTTTGGAGTAATTGTATATAATCTATAATAACTAATCCAATTTTCGAGTGTTCAAAAAGGATTGTTTTTAGTTTTGATCGAATATCTTCAATAGATAAATTGAAAGTATCATCGATAAAAAAAGGAAGTTTTGAGAAATCTTTGATAATTTGATTTAATTTAGTCCAATCATTTTCGTAAAGTTTTCCACTTTTTAATCTAATTTGATTAATTTCGGTTTCCATCGATAATAATCGATACATAATTTGTTCTTTCGACATTTCTAAGCTAAAAAATAAAACTGGTAAGTTGTGATTTTTAAGTATATTTGTCGCAAGATTTAATCCAAAAGCTGTTTTTCCCATTGAAGGTCGTCCGGCAATAATAATTAAATCTGATTTTTGAAAGCCTTGAATTAAAGAATCCAGATCATAAAAGCCAGACGGTAATCCAGATAATGTTGGATTTAATGATTTTGTTTTTAATTCTAAAAAAATCTTGTCTAATAATTCATTAGTATTTGTTAATTTTGAAGGTTTAATTTGATTGGTTGTATTAAAAACTTTAGTTTCTATTTCGGTTAATATTGTTTCCAGTGGTATATTTGTTAAATATGCAGAGGTCATTATTTCATAACCTAACTTTATTAAAGAACGACGAATAAATTTATCTTTTAGTAATGATAAGTATTCTTCTAGATAAAGCAAATTAGGAATCTCACTTATAAGTTCAATTAATACTTTTACTCCACCAACTTTTTCTAAAAGACCATTGTCTTGTAAAAAGTTTAATAATGTAAGAATATCAATTGAAATTTTATTTTTATGCATAAAAATAATGGCTCGATAAATTTCTTGATGGTTTTTGAAATAAAAACCTTCAATTGGAAGTGTTTTTAAAGTTATTTCAATTGCTTCAGAATTTATTAATAAACAACTTAATATGATTTTTTCAGCTAAAAAATTATGTGGTAAATATTTATTAATAAGTATTTGGTTTGTATTTGTTGTAGATTGTTCCATTTTTGAATATAAAAAATTAATTAGAATTTAAAACTTGTCATTTTAATTTATTAGGTTTATATTTATCATACGCGCTCTTAGTTCAGTTGGTAGAACGCTAGTCTCCAAAATTAGATGTCGAGGGTTCAAGTCCTTCAGGGCGCGCTTCTCTTGATTTTTAAGAGGTTTTACTTAGAATGGATAGAATTTTACTAAATAGATAATTTGTAGCTCATTTAATATTTAGAATTAAAATAAATTTTCTTGTTTCTTTAATTAAAGATTAAACGAAATTTAGAAATTATATTTATCTGAAACTTAAAGTTACAAACAAATAAACGAAAAATTATTAAGATATTTTTTATCAAATTATACTATTAAATTTTCATGGCTAAAAAAATTACTGCATTGATCAAATTAGCTTTACCTGCAGGTAAAGCAACACCAGCTCCACCAGTAGGTCCAGCTTTAGGACAACATGGTGTAAATATTGCAGCATTTTGTAAAGAATATAACGCTCGTACAATTGAGAAAATAGGATTAATTATTCCTGTAGAAATTTCAGTTTATGAAGATCGAAGCTATACTTTTATTCTAAAAACTCCTCCTGCGTCTGTATTATTAGCAAATGCGGCTAAAATTAAAAAAGGTTCATCAACACCAAATCGGGTAAGTGTTGGATCAATTACAAAAGCTCAATTAGAAGAAATTGCCACTATTAAACTACCAGATTTAAATACTCAAAAACTTAGTAGTGCTCTTAAAATTGTTGAGGGAACTGCCCGGAATATGGGTATCTCCATTGTAGATTAAGTCTAAATTACAATAAATTTTTAATGGAGAAAAATTATGAGAAAATTATCCCGCCGTCATCAAAAGAATTTAGAAAAAACTAAAAATATTAATTATTCAAATTTAACAGAAGCTATTGAAGTTCTAAAAGAAACAGGCACAGCAAAATTTGTTGAATCTGTAGAATTCCATGCAAATTTAAATATTGATCCTAAATATGCCGATCAACAATTACGTACAACTGTTACTTTGCCACATGGTATTGGGAAACAGATTAGAATTGCAGTTTTAACAAATGAAGAAAATGTTGAAGAGGCAAAATTAGCTGGAGCTGATCTAGTTGGAAATGATGAATTAATTGAAAAAATTACAAAAGGTGAAATTAATTTTGACTTATTAATTGCGACTCCTAATATGATGCCTAAATTGGCTAAACTGGGTCGAGTTTTAGGTCCAAAAGGATTAATGCCTTCGCCAAAATCAGGAACAGTTACAAATACTTTAACAGAGACATTAAACGAATTTAAAAAAGGTAAATTCGAATATAAAGCTGATAAAACTGGAATTGTTCATGTAAGCTTTGGAAAATCTGATTTTACTACTACTCAGTTAACTGAAAATTTAACTGCTTTATATCGTTCTATTGAACAAAATCGTCCATCAGGTGTTAAAGGTAAATATTTTAAAACTTTATTTATCTGTACAACAATGGGCTCATCTATTAAATTAAATTTAGAAATGTTTGCTTAAATTTTCTAATATCTTTATTCCAAACAAAAATTATACCATATAAGGAAAATTTACTATGTCACAAAAAATTGATCAAATTGTTGAAGAATTAAAAACGTTAACATTATTAGAAGCTTCAGAATTAGTAGCAAAAATTGAAGAGACATTTGGAGTAGATGCTTCTGCTGTAGCAGGTGGCGGTGTTATAATGGCAGCTGCTCCTGTAGAAGTTGAAGAAGTTGAAGAAAAAACTGAATTTGATGTTATCCTTGATGCAGTTCCTGCAGATAAAAAGATTGCAGTATTAAAAATTGTTCGTGGAATCACTGGCTTAGGATTAAAAGAAGCTAAAGATTTAGTTGAATCAGCACCAACAAAAGTAAGACAAGGATTATCAAAAGATGCAGCTGAAGATGCTAAAAAACAAATTGAAGCTGCAGGTGGTAAAGTTTCTTTAGCTTAATTGCAAATATTAAAATTTAAATCAATAAGTAAAATAATATTAAAAGTCTAAAAGTTAATATTATTTTACTTTCATTGACAGAAATTAATAAAATGTGTTATGATATATATAGATATATAGTGATTAATACAAAAGAGATTAAGCTAGTTTAATTAAAACTAGGTTCTATCTGAAAAACGAAATGTTTTTCGTGTCGCGGAGTAGAGCAGTCTGGTAGCTCGTTGGGCTCATAACCCGAAGGTCAATGGTTCAAATCCATTCTCCGCTAGAAATTTTGATAATTTTAATAAAAAAAAAGTTTTTTTATTAAAATTATATAGTGAACGTTAAACATTTATAAAGTTTTACAGATGACATTAAATTTACAAACACCGTTTCCTACTTTTGGTGGAAGTACTGGCGGCTGGTTACGTGCAGCTGAAGTTGAAGAAAAATATGCTATTACTTGGACTAGTCCAAAAGAGCAAATATTTGAAATGCCTACTGGTGGTGCAGCAATTATGCGTAATGGAGAAAACTTATTATATCTAGCGCGAAAAGAGCAATGTTTAGCACTAGGATCTCAATTACGTACTTTTAAAATTAATGATTATAAAATTTATCGAATTTTCCCAAGTGGTGAAGTTCAATATTTACATCCGAAAGATGGTGTATTCCCTGAAAAAGTAAATCCAGGAAGAACAGCAGTAAATAGTCGAGGATTTTCGATTGGAAAAAACCCAAATCCAGCTTCAATTAAATTTAGTGGAACGACTACTTATCAAAGTTAATTAATAATTTAAGATTAGTTTTATAGCTAATCTTTTGGCGAGATGGCAGAGTTGGTCGATTGCGTCTGATTTGAAATCAGATGAATCTTTGCGGGTTCCGTGGGTTCGAATCCCACTCTCGCCTTTACATTTAAAAACATTTATTTTGCTTAACTGTGCTATAATATTCAAAAAATTTTTATGAATAAGGTTTACGATTGGTTCGAAGAGCGACTAGAAATACAAGCTATTGCAGATGATATTTCTAGTAAATATGTACCGCCTCATGTAAATATTTTCTATTGTTTTGGTGGTCTTGTTTTCACATGTTTCTTAATCCAAGTTGCAACAGGTTTTGCAATGACATTTTATTATAGACCTAGCGTTGTGGATGCTTTTGCATCAGTTGAATACATTATGACAAGTGTTAACTTTGGTTGGTTAATTCGTTCAATTCATCGTTGGTCAGCTGGTATGATGGTATTAATGATGGTGTTACATGTTTTCCGAGTTTATTTAACAGGCGGATTCAAAAAACCACGTGAATTAACTTGGGTTACAGGTGTTACATTAGCAGTAGTTACTGTTTCATTTGGTGTAACAGGTTATTCATTACCATGGGATCAAGTTGGATTCTGGGCATGTAAAATTGTAACAGGTGTTCCTGCAGCAGTTCCTCTAGTAGGACCTCCATTAGTTTTAATTTTACGTGGTGGTGAGAGTGTAGGTCAAGCAACATTAACACGTTTCTATAGTGCACATACTTTTGTATTACCATTAGCAGCAGCTGTTTTAATGTTAACTCACTTCTTAATGATTCGCCAACAAGGTATTTCAGGACCTTTATAATTTAGAACATTTTTCTAAATAAAATCATAAAATCGATATAAATTATTAATAACTTTTATTATGTCAGTAATTAAAAAGCCAGATTTAACTGATCCAAAATTAAGAGCTAAATTAGCAAAAGGAATGGGTCATAATTATTATGGAGAGCCAGCATGGCCGAATGATCTTTTATATGTTTTCCCACTTACTATGTTAGGCACACTTGCATGTGTTGTGGGATTATCAGTGTTAGCACCTACACAATTAGGTGAACCAGCAGATCCATTTAATACACCATTAGAAATTTTACCAGAATGGTACTTCTTCCCAACATTTAACTTATTACGTGTATTACCAAATAAGTTATTAGGTGTTTTAGCAATGGCTGCAGTTCCATTAGGATTAATTACTGTACCATTTATTGAAAACGTAAATAAATTCCAAAATCCGTTCCGTCGTCCAATTGCAAGTTTAACATTTATCGTTGGATTTGTTGTAGCAGTTTGGTTAGGTATTGGTGCATGTTTGCCAATCGATAAAGCCATTTCATTAGGATTCTGGTAAACTGATTTAAAAATGATTATTACAAATAAATTTGTAATAATCATTTTTAATTTAGTCAATATAATTTTTTTTCTTTAATCTATTATTTTTAAGCCTAAAAATAAACTTAACTATTTAGAAAATTTAAGCCAACAGCAATTCCGAAATAAATGAAAATACCAAATGCAGTCAAAATATTTAATGAGCGTTGTGCTGAACTTGGTGAACCTAATAAATCAGTTTTTGTTGCAAAGCTTGCTAGACCTATATTTTCTTGTGGTATACGTAAAAAAATAATAATGATTAAAAAAAGACTTACAAGAAATCCAACTATTTTTAACATATATATTAATTTTTTAGAAATTTGAACTTGTAAGCTAATGCTCCTAAATAAAGCTAATCTTCAATTTCAAAGATTTCTTTAAAAACTTTACTTACTTTATCACCAGAATCAATTGATTCTAATGGATCTTTTCTTAAACGATGACGTAAACATAAAGTTATAATTTTAGAAATATCTTGAACTGTAACTTTAGTTCGTCCATTATAAGCAGCATGAGCTTTAGCAGCACGATTTGTAACAATATCACCACGTAAACCATCAACATCTAATTGACTACATACTTCAGAAATTTTTACTCTTAAATCGTAATCAATTTCAACTTTTGGTAATAGTTTTTGAGCATCAACAATTTTCTCTCTTAATACTTGTTGTTGAGATTCATAATTTTCAATCCAAACCATTGGTGCTTGATCAAATGAAGTACGTTCTTCAACAACTTTAACTCGTAAAATTGGATCTTTTACCGTACGAATTTCAGCATGCATACCAAATCGATCTAATAATTGTGGTCGTAACTCACCTTCTTCGGGGTTGCCTGAACCAACTAAAACAAAACGAGCAGGGTGTCGAATAGAAATTCCTTCTCGTTCAACAGTATTCCAACCAGAGGCTGCGGAATCTAATAAGATATCCACAAGATGATCATCTAATAAATTAACTTCATCCACATAAAGAATTCCTCGATTTGCTTTCGCTAATAATCCAGGTTCAAAAGCTTTTATACCTTCAGTTAATGCTTTTTCGATATCAATTGTTCCACAAACTCGATCTTCAGTTGCACCAAGCGGTAAATCAACCATTGGAATTTTTATAAATTCTGTTGCAATTGGTTGATTGTTTTGAATGGCTGATTTAACGTCATTACCCATTAAATCTAAATCTGATTTATGAGAATTAAATGGATCATCTTTAACGACTTCAATTTCTGGAAGTAAATCTGCAATCGCTCGAATTGTTGTTGATTTTCCAGTACCTCGATCACCCATAATCATTACACCACCAATCTTTGGATCAATTACATTTAATTGTAAAGCTAACTTCATTTCTTCTTGCCCTACAATTGCTGTAAACGGAAATACAGGCGTAGTAAATTTTTTTAAATTTTCTGTTACCATATCTTATTATTTTTTATTAATATAGACAGTTTTTTGAATTAATAGATTATTATTCGTTAAGTGTTGAACCTAATCTAATTGCTAAAATTCCAGCTAATAAGCTAATACATAATGCTGTGTAAACCTGTGAATCATAAATCATTTGAAGACTCCTTATTTCAATTAAATATATTTTTGATTCTAAAGAATTTAATAAGATAAATTATAAGAAAATTATTTAATTTTATACTTATAATTGTAGACTAAATTAATAAAAATCAATGAATTTTAATTTCAATAAGTTTTTCTTACCAACTAGATTTTGTAACACCAGGTAATAAACATTGATGAGCCATTTCCCGAAAAACGTGACGTGATAAACCAAAATCTGTAAATACTCCTCTTGGTCGGCCTGTTTTCCAACATCTATTTCGAATTCTCGTTTTTGAACTATTACGTGGTAACTTTTGTAATTTTGAATGAATTTCCATTTTTGAATTGAAACTCTCAGCAGTTTCATATTTCTTTAATAAGCTAGCACGTTTTAAAGCATATTTTTTATGTAATTTAATACGCTTTTTTTCTCGTTCGATCATACTTTTTTTTGCCATAAAATAATTTCTTATTTAAATATAAAATTTTATAAACGAAATCAAGGTAATTGTTTAGCTAAGCTTATTGTATATTAGGAATTTTCGCAAGTAAAATCTAAAATAAATGGGTAATTTTTTGAGAAGAAATAAACTTTTGATTTATTTCTTATTAATCAGAAGAAAATTACAATTAAAAAATATTTTATTTCACTATTAGAAATTAAATGGAGAATAAATTTTTGAATTATTTTATTTACCTTTTCAGATGATTAAAATAATTCAAAAATTTTTTATTTTTTAGTTTTACTTATTTTTTTGCAGGTAAAACAGTATATTGACTAACAAGTTTTCTAAATTCATTGCCATCAATTGTTTCAGATTCTAATAATTTTTCAACTGCTAAGTCAATGACAACACGATTATCTAAAATAATTTCAGTTGCAATTTTCTCACAATGATTTACAATTTTACATACTTCTGCATCAATTCTATCTGCAACTGCTTCGTTAAATTCACCGCCTAAGAACATTTGTTCGTTATTTTCATCTTCAAGTGCAATTGGACCAATATTAGACATACCATACCGTGTAACCATTTGACGAGCAATATTTGTAACTTGTTGTAAATCGTTACTTGCACCTGTTGTTACTTCTGGATCACCAAAAACAACTTGTTCTGTAACACGACCACCAAGTGTTGTAATAATACGGGCTAATAATTGAGATCGCGAAACTAAAGTTTGATCTTCTTCTGGTGTAAACCAAGTAAGTCCTTTAGCACCTCCACGTGGTATTAAAGTAATTTTTTCTACTTCATCATGATTTTCTAAAACTGATCCCACAATTGCGTGACCAATTTCATGATAAGCAATTAATTTTTTATTTTTTGTATCTTCCATTGCTGAGCCAGCAATACCACCAATTATTCGATCTGCTGCTTCATTAACTTCGTTTTTTGTAATTGTTTGTTTTTTATATCTTGTAGCTAAAATTGCTGCTTCATTTAATAAATTTGCTAAATCAGCACCTGAAAATCCTGGTGTTCGATTCGCTAATTGAACTAATGAAACATCTTCAGCAAGTGGTTTATTTCGTGCATGAACTTTTAATATTCCAATTCGGCCTAGACGATCTGGTAGACCTACCGTAATTTGACGATCAAATCGTCCTGGACGTAATAATGCAGCATCTAAAATATCAACACGGTTTGTTGCTCCAACTACAATTACGCCTTTATTTTCTTTAAACCCATCCATTTCTGTTAATAGCTGGTTTAAAGTTTGTTCACGTTCATCATTTCCACCTCCAATTCCAGCTCCTCGTTCACGTCCAACAGCATCAATTTCATCAATAAAAACGATACAAGGGGTATTCTCTGAAGCTTTTTTAAATAGATCACGAATTCGAGCTGCACCAATACCAATGAACATTTCAACAAATTCAGAACCAGCAACACTATAGAATGGTACATTTGCTTCGTTAGCAATTGCTTTAGCTAATAATGTTTTTCCAGTACCTGGAGGTCCAACTAATAACACTCCTTTTGGTATTTTTGCACCAACAAGAGTATATCGTTCTGGTTCTTTTAAGAATGATACAATTTCTTCAAATTCTGCTTTCGCTTCGTCGATACCTGCAATATCATCGAAACCGATACCAGTATCTGGATTTTGATCAAATCTTGCTGGCGATTTTCCTAAATTCATCGGTGATGAACCAGAGTTTGATGAAAAATTATCTGAATTTTGGAAAAAGAAAATTAAACTACCTATAAAAATTAATGGTAAAAGTAAGTTACTTGCAATTGTTATAAAAAGACTTTTTCTTGGTGCTGGGTGGGCGTCAAAATTAATATTATACTCTTTTAATTTTTGAATAAGTTGTGATGCACCAACTGGAATTTCAACTCGAATTGACTGTGGGCGATTACCAAGTTCTGGGCTAGAGGCTTGAACAATAGCATTTCTACTATTATCATATAAGTCTACTTGTTTAACCCATCCCATTTCCAGATATTCTAAAAAGCGACCATAAGTCATTCTTGAACTACTAACATTTGCATTTAATTCTGGATTAGATTGATTTTCAGCAAATCCAAAATCACCTATATTAAATGTTCGAAGTCCGATGAAAATACAAGCTAAAAGAAATAATCCAATCAGAATTTTCTGTATTGTATTTCGATCCATTTTATTTTTTTAATTATTTTTTATATAAATTTATTCTTACTTTAATGATAACATAATTTAAAATTTAAAAACAACTCTTTCTAAAATTTTATTGTTTAAATTGTAAGGTTATCAATTAAACTAAAAATAATTTAATAATTTAATTTAATTATGATAGATCGTGGCTCAAAAGTTCGTGTTTTAAGACCAGAATCTTATTGGTTTAACGATGTTGGAACTGTTGCAACAGTAGATCAAAGTGGGATCCGCTATCCTGTTGTAGTAAGATTTGAAAAAGTAAATTACAGCGGAACTAATACTAATAATTTTGCTCTTAATGAATTAGTTGAAGTTAAAAGTGATAAAAAAGGTAAATAACTTTTTTTTAAGTATAGCAATTGGTAACAAATTGCTATACTTTTTTTCTTATGATATTATTTTATAGTCAGAATTTTTATTTCAAAACTATTCATTAAAAAAAATGAAATTTAATTTGGACAATTAGAACCTAACTTTGTTAGTCTAGGAGTTTCCAAAAATCGATTATTTTAAAATCAGATTAGATACTTAAATTCTTGCAATTTCAATTGATAGTATATTTTCTCATTTCCATTCGCATTCGGTACTTTAAAAATAAACTCAATGTTGATTAAATAGATTAAATTATGAGTGAAATTAAAGGATAAAATATACACTTTTCACAAATGATGGATTTACCTTAGCTGGGGTATTTATTATTGACAAAGAAGGTATAATTCAATACTATACGGTTAATAACTTATTATGTGGTCGAAGTGTAAATTAATTAATTCGTATTTGACAGTCTATTCAATATGTAAAAAAATACAGGCAAAATATGTCCTGTTGACTGGAAATATATAGATAAAATTTTATATTCTCATCCTTTAAAATCAAAAGTTTATTTCAAAACATTATATTCTCATAAACATATTTAAAAGCTTATGCCAAAATTAAAAACGAGAAAAGCAGCCCTAAAACGTTATAAAGTTACAGGTACCGATAATTATTTGCGTCGTCATGCTTTTAAAGGTCACCTTTTAATGAAAAAATCTAATAGACAAAAACGAAAATTATCACAACGACTTTGTGTTCATGTAACTAATTTAAAACCTATTAAATTAATGTTACCTTACTAATATTCTATATATAAATATATCAATTAAAAATAAAAAATGGTCAGAGTTAAACGTGGAAATGTCGCTCGTAAACGTCGTAATAAAATTTTATCGCTTGCAAGTGGTTTTAGAGGAGCACATTCAGTATTATTTCGAGTAGCTAATCAACAAGTTATGAAAGCTTTACGTTATTCATATGTTGATCGAAAAAAAAAAAAAAGAATTTTTAGAAGAATTTGGATTAGCCGTATTAATGCAGCTGCAAGATTAAATGGAATTTCATATAGTCAATTAATTAAAAAATTTAAACAATCAAATATTGATTTAAATCGTAAAATGTTATCGCAAATTGCGGTATTAGATGCAGCAACATTTAAATCTTTAATTAATTCATAATAATTCAAATTAAGTCTGATTTAGATTATATATTAAATAGTTATTAGTATAATCTAAATTAGAAAACTATTAGTAAAGTTTATAAGATGAACGCTAATGACGATTTAGAAAAACTAATTGAAAATCTCCCAATTTTTCTCCAAGAACATTTAAATCAGCATCCTTCTAAAGATCAACTTATTGAAATTGTATTAGATTTAGGACGAAGACCTGAAGCTCGTTTTGTGAGTGGTCCTGAATATTTATCACGAAAAATTGTTTCATGGCAAGATCTTGATTATATGATCAAGCGAATTAGTAAATTCAGTAATGAAAATCGTGCTGGTATTGAAAGAACTTTACATCGTATAAGTTGTATTCGAAATCGACAGTTTTTAATTAATGGTTTAACTTGTCGTGTCGGACGAGCTGTTTTTGGAACTATTTCCATAATTCGTGATTTATTAGAATCTGAAAAGTCAATTTTAATCTTGGGTAAACCTGGTGTTGGAAAAACAACAATTATTCGTGAAATTGCTAGAGTACTAGCAGATGAAATGGAAAAACGTGTTGTTATTATTGATACGTCGAATGAAATTGCGGGTGATAGTGATATTCCGCATTCTGGTATTGGGAGAGCAAGGCGAATGCAAGTTGCTAAAACAGAATTACAACATCAAGTAATGATTGAAGCTGTTGAAAATCATATGCCTCAAGTAATTATAATTGATGAAATTGGTACAGAATTAGAAGTTTTAGCGGCGAGAACTATTGCCGAAAAAGGTGTTCAATTAGTTGGAACTACTCATGGTAATTGTTTAGAAAATTTAATTAAAAATCCTCCACTCGCTGATTTAATTGGAGGAATTCAATATGTTACTTTAAGTGATGACGAAGCAAAACGACGTGGAACACAGAAAAGTATTTTAGAAAGAAAAGCTTATCCAGCGTTTGAAATTATAATTGAAATTAATAATCAAACATCCTGGACAATTCATGAAGATGTCAAAAATTCTGTTGATTTATTTTTGCGAGGAAATTTTACAATGGGTCAAGTTAGAGAAGTGTCGCTAACAGAAAAAGTTATGATAACTTCAAAACGATTTCAAACTCAGCAAAATTCTTTAATAAAAACTCATAATCAATTATCAGAATCTCTTCCATTACTTAGTAAAAATTGGGTTTCTATTAATCAATCAAAGGATGAAAAATCATTACGTTTAAAATCAAAAAAATTAGTAATTTATCCTTATTCATTGTCAAACAATTTGTTGAAAGAAGTTCTTTTAAAGATGGAATTTAAATTTGTATTAACAAATGAAATTCGAAAAGCAAACTTAATAATTGGATTAAAAAAACATTTGAAACAAAATTTTAAATTAATCAATTTAGCAAAACAGAAAGATATTCCAATTTATTCTTTGAATCAAGTTAGTTTTTATCAAGTGAGTAAATTAGTTCAATTTTTATATTTGTAAATAGTACAGATGATAAATTATTTTCTCTTATTAGAAATTATGCTTACCTAAGAATTAATAATTGATCAGAATAAAAATAAACTTAAATCATATTTGCTAAAGTAGTTAAATAATAATTCTTGATCTGTTAAGAAGATAATAAGATTAATTGAAAATAAATTTGAAATAGAAGAAAGGGTAATTTTTTTTTTATTTATTTTTGGTTTTTGTCACTAAAAATATTCGTTTATTAATAAAACCAAAAATAAATAATATTATAAGTGATTATCAAAAGTAAAATTAAAAATAAAAATATGAATTTGATTTTTAATAAATTTCGTGCAATCTTAACTGAGGACTTTCGTTTTCATTATGATCAATTGAAACCAGAAACAAAATTAGAGCTAGAACTTGGAATGGATTCAAGAGAATTTTTAGAATTATTAGTAAATCTTGAAATTAATTTTGAAATAGAAGTAAATTTTGATGAAATAGATTACTTAATCAAAGAAGAACAATTTATCACTATTAAAGATCTTGTG